>Ga0307379_10011994_pt1 | contig 11322 bp, 9 predicted proteins | sample UN2MG_FD_202237 | JGI IMG/M metagenome (GOLD analysis project Ga0307379, IMG submission 202237) | Soil microbial communities from Risofladan, Vaasa, Finland - UN-2 | ecosystem: Environmental > Terrestrial > Soil > Coastal area > Acid sulfate soil | place: Finland: Risofladan, Vaasa | collected... | reverse complement strand
CGAGGAGACCGTGCTGGAACCGGTCCGTGAGGAACTCACGGACTCGACGATCGAGGCGTTCAGCATCGAGGCCGGCGCGAGTGGTGTCGTTCGCTACGTCGTGTCGACGCTGTCGCCCGAGGGCGGCCGGCTCGACGTCACCGTCGCCGCCGACGGCACCGTCCTCGAAGTCGACCCCCTCTGAGCGCTTCTCGTGAACTCGTGCGGGAACTATTCCCCAACCAGTTCACGAGAACGGGCGTTCGCAGGGTCACAGGCGGGGGTGACGGCGGGTTGGTACCGTGTACGACGTCATGTCCACGTGGGGTGCCTCCAAGAAGAAGCCGTCGTCGACCGCCAAGAAGTCGACTGCCAAGAAGGGTTCGACGGCGCCTGCGAGTAGCTCGACCAGGGGCTCGGCCGGCAAGAGTTCGACGGCGAAGGGTTCGTCGAAGGCCGCCGGGAACGTCCGCGACATGACGCCACCGGAGGGTTCGACCTCGCGGCGCGATCAGGCCACCGCAGAGCTTCGTGATGCGGTCGGTGGCCGCGAGCACGAGTTCGTCGGGCTCGGACTGATCGGGCTCGCGATCCTGCTCGGTCTGGCCGTGTACCTGAACCTCGCCGGCCCGCTCGGTCGTGGCATCGAGACGATCGCCGGGTGGTTGTTCGGCCTCGGCCGCTACGCCGTGCCGGTCGTGCTCGTCGCCGTCGGCGTGTCGTTCGTTCGAAAGGGCCGATCCGCCAGCCCGTTCAAGCTGGTGATCGGCTGGGCGATGATGTCGCTGGCGGTGCTCGGCCTGCTCCAGGTCGCCCGCGGCGCGACCGAGTTCGCCGATGCGGCCGATGGGATCGACGAGGCCGGCGGCTGGGTCGGCGCGCTCGTCGGAATCCCCTTGGAGGCGTTGCTGGCGACGGCGGGTGCCGCCGTCCTTCTCGTCGTCGCCTTTGCCGGAGGCGCGTTGCTGGTCACGCGGATCTCCGTCAGGACGTTCGCACAGCACACCGGCGGGTTCCTCGCAGCGGTCGGCGGACCGCTCGGACGGGCCGCAAAGTCCGGCATCAGCAACATCTCGACACTGAGCAGCGACCGCGAGGCCGACGCCGCGGCCCGGTCCGGCTCGTCCGCCGATCCGTCGATCGCCGGTGAGGCGTCCTCGCTGTCGCCCGGGCTGTACGACTTCGCTGCCGAAGGCGACGAGCTCGGCGGCGGTGAGCTGCCTGCGCCGAAGCCACGCCGAACTCGCAAGCCCAAGTCCGACACCGGCAGCCAGCCGTCCGCTGCGGTCGTCGGCGACGGTGCCCAGGTGGGCGGGTGGGTGCTGCCCCCGATGACGTTCCTCGACCGGCCGGGCGAGCAGACGATCGATCGCAAGGCCGTCGAGGCGCGCGGCCAGATGCTGCACGAGTCGCTCGCATCGCACGGTGTCGAGACCACACTCCTCGGCATGACGGTCGGCCCCACGGTCACCCGTTACGAACTCGAACTCGGTCCCGGCGTCAAGGTCGCCCGGGTCACCAGCCTGCAGAAGGACATCGCCTACGCGATGGCGGCGGTCGACGTGCGCATCCTCGCGCCGATCCCCGGCCGCTCGGCGATCGGCGTCGAGGTGCCGAACCACCAGCGCCAGCTCGTGGCGCTCGGCGACCTGCTCACGTCTCCCGAGGCCTCCAGGGCGAACAACCCGCTCGACGTCGCGATCGGCAAGGACATCGCCGGCAAGGCGGTCTTCCTCGACCTCGCCGCCACCCCGCACATGCTGATCGCCGGTGCGACCGGTGCCGGCAAGTCGAGCGGCATCAACTGCATCATCACCTCGCTGCTCATGCGCACGACCCCCGACGACGTGCGCCTCATCCTGATCGACCCGAAGCAGGTCGAGATGGGGCAGTACGCACGCCTGCCGCACCTGCTCACGCAGCCGGTCACCAACCCGAAGAAGGCGGCCAACGCCCTCGGTTGGGCGGTCAAGGAGATGGAGCGTCGCTACGACGTGCTGTCCGAACTCGGCTACCGCGACATCACCGGCTACAACAAGGCGTTCGCCAAGGGGCAGATCCAGCCACCGCTCGGCACCGAGCTCGAGTACGAGCACATGCCGTACATCGTCGTCGTCGTCGACGAGCTCAACGACCTGATGATGGTGGCAGCCCGCGACGTCGAGGAGTCGATCACCCGCATCGCCCAGAAGGCCCGCGCCGTCGGCATCCACCTGATCGTCGCCACGCAGCGACCGTCGGTGAACGTGATCACCGGAGTGATCAAGGCCAACATCCCCGCCCGCATGGCGTTCGCCGTGTCGAGCCTCACCGACAGCCGGGTGATCCTCGACCAGCCGGGCGCCGAGAAGCTCGTCGGCAAGGGCGACATGCTGCTGCTGCCGGGCAACTCGTCGGTGGCGAACCGCATCCAGGGGTCGTTCGTCAGCGAGGACGAGGTCCGCCAGGTGGTCGCCCACTGGCGGGCGCAGTCGCCCGAGCCGATCTACTCCGACGACGTCGAGTCGGGTGGCGACGGGGGCGACGATGCCGACGGACGCTCCGGTCAACCATCGCTCGTGGCGCCGCGTGGTGGCCAGGGTGGCGGGTCGCCGTCCGGTGCGGCGGGATCGATGGCGTCGCTCGACCTCGACGTCACCTCGGACGCGAACGCCTTCTCGGCCGGCGACGACGACGAGGACACCGCCATGATGCGTCAGGCGATGGAACTCGTCGTGCGCAGCCAGCTCGGGTCGACCTCGATGTTGCAGCGCAAGCTCAAGGTCGGGTTCGCCCGCGCCGGGCGGATCATGGATCTGCTCGAACAACGCGGCGTCGTCGGCCCGAGCGAGGGCTCGAAGGCCAGGGCCGTCCTGATGACCGTCGAGGAGTTCGAGCTGCTCCAGCAGAACGGCCAGGTCTGACACGCCAAGTCTGACCCGGGCGGTCACCGGTGGCATCATGGGACGATGCCCGCACCGGTCGTCCGTGAGTTCACCCCCGAGTTGACCGAGATCGCGCACGGGCTGCGGTTTCCCGAGGGGCCGATCGCGATGCCGGACGGTTCGGTGGTCGTGGTCGAGATGTTCGGCCCCCGCCTGACCCGAGTCCATCCTGATGGTTCGACCGACACGATCGCCGAGATCCCCGGCGGCCCGAACGGCGCCGCAGTCGGCCCCGACGGCGCCATCTACATCTGCAACAACGGTGGGGAGTTCACGCCGGTCGACCTCGGTGGGATGCTGTTCCCCGGCCCGTTCGACCCGGACCGGTACGTCGGTGGGAGCATCCAGCGCGTCGACGTCCACGACGGCACCGTCACCGACCTGTACACCGAGTGCGACGGCATCTCATTGCGTGGCCCGAACGACCTCGTGATGGACGGCCACGGCGGGTTCTGGTTCACCGACCACGGCATTCGTGACACAGCGGCACGCCGGGCCGATCTATCGGGTATCTACTACGGCCACGTCGACGGCAGCGGTATCTCCGAGGTCGTGTATCCGACCGATTCGCCCAACGGCATCGGCTTGTCACCCGACACCGACACGCTGTACTGGGCTGAGACCTACAACGGCCGGGTGCATCAGCGCACGATCACCCAGCCCGGCGAGGTGTTGGCTCCGGCCCCGCTCGAGCTGTCCGCCGTGCTCTACGGCTTTCCCGGCTACCAGCTGCTCGATTCGCTCGCCGTCGATGCCGAGGGTTGGATCTGTGTGGCGACGATCATCAACGGCGGCATCACGGCGATCTCGCCCGATGGCACCGAGGTCGAGTTCTACGAGACCGGCGACCCGATCACCACGAACATCTGCTTCGGCGGCGACGACCTCCGCACGGCGTACGTCACCTGCTCGAGTTCCGGGCGGCTGGTGTCGTTCCGTTGGCCCCGGCCGGGCCTTCGCCTCGCCCATCAATGATGGAGGGCGATCTCCGATCCCGCTTCTGACACAGAAGTAGAGCGAGCGGCGCGGACGGACAGGGATCGGCCTGGGTGGCGGGCCCCTCGGGTAGCGTGGTCGGCCGTGTCCCAGCGGTTCTACATCGAGACGCTCGGCTGCCCGAAGAACGACGTCGACTCCGACAAGCTGGTCGGCGCGCTGCTCGCGGACGGCATGGAAGCGACCGACGACGCGGCGCTCGCCGACCTCGTCGTGGTGAACACCTGCGCGTTCATCGACGAGGCCCGCCGCGAGTCGATCGATACGATCCTGGCGCTCGACGAACAGCGACGAGATGGCTCCCGGCTGGTGGTCACCGGCTGCATGGCCGAGCGCTACGGCGACGAGTTGGCGGCCGAGCTCCCGGAGGTCGACCAGGTCGCTGGCTTCGGCCAGGCGTTCAACGTGGTGCCCGAGGAGCGCGACGGCACCGAGGTGCCGAACGGACCGCAGCGCAAGCTGATCCCCGTGTCATCGACGCCACTGCCCGAGTTCGATCTGCTCAACCTGCCGCGCCCGAAGTCGGCGGTCCCGTGGGCGTACGTGAAGATCGCCGAGGGCTGCGACCGCTCGTGCGGGTTCTGCGCGATCCCGAGTTTCCGGGGCCCGCAGCGCAGCCGCGACGTGGCGTCGATCCTCACCGAGGTCGAGCAGCTCGAAGCGCGCGAGATCGTGCTCGTCGCGCAGGACCTGGCCTCGTACGGCAAGGATCGCCCCGACGAGCTCGGCGCCGGCTCGATCGTGCCGCTGGTGAACGCCGTCGCCGGTGCCGTCGATCGCGTGCGCCTGCTGTATCTGTACCCGAGTGACCTGACCGACGGCCTGATCGACGCGATCTGCGACTCTGGCGTGCCCTACTTCGATCTCTCGCTGCAGCACGTGAGCAAGCCGCTGCTGCGCCGGATGCGGCGCTGGGGCGACGGGCAACGCTTCCTCGACCGCATCGCGGACATCCGCGAGCGCGAGCCGGACGCCGCGTTCCGGAGCAACTTCATCGTCGGTTATCCGGGTGAGACCGAAGCCGACCACGACCAGCTGCTCCACTTCGTGGAGGAGGCGCAGCTCGACTGGTGCGGGTTCTTCTCCTACAGCCGCGAGGACGGGACGTATGCCGCCGACCTCGACGGAGCGGTCGACCCGGGCCTGATGAGCGAGCGGCTCGCCGAGCTTCGCGAGCTGCAGGACGACATCACCGCGACCCGGCGCGACGCGCTGATCGGGCACAGCATCAGCGTGCTCGTCGACACTCCCGGCGTCGGTCGCAGTCACCGTGAGGCGCCGGAGATCGACGGCGTCATCCACCTCGACCAGGACCTCACGCCCGGGGAGATCGTCGAGGTCGAGATCGTCGATGCGCTCGGCCCCGATCTCGTTGCAGCCGGTGTGAGCGTCGAGGCGCTGGAGACGATCTGATGGTCGAGCCCGACAAGCTGGCGACCTGGGCGAACGCGATCACCGTCGGCCGGTTGCTGCTGTCGCCGCTGATGTTCTGGGTGATTCCCAACGACGAGTTCGGATCGTGGATCTCGTTCGCGATGTGGATGGCGTTCAGCTCGACCGACTTCCTCGACGGCTACCTCGCCCGACGCCAGGGCACCACGTCGGCCGGAGCATTCCTCGACCCGCTCGCCGACAAGGTGCTGATCCTCGGGGCGATGTTCACCCTGGTGAGCACCGGCGTCTTCTCCGTGGTGCCGGTCGTGATCATCACTGCCCGCGAGGTGATCATCAGCGTGTACCGCGTGCTCGTCGGCGGCAAGGGGATCAGCGTTCCGGCGATCAGGCTCGCCAAGTACAAGACCGTCTGCCAGCAAGGGGCGGTGGCGTTCGCCTTGCTTCCCCTGACCGCGGTCGATGCGACATGGTTGTGGTTGGCGTTCCTGTGGTTGGCGGTGGCGCTCGCGCTGGTGAGCGGCGCCCAGTACCTGTTGCGCGCCCGCCGGCTCGAGGCGGTCGCCTCGGACGCCGTCGTCGACTCCGTCGGTCGAGCAGCGAACGCCGAATGACGCTGCGCTGCGACGTCCTCGCCGTCGGCACCGAACTGCTGCTCGGCCAGATCATCGACTCGAACTCGGCGTGGATCGGCGGCGAACTGGCGGCGAACGGCATCGACTCGCTGGTGCAGGTCAAGGTCGGCGACAACGTAGGGCGGATCGAGACGCAGCTGAGGTGGCTGCTCGAGTCCGCTGACGCGGTGATCATGTGCGGCGGCCTGGGCCCCACCCACGACGACCTCACCCGTGACGCGATCGCAGCGGTGATGGGTGTCGAACTCGTCACCGACGACGCGGTCGCCGAGGTGATCCGCGCGATGTTCGAGGCGCGCGGCCGTCGGATGCCAGAAAACAACCTGCGTCAGGCGCAGGTACCGGTGGGGGCCACGATCATCCCGCAGACGCGCGGCACGGCGCCGGGGTTGATCTGCCCGGTGACGGTCAACGGCGTCGACAAGGTCGTGTACGCGGTGCCCGGCGTGCCGCACGAGATGTACGACATGGTGCATCGGGCGATCCTGCCCGACCTGCGCCGGCGCAGCGGCGACGACTCGGTGATCGCGAGCCGAGTGCTGCGAACCTGGGGCGAGAGCGAGAGCGGGCTCAACGAGCGACTCGACCACGTCATCGAACAGCTCGAAGGTCCCGAGACGCCGACGCTCGCGTTCCTCGCGAGCGGCTGGGAGGGCCTCAAGGTCCGCCTGACGCACAAGGCGCCGACGCTCGACGAGTGCACCGCTCAACTCGATCATTGGGAGCAGGTGGTGCGCGCCGAACTCGGCGACCTGGTGTTCGGCACCGACAGCGACACGATGGAATCGGTCGTGCTGGAGCTGTGCCGCCGGCGAGGGCTCACGTTGGCGACCGCCGAGTCGGTCACCGGCGGACTCGTCGGCGCCCGGCTGACCGCCATTGCCGGAGCCAGCGACGTGTTCCGTGGCGCGATCGTCAGCTACTCCACCGGGGTCAAGCAGGCGCTGCTCGGCGTGGGGGAGGGGCCGGTGGTGAGCGAGGCCGCCGCCCGCCAGATGGCGCACGGCGTGCGCGAGCGTCTCGGTGCCGACGTCGGGTTGTCGCTGACCGGTGTGGCCGGCCCCGACGAGCAGGACGGTCAGCCCGTCGGCACGCTGTACGTCGGCATGGTCGGGCCCGGATTCGACGAGGTCCGCCACGCCCTACTGCCCGGCCAACGCGAGCAGATGCGCCAGTTCTCGGTCATCACGTCGCTCGGCTTGCTGCGCTCACACCTCGCCGCCGGGTAGCGTTTCGACGAATGCCCCCGTAGCTCAGCTGGACAGAGCAAGTCCCTTCTAATGACAAGGTCGCAGGTTCGAATCCTGCCGGGGGCGCTGTAGCCTGGGAGACCGCTGCGCGGACCCGAGTTCTCGCGGCCCCACCCCCGACCAGGCGAGGTTCTGCGTGAAGTTCAAGAAGGGCGAAACCGTCATCTACCCCCAGCACGGTGCATGTGTGGTGCAAGGGACCAAGAAGATGGAGTTCTTCGGCGAGAAGCAGGACTATCTGATCCTCAAGACGGTCATCAACGAGATGACGTTGAAGGTGCCGATCTCGAGCACCGACGAGGTCGGTGTGCGTCCGCCGGTGTCAGCCGACGAGCTCGAGGACCTGGTGGCCGTGTTGGCCAAGCCGGATCCGCGTGTTCCCTCCAACTGGAGCCGTCGCTTCAAGAACCACCAGGAGAAGCTCAAGAGCGGTGACGTGTACCAGGTCGCCGAAGTGGTCCGGAACCTCGCCGCTCGCAATCGCGACGCGTCGTTGTCGGCTGCCGAGCGCACGATGTACGAGCGGGCTCGCGTCAACCTGATCTCCGAGATCTCGCCGGCGCTGAAGGTGTCGGCCGAGGAGGCCGAGGCCTACCTCGACGACGCGCTGGCCAAGGGCGTGCTCAAGGCTCCGCCCGCCGAGGCCAAGAAGAAGAAGTAACTCCTGGCAAGGTGAAGTGGACCGTCACCGGGAGGTGATCGGAGATCGCCGACCACTGCTCGCCACCGGCGGGCGCCTCGACCTCGACGTCTCGAGCATGCTCGGGAAGCAGGACGTGGTCGAGCGACTGTGTCGGGGCGTCGGACGGATTGCTCTTCGGGGCGGCGACGTGTTCGACGCCGGGGAGCGCGTCGATGATCGACGGATCGTCCGCGTCGTTGAAGTCGCCCGCGACGACCGGGGGAGGATCGTCGCCGATGCTCGCGACCAGCTCCTTCACCCGCAGCGCCTCGGATCGTCGGGAGTCGGCGTCGTCGTGCGGCGAGAGGTGCAGGTTGTAGATCATCAGCATCGAGCGATCGGCTCGACCCACCAGACCCCATTGGGCGATGCGGCGACGCCAACTCCGCATCGGCTGGCCGTCGGAGATCTCCGTGTGGCCGACGGCGTCGAGCAGATGGGGCGTCATGATCGCCATGCCCTCGGATCGCCACCACATCAGCTTCGTGTAGGGCTCGTGCTTGAGCACCCACGAATACCGCATCGACAGGGCGTTCGCGAGCGTTGCCGCCTGCCGTTTGCGGATCTCCTGGATGACGACGACGTCGGGTGCGTGAGCGCGGATCGATGTGGCAATCGACTCGACATCGGGTCCAGCGGATCCGTGGACGTTCCACGTGAGCACCGTCCACCGCGGTGATGTCGGGCTCTGGTTGAGGCGTTCCGACGACATGGGGCGAGTGTCGCACGTCGCCGTGCCAGACTCGGCGACCATGAGCAATGTCGCATTTCTCGGCCTCGGCGTGATGGGAGCTCCCATGGCGCGTCATCTCGCCAAGGCGGGCCACCAGGCCGTGGTGTACAACCGGACCGCGTCGAAGTCGCTGGCCTGGGTCGCGCTCAACGGCAATCAGGCGGCGCCCACACCGGCCGAGGCAGCCGTCGACGCGGACATCGTGCTGCTGTGCGTCGGCAACGACGACGACGTGCGCGAAGTCGTGCTCGGCCCGAACGGCGCGCTCGACGCGATGACGGCAGGCGCGATCCTGGTCGATCACACGACCGCCTCGGCAGGCGTCGCTCGGGAGCTCGCGGCTGCGTGCGCCGAGCGGGGAGTCGGTTTCGTCGATGCGCCCGTGTCGGGCGGCCAGGCCGGCGCCGAGAACGGTCAGCTCACGGTCATGTGCGGCTGCGACGACTCGGAGGTGTTCGATCGCGCCAAGGCAGTGATCGACGCCTACGCGAAGTCGTGCGTGCGGCTCGGCCCGGCGGGCGCCGGTCAGCTGACCAAGATGGTCAATCAGATCTGCATCGCCGGCCTGCTCCAGGGACTCGCCGAGGGCGTGAACTTCGCCAAGCTCGCCGGACTCGATGTCGACCAGGTCGTCGACGTGATCGGCAAGGGCGCCGCGCAGAGCTGGCAGATGGACAACCGCGCCCGCACGATGGCCGCCGACGAGTTCGAGTTCGGGTTCGCGGTGGAGTGGATGCGCAAGGACCTCGGCATCGTCCTCGACGAAGCCGACCGCAACGGTGCACGTCTCCCCGTGACGGCACTCGTCGACCAGTTCTACAAGGACGTCGTGGCACGAGGCGGCGAGCGGTGGGACACCAGCAGCCTGATCCGGCTGCTCGGCTGATCGCCCGTCGAGCAGCCTGGCGCACGATTCACGAACGCACTAGCATCGCTGTCCCGACGAGGAGGTCAGCCATGTCGACCATTCCAGCGAACGCACAGGCGGTGCTCGGATCCGACGCCGTCGCCCACGTCTGGACGCAGAACGCCGACGGCACACCGCAGGTGTCGGTGGTCTGGGTGATCGCCCAGGGCGACGAGATCCTGTTCGGAACCGACGCCCGAAGCCAGAAGGCGAGAAATCTGGCCCGCAACGACCACATCATCCTGTCGATCGAAGACGTCGAGCGCAACGAGCGGGGCTATCAACGGCATCTGGTCATTCGCGGTCGCGCACGCATCGAGCCGGGGCCCGATCCCGACCTGATGGACCGGATTGCGTTCGCCTACACCGGGCTCCGGCATCATCCGCTCGCCCTGCGCGACTCCGACACCAGCGTCGTCGTGCGCGTCGAGGTCGAGCGAATGAGCGGTGTCGGACCCTGGATCGACGAGTCCGCCCCGGCCGAGTCGCTGTCCGCCATGTCCTGATCACGGGCTGGTGATCAGCGAAGTGCGGTCGCCAAGGCGTCGACGATGCGGTCGACCTGGGCGTCGGTGGTGACGAACGGCGGGCAGAAGGTGACCGTCTCGGTGCCGATCGCCCGGGTGACCACGCCGAGCTGCAGCATCCGATCACGCACCGCCATCGCGTTCTGATCGGGATGCATGGCTGCACCGAAGATCGCCACCTCGCCGCGCAGGTGGGCGAACGCGCCGTCGGCCTCCAACGAGCGCAACCCCGCCTCGAGCCGTGCGCCCATCGTCACCACGGAGTCGAGCAGCCCCTCGCGCTCGATGATGTCGAGGTTCGCGAGCGCTGCAGCGCACGCCGCGGGGTGTCCGGAATAGGTGTAGCCGTGGCGCAGGATGAAGTCGGGATCCGCCTCCAACGCCTCGCGCACCGCCCGGCCGACGATCACCCCACCGAGCGGTTGGTAGCCCGATGTGACGCCTTTCGCGAACGTGGTGAGATCGGGTGTCACCCCGTAGTGCTCTGCGGCGAACCACGATCCCATCCGTCCGAACCCGGTGATCACCTCGTCGAAGATCAGCAACGCGCCGTGCTGATCACACAGCCGACGGGTCTCGGCGAGGTATCCCTCGACCGGGGGGAACACCCCGGCCGCGCCCTGCACCGGCTCGGTGATCACGGCCGCGAGCCGCTCGGCGTTGTCGGCCATCAGCACCGACAGCGCTTCGATGTCGTCGCTGGGCACTTGGACGACGTCGGCGAGGAGTTCGCCGTACCCCACCCGGTTGAGTGCGATGCCCTGCGCGCTCGTGCCGCCGTAGTTCGTGCCGTGGTAGCCACGAACGCGAGAGATGATCAGGCGCCGCTCCGGATGGCCCGCCTGCACGTGTGTGAGGCGCGCCAGCTTCATCGCCGAGTCGACCGACTCTGATCCCGACCCGGCGAAGAACACGCGGGCATCGGGGATCGGCGTCAGCGACGCAATCCGCGCGGCGAGCGCGTCGGCGGGCGCGTTGGTGAACGGATCGAAGCACGAGTAGGCCTCGATCGTCGAGATCTGTTCGGCGACGACGTCGGCGATCTCGCGGCGGCCGTGGCCGACCTGGCAGTACCACAGGCTCGCCATCGCGTCGACGAGTTCGTTGCCGTCGGCGTCCCACAGCAGGGCGCCGTCGCCGCGTGCGATCGTGATGAACCGTTCTCGGGTCGGCTTCGCGAACGGGTGGAGAAAGGCGCCGGGCATGTCGGCATTCTGCCAGCCGAGGGGCCGCAGCGCGGGTTGCCGACCGACTCGTCCCGCCGCAGGTGTGGCAAGGTCGCGCCATGTCGACACCA
>Ga0307379_10011993_pt1 | contig 11322 bp, 15 predicted proteins | sample UN2MG_FD_202237 | JGI IMG/M metagenome (GOLD analysis project Ga0307379, IMG submission 202237) | Soil microbial communities from Risofladan, Vaasa, Finland - UN-2 | ecosystem: Environmental > Terrestrial > Soil > Coastal area > Acid sulfate soil | place: Finland: Risofladan, Vaasa | collected... | reverse complement strand
AAACCATTTGAAACGTTTCTATCTTAACTTCATAACTAATCTTAATCGATTGCGAGCTAATCCAATCATTGCTGAAAATAAAGACTATTTAACAATTCTTTCACTTACTCAGAAACATGTTACTCAATTAGCTACGAATAAAACACAGAAGAAGGTTCTCGCTGCATTCATTAAACACCAGGACAAAGATTTCGTTTCTCGAATGATCATTTGGGTTGTTGCGTGTTATTTTGCAAAAGCTAATTTCGATCTTACTTTTAATGATCCCCAAGAAATTGCTGGTTGGGATACTTTGTTCATGGTCAGGATATCAAATAAAAGTCATCCTGCTGAACAAGTTCCAATACGTTCTTTCAAATTCATTTTCTGGAATCAATTTCACTTTAAAACGAGTTTGATAGAAGCAGACCTTTATCCAGGAGAAAATTCTCTGGAGGAAAAAAAGGAGGGCAATTAACTTGTCTACTGTTGCTACTGAAAATGATTTTGACTTTGAATTACATTTTCTAATTCTTGATTCAATACAAGAAGATGAAAGGTTTTGTGAAGAAGATTTCTACTGCCCTGGTTGTGGAAATGATTCTTTGTTTAAATTCTCAGATTGTTTCGCACGTTGTCGAACTTGCGGAGCAATAATTGTTGCATCGACTATTTCGATGCCTGAATGCTACAAGACTTCCTGGAAAAATATCCGGAAGCTCAAAGAGTGTTATGGAAAAAATGACTTCAGTAAAAATACTAAATGATGGTCCAGCAGTTAAACCTGCAAGAGCAACTACTGGACCTGGGATTGAGCTTGTTTCTGTAATTGAAAAATTACAGAAAATTAAAACTCAAGTAAATAATGAGCATGCAATCTATTATTTAGATTGTGCTATTTCTGCATTAATTAAATCATCTGATTATAAATCTGCTCAAAAGCAGGCCATTTTTGAATTTCTCGCAGAGCTTGATGAGAAAGGCATTATCAAGCTTGGACAAACCAAATGTGCTTCTTGTGGAAATATTATCACTCCAAAAGACAAGGCAACGATGAATTGGACCTATGGCAAAGGATCAGAGATCTTTTGTGAAAACTGCTCACCCAAGGAGGTTCCAAATCTATGAGTGAGTATATTCTACTTTCAGAGATTGCTGCTAATCCTGACAATCCTCGAGAAAAACTCTTCAATAAATCACTTGTTGAATCAATTAAAGAAATTGGTTTGCAAGATCCAATTACTGTTAGACAAGTAAAATTAACTAAAGACCCTCCTAAATATGAAATTATCGATGGTGATTGTCGATTTGATGCATTAGGTGCTATTTTTCCTCCCAATAAAAAATTAGTAATTGGAAAGGATGTAATTATCAAATCAAATCTCTCTCGAGATGAAGCCTATGATATCAATGTTTCACTCAATCTTCAACGAGAAAATTATTCTCTACGAGAAGAATGCAATATTGTGCAGCATTATCTTGAGAAAGATGTTTCGCAAGTTGAAATTGGTAAGAAATGCCATAGAAGTAGAACTTGGGTTCAGGATAGAATTAATTTTCTCAAAGCAGATAACGAAATTCAAGTGAAGATTCTTGCTGGTGAATTGAATATAAGCTATTACCGAGAAAAACAACCTGCTTCTAGAAGCACCCCTATGGTGCTTGATTCTGAAAGTGGACTTGCAAGTCCACATGCAGAATTAACTCTTAAAGATGGTGACGTCACCAGCTCTTCTTCACAAGAGTCGACTACCAATGAATTATTGGAAACCTCACCTGTAACTTTACAGCTTTCTAAGAAGGAATTTATTTTCTTCGAGAAGAACTTCCATCATCTTTGCAGCAGATACAATGATCTCGAAGATGGTAAAGAGATTATTTTCCTTGATACTAAGGCTTACAGTGATTTTCATCATGCTGCACAAACATTGGTCACTAAAGAGGAATTCAAAGATATCTCTGATAGATTCCAAAATCGATTTACATTGATCACTACTTTACCTAATGATTCTACTAGTATCTTCTGGCTTGATCCTCAAACAAGATTAGAATTTGAGAAAAGTCGTGAAAGACTTACTGAAGATTTCCAAAAGGATTCTCTCATCAGATTACGAAGTTCCCATCAAATAACTGAAAAGGATTTTGCTTATCTCCAAGAGAATTTCTCCGAATCACAATATGATATCCTTAACAAATGGTCCATCGATAATCTCCTTGGTGTGACTATTCAGTGGTTCAATGAAGACGATAAAAACATCTTTACTGCTTTTCTCAAGAAAGAACATGAACTTCTCAGTAAGAAAAAGGAATCCAAGGAAACTGAGAAAGACCGTGAAGTCATCTTCACTGATACCCAATTGAGTGCTTATCGCCAAGATAATGATCAGCTCATTTTCAAGGAGAAATTATTCAATAAACGTGTAAGAGTCGTTCTCAAAACCATCTTCGATAAAATGAATGCTATTAAATTCATTCTTGACCATGCTGATGACTATCCTCTTACTCAAGAACAATATGCTCTCTATACCGACCTTACACCTAAAGAAATTTCTGCCAAGCTTTTAGACTTCAAATGTTTCTCCCAGGATACTTATTTAATTAAACGTGAAATTCGTGACAATAAAAATCTTCAAGAATTCCTTGCAAGTCTTGGTTCTTCTAAGATCCTTTTTGAACGTGAATCTTTCGATAATCATGTTCTTTTGGATATTGCCTGGGAAAATGAAACTAGTAAAAAAGCCTTCGAAGATTTTCTTGCCGAAGAGAAAGCTAAACTCCAAGAACAAAAGCTTGGACAATTAACCAAGGATGAACTTAAGGAGTTCAATATCTCTACAGTCTCTCTTGATGACCTTGATTTGATCAAGGCAGTCTTCAAAGAATATGTTGGTTTTACTATTCTAACTGAAGCTGAAACGGACCGTGGTTTTAGAAAAATCCGCTGGAATGAAATCCCTCTAAAACTCGAATATAACTCCTGGACAGATGAGAAACGTGATGAGCTAACTCTTAAATTCCTTGATAAGGAAATTAAATCAATTATTCGTAATGACGTCTATGAGAAATTCTTAGAGACTAATGAACCTGCTATTATCCGGGAAGAGAAACGTAAAGGTTCTACTAAAGTCTTTTTCAAGACCAAATCCGACCGTAAGAAATACTATGCTTGGCTCGAGAAAAATCTTAAGCAATTCATCAATCTTGCTATCATCGATACCTCTGAGCAATATTCCCTTTATCGTGATTTGAAAGACTTTACCGAAGATGAGATTTCTTATCGGAAACGAGTGCTTTATTTCAATAATGATAGAGTTTACCAGAATTATCTAACTAAAATCTATGAATTGGATTTTGAGAAATTCACCCTTAAGAAAGATGAACTCACTGCACTTACAAAACATCTACCAGAACTTTCTCAGCACTACGAAACAAAGAAAGAAGACAAGTCTTATGATCTTTTCACGAAAGATCTTGAAGTGCTTAAAACCATCAAAGAATTCTTTGAACCTTCTCGAAAATTCAGTCCATCTGGTTTTGAGTCACTCAGCTACAAGGATCTTTTTGAAACATCTGAAATAAATCAGATCCCTATTCCTATTGATGTTTTGAAGAGTGACCTATACAAAGAGAATTACTTTGATCATTTAGAAACTATGAGACGTTTCATTACTGAAGCTTACAAGAAAGGTGATATCACTATTCACACTCTTGAGTTAATTAGTCATGATTTCTGGACCTATCGACTTGAAAATAATTTAGAACTTGAAAAATCTCGTCGTCGAATTGATCATGGTCAAGAACAACGATTGATCAATTGCTCTGATTGTAAACAAGACAAGTGGGTTTCTCCTGGTGAAACAATCTGTCATTCTTGTCAAGCGGGAAAGCTCTTTTGTGACATGCTTAAGACTACTAAGCAGAAAGAAATCTCTGCTACAGTGAATCATTTGGAGGCTATCTAATGTCTAGTCAGTCTGGTCCACAATACGCAGGTCAATCACCTAATTATTTAACCAAAGAAGAACGTCGTAAAAATTGGCATAAAGAGGTCCAAGGACCTCCTAAATATCTTCTTGACAGTTACATTACTCTTCGTTGCCCTGATTGTTTCTGTATGCTTAAAGCTCGGAGACCTAGCGAACAGTTGGTTTGGATTTGTCATTGTAAACATCATCACTGCTGGCAAGTCAGTCTTGAAAAAGGTCAAGATCGCCCTATTCTTGAAAAAATCCCCTCTAATGATCCACGTTACTACAAGAGGATGATAAAGCAATGACCAAAGCACAACTGATGCACAATAGTGAACAGAAAAGTGAACAACTCATGGTGTTGGGCTTGAAGAAGAATTCTAACACCTATTTGATCTATCAATTCCTTCGAGAAAAGAAGAATGAGAAGTTCACTCCACCAACTATTGCCAAAGAATTGCCTATAAATTATAATACAATCTATTCATCTTTGCGTAGATTGGTCGAAAAAGGGCTTATTTTGAAGATTTCCTATGGAAATTTCAGCGAATATTTCTATCCAACATCCTCTCTTGAAGCTGAGAAGCTTGTTTGGGATTTAACCAAAGGTCTCAAATACAATAAAATGCATAATATTCGTCTTTTCCATCAAGCAAAGCACAAAATAACTATATATGGGGTAGAGCAAACTCTTGGCGGTCGCAAGGGTGAGCGAGAATGGAAATTTGGCAAGGATTCTCATGGTCATGTAATCAGTCGGACCATTAAATGGACTCTTGGTTACAATAAAAATAAATCTCGACCTCCCAGCATTCAAATCACTATGGCTTGTAGTGATCGCCCTCTGAGTATTCCTGATGATTGGGTTGCTTTTTTGATCTATCTTGATGGTATGCTTAATTTAGGTCTTGCTGATATTGCAAATGCTAATCAGTGGAAGCTTATGTCTGCTCATTTTCACAATGATTATATTCTAGGTCCTGAGATGACTACTTTAGATAAACCTGTTGAAATCAAAAACTTCACAGATGCTATTAGTAGATTATACGATAAAGAAATCGATGGTCTCTGGTATCGTCGAGATGAGAAGTGTTTTGCTGAAGATGCTAATTATGCTCCAAGTCTTCCTGATTGGATGGTTCAACAAGAAGCTGGTGTTACTCCTTATGCTGCAGAAAACCTTGTCGTAGGAGCCCTTAACACTATCAGCCAAGAATCTCGAGCCACTCGAGTAAGTCAAAGACGCCTTGAAAAATCCATGGTAGAACAACAAAAAGTCATGGCTGAGCAGCAACAACAAACCAATGCTATTCTCAAGGATCTTGCTTCCGTGATGAAAGAATTGAAAGGAGGACCAACTAAATAATGTGTGATCTAAAATTAGTTGATCCCAGCATTCTTGATGTAATGCTAACCGATGCTCAGCATAGATGGCAACGAGTGCAGATTGAAAACAATTCTACAAAGTCTTTATTTATACTAGCTAAAATGGATGATGAAGGGACCATCTTTATCGATTTTAATGACTCATTTGGTAAGCCTATTCGAACTAAACAAACCTTGGAATCTAAACCATTGTTATTTCCGGTTAGAAATTTCTTCAATGTAAATAATACTTTAAATCAGATTGATGTTGCAATCGATGATTTTGACAAAGTTGATCTAACTACAGATGAGTATTTTGCTCTTGAAGATGCCATCGAAGGATGTAAGCACTTACAAAACCGCTTGGAGAAGATCCTCCAAAAGAAGCAATCTAAGGAGGACCAGAAGTAATGCATAGCCTTGGAGAACTTTGGTTGAAGATCAAGCAAAAAGCCTGTAAATTGCTTTTTGAAGAGAAACTCGATTCCTGGAAGCAAGCGATCTGTTATGTTGCTTTGAAAGAACATTACTCTCTTGATGACCTGGAATATATCTTGAATCTGGACCGCAGCACCATTTATCGCAATTCCAAGAAAGCTGAAGAAAATCTCGAGCAAACCAAGGACATCGATATCGAGGTAGAATTTACCATCTTGCTGCAGCCCATCCGGGGCGATGCAAAAAATACCTCTGCTGGTCCAGGAGAGATCCTTTCTGCAGAAACTGCCACTTCCGACGTTGATGATATCAATAGTGCAGAAACTACCACCCCACGTTTCCGGATATCCACTAAGGCAGATTCTACCAGTGGTCCGTCTCGAGAGATATCAGAGGTAGAAAATACAATAGATTATGAGGAGGACCAAGAGCAATGACTGATCTAAAGATTACTTTGAATGCCTATGCTGTAATTGAACATTTAAAACATTGGTGTGGCAGTGTTTCCTATGAAACGATTAATACAATAATGATTCCTCAAGAGAAACGATTACACTTTTTTGTTGATCCTGATACCTTGGACCTTGAAAAGAAACTTGTTGAAGGACTTTCAAGCCTTGATTTCTCTCAAGTAATTACTCGATTGAAATTATCCTATGAATATAAGGAAGAACCACTTGATGCTTTGAAAGATCTTCTTCTTGACATCTATACTGAATTACAAGATGTGAAAGCAAACATCGATGATGAAGAACTTTCGGATTTGCTTACTCATATGGATGCAGAACTCGTTTCTGCAGCAACTATTATTACAAAAATAATGGAGGAGGTCTAAAGTCATTGAATAAAATCAAAGATATTAGAATCAAAAAAAGTGTTGCTAGTTATTCTTCTATCGATTTAACTTATCCTTTGAAAATTCGCATAGACAATGATTTACCAGATCAAGTGGAAGTGGAGCTCACTAATCCTACATGTCGACCAGAACAATATTCTGCCCTGGAATATTTCGATGAAGGTATTATCATTAAAATCCAAATGAAACAAAAATCCAAGGAGGGATCAGAGCGATGACTGCCTACATTGCTAAAATTATCAACCTACTTGAGCTAATTGCTTCTCGAGGGTATGATATCTCTCGAGTCTTCTCAGATTGGCTTGATGTAATGGTCTATGCTCTACAATCGGTTTCAGTTGAAGAGGAACATCTTGAACGAGAAAAAAATTACTTGCAAGTTATCCATCGCTACAAGAATGACTTACCGAAAGGGCAAAGGGAAGCAGATCATTTTGCTGCAGCACTTAGTTTACTTATGCAGGGCATGCAAGAAACAAATGAAGAATTACTTGGAGAAATCTATGAAAGACTCTCGTTGAATTATACTGGTTTTGGTCAGTTCTTCACTCCATTAGCTATTTGCCAATTACTTGCTAAAATTAACTTCACAAATTGTGCAAAGATCAGTCCTCTCGTCGCGGATCCTTGTGCAGGTTCAGGAAGAATGCTTATTGAAGCTTACAAATTGAAACCTGAAGGATTCTATCTCGCTCAAGATATTGACTTTCGATGTGTGAAGGTCTGTGCTTTAAATTTCCTATTCTTCAATATCGATGGAATGATCATTTGGGGAGATAGTCTTGCACTTGAAGCAAAGATGGCTTATAGAACAATTCGCAATCCATTTGGTGGACAACTTTTCCTTATTACACAAGATTCGGACCAGTGGATTCATGTTCAACAATTTGTTCCTGGAATAACTGATCAAATTCCAGTTGTTGGAGGTGAGTAGCAGCATGATTTCAGATGACCTTTTTGAAATTGAACGTTGTTCCTGGAATGCTGTTCTTTATCCTGATGGAACAATGAAACGCGTAAGTGATGTCTCTCGAGTTATCATTTGTAAATCAAAAATTCGTAGCACCGGGTATGCTAAGGATTGCATCATTGGACCAGCAACAAAATCTGCTCGAGTGCAGGAATTGCTCCAGCAGTTGGAGAAAGGCATCACTAAGGAGGATGTTACATGTTAGAGCTTGGATTTCCATTCAGTTTAGAAAACTATGAGAAAGAAGGATTAAGGATCTTCTTGACAGCTATGCCAGGCGGAGGAAAATCCTATGTTGCGAAAGTTTTCTGTGAAGAATTAATTACTGCAGGATATCCTCTGGTTATTGTGGACCCTGAAGGAGAATATGCTAGTCTTCGGGAATTTTATCCAACAGTGATTGTTGGAGGAAGCTTTGCTGATATCCCTCTTTCAGATGCAATTATTGATCAAACAATTACTGCTGTTCTTACCAGTCAAAAACCTTTGATAGCCATTTATGATCTAAATTTACTCTTACCTTCCGAAAGAAATATCTATGCTGCAATGATCCAGGAAAAGCTTTTTGCTTCAGCCAGTAAGTTTCGCAGATCTCTTTTCTTCATTGTTGAGGAGTGTCAATTAATCGCTCCTCAAATTCTAAGTAAGGGACAAGATCCTAAATCAGTTGACCTAGCAATCGATATCGCTAAGCGTGGAAGAAAACGTGGTATTAATTCCATCTGGATTACTCAACGCCCTGCAGATATTTCGAAGGCGATCATTACCCAATGCAATATGTGGCTTTTTGGCAAACTTATTCACAAGACGGACTTGGACCAGATCAAAGACTTCCTCACTGATGCTAACATTGAGAAAACTGCAGTGATGAAACTTGAGAATCAATTTTTCATCTATGATGGCAAGAATTCACAATTAGTTAAATTCAGGAAAATGCGAATCAAGGACCTAGCACAAACTCCTCTTTTAGGAGAAACCATTAAGCTTGAACGCTCAAAGGATAGATCTCTTGAATCGATCATCAAGGACCTGGTGAAACAAGCAGAACAAGAGCAACAAAAGCAGCAAGAGCGAAAGGATAGAATAGTTAATCTTGAGCAACAAGTGCAACGATTGGAGCAAAGACTTCAAGAGAAAGAAGAGGATATCAAACGATTGAATCAAAATCTTGATCTTGTTGGTAGGCTCAAGGTTGTTTCTGGTTCCCCTGATAATGAAGCCTTACAACAAGTCTTGGATGAACGTCATTCTCTCGAGAAAGAAAAGAAATCACTTGAAAAACAATACCAAGACTTACAGCAGCAATATGAAATTCTAACTAATACTATTGATCAGCAAAATGAATTCATTAAAGTCAAGGAGAAATTGCGTTATCAATTACAAGAACTACTTGAGACAATCGATTCTCTAGGCTTCAAAGAAAAAGCACTTGAATTAGAGCCTATTAATTTATCATCACCAGTTGCTGCTATTTCTGCAGATGATGCTCTCTCATTTATTCGCCATCCAGCCATTAAGAAAGAGATCCAGGAAGCAATTGCTTCAGGTGTCTCTGCTAAAGCAGTAAAAGGAATTATTGCTCTTCTAATTGAGAAATCAGAAGCAAGTTATGAAGAGATCAGACGTGCTTTAGGGTATGCTGATAAGACACTCGTTTCCAAAGCTGGTAGTAGATTAGCTGATAGAAAGATTCTCCTCCAAGAAAAAAGTTCTTCCGGGGAATTCATTCTTAGTCTTAATCTTGTTGGTTTAAAAGAAGTGATTGACTTACAAGATGCTCGAGTCAAAGGTGAGCGAGCTATCGATGAAATTTTCGGGAAGGATACTTGATGAATAACGGTGAATCTAAATCTCCTTTGGAAGCGATTCTTCAAGAGGACCTTACTCAAAACAATGCTGCAAGAATTAAGAAATTAGAAGAATCTTTGATTAATGCCCATAAACGACTCGATGTGCAGCATAATACTATCAATGTATTAGCTAGGAAGATTAAGGAGCAAGAAAACAAGCGATGACTAAATCTTCTGAGATTTTTTTTTCTTATCTTTCCAGCATAGCTACATTATCAAGGCATTCTCAATATAAACGGGAAAGATCGATCTCTCGATATGCTCAATTCTTGCAACAACGGTCCAAAACTCTCTTAACAGCAACATTGACTGACCTAATTGCTTATGCTGAATTTAAAGTTGAAAACAAAAATGAAAAGCTCCGGATAGAAAGGATCTCCTTCAAAACTTATCTCAAATACATCCTCTATTTTTATGAATTTGCTGCTGATGAAGGTCATTATTCAGCTATTGAAGTGAAACGCTTAAGGAAATATGTTGAGAATTTTAAATTTGAAATTGGTGAAGAGAAGACTAGATTATCTAAAGAACAAATTACCCAACTCCTTGAAGAAACCAATTGTCATTCTAGTCTTAAGATTGCTACTCTAACTCTCCTCAATTTTGGTTTTAGGATTTCCGAAATTTTAAATCTAAAAGTTCAAGATATTGACTTCGAGAAAGAACTCATTACAATTCATAAAGGTAAAGGCAGAAAAACCCGCAGAATACCTATTCTCGAATATCAACTTTCAGCTCTTAAACAAATGTTACAGATGAGACAAAAAATGCTTCCCTTGAATTCAACTGAAGATCATTTCTTGATCAATAAAAACACCGGAAGGAAAGTCAGTAAAGCTTGGCTTCAAGATTACTATGTTCGCATCACCAAAAGGTTGGACTTTAGAGTTCATGCCCATCGACTTCGCCGAACTTTTGCTTCGATCCTATTCTTTGATCTTGGTATTGATATTTATCTCATAGCCTGGTTACTTGGTCATTCAAGCATTCAAACAACACTCATTTATTTAGGGATTAAAGAAAAAGAAAAACAACAAGCATACAAAAAAGCTATGAAGGGAAAAACGATCGTTTCCTTTTCATAATTCTTTTTTTTTATTTTTTCCACAAAACTTTTCCTCTTTCTGAAAGGATACAGATGTTATCTTCTTGTAATTTTTCTAACGCAAGATCTAAAGCAGTAAACATTCGCCCAGGAGATTCTTCTAGAAATTCCTGTAATGTTAGATCTTTTTGTATGAGTAATTCTTTAATTTCTTTGTGAGTATTTTTTTGAAATTGTGTTTGTAGTAGCATCCAATAGACCTTATCTCTAATATTACTCATAAGCAAGTCCTCTCGATGTTCTTTACTTAATTCTTTTAGAATGGAAGTATTCTCCTCTAGATCTTGATTCAATGCTTGTTCCAATTGATCAATCCTTCTGAGAATGATTGAATAATCTCCTTGTCCTCCTGGTGTTAGATTTTCCAGCATATCCTGTTTCAAAACATCTGCTCTCAGAATAGAAATAATATATTCTGATAGGCTCATTTTATTATTTTTTGCTTGTTCTTCAAAAATTTCTTTCTCTTTTGTGCTGATCCTAAATTCAATTCTGGCATCTTTCATTACTGCTGAGTCATCAGAAACTTCTTTATTTGAGTTTGACATAACATATCTTGAGCTCCTATGTGAATCAGAATTCCCTAGCCGGACCTGATACATATAGGAAATTTACTTCTTTTCCTTCAAAAATGTTGTTGGAACGCCCGTTCGGACATATCAGCGTATTACCTTGATAGGATTGTAGATAACACATTGACTTTTGAATAAATAATTACCAGTTTATTATGAGATAATAATTGGTGAGCTAATGTAGGTTCACCTATCATCTCAATTTGTCTAAAAGAATAG
>Ga0307379_10011992_pt1 | contig 11322 bp, 12 predicted proteins | sample UN2MG_FD_202237 | JGI IMG/M metagenome (GOLD analysis project Ga0307379, IMG submission 202237) | Soil microbial communities from Risofladan, Vaasa, Finland - UN-2 | ecosystem: Environmental > Terrestrial > Soil > Coastal area > Acid sulfate soil | place: Finland: Risofladan, Vaasa | collected... | reverse complement strand
AAAAGATCGGCATTGTCAAAAGCCAAAAAACTGATATGATACGGGCATGAGCCGATCCCATGCCAACTTCTCATTTTCCCGCCTGAAAGCAATAAACCATCCCTGGCGATGATCCCGGTCCGGCGCAGCGACAAGATCAAGGGGGTGGCGCTCAGCTTGCTTTCGGCCCTGCTGCTGACCGCGGTTTTCCTTTTTTCCTCGCTGGCCCAGCGCACCCTGGCCGGCCCGCCCTTCCTTTTCTGGTGGTTCATCCTGCCCCTGCCGGCGCTCCTCCTGCTGCGGCCGCCCGCCGGCACCTGGAAAATCCTGATACGCCGCCACTGGCGCTTTTTCCTGGCCTACAACCTGATCGAAGGGACCGGCAACATCCTGTTTTTTTACCTGCTGCGCGTAATCCAGCCCTCGATCCTTTCTTTTTTCTTCAGCCTGACTCCCCTGCTCGGCGCCCTTTGCGCCTACCTTTACCTGAACGAACGCCTGTCGGGGCTGGAGTGGCTGGGGGGAGCTCTCTCCATGGCCGGGGTCATCCTCATCACCTGGGCTTCGCCCGAAGTCGGGATACTCCTGGCCGCGCTGGCCGTGTTGATGACCCTGCTCTACGCCTTCAGCAACGTGCTGGTCAAGCGCTGGATCCAGGATGTGCCCCCCAAGGCCGTGATTTCGGCGCGCATTGTTTTCCAGGCCGTCTTTTTCACGGTACTCCTCTTGATTTTCGGCGGCTTCCGCTGGCCCACGGCCAGGGAAATGGTCTTTCTCACCCTCGGCGCCTGCTCCGGGCCCGCGTTCGGCATGTACGTGGTTTTTGTGGCCATGCAATACCTGAAAGCCACCCAGCTTTTTTTGATCCGCAACCTCCAGCCTTTTTTCGTCACCGTGGCCGCCGCCCTGTTCCTGCACCAGGCCCTGACCCTGCGCCAGCTCACGGGCGGAGCGGTGATCATCGCGGGCGTGTTCCTGCTGCTCGCCGCCAAGTGGCTGCAGGACGCAAAACAAAACTTGAAACGGAGTACAAATATTTAATTTTTTTCCCCGGCCGCCTCCGGCCCAACGGACCAGGTCGCTCCGGCAAGCGCCGAACCGGCCCCGGGGTTCATCGAACAAGTCGAGCCCGAATGGCACCGGCCCGTAAAGAAAAAAACCGTGATCATCGTCGCGGTGGCCATCGTCGTTACCATCATCGCCGTGGCCCTGATCCGCGGATGCAACTTCTAAGCCGCTCCCCCACCCGGATTGCCGGCGCTGATGGCAACGGCGGAGATTTTGGCAACATTTTAAAAAATCGCTATAATGTCTTCAGGCAATGAGGCAAGCTGACCACAGAGGAGCTTGGGTTTTAGCCGAGTCCCGGCCGGCAACAGGCAAAGTTCCAGGCGCCCGGCCAGCTGGAACTTGGAAGCAATTTCAGCTATATTCATGAAATGAAAGACCTGAAAAGAAAAGACAATGAACCTCCGTTCGTGATCGAGAAGCTGGGTTGGAAATACCACCATCTCGGCATCCCGACCACCACAGCCATGCCGGGGGAAAAATATTTGCCGCAATTGAAAATATATGTTTCCGGATTCCGCACTAGCCCTTTCGGCATCGAATGGATGAGGTTCGAGGACGATTGCCCAATCGCCGAATTGATCAGGACCGTTCCCCATATCGCTTTCGAAGTCGACGACCTGGACAGGGAGCTGAAGGAATGCGGCTGCGAGATTCTCAGTCCGCCCGGCGCGCCTTCGCAGGGTGTCCGCGCCGCCATGATCAGGCACAACGGGGCGCCGGTCGAGCTGATCGAATTCAGCGGAAAAAAGAAGAAACGGACCGCAAAAAAACAAAAATAAAAAGGGAACGTCCGGTTGACTGAAAAAAGCCGCTCCCGCGTTTTCCCCGGGCGCCGCCACCGGCTTCAGAAGAAGATCTCTTTTTCCCCTTCATGGGAAAACAGCAATTGCTCTCCCCGGCTTCTTTGGATGCGATAGACGATCTTGGATTTGTCGGTGTCCACCGAGGTGGTGATGGTGACCTTGCTGCCGTCGGCCTGGAACACGCGCTCGAAGATATTCTCCTGCCCCCTCATGGATTTGCCCCGGAACAGGGCCAGGGTTTCACCGGTCTTGAATTTTTTGATCACCCCTTCCCAGCGGAACAACCCCTGCATTTCCTCGGAAGGGAAAACATTCAGGCCGTAGACATAGACATGGTCTTCGACCAGCACAGCGCATTTCAGTTGATCAACTTCAGGCGATTGCCGGCTTGACTGAGAAAAAGCGAACAGGACCGGAAAGAAAACAAAAAAGAATAAAACCGTGCTTTTGTTCATCATGAATAATTATAAAAGGATATTTTTAATTATCAAGTCGTGCCGGAAAAAGGAAATTGATCGGCGCCGCCACCACATCACGCGTTCATTTCGGCCTGCAGCACTTTTTACTTTTCCCTCATTTTTTGCCAGAATAGACGGATGGAGGAACACATCCCGGACCGGGCCCGCAGCCAAGGCTTCATGCAGGAAAGAAGAAGGGCCCGTTTCATATTCAACCTGACTGCAGCCATGTATCCCCTGATCGAGCGGCACCTGTTTCCCCGCTATGAGGGTGCCCTCGCCAGGCTGGACCTGCCCGCGGAGCTCACAGTCCTGGACGTGGCCACGGGCAGCGGCATCCTGGCTGCCGCCTTCGCCCGGCGGGGTCACCCGACGGCCGGGCTGGACTTTTCCGAACGGCTGCTGAAACGGGCAAGAAAAAGATTCCCGGAAATCGATTTCAGGACATTCGACCTGGTGGATCTGCCGGACATTCCCTCCAAAAGCTACGGGATCGTTTCCAGCGGTTATCTCCTGCATGGGCTCTCGGTCGGGTTCAGGGAAGCCATCCTAAAGAACATCTCGCGCATCGCCGGCCGCTACGTGGTGGTGTTCGACTACTGTTGCGCAGGAGGCTGGCTCGTGCGCCTGATCGAACAGATAGAGGGGCCGAACTACCTGCAATTCATCGCCACTCCCCGCGAGGTGGAATTCGCCGGCGCCGGCCTGCGGATCGAGCAATCATTCCGGATCTCGAGCTTCGGCGATGCCTGGCTGTGCCGGCCGGAATAAGCGTCGGCCTCAAGCCATGCCGTGAGAAGGGTCGTGAGCGTGCCGAGTTTCCCGGGGTGAGGTCTTGACGGCATGTCGCCCAAATCGCAAAAATCACAAAAATTGAGATAATTACCAGCTGCGCTTCATATAATATTAGAAAAGAAACAGGAGGGGACACATGATAAAAAAAATAGGGATAACTTTTTGCTGCCTGCTGGCCGCGTTTACCATCCCGGGCGCCGACAAGAAAGTGAAGCCGCCCGTGCAAAAGCCGCTGGCAGCGGTGGCCGCTCCCGCCGAACTGTACCTGCCGCCGCTGATCACCAAGGCCAATTGCAAATGTCTTGCCAGCAGCGGGCAATTCGAGGTCTTTGGCAAGTGCTTCGGCAGCAGCCAGGGAAACCGCGTGCTGCGCGTCAACGGCACGGCGCTGCCCACGGTGCTGGCCTGGCAGAATAAGACCATCCGCTGCGCCCATGCCTATGACTTCCCGGGAGGGGTGACCGTCCATGTCGATCTCTTCGACACGGCAAAAAACAAGCGGGTCTCGAACCTGTTCGACTATCTCCTCCCCTTCTGCATCTACCAGCAGGACCCGGCCGGGCCCCTCAAGCAGAAGAGCCACGTGACCCTGCTGGTGAAGCCCGATGTCGGCGTGGCGGCGGCCGGGCGCAGGGTGATGATCGGCGGCGTGGAGGCCCATGCTGACTGGATGGTCCACAAGATCGTGTTCGTTGTGCCTTTAATGACCCCCGGCAGTTACACCCTGCGGCTGAAAAAGGACGGCCAGCTCATATCCAACGAGTTTCTGGTCACCATTGAGTAACGTCGACCGGCACAGAAGCTGAAAACATGAATGAATCTGCCCTGCCGCCGGCTTGAAGCAGCCTCGATCTGCATGGCAAAAATCCTTCATCCGCAAGCATTGCTGCAAACACATAACAATGAAACAAACAAGTCAGGAAAATCGGAAGTAAAATCATACCCGAACTGGTTAAATTAAACAAAGATAAATTTACCACAGATTTTTGTGTAAAACTCCGGAAATCGGGTCATAGAACCTTGTATCACTTGCCTCTTCTTGAATTGCACTATACTGATACACTAAATAAACCGATATATCACGATTTTTCTGATTTACATGATAAAAAGCTCGTTCCCAAAGCGGTCTTTCGACAGAGGCTGCAAAAAGAAATATCGCCAGCAGGCAATTCCTGCGACTTTCGTCATGAAACCAGAGCGAACCGATCACTTTTTCAGACTTTTTCCCGCTCAGGAAATCAAGGTCGATCCCGCATTGGACTCCTTCATTTCGGATCAAGTGCAACCTTGGGGCAAGATCAAAAAACAATAATCTTCCTGAAATGCGTAACAAAAGCCTGCGGTTTGACTTGAGCCTGGGGATTCCGCTACAATGCCTTGACAATTGGAAAGCAACCATACACGGAAGGCAAGCATGGAAACTTTTTTCACTTTCCTGGAAAAACGCGTGGCCGACTCCTCGTCGCTGCTGTGCGTCGGGCTCGACCCGCACATCAGTGATCTCAAGGAAGCAACCGCCGAGGCGGCGTTCGACTTCTGTGCCGGCCTGATCCAGCGCACCGCCCCCTGCGCCGCCGCGTTCAAGCCCAACGCCGCATTCTTCGAGCAGTTCGGCGCCGACGGCTGGACAGCGCTCAGGCGCGTCATCGATGCCGTCCGCGAACAGTCGCAGCGCCTGGGTTCAATGATCCCCGTTATCCTCGACGCCAAGCGCGGCGACATCGCCTCGACCGCCGAAGCCTACGCCAGGTCGGCGTTCCAGACACTGAACGCGCACGCCGTCACCCTCTCACCCTACCTGGGCAGGGATTCCATCGAACCTTTCCTGGCCGACCCGGAAAAGGGGGCGTTCCTGCTGTGCAAGACATCCAATCCCGGGGCCGGCGACCTGCAGGACCTGCAGGTCGCGGCGGAGCATGACGGCCGCCCAAGCGAGCCCCTCTATATCGCCGTCGCCCGCCTGGCCCAAGCCTGGAATGCAAATAACAACATCGGCCTGGTGGTCGGCGCCACCCAGCCCGCGGCCATGGCGCGCATCCGCGCCGCCGCCCCCGACCTGTGGTTCCTGGCCCCCGGCGTCGGCGCCCAGGGCGGCGAACTGGAGGCGGCGCTGCAAAACGGCCTGCGCCGCGACGGCAAGGGGCTGCTGCTTCCCGTTTCGCGCGCCATCTCCCGCGCCGCCGACCCGGCCAGGGCCGCTGCAAACCTGCGCGACGAAATCATCAATATCCAGTATCGGCTCACAAAAAATAGTAAGTAAGAAAAGTGCACAAGTCCTTTACATATTGGACTTAAAATTCGGGAGCGCATGGAAAAAATGTCAATCTATTTGAAATGCTCGGCCTGAGGCTGCCTCGATTTACTTAACGCCTATTTGAGTTAAAGAGGAAATTTCAAGATTCTTTCAAAACTCTCAATCGATCCGGATATTGGTCAGTTCGCTGGTGATCCTGAAAGCGTATTGAGGATACTCGTACAGGGGCAGCCGGGGTTCAGTCTCTCCAATCGAGTAGCCCCAGATGCTTTCGTATTCAACCATCTCCTCGCCGATGTCTTCGAGCTGGCGCAGGTATTCGCTTACGGACTTCGACTCGATGACGATCACCTTGCCCATTTTGTGGATGATGGGGCTGTGGGCGCGGGTCTGGTCGTGATCGAACTGAATGATCCTCCTGCCGTAACGGGTGATGCCGATCACCCGGAACGTCAGGCTCTTGCCCACTCCCGGAAGGTTGAGCACATTGCGGTCGGTGGCCAGAAAGGGCAGGCCGTTCTCCTGCATGCTGCGGACCAGGATTTCATCCATTCTTTCGGGTTCGTAAACATTTTCCCTGATCTTCTCGGCAATTTTCTCATCCAAGCGGCCAAAAACTTTTTCCTCGATCTGTTCCTGAACGGCCCTGGCATTGGTGGCAAAGTTGAAGTAATTCTCCATATAGCCCTTCACCGAAAAGGTGTAGTACGGCAAAACACCGATCTCACCGAGCACCTGGCGAAGCTTGGAGGTATGCCCGCGGCGGGAGGACGCGGTGGTAAAAACATGCTGGTTGATAATAAACCACCCGGCACGCAAAAACTGTTTGATGGCATCCCGCGCTTCGGGAGTGATTTCCATGGGTGATTCGAAGTGGGTTTGAATAATAAACTGGCTTATCCCCACTTCAATGGCTTTTTTCCTGAAATCGGCCAGAATGGAAACCATTTCAGGAGTAATTCTCTGTGGTAGGTACGCCGGCAAACGGGTGCCCAAGCGAACCCTTACCAATTCGGCCAACTTCTGCCCGTCGGGCAGCTCTTCATTCTTCTTTTTCTTTCTTATGGCCATAGCCAGGATGGCATCGAGCATTTTCTGCAAAGAGACATTGGAACTCATCAGGGCATCGCCGCCGGTAATGAGGATGTCCCGCAGTTGAGAATCGTTTTCCCAATATTCCATGATGCGCAAAAGCTGCTCGTCCCATTTGTCATCAGGTTTCAGCTTGTCGAGGTTGAAGTTCAGGTTGCCTCTCTGGAAATCGTACATGCGCTGGCATGATGCGCAAAGGCCTCCGCAGGCGCGCCCCATGGTGGCGGGGATCAGGATGGCCACTTCGGGGTAGCGCCGGTGCACGTTATGATGGGTGGGCAGGATCCAGCCCGCGGCATTGGGTTTCCCGGGTTCGACCCTGTCCTCCTTTTCCCAGGCAACAATATGGCCGAATTCGTCCACCAGCTGCTTGCTGTAGACCACGTAGTAGCGGATGGCCAAATCGGCGCCTATGGCGAAATAGGGAACCCGCACATGGAGCAGCGACAAATAGTAAGGGTTCAAAAAAAAGGGGATGCCCGCCGTCTCCGCCTCGTAGAGGATTTTCATGGTATCGGGGTCCAACGAGTTGCCCAGCAATTCGTTTAACAAAAGCGGCGAACGAACGGCGAAGCTGAGGTGAAAACGGTAATCGTCCCACCACTCAAGCATTTTCAGGTATTTCTGCTCCGGCGACAGCTTTTGCTCAAAAGTGTAACGCTCGCTTTTTATCTCCCCTGAATCCAACTTGCTGATAAGAATATTGATGATCCTTTCGCGGTTTTCTTCCCTGAGCTTAACAATGCGCGGATCCAAGCCGCCGGGGAAACGCTCCATCCACTCAAGCAGGCTGTCCTTGGCTGGCTTGCTTCTTTCGTAGGTCCCGGAAAACTGGCGGAAAAGGTAGAGCATATCCTCGAAAAAGTAGGGTTTTGCCCCTCCGGTGCCGAAATTTACCGCCAGCCATATCAACTTAATGGGGTTGCTGATGGCGATCTCGCCGCGGAGATTCAGGTCTTCGTATTCACGCCCGGCATTGTCGATGTAATCGAGGATGCGAATGGCGGCATAATCCTGCCAGGTCAATCCCTCAAATGATTCCCGGCCCCGTTCCATTCCCTTGTAGAAACCATAGGCAACGGGCCTTTCTTTCAAGTAGCCTAAAATCCAATTTCTTACTCCGACCAGGGCTTCCGTTTCGTTACGCGCATTGCGCATCACTTCCTCGAGCTTCGGGTTTTCTTTCAGAAGTTTTTTCAAAAGTTTATGCGATTTTACGGTAATGGCGATCCTGTCAAGTTTTTCGTTTTCAGTCATTGCGCCTCAACCCTTTGTTTTTTATTGATTTCCCAAATCTCATGCAAAGAAAAATCAATTTGAGCCATGCTTGTATTTTGAGGAAAATGATCTGAATTGTCAATAATCCGCATTGCCTCAACTTAAAATCCGCGCGCCGCAGGCTGTGAAAATCGAACTGCAAAACTACCTTCCCGAAAAAGTCTTCCCGGCTTTTCCGTCAGAGATACTTGCACAAAATCTCAATCAGGGCTTTTCTGGTGAAGGGCTTGGCAATGCTGTCGGTGAAACCGTACTCCTGAGGCCGTGAAATAATGGCGTCATCCGCATAGCCGCTGGAGACGAAAACCGGAATATCCGGGTCTCTTTTCCTGATCTCAACGATCGTCTCCTTGCCGCCCATGCCGCCCGGAATGGTCAGGTCGAGGATCATGGCCGCAAAACGGCTCCCGCATTCCGCGTTTTCGTCAAAAATCCGCAGGGCTTCCGCGCCGTCGGCCGCCAATACGACATCGTAGCCATGATATTGCAGCATGGCGCCGATCGTATCCCGCACCACCTCTTCGTCATCCATGACCAAAATGCGGCCTACGCCCTCCCCAGGAGCGGCGACCCGGCCATCGGCTGCCGCAGCAGTCGGCTCGGAGGCCGGCAGGAAAATGTGGAAGGTGCTGCCCTCTCCGGGTTCCGATTCGACCTCGATGCAGCCGCCGTGCTGATCGACTATGGAGTGGCTGGTAGCCAGGCCCAAGCCGCTGCCTTTTTGCTTGGTCGAAAAAAACGGATCGAAAATCCTGTCGAGCAACTCCCTGGAAATGCCGACGCCCTTGTCGCTGATGGATATCCTGATATAACGGCCGGCCGGCAGCGGCCGGGCTTCGCCTGCCCCGATCGTAACATTGCCCGCCGCGATCGTGATCGTACCGCCCAAGGGCATGGCCTGCTGGGCGTTGATGACGATGTTATAGATCACCTGCCCCATCTGGTTGGCATCGTAGGCGCAGGGCCAGAGGCCATCGGCAATGTCCAGCGCGCACGACACATTGGACCCGCTGGAAACGAATGCCGTCGCCTCGCGCAGGAATCCCTCCAGGGAAGAGGTCTTGCGGACAGGCGCCCCCCCTTTGGCAAACGTCAGGAGCTGCTGGGTAAGGCTTCTGGCCCGGTTCATGGTTTTGAGCGTGGCATCGAGATAGCCGTTCAACTCAGGGTTCCGGGAGGCCGTCCGCGCTATCTCCACATAGCCATAAATGCCGCCGAGCAGGTTGTTGAAGTCATGGGCGATGCCGCCGGCCAGTACGGACAGGGATTCGAGCTTTTCCGATTTCAACATCTCTGCTTCGGCGCATTTCTGCAGGGTAATGTCGCGCAGGTGCTCCACGATTCCCTTCAGATTGCCTTCATAGTCGAGGATGGGATAGGAGCGCACGTCCATCCAGATGCCCCTCTGCTCGAGGTATTTCTCCAGCCTGGCCGGCTTTTTCGTCCGGTAGGTCTCAGAGGTCGCGCACTCGCTGCACGGCTCATCCCGGCCGATCAGGTTGTAGCACTTCTTCCCCTTGACGTCTTCAGGACCGACGCCGAAGAAGCGGTATCCCGCCTCGTTGTAGCGGATCACGCCGTGCCGCAAATCCTGGATGCCCAGGATGTCGGGGACGGTGTTGAAAACGCTCGAGAACAGTGCCTGCGCTTCCTGGCCGGCGTCCCGCGCCGCCTTCCTGTCGCTGACATCGGAAAAGAAACCGACGACGCACGGCGTTTCGTCGATGACGACCCGCGCCGAGCTGATGTCGGCCCAAAAGACGCTGCCGTCCTTGCGACGGCAGGGAATGGATGCGGCCAATTTGATATCGCCGCGGTTCATCGCGGCAAAGGACTCGAGCACGCCCTGCAGACTCTCGGCGGGATGGATGTCGCGAATGGTCAGGGTGAGCAATTTCTGCGAGGGGAAACCGAGCATCTGGCAGATGCTCGAATTCACATACCTGATTTTTCCGGAATTTTTTTCGGCAATGATGACTCCCTCAACGGCTCCCTCCAGCACCGAGAGGGTCAATTCGCAGGGCTTGGCCACGGCGCTGGCCGGGCCGGCCTTGACGGTTTTTGAGGAGTTCTTGCCGGTAGGCAAGCTTTTTTCAACGACCGGCTTTTTTGCCTGTCGCGAACGAGTTTTGTACTCTCCCTTCGCTTTCGTTGCTGGCATGCTTTTCCCCCGCAATTGCCTGGCTATCCTTCTCCCGCGGTCGAAGCTCCTTGCGCTCCCATCTCTTTCACTCCGCCTTGACTGGAATATCGCAGGTTCAACCGCCGATGTCAAGCGAATACCCTGATTTCTGCCCGGTTTTTCGAATTTCCTGATTGTATCTTTTCAAAATCACATTATATTCGTTTCAGGGGATTGCGGGGATGAATCCCAGGTTTCGCTAGGAGAGAAAAATGATTGTTAAAAGAGGCGCGCGCGCCTTTCCCATGGTTTTTGCTTTTATTATTTTTCTCGTCGGCCAATTGGCAGCCCAGATGAACCCGATCTACAGATTCAAACAGGTCACGATTCCCGTTACTCTGCACATCAAGGATTTCATTCTGCCCAAGGGGGCGTAAGATCTCGAATTTCTGAGGGTTCCCAACCCATTGGCCTATTATCTCAGGATCCTCAAAAAGGGAAAGATCCTGCATCTCCTGCAGGGCGAGGATTTCCCTTATGAAAATTCAAGCTCGATACCCAGAAAACCGACGCTAAAAATGAACAAAAACAAATCCGAGAAGTCGCTGGTCATGGTTTTCGAATCGGGGAGCGATACGGAAAATTATGGAAATCTAAGGGCTCGCTATCACCATGATTACGAAGAGGACTGATAGCGAGGCCAAGCGTGCCGGTTTTTTCACATCTTTATTTAAAGATATCGCCGCACTTTATTACGATAATCGTCCCACTCGGCGCCGAAGCTGCCGGACATGAACCCCTCCTCCCCTAGGACGATCAGATGGTGGATGGCCGCGCCGACAACGCCGAGGGCGATGTTGATGGCATGGGGGAAATACAAAACTGAGGCAAGATTGAGCAGATAAAAACCCAGGTACATGGGGTTGCGGCTCACGGAATAAATTCCGGCTCGAATGATTCGTGTTTTTTCTTCAGGAAGACCAAACTTGTTCAGGTCGCCGAGGTGGCGGAATGAAAGAAAGATCAGCAAAACCGATAATAGAAGCGCCAGAGTGGAAGCGGCAAGGAGCAAAATAGAAATTTCTTGGGGATGGAACAATCCCTTGAGCGTTTGGTAGTAGAAAATGCCCCAACAATTGAAGTTGGCGAACTTGCCGGCTACAAAGACCGCGCGGTTGATGGGCGGTTGGCCGAACAGGCAGATCTTTTTTCTGAGCGCTTTCCAAAGCAGCTCCAAGAACAGCAACAGGACGGACAGCAATAGAAGCAGGTTTACTAGTTTCAGCAAATCGAACATAGGCATTCCCTCCTAAATAAAAATTTCCTTTGCTTCCGCTTATTCCTCCCTGAACCGTTTCAAGTCCCCGGCTTTGAACGTCCATTCCGGTGTACGCAGCATTGCACCGAAGTCAGCGGCATACCAGGGGCTCAATTTGACGTCGTTGGGGTTGGCCAGCACCTGGATCTCCT
>Ga0307379_10011991_pt1 | contig 11323 bp, 6 predicted proteins | sample UN2MG_FD_202237 | JGI IMG/M metagenome (GOLD analysis project Ga0307379, IMG submission 202237) | Soil microbial communities from Risofladan, Vaasa, Finland - UN-2 | ecosystem: Environmental > Terrestrial > Soil > Coastal area > Acid sulfate soil | place: Finland: Risofladan, Vaasa | collected... | reverse complement strand
CTAAAAGCCACGGCCCAAACGTGGCCCTGGTGTCCGCGCAGGGGTGGCCCGATTTCACTACCCGTGTTCGCGTCCCAGATCCTCAGCACCTTGTCGGCGCCCCCTGACACGATCCGGCTCCCATCTGGGCTGAAAGCCACGCCATTGACCATACCCTCATGTCCGCGCAGGGGCAGGAGGACTTCTCTACCTTTGTTCGCGTCCCAGATCCTCACGGTCCCATCCTGGCTTGCCGAGACGATCCTCTTCCCATCGGGGCTGAAGGCAACCGCCGACACAGGCTCATCGTGACCGCGAAGGGGCAGAAGCACTTCTTGGCCTGTAGCCGCATTCCAGACCCTCAGTTTTCGGTCATCGCTTGCCGAGACGATCCGGGTGCCATCCGGGCTGAACGCCACGGCACGGACGGCTCCCTCATGGCCGCGGAGGGTCAACGGTTCGGTGGGCGTGTTTGGGTCCCAAATCTTGAGCGTACGATCATCACTGCCCGTCACGATCTCGCTGCCGTCGGGGCTGAAAGCGACGGACGTCACCACATGGTCATGCCCGCGGAACGTGGCGACCTCCGCTCCGCTGATCACGTCCCAGACCCTGAGCAGCCGATCCTCCCCACACGACACGATGCGCGTCCCATCCGGACTGAAGGCAACGCCGCGAACGGCCCCTTTATGCCCACTGAGCAACGGCGGGATTTGCCTACCGGCATCCAGGTCCCAGAGCTTGAGTTGCCCGTCGTCACTGCCCGATACGAGCAGCCTCTTGATCTTGTCCGGGCTGAACGCGATGGCACGGATGCGCTTGTCGTGTCCGGGGAGGCGTGGAAGGACTTCCTGGCGCGTATTCAGGTCCCAGACCTTGAGCGTCCCATCCGAACCTCCCGAGACGACCAACCGGTTATCCGGGCTGAATGCGACACGTTGAGGGTGCGCGCCGTGCTCGCGCAGGGGTGGCGGGATTTCTTTGCCGGTGTGCGCATCCCAGATCTTGACTGCTCCGTCGTCTCCCGCTGAGGCAATCAGCCGACCGTCGGAGCTGAAGGCGACGGCGCCGACGACGTTGCCGAACCCGCCGAGGGGCGGCGAAATTGGTTTGCCCGTGTGCGCATCCCAGATCTCGACTGCTCCGTCGTCTCCTGCTGAGGCAATCAGCCGACCGTCGAGGCTAAAAGCGACGCATATGACATGCCCCTGCCCAGCGCGAATCGCGTGGACTTCCTTGGGCGTGTCCGCCTCCCAGACCCTCAACGTCCCATCCCAACTCCCGGAGACGATTCGCCGACCGTCCGGACTGAACGCAACACACTGAACCCAGCCCTCATGCCCGCGGTAGGTCCGCTTGCTGAGATCGGAAAGATGGAGGAGGTGATACCACTCCCACCCGCGCAGGTCCGGCGGGCACGCCTGAAGAAGTTGTTTCATGCGCGCGGTTTCATTGAACACCCAGGCAGCCTGCGCCGCCGCCACGCCGTTCAGGTAATTCGTCTGCCGAAGTTGCTCGGCCCGATGGGTGGCCAAACGCCAGAAGGTCAGCGAGGTCACGAAGCCCGCCAAGACGACCAGTACGAACACGGCCGCGATCGTCACCGGGACTCGGTACCGGCGGAGCTGCTTCCTGAGCATGTAGGCGAACGAATCGCGCTTGGCCTCGATCGGCTCGCCTTTCAGGTAGTGTTGAATATCGCGGGCGAGCTCGCCGGCGGTCTGGTAGCGGCGGTCGGGCTCCTTCTGGAGACACTTGAGTACGATGGTCTCGACCTCGTCGTTGATTTGCTTGCGGATTGTGCTGGGCCGAGCCGGCTCGGCCTTGATGATCCGGTCCAGCACGTCGCGCATGTTCCCAATCACTTCGTACGGGAACTTGCCGGTGAGCATCTGGTACAGGATCACGCCGAGCGAATACACGTCCGTGCGGGTGTCGATCTTGCTCGGAACGGCCTCGGCCTGTTCCGGGCTGGCCCACGGCAGGCTACCCATGAACTGGCCCGTCATGGTCATCATCGCCGGCTTCGTACCCTCCGTGATCTGGTCCGGGGTCAGCTTGGCCAGCCCGAAGTCCAGGATGTGTGGTTCGCCCGCGGCGTCGATGCGAATGTTGGCGGGCTTGAGGTCGCGGTGGATCACACCGCGCAGGTGGGCGGCGTTGACCGCCTCGCAGATCTTGCTGAACAGGCGTAGCGTCTGGTCAATCGGACGCTCGCCGTCGGCCATCCACGCGCCCAGCGGCTGGCCGCCGATGTAGTCCATGACAAAGTAAAAGTGACCGCCGACCGTGCCGCAGTCGTGCACCGCCACGATGTAGGGGTGGTTAAGCTGGCCGAGGATTTCCACCTCGCGCTCGAAGCGTTGCCGCGTTTTCTCACTGCTGAAAGGACCTTCGAGGATGAACTTGAGGGCAACCGTGCGCCGCGTGGATAACTGAACAGCCTCGTACACGCGCCCCATGCCACCACGCCCGATTTCACGGACAATCCGGTAGCCGGGGACCTGGACGCCAGGTACGGGCCCGTCACCCTCAGTGGACTGCGCTGCTTCCTTGCTGGGCATCGTCGCTTCCGACGCACGCGAATCCTCACCATGGCCGTCCGAGCCCGCGTCAGTCAAACCTTCGCCGAGCAGGTGCGCCAGTCCCTCGGCATCGGCCTTGGAGATGTCTTCCCGCTGCTTTTCGTTCATGGTCTGAGCCTCCCGCTGGCGGGGGTTTCCAGGCCTAGCCGGCCCGGCGCGAGAGATGACCCATCAGCGAACGAAGCTCCTCCCCGGCGGCAGTGTCGTCCATGACGGTTAGCCGTACTTCCTCGAGCAGAAGCCGTCGAAAGCGTCGGCGGACGGTCTCAACGCGGTTGCTGACCTGCTTGGCGGTCAGCCCATACCGGCGGGCCAGTTCCTCCACCGGACCCGGCTCCACCTGCTCCAGCGCGGGGCGGACAACGCGCTGTCGGAAAAGCTCGAAATGGACGTGCAGTTCCGAGCGCTGGCAGGCTGGCGGCCCACTTGCGATGGAAAACTTCCTCGGGCCGCTCGTCCAAGGCCAGGGGCAGACAGCGGGAGCTCTCTGAGTCGGCCCATTGGTGGATCGACAGCATCAGGTCCTTCGGCGAGCGTCGCTGGGCGCGCTCCCGACGATACCAATCGCGCACGAAGTTCTTCAAGCAATGCAGCAGGTAGGGTCGGAAGCGGCCCCGGTGCGGCTCCGCTTGGCCGAACAGGTCGCGCCCCAGGATGACCTCGACGAAGAAATCCTGCGTGATGTCCCGGGCGTCGGCATCCTGCTGACCCCTGGCTCGCAGATAGCAGTACACCGGCTTCCAGTAACGCCGCGCCAGGTTCTCAAGCACGGCCTGGCGGTGCTCGGGGGTCGCAGTGCGCGCCGCCTGGATCTCGCTCCAGCGCGTGGTCGCAAACTCGGCCGCCACCTTAGTTTTCACAACCCCGGACATACTGCCCTGCCTCCGCCAACATCCAGCATACCCAGCCGGAGCCCTTTCTCCAAGGCCGGGATGCAAAGCCCGTTTTTTTGGTGTGGCTCGAAGCTGCCCGCGCCGCTGCCGGACCGCTGGCTCTGTGGAGATAATCCTCTTCAAGATAAGGAGTTATAGCCATGTCGCGCGCCACCCTTGCGCTCAAACGGCGTAATAGCCCGGCCGTCACACAAGAAATCCTCTCGCGCCCGCGCAGCCGTCAGGGAAAACCTGCATAGGGGCCAGTGTGAAGACAGCCAGACAACCGGGTCGCAGGACTTTGAAAGGGAGACTAGGCATGACAACTTGTCTGATTCCGAGCGGATGGCCGTTGGCAATCATGGTCGGCCTGAGTTTGGTCGCAGGCACCTCCCAGCTCAGTGCCGAGACGTACCACGTAGACGGAGACAACTGCGGTGATCCCTCGCCGGATGGCTCGTGCGAGCATCCGTTTTGCACGATCCCGCAGGGGCTCAATGCCGCCGCGGAGGGCGACACAGTCCTCGTGCGCAAGATCGATGGTTGGGTGTGTGGTGTACCTGTGGGCCCCGAGGAGTGGGGCAGCTATCTGCTCACGAGCAGCGTTACCGTTGCGGTCGGCGAGACGTTGGCGCTCGAAGCTGGGGTCGTCGTGAAGTTCAAGTATTACACCAACTCCGATGCTAACCCGTCGCTCGTCGTGAATGGCACGCTCGACGCGGTCGGCGACCCAGGGGGCGCCGAGAACTCAGTCTACTTCACCTCGGAACGCGACGACGCCGTTGGAGGCGACACCAACGGTGACGGCGGCGCCACGCATCCTGCCCGCGGCGACTGGTACCACATCGCGCTCAACAGTACTAGCGCCGCTCTGATCGAGCACGCCGAGGTTCGTTACGCGGGCCGCTACTGGTGGTATAGCGCCGGGTGGCACACTCGCTCGGAGGAGGCGATCTTGATGAACTCCGCCTCCCCCACGATCCGCGACACCACCATTCGGGACACGTACGGGGACGCCTTGGAGTGCAACCTGCCCAGCGATCCGACACTCGAGCGTTTGACGCTTGCGAACAACGACATCAACGGGTTGAACGTGCTCGGTGGAACAATCGCTCACGACGCGGTCTGGTGCAACCCAGACGTCGTGTACTACCTCGACAGTACGGTCACAGTTGCCGAGGGCGCCGGGCTGACAATCTGCCCAGACATGGTGGTGAAGTTCGCCTACTACACGAACAGCGACCAGAACATCTCGATCAACGTCAACGGGACGCTGCACGTGGAGGGTACGTCGGACAGCCCGGTCATCCTGACGTCGATCCGTGATGATGACGCTGCCGTCCCGGACGGCACAAACGGCGACACGAACAATGACGGTCCGAGTGACGGCGCCCGCGGCGACTGGTACCACATCGCGCTCAACAGTACTAGCGCCGCTCTGATCGAGCACGCCGAGGTTCGTTACGCGGGCCGCTACTGGTGGTATAGCGCCGGGTGGCACACTCGCTCGGAGGAGGCGATCTTGATCGACTCAGCCTCACCAGAAATCGACAGCGTGCACTTCGAACAGTGCTGGGGCTATCCTATAGAGTTCGATTTGGACTCGTTTCCCCACTTGAGCAGATTATCCGCAAACGGCGTCGATTCGCAGGACACTAGTGCCGTCCACATCGTCGGTGGCACGATGGCCAGTGGCGGTACATGGACGAACGCCGCCATTCCTTACTACCTCGACGCATCGGTAACGACGTCGCCGGGTGTGGCGCTCGCGATTGACCCTGGTGCTCTCTTCAAGTTCAAGAAGGCTGACAACGTCGGCTTGTACGCCAATCAAGGTAAGCTGCTCGTCAAGGGTACAGCACAGGAGCCGGTTATTTTCACGTCCATTTACGACGATGAAGTGTCGGGCGACACCAACAACGATGGTGGTGCCACACTGCCCGCTGCGGGCGATTGGGGCCAGATCAGGTACGGCCAGAGTGGGCCGCCAAACACCGGCATCGCCTACGCCCAGATCCGCTATGCCGGCAACGGTTCGGGCGGTAGCGTCATCCCCGGCGTGGCGACGACCGACATGTCGAACGTAGACGTTTCCCATTGCGAGTTCTACCGGAACGCGGGCTTCGCCGTCAGCGTCGGCGGCTTCAGCCAAACGAGCGTTCACAACAGCTTTTTCGCCTATAACGCCGGCGCAGTTGAGCTAGCCGCCGCTGCTCCAGGTTCGTCGGTCGTCAATTGCACTTCGTATCGCGACGAGATTGGCATCCAAACGGACAACAGTGTGACCGCAATCTGCAACAACGTCATCGCCTACTTCGGCAATTGCGGGATCAGCGCCCAGGGGGGCGCACCCGACCCCGTGTGCATAACGCACAACTGCGTCTTCAGTCCGTTCGGGACCGCGTTTTGCGGGATGGACGACCTCTGTGGGCAGTATGGCAACATCTGCCAGCAGCCGATGTTCGTTGATTTCTTCAACGACGACTTCCGTCTGTCGTGCGATTCGCCGTGCATCGACGCCGGAGACAACGTGTGCGTGCCGCTGGATGAGCTCGACCTCGACGGCGACGGGGATACCGACGAGAAGATCCCCTACGATCTGATGGGCTTGGCGCGCTTCGTCGATGACCCCGATACAGAAGACACCGGTAACCCCGACCCGAACTTCCCCGACCTGCCGATCGTGGACATGGGCGCTTATGAGTTCCAAGCCTGCGATGGCGACCTGGACTGCGACGGCGACACGGACCACAGCGACCTCGGCATCTTGTTGGGCGACTGGGGTTGCACCGGCGGCGACTGCGCCGGCGACCTCGACGGCGACGGGGACACCGACCACAGCGACCTCGGCATCCTGCTAGGGAACTGGCGCTGCGGGACGTAGCAGGCGATTCGCGTAAGGCGGAAAAGACAAGCAGCCGGGCGGGGTTTGCCCGCCCGGCTGCCGCCCGCTTAGACGGAGGCACATGCCTTGAAAGGAGACGTCGGTTTATACCGGCGCCCGGCGGCAAAGTCGCGGGGTCAGCTCATGCACTGAGGCTTTTGGGTCACTACCGCCGCAGCGGTCGTCCGCACAACGGACCCTGCCGGACTGACGGCGGGTGGCAGGGGCTTGACCGGTTGGAACCCGATCCCACAGAAGCCGGCCGGGACGGAGCCCGCCCGCTACATCTGCTTGGCGTGTCGATCCGTGCAAGTCAGGCGGATTCTTTGCGGCGGCGGCCGGTCTTCAGCAGGTGGGCCTCGCCCCGGACCACTTTCGGCGTCACCGTATACTGGCCGGCGGGCTTGGTCTCGGGCAGCTCGTACATGTAATCGAGCATGAACTCCTCCACGATCGAGCGCAGCGCGCGGGCGCCGGTATCGCGCTTCAGGGCCCGCTCGGCAATCTCCTCGAGTGCGTCAGGCGTGAACTCGATCGCGCCGTTTTCCAGCTCGAACATCTTCTGGTACTGCTTGACGATCGCGTTGCGCGGCTCGGTCAGGATGCGGACCAGCGCCTCTTTGTCCAACGGCTCCAGCGTGCAAACCACCGGCACCCGCCCGACCAGCTCCGGAATCATGCCGAACTCGATCAGATCGTCCGGGGTAACCTCCTCCAGGGTCTGGCCGAGCTCGCGAACTTCGTCCGTCTCGGGGGCTTCCGCGCTGAAGCCGATCGCCTTGCGCCCCAGCCGCTTGCGGATGATATTGTCCAACCCGACGAAAGTCCCGCCGCAGATGAACAGGATGTTGGTCGTGTCGATCTGGATGTACTGCTGTTCGGGGTGCTTGCGGCCGCCCTGCGGGGGCACGTTGCTGATGGTGCCTTCCAGCATTTTGAGCAGGGCCTGCTGCACGCCTTCCCCGCTCACGTCGCGGGTGATCGAGACGTTGTTCCAGGTTTTGCCGATCTTGTCGATCTCGTCGATGTAGATGATCCCGCGCTGGGCGGCTTCCAGGTCGTAGTCGGCGTTCTGGAGCAGCTTGAGCAGCACGTTCTCGACGTCTTCGCCGACGTAACCCGCCTCGGTGAGCGTGGTAGCGTCGCCGATCGCGAACGGGACGCTGAGGTAGCGGGACAGCGAGCGGGCCAGCAGCGTTTTTCCGCACCCAGTCGGCCCGAGCAGCAAGACGTTGCTCTTGTCGAGTTCGACGTCGTCTTCCTGCATCGAGTCGAAGTGGGTCAGGCGTTTGTAATGGTTGTAGACCGCGACGGACAGAGCCCGCTTGGCCAGGTCCTGACCGATCACGTACTGGTCGAGAAACTCGAAGATCTCCCGCGGCCTGGGCACGGTCTTGAACGGCGAGCGTCCGCGACCGGCCCGTCGCCGTTCCTCCCGCACCAGGTTATGGCACAGGTCGATACACGAGGAGCAGATGTAGACGTCGTCGGCCCCCTCGACCATTGGGCCGGCTTCGCGGTGCCCCTTTCCGCAGAAGCTACAGACGCTTCCTCTTTTCGCGCGGCCCCCTGAATTTCCACGACTCCCGCTCATGCACCACCCTCTGGCGTGCCGGCCGACCAAGCCGGGCGCCCCTTATTCCTTTCGTCGCATTTGCGAGCAGCACCTAAGTCAATTCTACCCTGTCGTCGCCCGCGTTTGAAGCCACCCGCCTGCGGAACCCATCTCGTTTCTTCTCTACGCCCAAACGCGACCACCGACCCCATTCATTATACACCAGCCGGTGGAGCTTCATCCCGCTCAAACGCACAGGCTGGACTGATGGCAGGCTCTACTCCGAGGGCGGAGTAGGCGGGTGGTCGTCTTCGGCATCGTCGGGCTGCGGGCCGCCCGGCGATTGGGCCGACGCGTCGGAATCGAACTGCTGAAGCACAGCGGCCCGCATGGCTTCAAACTCCTGCTCGGTGATCTGCCCGCGCGATCGCATGTCACGCAGGTCCTGGATGGTGAAGGGCTGCTCCGAAGACTGGTGCCGCAGCAGGCGACGTTTGAGTGCGCGCGCGCCAAACCAGCCCAGGATGATCGCGGGAACACCGAGCACCAGAAGCAAGCCGCTCCAGGAGACCAACTCGCTGGTATCGGGCATGGCGTCTCAACGATGAGCGCGCCGGGGTTGATACACCCCGTTCGGAGAAACCGTGCTCCCATTCTCGGCTCAGCCGGGGGCTAATCCCCCCCCTCGACGTAGCCACTCAGCCTTTGGTGCACGAGAATGCTATTGCGGACGACCAGCACGTTGCCGAACGGCTGGATCGTGCCCAACCCGCCGTTATCCACCCAACTGTCCGGCTCGACGGTATCGACGATGAGCTGGCGGAGTTCCTGCATGCCCGCGCCGGCTCCATCGCGTTCATCGTCGCGCTGGGATTGCTGGCCGCTGCCCTGCCCACCGAACAGGCCTTGGCCGCCGCCACCACCACCACCGCCCTGGCCACCTTGGCCGCTTTGTGCAGCCTGCTGTAGTGCCTGGGTGGCGTCGAGTTGCAGGGCGTTGGCGAAGCGTGGGGGACGGACGAGCAGGTCGCTGACGTCATAGACCTTGACCAGCATTTCCTGACCCAGGTCCTCCTCGGTGGAAAGCACCAGCATGTTCCCGCTGGCACGGTAAGCCAATTTGAGGTCGGTCCCCCCGGCCTCTTTCATTATCAACCATAACACCTGTCGCAGGCGCACGTTGCGCACCTTGATCGTGATCGCTTTGTCCCGCTCGATGCCGGCGTCCTCGAGAATCTGCCAGCTGACGACCACGTTCATCTGCGTGAAGTCGGCGATGAACTCCATCACCTGCTCCAGCGGGAGCTCCTCGAACATCACCTCCGGGAGCCGCTGGTTCAGCAGCTCGAGCGTGGAAGGGGTCCTGCCCGGCGGCGGCGGGGTCTCGCTCTGCGTTCCCACCTGGGCCATCGCCGCCGATGCCACTACGAGACAAACCACTGCGTACGTCATGACCGTTCTCATGGTTCTGCTCCCTGTCCGCATCCCTCACCGCACAGCTCGTACGGCGCAGACATATCCGCGTGCCACGTGAGGTATCATACCACATCCGGCCAGCCCGTGGCCAGTCAATCGCTATTTTTCTCGGCCCTGTCGGCCGCCCGCCCCCGCTCCCCCGGCTGCCACCCGTGCCGGCGGCGGATTACCGCCGACAGCCCCTCCAAGCCTATCGGCGAGGGAAGCTCGAAACTCGTGGACATGGCGAAAGTCTCGCTGGCCCGCCGGTGCAGACCCCCGTGCGTACCCTGCATCTGCACGAAATAAGACAGTAGACCGCTGCCCGTGTACCACCCGTCCGCCAGACTGACCACCACATCGGGCTGCTCGGCGGAAAGCCGGCACATTCCGTCCCAGAGGCGGGGTACGGCGGCGGGGAAGTCGTGTTCCGCGGTCCGGGCCACCCACGCCGCCGAGCCGGCAAAGCCCTCGTCATCCATGGCCCCGGCCGCCTGCATCGCCGGGCAGACTCCCTCCAACCCCAGCGGATCGCCGCGGACCGCTTGGTACCGGTAGACAAGCCGGTCCCCGTCTTGACGTGCCCTGATTTGTGCCTGCCCCTCATCCGTCAGCAGGCCCACCCGCTCTCCCGCACGCCAGGCCACCAGCTCGACCTGCGGGCAGTCGGCCAGTGCCTCAACCACCCGGTCGCGCGTGGCATCGTCGTAGGTGTGAACGCGGGCGAAATCCAGCAGCCCGAAGGTCGGCACGGCCACATCGCCGGGCCGCACCAGACGCTTCACGGTCCGCAACCCTGCTCGCCGCAGGCGTCGCCGCAGACGGAAGCGTTTGGTTGGCGTAGTGCTGATGCCGTGATCGGCCAGCATGACGATCTCGAGTTCGCCGCCCCGCTCGTCCAGCAAGCTTGCGACCCATCGATCGAGCTCGGCCAACATCTCGTCGATCTTCGGGCAGGTGAGCATGTGACCGAGGCCGTCGGTGCTCAGGATGTAGATCACCACCTCCAGCCGACCCCGTGCCAGGCAGTCATCCACCACGCGACGCGTTCGGCGCAGCTCGCTGCGAAAGGTGTGCCGCGGGAACAGGTACATGATGGCGTCTTCGAAGAAGCCGATGCGGTAGTCCGTGAAGCGCACCCACTTTTCGTTGGCGCCGCGGAGATATGGTCGAAACGCCCCCGTCAGGCGGTTCGCCGCCCGATCGAAATACCCGGCCTCGTAGCCGGGCGTCGGCCCGCAGCGGAAGAACGCGTCGTAGGCGGGATCCGTCAGCGTGGGGAAGACCGAGATCACCCGCGCCGGGCGATGGAACGTGCGAAAGTAGCCCTGACGCCACAGATGCTCGATTCGCTCGAACGCCACCCCGTCCAACAGCAGGACCAACAGCGGTCGCGAGGCCGACCCGCCGGACGACCGAGGCCGGTCATGCGAGCCTTGGCCCATCCGCTGCGGTGAATTCTGACGCCCGTCGTGATCCAAGGCTCACCCCGGCTACTACCCGGAGCACCTTATACCTTACATCTTTCGGGGTGTTAACTGGTGCAAGGCGGGTTGAGTCCACCGTGCTGGAGCACGATCCCTCTCCTGTCCGGGTGGTAGGAATCGTCTTCGGACAGGACTGAGGCAGCCCAGGGGTCGGGGTCAATTCATGGCCACGATGACCCGCTCGAGCGTCTCCAGGCTGCGCTGCACGGTTGGGCGGTCCGCCGCGTCGGGAAACCGCTCGAGGCAAGCCGCCAGATGGGCGTAGGCGCCGCGCAGATCGCCCTGGCGATAGCGGATTGCCGCCAGTTCCTGGAGGTGTCGCCCGTTCGCCGGCTCCACCGCGGCCAGCCGTTGCAGCACTGCCGAAAGCCGACCCCAATCCTGGTTCGCCAGGTAGATCGAGCGCAGATTGTTCAGCATCCGCGTCAGGATCGCACGCGTGCCGACCGGCTGGAGATACTTCGAGTAGAACCGCCTTTTGCCGTTGGACTGACGATGCAGGATTT
>Ga0307379_10011989_pt1 | contig 11323 bp, 10 predicted proteins | sample UN2MG_FD_202237 | JGI IMG/M metagenome (GOLD analysis project Ga0307379, IMG submission 202237) | Soil microbial communities from Risofladan, Vaasa, Finland - UN-2 | ecosystem: Environmental > Terrestrial > Soil > Coastal area > Acid sulfate soil | place: Finland: Risofladan, Vaasa | collected... | reverse complement strand
AGGCATTCTTCACGGGATACCGGCCGCAGTTCTACTTCCGGACCACGGACGTGACGGGGCAGATCGAGCTGCCGGAGGGCCGGGAGATGGTGATGCCCGGAGACAACGTGACGATGACGGTAAAGCTCATCCAGCCCATTGCCATGGAAGAAGGGCTGCGGTTCGCCATCCGAGAGGGCGGCCGCACCGTGGGCGCCGGCGTCGTCGCCAAGGTCCTGGAGTAGCGACCACTCAATCAGAAGTCGCTGAGGTCAGCGGAATCCGGGGCGCGGCGAGAGCTGAGCCCCGGTTCCTTTTGCGACCTACAGGCATAGCACCCAGTGTCGTCGAACTGATCGAACAGGACGAGCCGCATGTTCCGTCGTTGGGCCGAAACGAGGCTATACCGCAAGACGATGCAGCTCGCCGTAAGCGAGCTGCGCCGCGCCGCGCGTACGGCGAACACGCTCGAGAAGCTGCACGCGCTCGACAGCGCCGAGCAGAAGCTGAAGGACGCGCAGTGGCTCAGCCCTGGCGAAGATGAGCGCCGCTTCGACGCCGGCCTGGCCGAGATCGAGCGAAGCCGCAAGCGGACCCTCGAGGAGGCGATTCCCGCGGTCGAGAGGCTGCTCGAGGCGGCCAGCGACGGAGTGGCTGATTCCGCAGAGCTGCTGCGGGCCGCAGGCCAGCTGCTCTCGTTCCTCAATCACTACCTGCCGGAAGATTCGAGCGTGGAACTCCTGTCGGCGCGGTTCCTGCAGACGGGTATGGCGCAGCCGCCGTACGCGCCCATGCGCCCTCTCTCCGAGGCCTACCGCCGCCCCGAAGCTGGAGCTGGGTGCGGCGCCGTCATCGGCCTCTTTCTACTGCTGACAGTGCTTTCCATCACAGCACTCCAGCGGCTCCTCACGTGACGCGCCCACCTGTCTACGAAGGGAAGCTCGGATGACCCAGATCAAGGCCGGCGCGAGCCGATCCGCCATCACGCCACCGGTCGGCGTGAGCCTCGCAGGATACTCCTATCGCCAGGGCCCCTCCAGTCGGGTACACGATGATCTCTGGTGTAGCGCCCTCGTGCTGGAGGACGACCGCACGCGCCTCGCCCTCGTCGCGCTCGACCTGCTCGAGACCGACTTCGAGGTCGATGCCGCGCTGCGTGAGTCCGTGGCCAACTCAACAGACATAGCCCCCGACCATATCTTGATCAACTGCTCCCATACGCACGCAGGCCCCGCGATCACGAAGCTGAAGGGGCTTGGACGGAAGAACAACGACTATGTCAGCTCTCTGCCGGAGCGGGTCGCCCAGACCGCGGCGACGGCCGCGGCCCGCCTCGCGCCGGCCGCCCTCCGATACGGCGAGGCCCCGGTCCACGTGGGCATCAACCGGCGGGAGAGAATGCCCGGCGGCGAGGTCGCGATTGGGCGCAATCCGGACGGGATCATCGATAGCCGGGTGCGCGTGATCGAAGTCCGAGGTGAGCCCGGCCTCAGCGCGGTGCTGTTCCAGCACGCCTGCCACGGCACCGCGTTGAGCCAAGAGAACCGGCAGATCTCAGCCGAATGGATGGGGGCCGCTGCCTCTCGGCTCGGGTCCACGCTGGAGGGGGTCTCGATTCCCATGTTTCTCCAGGGATGCTCCGGGCAGATCAACCCTGATGCGGAATCGAGCTTCGACGAGGTAGATCGTCTCGGGTCCGAGATGGCCGGGGCCGTTGCGGCATCGCTGGGACGCGCCCACAGCATTGAGGCGACGCCGCTCGCCGCCCGAAGAGAGCGGATAAAGCTCCCCTTCCAGGATCCACTGACGCCCGAGCAGGGCCGCGCTCAACTTACGAAGGCGGAGGCCGACCTCGAACGCCTCCGGCGCGAGGGCGCCCACGAATACGTCCTCCGGGCGCACGAAAGCCTCGTGAAGCACGCTGCCGACATGCTCGACCGCGCGGAACGCCGGCCGGAGAATGAAGCGCTCCCCTTCGTCGTCCAGGTCATACGGATCGGCGACGTGGCCATCGTCGCGCTGTCGGGCGAAGTGTTCTTTGAGTTCGCCCAGGAGATCGAGGCCCAGTCGCCGTTCCTCCACACACTCGTCCTGGGCTACTGCAATGGATGCACGTGCTACATACCGACGCAGGAGGCGTTCGCTCAGGGCGGATATGAGGCGGAGGACTCCTTTCGCTGGTACGGCATCCCGCCGCTGGCCCCGCATGCCGGAGACGTCATGGCAGCCGCCGCAATCCGGATGCTGGGGGACCTGCACCCCGGGCGCTCTTGACGTGCCGAGTGCCATGTGCTACAGTTGACCCACAGTCGATGGTTGTCTGAGCCGCGCGGGGTGAGACGAAAGACCGCCGGCTCGCTTTGTATTGGCCCCTCGGGGCCCGAAGAAGGGAGTCTCCGACGTGCCGCGGCAAGGCCGGATTCATGATCGAGGATTCTGGTGGGCATGCACCGAGTGCCGCAACCGGAACTATACGAGCCTCAAGAACAAGCGCAACGACCCGGACCGTATGCGACTGCGTAAGTACTGCCCGGCGTGCCGGAAACATACGGAGCATCGCGAAACAGGGCTCACGGCGCGCGCCAGCAGCAGATAGCCGCGCGCTCGGGTGTAGGCCCGTAGCTCAATTGGCAGAGCGCCGGTCTCCAAAACCGGAGGCTGTCGGTTCGATTCCGGCCGGGCCTGCCATCTGCCATTCTGGGAGCCCGGAGAAGGACTGGAGACGTGAGAGCCGTCGCACAAGAGCAGCGCGCCGGCGGAAGCCGAGTCGGAATCTGGTCGAAGATCAAGAGCTTCTTCCGCGACTCCTGGCTGGAGCTCCAGAAGGTGATCTGGCCCTCGCATGAGGATGTCGTGAAGATGACGGGCCTCGTCGTCGCGGTTGTGTTCGTCGTAGGCCTGTTCATGTTTGCCTGGGACCGAGTGCTCTGGGCATTCACCCGGTCTCTATTCGAGTAGCCGGACTGGCGACTGAAGAGCTATGGCAAAGCAGTGGTACGTGGTGCACACCTTCACTGGTCACGAAGACAAGGTGAAGGTCAGCATTGAGCGGCGAGCGGCTTCCACGGGGCTGAGTGACAAGGTCGGACGGATCTTGGTGCCCACGGAAGAGGAGCTGCGCGGCACCCGGCGCGGCCGCCGCCAGGTCAGCAAGCACAAGATCTTCCCGGGCTACGTGATCGTCGAGATGGAGTTGACCGATCACACCCGGCATCTCGTGCGCGACACCACCGGGGTGACGGGCTTCGTCGGGCCGGACAGGCAGCCCGTCGCACTCCAGCCCGATGAGGTGCAGCGGCTGCTCCAGGCAGTCAGCGAAGAGGCCCCGGCGCTGCGGGCGGCCTGGGACGAGGGCGAAACGGTTCGCATCGCCGCCGAGCCGTTCGACGGGATACACGGCAAGATCGTGGACGTCGATGTGAAGCGGGAGAAGCTCAAGGTTCTCGTCTCCATCTTCGGGCGAGAGACCCCGGTCGAGGTGGACTTCGCCGACATCGAGAAGCTCGACTGAGCGTTGGGCGCAGGCCGAATTCACCATGGGCCGCGGGCTCGACCGAGGACGGGCTGGAAGCGCAACTGACGGAGAGAATGGGAAGCGATGGCGAAAAAGGTACGAGCGGTCGTGAAGCTTCAGATAGAGGCCGGCAAGGCTACCACGGGCCCGCCGGTCGGCCCCTCGCTGGCGCCGCACGGAATCAACCTGATGGAGCTGATCAAGTCCTACAACGCCGCGACGGCCTCCCAGGTCGGTTCCATCGTGCCGGTCGAGGTCACAATCTACGAGGATCGGTCGTTCACCTTTGAGCTGAAGACGCCGCCGGCGTCGCAGCTTCTCCGAAAGGCGGCGGGGCTGGAGAAAGGGTCCGGCGTGTCGGGCCGCGAAACGGCCGGGAGCGTAACGCGCGATCAGGTGCGCGAGATCGCTGAAACCAAGATGCGCGACCTGAACGCGAACGACGTCGAGGCGGCGATGAAGATCATTGAAGGTACCGCCCGCAGCATGGGCATCGAAGTGGCCGAAGGATAAGGGAATGGGCAAGCACGGAAAGCGCTATCAAACCGCGGTGGCGACGCTCGAGCGCCAGGAGTTGGCGTCTCCGGAGGAGGCGCTGCAGCGGGTCAAGGAAATGGCCTCCGCCAAATTCGACGAGACCGTCGAGGTGGCGATACGGCTGGGAGTGGACGCGAAATCCGGCGAGCAAATGGTCCGAGGCATAGTCAACCTGCCGCACGGGTCCGGGAAATCGCCCCGCGTCGTGGCCTTTGCCCGGGGCGAAGCGGCGCAGGCCGCCGAGGAAGCCGGGGCCGACATCGTCGGCGCCGAGGAGCTCGTCGCCAAGATCGAGGGCGGGTGGAAAGACTTCGACGTCCTGGTCGCCGCGCGGGACATGATGCGAGTCGTCGGCCGCCTCGGCAAGCGACTAGGGCCCCGCATGCCAAACCCGAAGGCGGGCACCGTCGGCGAAGACCTCGGGCGGATCGTGCGGGACCTGAAGGGCGGCCGGGTCCAGTTCCGGATGGACCGCGGCGCCAACGTGCAGATCCCAATCGGAAAGGTCTCGTATACAGCCGAGCAGCTGAGGGAGAACTTCGGCACGCTCGTGCTGGCCGTGCTGAGGGCTCGGCCGGCCTCCGCCAAGGGGCAGTACATCCGTCGGATCGCGGTCAGCTCGACCATGAGCCCCTCGGTCTCTGTCGATCCCGCAGAGGCCCAGGCCCTCGCCGAGACGCTCATGTAGCCACTTGCAAGAGATCGGCCGGATACACACAACAGCGCCTTCGGGCGCCACAAGTGCTGGAGACAGCAGGTGCGATCAGCTTAAGGTCCGCCGGTGGCGGACGCCTGCCGAGGCAATGACGTGGTGAACAACCAGCAGCGCGCTGGATTGATTCTCCCGCCTCGGCGGGGGAATGTGCGTTTTTTAGAGGAGGTGAAGAGTGCGCAGAGACCAGAAAGAGCAGATAGTCGGTGACTTGCAGCAATCCCTCCAAGCGGCCGACAACCTGATCATCTCCGGCTATCGCGGCCTCACGGTGAAAGACATGACCGAGCTCCGTCGTACCGTCACCGAGGCCGGCGGTCGGATGCGGGTTGTGAAGAAGACCCTTCTGCTCCGTGCCTTAGAGGGCCGAGAGCAAGCAGTCTTGGCCGGCTTCATGGAGGGCCCGATAGCAGTCACCTTCGTGTCCGGCGACCCCACCCCCGTGCTGAAGAGCATGAGCGCCTTCGCTCGCGGCCACGAGCACCTCCAGTTCAAGGGCGGCTGGATCGAGAGTCAGGGCGTCGACGGAAGCCAACTGGTAGAGATCGCCTCTCTCCCGCCGCGCGAGGAGCTGCTGGCGATACTGCTGGCATCAATTCAAGGGCCGCTCGCGCAGTTCGCTGCGACCCTACAAGCAGTTCCGAGGGATCTGGTCCTGACGTTGCAGGCATTGGCCGACAAACAGGGTGGTGCCGCTGCGGCCCAGGCCTGACCGTCCGGTACGACTGAACTCAACATCGACAAGGAGAGAGATGATGGCAGAGCTGTCGAATGCGGATATTATGGAGGCGATCAAGCAGAAGACTGTCCTGGAGCTTAACGAGCTCGTGAAGATGATCCAGGACGAGTTCGGCGTCACGCCCATGGCGATGGCTGCGCCCGCCGCGGGGCCCGCCGCTGCCGAAGAGGTCGAGGAGAAGACCGCCTTCGACGTCGTCCTCACGGGTTTTGGCGAGAAGAAGATTCAGGTCATCAAAGCCGTCCGCGAGCTGACCAGCCTCGGACTCAAGGAGGCGAAGGAGCTCGTCGAGGGCGTGCCCAAGACCGTCCAGGAAGGGGTTAACAAAGACGACGCCGAAGCCGCCAAGAAGACCCTCGAAGATGCCGGAGGCACCGCCGAAGTCAAGTAGCAGACCTGTTGTCCGGGGTCGGCCTTCCGAATCGCCACAGCTCTCCCTTTCGAAAGAAAGCTGTGGCGATTCTCTTGGCCCGGCCCTTCCCGGTCCGCCTGCTAACCTCGCCGTTCATCAGTCGAACGGAATGAACGGAGCGGGGATGTGCCACAGAGCGTCGAGCAAAGTCAACACCACCGCGATGCCCATCTCGCCGAACACGAGCCCGAGGAAGAAGGGCCGCGCCCTCGCGTATCCACTCAGCCCTCCGTAGTGGACGATCACCGACTTGGCCGCCCAGGCGACGAGCATAGCGAACCAGTAGACCACCAAGGACCACGACCCACACATCACGAACCCCAGCGGATGGAACGGCCACCACCAGAAACGCAGGCGCATCGCGGCCAGCAAGACGGTGAACGCGCCCCCCACCAGGAAGCACACCGGCGCCGCCGCGTTGAACCGCTCGTCCCCGTTCAGGAAGGCGGCGTGCTCCTGGAAGAACAACGTCCCGAACCACTCGCTGTAGTGCTGCTCCAGCAGCAGCGCGCCCCGTCGGTACGCGATCCAAAGTTGGATCACGAACCCCGAGGCCAGCGCGATCCCTATCCCGATCCACAGCGCGACCAGCAGTGAGCGCCGCCGGAGCCCCACGGAGTCGCCGATCTTCTGCCCGTCCATCATCCCCTGGAGCGTGAGCCCACGCATGTCCCCCGCGAACGGGTTGGTGGCGAAGATAATCGCGGTCAGGTTCTTCGCCCCCAGGAGCTGCCGACGGCCGAACATGCCGTACAGGTCGAGCGGAGTGAAGATCACCTCCGTCATCAGCAGACCGCCCTCCGCCGTCGCCCGGGACATCACGAGCGAGATGACGAGGACGTAGACGAGCAGCTCCATGAGGGCGAGCCACAAGGAGAGACCGACCAAGTAGTACCACAGCGCCGCGGCGACGACGAAAACGAACAGCCCCGTCAACGCGGTCCGATAGGGCATCATCTCGGACCCGCCTCCTCCCCGCCGAATGGCGGAGCGGAGCAGCGGGCGAGCCAGATAGACGTAATACGCCGCCAGCACGAAGAACCCGCCGGCCTCAGCGCTCGCCATATACAGACTCGTGTCCGCATGGCCGGGGCGCTCCAACGTCATCCCGAGCATAAGGAATATCAGCTCGTGCCCCTTGGCCGCGAACACATAGAAGAACCAGAAGCTGAAGAGAAGCTCCTTCGGCAGTAGAAAGAAGAACCCGATGGCGGAGAGCGGGAGGTACACCCTCGTCGTGCTCATCGCGTTCCACGGCGGGCCCCTGAGGATCGAATCCTGCAAGTCCCACATCAACTGGATCTGCGGAACGTCCGGGCTCACGTTGTGCCATAGATTGATGAGGTGGATCGAGACCGGCAGCGCCGCCCCCAGATAGAGGAGCTTGTTCCGGTAGAACCGGCCGCCCTCTTCCGCCCGCAGCATCTCGATCGGAAGCTGGGCCAGTGGGAACGTCAGGCGCTCGTTGTCCGACCACTGGGCGCGCAGGATCGTGGCGAGACAGGTGAAGGCCCCGAAGATCAAGAGGACGACGACGACCCACCGAGCCAGCGGCCCCACCCACGGCTGCCATGGTATCGGCTCGCCGTAGTGCAGCCCCTCATAGAAGGCCATCACCAGGGGCTGAAGCGGCTCGCCATCCGTGTTCCACGGCACCAACTGGTGGGGGACGTAGGGAAAGAAGATATGGCACCAGTCGTTCGCCGGATTCGCATAGTAGTTGATGCTGGTCAGCAGCCCCAGAAGACGGGGCGGCGCGCCCCGCGAAGAGGTCATGGCGCTCAACAGCATCATGACATAGACGATCGCCAGCTCCGCAGGCCGGAGCGCCCACCTCGGCCGCGCCGCTCGGACAAGCCGGTTCGCCACCACGACCAGCACGAACATGCCGAAGGCCGCCGGTGGGAACTGGAGAATCCCAATGGCGATGTCCCTGACGACGAGCTCGGCCCACGCGGTCACGAAGGCGACCAGGACCGACGCGCCGACTCCTATGGCAACCGCCCGCAGCGTGAGCCCCGCGCCGGGACCCATCTGCTCGCGCTCAATCATGCTCTGTCTCTGCGACGCCCTGATGCGTCTGGCATCTTCGGCGCCACATTCGGGTCTCCCCCGCCGCGAACCTTCTTGCTCGGGCGCTCCGGCCTCGACAGGTTGGGTATCACCGCATAGGTGAAGCCCGTCCCTCAGTCGTTCTATCGCTCGTTCGGTCTGCCGCCGTCGGCACGCTCGGCACCGCCCCGGTCACGGAGAAACGTGTCGCCGAGTCCTACATCGTCAGAGCGCCGCCCAGGAAGAGTTGGGGCCCACGCGGCGTATAAGGATATGTCTCGATTCTACCGTTGGAGGTGCACATGCAGTATCGCCTATTGGGAAGAACCGGACTCAAGGTCTCCGCTCTCGGGTTCGGGACCATGCGTTTCGCGATGGTCGATGGGCACGTCGATCAGGACCTGGCGGTGAAGGTCTTGCACCGTGCCATGGACCTCGGTGTGAACTACTTCGATTCAGCCGTGGGCTACTGCAACGCCGAGAGCGAGATGACGCTGGGAAAGGCCCTCAAGGGGCGCCGCGAAGGCCGGATCATCTCGACGAAATACCCACCGTGGGGACGCAGTCTTACAGCGGACGACTGTCGTCAGATTATCGAGCAGTCTCTCTCCCGGCTCGACATCGACTTCATCGACGTCTACCACATTCACTCGCTGAACTGGGACACGGCGCAGAAGGTGCTGGCGAAGGGAGCAGCCCTCGATGGCGCTCGAAAGGCGAAGGAAGAAGGCCTCGTGAAGCACCTTGGCTTCTCCTTCCACGACGACCCGGAGCGAATGATCGACATCGTGAAGGCCGCCCCCGACTTCGATGTCGTCACCTGCCAGTACAACCTGCTCGACCGGGCGAATGAGGAGAGCATGGCGACCGTTCACGAGATGGAACTTGGCGTGGCGGTCATGGGCCCGGTGGGCGGCGGACGGCTCAGCTTTCCCTCGGAAAGGCTCCAGGGAATCCTCCCCGGCAAGTCCATGGGCAGCCCCGAGCTCGCCCTCCGCTTCGTATTGTCGAACCCGAACGTCAGCGTGGCGCTGTCCGGCATGAACACCCTCGAAATGGTGGAGCAGAATGCAGCCACCGCGAGTGTGGAAACGCCGCTCACCGAGGACGAGAGGCGGCGCATCGGCGGCATGCTCGAGGAGAACCGGCGTCTCGCCGATCTCTACTGCACCGGCTGTGAGTACTGCCTGCCCTGCCCGAACAACGTCCAGATCCCGGAGATCTTCCGGCTCATGAACCTACACCGGGTTTGGGGGCTGACTGGTCCCGCCCGGGAACGCTATGCAGGCATCGCCTCCGACGAGAAATCGCGAGCCGACGCCTCGGGCTGCCTCGAGTGCGGGCAGTGCCAGGAGAAGTGCCCTCAGAAGATCCCCATCATCGAGCAGCTCAAGGAAAGCCACGCCGCCCTGGGCAAGGAGAAGTGATCCAGCCCTTGCTAGAGCGAATAGCGTGATCCTCTTGTAGGCAGGCCCCCGGCTCTAGTATAATGCCGGGCGCCTGCCATTCTGGAGACAGTCACACGCCATGTCATCGAACGTCTCGCCCTGTTTCGCCGACGCCTCCCGAAACCGATGGCGCTTTCTGCCATGGATCGTTCTGGCCCTCGCCTTCGCCATCGACGGCGTCGTGATGACAGCCGTGAAACCCCTGCACGACACCGGCTTCGCGGACCTCATACACGGGACCATCCGGTGGCTGGGAACCGGCTATGTCCAGGCGCCCCTCGCCCTGCTCATGATCCTCTCCGGCGCCATCTGGAGCCAGCGCCTGATGCGCGCCGGAGGCTGGACGCTGCTCGCATTTAGCCTGTCGGGCACAACCGTCAATCTGCTGAAGATGCTCTTTCCCCGGCCCCGCCCCTGGGTGACCGATCCTCTTCCTTCGACCTGGCATGCGTACCTGCGGGACAGCGACTTCCAGTCCTTCCCCTCGGCCGAGACCGCTACCACCTTCGCGGTCGCCGTTTCCATCAGCTCATGGTACCCAGTGCTCCGCCTCCCGCTCCTCGCCGTCGCCGCCCTCGTCGGAGTCGCCCGGGTTCTGGTCGGCGGCCACCATCCTTCCGATGTCATCGCCGGCGGCATCGTCGGCGTGCTGGTCGGGCAGATCATCACATCCTGGGCCGGGCGCAGGGCGAAAGGGGACCGAGAACGAGGCCCCGCGCAGGCACCGACGCGCTCGCCTCGCGACCCGCGCTTCATCCTGCTGCTCGGGGGCTCCGCCATCATCTTCCTCGGCGGCCTCGGCTGCCTCCCTCTCTTTGGGCGAGACGAAGCCCTCTATGCCGAGGCCGCCCGCGAGATGCTCGCCGGTGGCGACTGGATCACCCCGTACGTGAACGGCGTCTTCTTCTTCGAGAAACCGCCTCTCTACTACTGGCTGGCCGGCCTCTCCTACTCCGCCTTCGGCGTCTCCCCGTTCGCCGCGAGGCTGCCCGCTGCCCTCATGGCGATTCTCACCATCGCCCTCACAGCTCGCCTGGCCGCTTCCCTGTGGGGGCCGCGCGCAGGTCTCCTGGCGGGCCTAGCCCTCGCCACCTCGCTCCAGATGATCATGATCGGGCGCATGGGCATCATGGACGTGCCCCTCACCTGTCTCATCACACTGGCCCTGCTTGCCTACGCCCAGTGGCGCCGCCAGGGAGGCCTCCTCGCCCCGGTGGCCTTCGGCATCCTTGTCGGCCTCGCCGCGCTCCTGAAGGGCATGGCGGGCGGCCTCGCGCCTGCCATCGCGGCTGTCCATATCCTTGCCTACCGCCGCGCCCCGCGGCGCCTATCCGCCGCTTCCCTTCTGCTCGCCGCCGCCGCCTTCGCCCTCACCGCCGCGCCGTGGTTCGTCGCCATGGGCCTCCGCCATGGCCAAGGCTACGCCGCGACGCTGTTTCTCCGGGAGCACCTGACCAGAATGGTGCACCCGATGCAGGGTCACGGCGGGCCCGTCTTCTACTATCTGCTGCTCATCCTGGTCTCGTTCTTCCCATGGGTCGTGTTCCTGCCCGCAGCTCTCGGGCGCCGCGACTCACAGGATGAGCCCCAGTCATTCTGGCGCGGCCTCCTCCTGGTCTGGATCGCCGTCGTCCTCATTCCATTCTCGCTGGTGAGCACGAAGCTCCCCGGTTATGTCACCCCCCTCTTCCCCGCGATGGCCATCCTCGTCGGGGTGGAGCTGGACCGGCGTCTGACCCAATCCGGGCGGGCGCCGTGGGTGGCGGCCCTCGTAGGCGCATTGCTTCTCGGCGCCGTCTTTGCTCTGCTCCCCCTGGCGGGGGCCCGGCTGGGAGCCCGTGTGGGAGCATCGAGCGAAGCATGGCTGCTGGTGCTCCCCACCGCCTTCTGGGTGGGTGGATATGCGGTTATCGCCGCAGGAGGAATCAAG
>Ga0307379_10011988_pt1 | contig 11324 bp, 12 predicted proteins | sample UN2MG_FD_202237 | JGI IMG/M metagenome (GOLD analysis project Ga0307379, IMG submission 202237) | Soil microbial communities from Risofladan, Vaasa, Finland - UN-2 | ecosystem: Environmental > Terrestrial > Soil > Coastal area > Acid sulfate soil | place: Finland: Risofladan, Vaasa | collected... | reverse complement strand
CCAGATCAGTATGTTCCTTTTGGAGTGAATTTAAGGGTTATCTGGGGTAAAAATTAGATCTTGAGAAGCTTGCAGTGCTCAATATTATGGGGGTCTATCATGCCTCGAGCTTCTCCTTGACCTTGTCCAGTATCTCGTCGGCGACGTCCCTCTTACTCCTGAGGGTGACGTGCGTCACCTCGCCCGATTTCTCGATGATGAACACCTCGTTGGTATCGGTTCCGAAGCCCACCCTGTCCCTGGAGACGTCGTTGGCGACGATGAGGTCCATGTTGGCCTCCCCCATCCTCTTCGAGGCCCTGCTCATGAGCTCCTCGTCGGTGATGTTGTACTCGGCCTTAAACCCGACCAGGTAAACGTCGGGGTCCACCTTCTTCACCTGCTCGATGATCTTGGGCACGGGAACCAAGTCGATTCCCCAGTGCTCCATCTTGGAGGGCGTCTTTCCCGCCTTGCGTTCCGCAGGTTTGTAGTCTGCAGCCGCTGCAGAGAGTATGGCGATGTCCTTCTTGCCGTCCTTCAGGGCTTCGACGACGGCGTCGAGCATCTCCTCGGTGGTCTCGACGTTCATCACCTTTGCGCCCGCCGGTGGAGCCGCCTTACCCGGACCGTATACGAGGGTAACCTTCGCCCCTCTGCTCATTGCGGCCTCTGCGATGGCGACGCCCATCTTTCCCGAGCTGGGGTTGGATATGAACCTGAATCCGTCAATGTACTCCCGGGTCGGACCGCCCGTGACGACTATGCTCAACCCTTCGAGGTCCCCTGACGATGAAAGCCTCTTGACTACTGCTCCGACGATCTCTGCGGTCCCAGGGATCTTTGCCTTGCCCTCCTCGAACCGGGGCATCAGTACCTCGACCCCTATCCCCCTGAGCTTCTCGATGTTCTCGACGACGATGGGGTGCCTATACATCGACTCGTGCATAGCCGGGGCAATGATGATGGGGATGTCCGCACCGATGGCAGTCGTCAGGAGAGTGGTCACCGGCGTGTCGTCGATGGCCATAGCGGCCTTCCCGATGGTGTTGGCGGTGCTCGGGGCGACGAGTATAAGATCGGCATTCGCCGGGTGGTCCCCGCCGAGGGTGACGTGCTCGATCTGCCCCGTGAGCTCTGTAACGACCGGGTTGCCCGTCGACCACTCCATCATGTAGGGGTGAACGATCTTCTGGGCCATTGTAGTCATCACGGTGTAGACCTCGGCGCCCTGGCGCATCAGCTCCCGGGCTATCTCGGGGCTCTTGATGGCGGCGACGCTCCCCGTCATGCAGAGAACGATCCTCTTCCCCTTCAGGGAGTCCCCCTTGGTCCCGATTATCTGCTTGGACGTGTGATCGCCGAAAGACATATAATTTCGTTTGCCTAGGTCGAGTTAAAGGTTAATAAACGCTTTCATGTGCGTTGAACGCCAACTTTCGGAGTTATGCGAGGGCGTTGACCTTCTCGTCTAGCTCGTTGAGCCTCTCCTCGATCTCCTCGAACTTATCCTCGATGGCTTCCATCTTCTCTAGGATCGTTTTGACTTCCATCTCGAAGTCCACCAGTTTCCTTTCGAGGCTCATCTCATCGACTCCTTTCATGTTCTAAAAAAATGAAGTTTAATAAACTTATCTCAGTGGAGACCCCTCTCCAGGTCAGGCTCTGGAGTCGCGAGCCTTCGCGTACTCCACCATATACCATGTGGTGTCCTCGTTGATCCAGTCCTCGACAGCGTAGTGAACAGGCTTCTCGTTGTCGTCAAGAACGATGACCTCGGCGATCTCCGAGTTTATTATCTTCCTCTTGCACCTCTGGCAGGGGACCGCCTTCGTATGGTTGCCGTTCGGGTCGAAGCCAGCGAGGTAGAGCCTCGCGCCGATCCTGTCTGTCCTGTTTGAGTTGATGATGGCGTTCTCCTCGGCGTGTACCGCGGGGCAGTAGTCGTAGGCCCTGTCCTTGGGGAGGTCCATCTCGTTCTTGATGCAGCCCACCTCCATGCAGTTGACGACGCCCTTCGCCGGCCCGTTGTATCCCGTGCCGACGATGGTGTTGCTCTTGACGATGACCGCCCCGAACTTCCGCCTCAGGCAGGTGGAACGGGCCGCCACAGCGAGGGCGATCTTCAGGAAGTACATCGTCTTGTCAGGTCTCTCCATGCCAGGTCACTGCATTCTCTGGACGCAGCTCCCTTAAAAGATGGTGCCGGGATAAAACCTCAGGTTTGATCCGTTTTTAAGGTCTTAGAGGTTTGATCACTCGCTTTTATAGGGGTTTCCTTATAATGAGAGATGTTTTCTGTTGCTTTTTACTAGATATTTTCCACTCTCGGCCTTCTCCATCTTTCTATATGTATTTTCCTGAATCCGACCACCATGCCTGGTTTTTAATATATTACAGTAAAATGGTCGTGGTTATTAATGGATGAAATAGCATCTTCCTGTTAATGGGATAGGATCCAAATTGATTATGGTGGTCTATGTATAACCTACAAGTCCGAAGTCAAATTTACTCCGAAGGTGGTGAACTTGAGTTCAGAAGGGAAGCTGGAAAGCCTGGCCGATGGGGAGCGATCCTCGTCGGCTACAAGAGTCGATCCCCTGGCGAGACTCTATCAGATGGATGAGATCGAGTGCACGCCGCAGGACAGGGAGAGTCTGCTGCTGATCACACGCCTGCTGGACAACGTGGAGGAGTTCTACGCCCTCAGGGAGCAGCTCATTGACATCATGGCCACCGACGAGATGGCTGGAGGCAAGATACTGAATCTATTCAACGCGATGATCCAGGCGCTCAAGGTTGAGCAGAGCTACCTCGGCAAGATCGATCCCGTTCTATGATGCATGTTCAATCACATACTTCACCATGCACACGCAGGAGCGACAGTAGTACAAAGATTTCGCGATGGTGGGCCCGGTGAGATTTGAACTCACGATCTTCTGATTATCAGTCAGACGCTTTAGCCGTGCTAAGCCACGGGCCCACTGCACAACTTTTCATGCCGTATCCCCATTATATATTTAACTGATAAGGCCTCTCCGGGGAGGTCGTTTTGGTCGTCAGATGAAGGTGTTTTATTCATCGCCGCATTATCCAAACTGTGCAGACGCCTTGGAGCCCCTTGAGATCCACTTCCTCGGCACCGGCGGTGGCAGGTTCGTCACGTTCAACCAGATGCGTCGTACAGCCGGCTATAGGATGGTGCACGGGGAGACCCACGTGCACGTGGATCCCGGCCCAGGGGCGGTGGTCTTCTCGAACTGGGCGAGGCTCAGCCCCCGGAAACTTGACGCCGTGGTCGTGACCCACTGCCATCCTGACCATTACACCGACGCCGAGGTCCTAGTGGAGGCGATGACCCAGGGCACTCGGACCCGGAGCGGCCTGATCGCGGCGTCCGGGAGCGCGCTGTGCAGCGAGGGGAGCACGAACTCCGGGATCTCGGGATATCACCAGGCCCTGGCTAAGCAGGTCGTGGAGCTGAAGCCCGGAGTAAGCTTCCAAGTGGGGGTCCTGAACTTCACGGCGGTGGAGGCGAGGCACAGCGACCCGGAGACAGTGGGCCTCACTGTCGACGTCCCTGAGGTCGGCAGGATAGGGTACACGTCCGACACATCCTTCTTCCCGGAGCTACCCCAGATCCACCGAGGACTACGGCTTCTCATAGTCTGCGTCCTTAGACCGCGCGGGAGGCCCCTCCAGCACCATTTCTGTACCGAGGACGCGATCGAGCTCCTTAGAGATGCCAGGCCCCGGTGCTGCGTCATAACTCACTTCGGGATACCTATGCTGAGGGTCGGTCCTGAGTCGGAAGCCGAGCACATTGAAGGCGAGACCGGGGTTCCCACCGTCGCCGCCCGTGACGGGATGACCGTCTCCCTGGGGGAGAGAGTCGAGGTTAGGGGGCCCAGGAAGTGTGACGAGCCGAGGCACATCGACACCTGAGGATGCATAAAGTTTTTATGACTATCTCCCTCAACGATATCTGTACTGAGGAGATTTAATGGGGTATTGTTTTGTTGTTCCCCCAACGGGGGAGCACTGAAGACATCCTCGGACTTCTTGGAGCATGTTTTCCTCAGGCGAACGCGGACAAAATTATAAGGGTGAAGACCTTCGAGTCTGTCATCTACGGCCATTCGTGGCGCCCGCTTGACGTAGGAGAGTGTGAGAGATGAAACAACTACCGCGGAAGATCGACTTCCTCGAAATTGAGGAAAAGTGGGAGAAGTTCTGGATAGAGAGGGACACGTATAAGTACGACTGGGACGACGACGGAAGGCCCAGGTACTCGATAGATACGCCGCCCCCCTATCCTAGCGGCTACTTTCATATGGGGAACGTCCTGAACTGGACCTACTTCGACATGAGGGCCCGGTACAAGCGTATGCGGGGCTATAACGTCCACTTCCCCCAGGGATGGGACTGCCATGGCCTGCCCACCGAGGTGGCCGTGGAGAAGGCCCATAAAATCAGGAGATCCGACCTGCCGCCCGACGAGTTCCGAAAGCTTTGCGAGGTGTGGATCGAGCAGTACATCGCTGTCATGAAGGAAGCGGTCATACGCCTCGGGTGCAGCGTCGACTGGAGCTTGGAGTACCGCACCATGGAGCCCGACTACATGAGGAAAGTTCAGCTTAGCTTCCTGATGCTCCACGAGAAGGACATGATCTACAAGGGGGAGCACCCCATCAACTGGTGCCCCCGGTGTGAGACCGCCATAGCGGACGCCGAGGTGGAGCGGGAGGAAAGGACGGGGAAGATCTACACCATCGCTTTCACCGTGGACGGGGAGGAGCTGCTCATAGCGACGACCCGGCCGGAGTACGTCCCAGCCTGCGTGGCGATAGGAGTTCACCCCGACGACGAGAGGTTCAACCACCTCATAGGGAAGGAAGCTAAGACGCCACTATTCGATCTAAATGTCTCCATCATCGCGAACGACGCCGTGGACCCCGCCTTCGGCACCGGGTCCATGATGATCTGCACCTACGGCGACAAGGCGGACGTCCTAGCTGTGGCCAAGTACAGGCTCAAAGTGATCAAGGTCATCGACGGGAAGGGGCGGATGACCGCTGTCGCCGGGAAGTACGAGGGCATGGGAGTCGAGGAGGCCCGCTACGTCATCGTGGCCGACTTGGAGGAGGCTGGGCTGCTGAGGAAGACGGAGAGCCTACAGCAGGAGATCGGCGTCTGCTGGAGGTGCGACACGCCCATCGAGGTGATCACCACGGACCAATGGTTCATGAGGACGATGAGCCTCACCGACGATGTCGTGAAGAACACCATGGAGATTGACTGGTTCCCCGACTGGATGAGATACAGGCTCGTCGACTGGGCCCAGTCTCTCGACTGGGACTGGGTGCTCAGCAGGCAGAGGGTGTTCGCGACGCCGATCCCCGCATGGTACTGCAAGAGTTGCGGGAAGACCCGGATGGCGAGGCCCGAGGAGCTGCCCGTCGACCCGAAGGTTACCCCCATCGACGACGTCTGCGAGTGCGGGGGCTCTGAGTGGACGCCCGAGACCGACGTGCTGGACACCTGGTTCGATTCCTCCCTCACCTGTGCCATCCACTCAGGCTGGCCTGACCGAGAGGACTGGAGGAACCTGTTCCCGGCCTCGATCCACTCGTCGGGCCAGGACATCATAAGGACCTGGGCATACTACCTGATGGTGCGCCACCTCGCTCTGTTCGGTGAGACTGCGTACGACTCGGTGCTCATCAACGGGATGGTGCTGGGAAGCGACGGCAGGAAGATGAGCAAGAGCCTCGGTAACTTCGTCGCGACCCCCGAGGTGTTCAGCAAGTACGGGGCGGACGCCAGCAGGCAGTGGGCGGCGACGGGGGGGAGCACGGGGACGGACATACCGTTCAGGTGGGAGGACGTCGAGTACGGCTGGAGGTTCATGAGGAAGCTATGGAACGCCTGCAGGTTCGCCAGCATGAGGCTCGAGGACTATGACCCATCGATGAGGGTTGAGCCCGGGATCCTGGACAGGTGGATTCTCAGCAAGCTCGAGGGTGTGGTGAAGGAGGCTACTGCTGAGTTCGAGCCCTGCCACTTCATGAACGCCGTGGAGGCGGCCCGGAACTTCATCTGGCACGTCTTCTGCGACCACTACCTTGAGGCGGCGAAGCACAGGCTCTACTCGGAGGGCGATGAGAAGACCTCGGCCCAGCAGACACTGTACTTCGCTGTGCGGAGGATGCTCCAGCTCCTCGCCCCCGCGATACCCCACCTCACCGAGGAGATCTACAGTTACATGTACGCCAACGGGGACTCTGATAGCATCCACCTGAGCCAGTGGCCTGAGGCTGATGAGTCCCTCATCGACGAGGAGGCGGAGAGGCGGGGGGACCTGATAATAGCGGTGATCAGGGACATAAGGAAGGAGAAAAATAGGCTTGGGATACCCCTCAATGAGCCACTGGATGAGCTGAGGATATGCGCAAGCGACCCCGAGAAGGCGGAGATGATCGCCATGGGCATCGAGGATATTTCGGCGACTCTCAATGCGGAGGACGTGGAAGTCCTAGAGGGGGATGGGGGAGAGTGCGAGGTAGAAGGATATCCGTCTGTGAAGTTCTCCCTCTCTAGCCGAACTGACGATACTTGAGGATCGCCGCGAGACCGCCGAAGGACCTGATGAGCATCTCGCCCTCCTCGGTCTCCCCCGAAATTATCTCGACCTTCGCGTCTGTCTTCTCCGCCATCTTGACGAGGGCCTCGATGAGGTCCTCCTTCTCAACGATCTCATAGTTGCCATTGCCGCACTTGAGGCAGCTGACCTCTCCGACGCTCCCCTCGAACTGCTCCAACTCGTCCAGGTCAACGATACGCTCCTCCTCGAAGCCGCACTCCCTGCACTTCAGCTTCAGTAGAGCCCTACGGACCCCCTCGGAGATGAGGAGGGTTCTGACGTTGTTGGTCTTCAGCGCCTGCATGACCTCCCTCTCGCCGTAGGTGGAGAGGCCAGTCTCCTGCCCGACGTTGTAGAGGAAGTCCTGGACGAGCTTCCTCTCCTCATAGAAGCGGACGTTCCTGAGGAACTCCCTGGACCGCTCCACTACCTCCTTCACCCCTTCGTGGCCCGTGTATCCGGTGTCGACGGTGGTCAGTATCTTGTCCTTGAGTTCATAGTGAAGGTGGTTGCCCTTGAGGAACTCCTCCTTTATCGGCCCGGGGCCGCCGACGATGATGCCCTTCAGGTTAGGGACATCGAGGAAGATATCGGTGACGTACTTGCCGACCCTCGTGTAGAACTCGTTGAGGTGCATCTCCCTCAGCCGCTGGTACCTCCTCTGGCTCTGACCCCCAGCCCGGGTCTTCCCCTCAACCCCGGAGGTGATGTCCTTCACGATGTCGGCGCGCTTCCCCTTCAGCAGAGCGAAGGTGGCGCTCTTCGAGTCGATGATGACGATGCCGTAGGAGTCCTCTGTCCTCATGAGCTCGTAGAGGGGCTCCAGGATGAACCTGTGCTCGCAGCGGTAGTAGTAGATGCCAATGGGCTCGGGGGGGATGAAGGCGTAGACCTCCATGTCGCCGACGCCCAGCTGGTTGCTGGCGATGGTGCCCGCGAAGATAACGAGGCCGGTCGGTGGTATCTTTTTGAAGAGCTTGAGCTGCTCCATCACTTTACTGAGGCCGTCCTGCACGTTCTTCCGGGTCGTCTTCGACTTGATGTTGCCGGCGGTGCCCCACTCGTTGCGGAGGTCGTTCATCACCTCGCTCAACTGCTTCCCCGGTGGTATGTAGACTGTGATGAGCTCAGTGCCTCTCCCCTCCTTGTTCTCCAGCATCTCCAGCATCCGCTGGAACCGGAACCGAGTAAGGGATGGGTTGTCATCGGACATAGCTGAGTCTCCGCGTTTCGCTCAATTAACCCTATCAGATGTTATATAGGTTACCCCCAGTGGGAGCAACACTGATATCTGAAGCGTCCCCAGCGATCAGTCAGCAGGATGCCGCCAGAAGACAGGAAGCCCCCCGAGGTGGAGCTCGAGGCGTTCCACGGCCTATCACTGAACATAAACATGGGTGGGAAGAGGGTGGGCTTCATCGACGCATGGGAGCTCGAGGAGGACCCGAGAAGGGTGTGGGTCGAGTACACCTACGTTCTCAAGGGGCTGAGGAACAGCGGTATAGGCACCCGAGCGATGAGGATGGCGCTGACCCGCTGGCGGGAGATGGGTTACGTCGGTGTCTCCCTCGATGACATTCACTGGGAGGCCACCGAGGACTTCTGGGGGAGGCTCGGTTTCACCGGAGAGGGGAAGAGAAAGAGGCTCGAGCTTTAGCTGACCCTAGCGCACGACTGTGCCCCTGTGATCTCCCTCGACCGCCCGCTCTATCTCACGGGGGTCGGAGCCGTCGATGAACAGGAGGGGGATCTTTAGCTTCTTCGCTCGTCTCACGGCCTTGAGGTCGAAGAGGGTGTACTTCCCTGGCTCCTGCTCGGCGCTGCCCCTTACAATCTCCTCGAGCTGAGAATACGTGATCTCATCCAGCTTGATAGCGTCCGGGTTCTTCTCTGGATTTCTGTCGTAGACGCCGTCGACGTCGGTGGCGTTGATGATGAGGTCTGCGCCGGCCGCCTCGGCGAAGAGGACAGCCCTGTAGTCGGTGCTGGAGCCTGGGAGGTGGCCACCGCCGACGAGGATGCGGTCCCCGAGGTTGCGTCTGATCTCGCTCCCTCGGCGGTGGACATGGGGGTGGGCGACTTCCCCGAGGGCGGCGATGAGGAGGAGGGCATTGAGGTGGGTGGCGTGAATGCCGAGGCGGTCCTGGGTGTAGCTGTCCGCCCCTAACTCTCTGGCGATCCTGATCCAGTCCCTGGCCCGCCTGCCGCCGCCACAGACGACGATGAGGGTGTGCCCCCTTGCCTTCAGGGCTCTCATGGTTTCAGCGTACTTGGCGAACGTTTCCGCTGGTTTACCTCTCGTTAGGAGGCTTCCTCCGAGGCTGATGGAGACCTTCATGGCTTCGGATGGAATTTGGCTTCTCCATATATAAGAGGTAGGTGGACTTCACGTGGACATATAAGACCCGGGGAAAATGGGGTGAAGTTGATTCTACTCCTTGTGGTTCCCTCCCTTTCACGGCGTGGGGATCGCAGCGATAGTCCGTATTTGCAGTTGACCCTTAATCTCATGTGCAACTTTGATGACCTTAAGCTATATGATCGAGATACGCTTCCACGGGAGAGGTGGGCAGGGCGCCGTGACGGCCTCGAGGCTACTGGCGACCGCCGCCTTCCTGGAGGATAAACATAGTCAGTCGATACCGATGTACGGCACGGAGAGGCGTGGTGCCCCGGTGACCGCTTTCGTGAGGATTGGCGAGAGGAACAAGATGGTGAGGAGCCTCATCCATGAACCCGACTACATCGTGGTGCTGGACCCTCTTCTCAGGAAGACGGTGAACATCACGGAGGGACTCAAGGAGGGGGGAATGCTCGTGCTCAACAGTTCAGTTCCGCCGGGTGAGATAGAGCTCCTCAAACCCTACAAGGTTGCGACGGTGGACGCGACAGGTATAGCCCTGGAGACCCTTGGGCGGCCCATCACCAACACGGCCATCCTTGGGGCCTTTGTCAAAGCCACCGGAGCGGTCAAGCTGGGGTCCGTCATCGACGCGGTGAAGCAGCAGTGGACGGGCAGGCTGGGAGAGATCAACGTCAAGGCAGTCGAGGCCGCCTACGAGGCAACGGTGGTCGGCGACCCGAAGATCGTCGAAGAGATTCAGAGGGAGAAGGCTCCCGCAGGTTCGAAGGCCGACTGGAGGACGTACAGGCCCGTCGTCGACTCAGAGAGGTGCACGGGTTGCAGGATGTGCTGGGTCTACTGCCCAGAGCACTGCATCGACGTGCTCGACGGCAGGAGCGTCATCGACTACGCCTTCTGCAAGGGCTGCGGGATCTGCATCGAGGAGTGTCCAGTGGACGCCATAGAGATGATATCTGAGTCGGAGAGGAGTTAGTGAGATGGGACATAAGGAACTGATGGTAGGGAACAAGGCGGTAGCCTACGGGGTCGTGCTCTCAAGGGTGCAAGTGGCGTCGGCATACCCGATTACGCCGCAGACCACCATAGTGGAGTACTTGGCGGACTTCATCGCGAGTGGAAAACTTGACGCCAAGTTCATCGAGGTCGAGTCCGAGATGAGTGCACAGGTCTCCGTCCAAGGGGCCTCCTGGGCCGGGGCAAGGACCTTCACCGCCACGAGCGGGCCCGGCCTGCTCTATATGCATCACCCCATGATGGGGTGTAGGCTTCCCATCGTGATGGCGGTGGTTCACAGGAGCAACAAGAGCATGCAGCCAGACCACACGGACCTCATGGCCCAGAGGGACACAGGGTGGATACACCTCTACTGCGAGGACAACCAGGAGGTCTTGGACACGGTGATCATGTCCTACAGAATAGCGGAGGACGACAGGGTCTACCTACCCGTGGCGCTGGGCCTCGATGGCTATATCCTGAGTTACACGGCGGAGCCCGTGGAGATCCCGGACCAAGACCTGGTGGACAGCTTCCTGCCGCCCCTCAAGTCAAGGAGCGCCCCTCACCCCGACATGACGTTCGAGGAGTGGAGGGCCAACATGTCGAGTGGGGCTGGGGGATACGGCACCCAGGAGGCCTGGATAGACCACCATGAGAATATGATGAATGCCAAGGAGGTCATAAAGGAGGTCGACGAGGAGTTCGGCAGGATCTTCGGGAGGAGCTACGGCGGCCTCTACGAGGAGTACAACTGCGAGGGCGCCGAGGCTGTGATCGTCGCCATGGGCACCATCGCCAGTACCGCCAGGCCAACCATCGACGGCCTTCGGGATGAGGGGATGGAGGTGGGACTTATCAAGCTGAAGTCGTTCAGGCCGTTCCCTCACGAGGAGTTCAGGGAGATGGCGAAGAAGTACAACGCATTCGGCGTCATCGACAGGAACCTCTCCATCGGGAGCGGGGGCGTCGTTTACAACGAGCTCAGGTCTGCCCTGTACGACGTGGATGACAAGCCCAGCGTCATAGGATTCCACTCCGGGCTTTCAGGAGTCGAGGTGACTCCAGCCATGGTCCGGAGGATGGCGGAGAAGACTTTGAAGGCCGCGAGGGGGCCAGTGGAGCCCCCCGTGGAGTGGGTGTGAGGTGATTAGATGAGTAAGACAACGCCGATCGGAAATATGTCAGATGAGGAGATCGTGACTCGCGGATCCACGAGCTGCCAGGGCTGCGGACACGCCATCCTAGCCCGCTTAGCGTTCAAGGCCTTCGGGAGGAAGACAATCTACACCCTCGTGCCAGGATGCATCTGGATCACCCTTTCGAGGAACATCCCCCTCTTTA
>Ga0307379_10011985_pt1 | contig 11329 bp, 6 predicted proteins | sample UN2MG_FD_202237 | JGI IMG/M metagenome (GOLD analysis project Ga0307379, IMG submission 202237) | Soil microbial communities from Risofladan, Vaasa, Finland - UN-2 | ecosystem: Environmental > Terrestrial > Soil > Coastal area > Acid sulfate soil | place: Finland: Risofladan, Vaasa | collected... | reverse complement strand
CCGCCTACATCTAAATCATATGTTGCGTGAGGAGTTGTTCCTATCCCCGCATTACCAGAAAATCTGGAAGTTCCTCCCACATCTAAATCATATGTTGCGTGAGGAACAGTACCCATTCCTACATTACCAGAAAATCTGGAAGTTCCTCCCACATCTAAATCATATGTTACGTGAGGAACAGTACCCATTCCCACATTTCCTACAAAGTCAGATAGCCCGGCAACTCTCAAATCATTTGTTGAAGGAACAGTTCCAATTCCTAATTTACCACCATTTTGCAACTGTATAATACTCGTTGCCGATAAATCTAAATTTCCATCTATTGAAACGTTTCCAACTATCTGAGCATCATTTTCTATACGAAGATCGCTGCCAGAAATAAAACCAGAAGCACTGACATATCCTGTTACACGGATGGGTAAGCTGGAAGTTATATACGTACCTTCGTATCTCCAAATATCAGAAGCAACAGCAATGACACCAGTTAATAAAGAACCATCTCCTCTAAAAAAACCGCCCGCCTGAATATCTCCAGCAACATCTAAATCATATGTTGCGTGAGGAGTTGTTCCTATTCCTACGTTACCAAGTATGTGAGAATCCTCTGAAAGTAGTAATGTACTACCACTTATTCTTCCTGTTCCAGCAACACCAGCAGATGTTCCTATTCCAACGTTTCCTGAAATTTCTAAATTACCAGTTTCTGCAAAAAATCGCAGTGGATATGAAAGAGGAATGCCATTTCCCGTATGAGTATAAAACTGGATTCCTCGAAAAGTCGGGCCAAAAGGATTATCAGAATTAACACCAAATTCGGCAGTATAATATTTTGATGCAAGGATGGATTTAACATTAAATGTTAAATCTTCTTTTCCAAATGTACTTCCTGTGTGTCCAGCTCCTACAGATTGTTGAAAACTATCTGATATTTGAAGAAAGGTTTTTCCCCCCACTGCATCAGGAATACCAGCGGTATTTAATAATAACGAACCACTAATCCCAATTACTGCGCCGGTGAATCCTGCTGAATACGTCTGAATTGCAGCTGATACAGAATCATTTTCATAAAAGATAATAGCTGGTATAGTACTGTCCAACACAATTCTTTGACCATTTACTGCAGTGGAAATGCTTCCTCCCGCTCCAGTTAAACCATCATCAGAAATTGTCCATCCACCTATCCAACCTGTAGAGGCGGATATCGTTCCACTAAAAAATCCATCCCCGTCGACATATAACGAGCCTGTAATTTCTAATTTTCCAGTATCTGTTCTAAATTTTAGTGCGTGAGTTTTGTTTCCAGGAGCAGCTTGATATCCTCCATGTATTTCTAAGCCAACACCAGAATAGCGAGGGATTCCATCAAGTGTATTAATGTCAGTCAAAACACTACCACTCCAAAGCATAAAACCACCTGGTGCCGATCCGTCACTAGCACTATAATATCCGCGATATCCAACATTTCGCAAGAACGCTGATTGAACTCCAGCAACTTCAATTCCTGAACCAACAGTGTTTCCAATATACAATGAACCACTTAATAAATTATCTCCACCTTGAACATATAAATTGTCTCCAATAAAACTGTATTCAGACGAAGTAGCAACAGCTTCAGCTCTATCACCATTTTGATTATAGAATTCAGATTTAAATTGAATTCGTTGATTTCTGTGCCAACTATTAATTGGTAAAAGAATGTTTGCTGTTCCTGGAGAAAATCCAGTTTCTTGAGCAGCTGACAGTTTTAAATCCAATATTATTTGTCCAGTTCCTGCATTGTCTGAAAAAAATCCAGTTTCAATTTCACCTAAAAATCGTTCATCTACTCCAGCCGCCGAAAGTTCAAGTGTCTTTATTAACTTTCCATGATTGTTAAGATGTGTTGGTAACTTTGGACTATTATTGAAGGCTGACCCAGAACCAAAAATATGCAGTTTCGCTTGATTAGTTTGCCCTGTAGTGGAACTAATATAAACCGTCTTTTGTGATCGAATACCATAAACCGCAGCGTTAACTGTATATTCTGTACTTGGAGAAAATTCTACACTTTGGGAAGTTGGGTAAATTATGTCATATGACGTTAATCCACGAGCAGCAACACTTCCAGAAATATACATGGAATCTATAATTTTGTCGCTTGTATGCAATAATTGTGTTGGTTCATGATCTCCATATCGTGACGCTGACCAGAATGTGTCAATCGTGGTCTGCGAATAAAAATATCCATATTTTGCATCAATATTATTCGACCCAGAATCAAGTAACAGTTCAGAACTTTCGACAATGAGATCACCCATTGGATCATAACCTCTACCACTACCGACATATTTCATAAAAAATTTAATAGAATACACGTCACCAGAAAAGGTGTCCATGTCGTTTACAGTAAGTCTAGCAAACGATTTGTAATCTTGAGTTTCAGCATAAGTTGGTTCAGTTTCATATCGTATTGTATAATTACTAAGAGCAAATGGAGTTGTTACTGTCGGAATACTTAAATCAGCATCACCTAACTTTCGTGCTATCTGTCGTGATAATCTTGAAACGTATGCTGGAGGAAGGCTCCCAGTGAATTGGTATGGAGTTTCTGTAGTCGCGGTATATTGATTTATAACCTTTTTAATCTTAGTCGTGTATGATTGTGCTCTGCCACCGGGAGAGGGAACAGTTAAGGTTGCGCCTTCCATTAAACGAGTAAACACACCATTAACAATATTAACTTGATAATCTGCCCCATGATATTGTCCTGACAGTGTTCCTGTAGAATAATCCACAAATTCAGGATTAGAACTTGTAGTATATGTCCGTAATAGATATGGAGTATATGCGTCCCGAGCAGTAATTACAGGAGTATTGTAAAATCGTATTTTTGAATCATTTCGTAACCCAGGATCGACCAGAATTTGTTTTTGCCATCTAACGTTCATGACCCCCACCCAATCAGCAGGAATAGAGCCAAATTGTCTTCCAGCAGGAATGTGAGTAGCCTCACCGACAACAGTTATTGTTGCTGCTCCATATAATTCGTCTGGGTAAACGTAAACAGAAACAAGACGCGACGACCCCTCGAGATATTGTGGGTATTCGGAATAAATCACCTTGCCATCAGAATTAAGAATCTCAATTCTTATTTCAGAATCAACTTTAAGATATTGCGATCCATCAATTCTAAATGCGGTTTTTCCTCCAGGAAATATCTCAGGAAGCCCATATATATTAAAATATAAAGAATTGGCAGCATAATCTTCATATGCTACACCAATGTCTTGTAATCCGACATATTCATTGGTTTTTCGTAAAACGGCCATTATTTTTCCTCATAAATTTACTTCACCGTATAAATATGAAAAAAAATAATATTGTGTGTGGAGGAGGTACAACTGGTGGGATAAAAATTACTCAGCTACAATTTTACTGAACCCGTCAACATTTTGAAGTTCAATAATTGTGTCGCTCATGTCTTTTATATAATCTAAATGTGATATAATTAAAATGAATTCAAATTGTTCACGTAAATAACCAAATAATCTATATAAATTATTAGCATTTTCAGAATCCATTACTCCCCAACCCTCATCTATGACGAGGAAATTTGGTCGAGGTAAACTCGAGACAGATAATAATGCTACTCTAATTGCTACTGAAGAAATAAACCGCTCCATTCCCGATGTAAGCTCTATTGCCCATACATTATCACTATCATATACAATTTTTGGTTCAATGTCCTTTCCAACCTCATCAATTTTAAAATGGATTTGGAAATCTACCATCTGGGCAAGAATATTATTCACCTCTTGTTCGATGATAGGCATAATCTTTACAATTAAATCAAACGGTATACCATCCTTTTCCGTTGCTTCAGTATAATATTTATAAGCACTTAATTGGATTTCGAGATTTTTAATTTCTTCAATACTATCTTCTATTTTTTGTTTTTTTTGTTTGTTTGTCGTGAGTTCACTAAAAACACCCATGAGTTCTCGTGTAATCTCGGAAATTCCATTTTCAACTATTGATAATTTATCTTCCCAAAGATCAATCGATTCTTGCGTTACATTGTTTAATTCAATTGTTTTTTCATTTTTATAGTATGTTTCAATGTTTATATTAGTATCAATGAGATTACGTTGTAAGTCATCTAACTCTCGCTCCTTAACAACTTTAATATGTTTTTTGTCTGATAATACATTGTTTTGTTCATTGAGTCGCGAGTGTAACGATAAAAATTCTGTATATTGTTCATCTATCAAATGTTTATCACGCAACATTTCATCAAACGCATTAACTTGTTGTATTGATGCTGTTAAAATGTTTTCAGTTTCATTTATAGTATCATTATTCTCAACTTTAGAGTCAATTAATATTTTATTTTCTGTACACTCATTACATGATGGGTTGAATTTAAACTTTGCTAACTCTCCCAATTGTTCTCGTTTTATATTGATTTTTATTTGATATTTGTCGACGTTGTGTTGAAGTTCATTTTTTTGTCGAACCAATTCTTGATTGGTTGCGTATTTATCGACGACGTTCTCATCTATATTGCTCAGCTCAATTTGAAGTTGAGCGATCATGTCCTCGACTAACGTTATTTCTGCTGTATATTTTTCTATAATACTCATAGCGTTTGTTATGTCGTGTTCATATGTATTTTTATCACCAATCAGCTTTTTCAAATTTGTTGAGGTGACATCGATCTTCACAAGTTTTTTTGTTAATTTTTTAATTTCTGTATTTATTTGTTTATGTAACGTTTCACATTCACGCTTTTTATCATTTTTCTCGTCATATGTTTTGGTTAATGTTTTAATTCGTATGTTCGCTGAAGCAAGATCGGTACTAAAATTATATTTATTAAGTTCGGATAATTTGATTTCCACAATCTTCATTTGATATTTAGCCAAATCGTATAACTCTTGAAATATAGTTAAATCTAAAAATTTGTTTAATAAATTTTTTCTATCTGCCTGGCGCATATTAATTAAATTAGCACTAGTCCCTTTGTGTAAATCTATTTGTGGAACAAATGCCGTCATAACAAAAGTTTCGTAATCACCAACATAATTTCGTATAGCAAGATTCGTGGAGCTCCTTCGTTCCCCATTAAGTATCCTCCGAGATCCAGAAGTTCCCAATACACTAAAATCCGTTTTTACTGTCACTTCCGTTGGAGTGTTTCTTTTTGCTGAACGTTTTATTCTAAACGTCTCCTCTCCTATGCTATATGCGAACGTGGAATTAAATGTATCACGTTTGCTATTCATCGCGCTTTCGCTTTTGAGTGCTCTTGGTGACTTATCAAATATTGTAAAACATAATGACTCTAAAAAATTAGATTTACCCGACCTGTTTTGAGCAAACAATCCCACAATCCCACTAAACTTTTCAAAGTCTACTTTATTGCCTTCTCCATATGAAAACATGTTTGAAAATTCAAACATCTTCGGTTTCCATATTATATTTTGTAGAAATTCGATCGGTTTTAATTGGCTATTCAACTCTTTATTTATTTCAAGTATCTTGGTAAAAACGTCAGGATGTAATGTGTACCGAGCCTTGATAAATGTTTCAATTAATATATTTTGAAAATTTATATCACGAGTATTACCGACACTTGTCTTATTAACGTGGCTTCCCCCTGTAATAACAGTCGCATCAGGAAGCTTAATTTCATTTATATCTTGTGCGTTTGGGCATTTTTCTCGAATCAATGAAACTATTTCTGTTATACGTGACGGTGGTGTATTTTTAATCAATAGTCGAATTCTCGATTTTGGATATAAAATATTTAGATTTGGCATTTTTCCATCTTCGATATTCAATGTAATGTGTGCATAATCATTTGGAATGTGAATGAATGTGGGTTTTTTATTTGTTACATCCCACTTTAATATTCCATGCTCTAGATCTTCACCAAAGTTTTGTTGTAAACAAGAACCAGGATAATTTATCTGTGGATATTTTTTTTGTATTCTGTGTTGTCCACCATCGAGGTCAGCAACGACATCCCAATCTAAATTCTTATATTCTTGTATATATTTAGTCGCTATATTCTTTTCTTCTACATTATATGTTTGAAGTGATTGTGCGCGGTGAATGTCTCCCAATAAAACCGCATCATAACCATCAAACATTTTCGTAGTGACTTTATTATTGCGCAATTTAAATCCAGTTTCACTTAAAGCGTTTTGAACAGTACCGTGATATAGTGCTATTTTTGTTTCTCCAGTTACCTGATTCGCCTTTATGTATTTAGATGGGTCTTCAAATACTGACATGACAACAAATTTAACATCGGCGATCGTGTACACGCCAGAATGTTTTAAATAAAATAAATCAGGATTGTCTATATTTTTCACGATTGGAGAAATGACATCCATTCTATGTGGATTTGCTAGATTCGTGTCATGATTTCCCGTAATAATAAAAGTCGGTAAAATATCAGATAAATTTTTGAAAAATTCGAATGTTAGATCAACTAATTCGGGAGACATTTCCAGTTTCGCATGAACAATGTCACCAGTAATCATTATAATCGCATTTTCAGTATCCTTTTTAATCTCGTTATATATTTTTTCAAATACTTCTCTGTATTCGATGTGTCTCCTGACATTTCGTATGTGGATATCAGAAATATGAAATATGGTTTTCAGTTTATTAAATTTTACAGGCATCGTTTCTTCAAGCATCTACTCATCCTTTTGTATTATTTCACATCATGTTATATTTCAATTTCAAATTAAATAAATTGCTTTCGTTTATCAATATACTTTTATTATTATAAGCATCCAGCATACCAGTAAATCCCAAGTCAGATGGGTCTTTAACGTCAAGCATTATTATATAATTACAAATTTGTTCGTCAGTAAGTCTATTGGCAATAGCAATTGAATCTTGTATAGCATCTTGATCTAAGCAACGTATACTGCTGGAGGTCGAATATTTATAATTTTTTCAAGCAATGCATTGGACATCCTTTTCCCTAACAGGGGAATAGCATTACGACGAACCGCCATCGCATCAAATACTCCCTCAACCAAAATTACATCTGATTTCCAGTTTATAAACATATCAAATGCAATGACATTCTTTGATATTTCAGGATTTTTATATTTTAAATAAGCACCATCATAATATGAACGAGCAACAAAATAATTTAATACACCAGTCATATCATATGATGGTACTATAATTCTGTTAGCAAATTCTCCATGTTCACAATATCCTATATTATAACGCTGTATATCATAATCATTAAGTCGTCGACGTTTTAATTCAGCAAGAGCATAACGTTTTCCAATTGAATTGCTGGTGTCATTTCTCAACGACACGAATTCTTTTGGGAGTTGGACATTCTTTTGTACAGTTTCTTTTTTCGTATATATATATGTCACATCACCAACAATACTGCGCATTTCGACGATTTGTTGTTCTGAAGCATTGAAATGTCTTAATAGACTTACTAATGAACGGCCTTTTGTTCGATGCGTCGACTGACAAATCCAACAAGCCCATTTACCAAAATTGGGTGACAGTTTATCTATATTTATTGAAAGTTTTCGTTTATAGTGATTGCACGATGGACAGAAAAATAAATAATCTCCAGACTTTCCTTGTGCTTTCCCTGTACCTAAAAGCTGTTCAACGATGTTTAATATTCGATTTTCCATATTTGTTTAAATCCTACAACCCTTTTCGTCGAGCATACTCCGCAATTAATAACCCATCATAGTCGTCATGAGACGACTCGATGTATGGAAATAAACGTCTGCCTATATCATTGCTTGCTGTTTTTAATTCGGCTCCCTTAATACCAGATGGCAAAAGTTCCCTTTGCCATTCTTTAGAGTCACAATATTGAAATGGTAAATTTAAGTCCTCTAAAACAATTAGAGTAGCTTCCAATGATCTTAGTGCTGATGTTGTTGCTTTAAATCTCCCAGGATTTACCATCGGCCTTTCTAAAAATACAAATACGTTGAAATGATCTCCAACATCAATATTTGCGCTTAATAACATTTTTAATTTGGTTGTATCAATTCGATTTATATATTGTTTGGTTTTTGTGTAATTTAATTCTTTTTTAATTGGAGTCTTAAAAAAATATGCTTTATGATTATTGATGATGCCAACAGAACCACTCACTCCATTATCAATTCCAATATAAATTTTATCTGACATAACACCTCTGTGTATTTTAGAAATATGTATTTAACTTTATACTTATGAGAATTAGATAAGTTCCAAAATTACAAATCTAAACGAACTACAAATGTGATTCCGAGATCATTATCATTTCTAATCGGTTGATTGAATTTGCCGACAATCATCAATTCATTATTGTTGTTATACAATCCGATTGTGGTTGGATATGTAGAAAATTCTGAACTAGTTACCATACCTTTTAAATCTGGTGATGCTAATGAACCACTGACCCGTAATGATGGATTCATTGAATAATTGAATTCGCCTTCCTTAGCAGTACAATATGCTTCAAATTCATAAATTTTTTGAGTAGATTTGTATTTGATTACAATGTTATTTGTACTAGTACCAAAATTTTGATAAGATGAACTTAAACTTGTTATTACTATATTACCATGTTCGTAAAAAACATTTCCTCGTTTATATCCTCCTGGATTAGCAGAAAATGATGCTGATTCAGTACTATCATATAGATTACCATATCCATCATCGTATAAAGTAAATCCTTCTGTAACGTCCTCGACGTGTAATGTCGTTGGTTTAATTTGTTCTCCTATAAACTGTTGAGGTATAGAAATTGCAACACATTGAGATTCTAAAGTTTTGTGAGTCTTATACGTATTTGGGCCAAAGTTGTGGTCTGGTGCATAAAATGCTTGGGAGAACGTTGAACCAGTCATTTGTTGACTGTAATAATTTATAGGAATGAAATCTAAACGATAATCATAATGATAATATAAATGTTTTATGCTGTCATACAACGTTCGTACAAACAATCCTCCAGAACCAGTCGTTTCATTAGCGGGATTAAAAAACCCAGTAGTTATTTCAGATAAAGAATACACGCTTAAATCAGAATTACCTTCGGTAAGCACCCAGTCCTTATATGCATAATATTCTCTGAAAGAAACGTCTTGTTGTGATAATTCTTTATATATCATTTATTTGATTTCCTATGTTATATTTTCACTACCGATAAATATAAAAAATTGAAATAAATAAAAAAACCGCCTATTAAGCGGTTTTGATTTTTTTAGTGAGAAGTTTTATTTTATTGAAATTAATAATCCAATTTACATTTTATCAAGCATTCTCGATCAAATGATTTCAGAATTGGTTGACTTATTTTAGCAACCGCGACAAGCTCATTTGAATCGTTATATAAACCAACCGTGGTAATATATACTCGAGGATCACCAATAAATGAATTTTGTTTTAACGTACCGTCAGATGATGTATAGAATGTCGAATTATTACTAAAATTGTAATCTCTATTTTTCACTCGAACAAAATAATGTGTGGAGGTGACGACTTCTTCGTTTCTTGCTTGAAATAGCCCCCCGCCTTGTATCATTTTAAGTAAATCATATTTACTATCAAATATTGATGCTGCTACTGATTGAGAATGTGTGACAAATGTTTGTACATGACCGCTAGTATCTTTTAATACTTGTTGGATAGCATATGGATGTAAAACTAATATTCCTCTATCGGGATAAAACAATCCCAATCCTCCAGAAGCTTCATTTGCTGCTGATTTGAATATTGTTGATACTCCATTGGTAATTGAACCACTGACTATATTATATTTACGACCAGTTCCTGATACAAGTTGATCAAAATTATCACCACTGTCGTCGATTAATGACACAGTAGCTGAGCCAGTAGTTAAAGTCAATTGCCAGTTACCCGGATCCATTTTTTGTTTTAATCTAGATCGTTGTATGTTAATAACAAAAATTTGATCACTGTTAACACTTCCACCGAATGTAAATTCGTCGTCTTCAGGATCAAGCAATAAATTTCTATATTGAGCATAAGTGGCTTTTGTTGGTTCTTTGGATGTATTGTCGACGCTAATTGGTGGATAATTGTTTCCTGTTCTATCTCCAAATGCTACAGAAAATTGAACCTCAGCACTCGATGTTACATCAGGATTAGCATTATAAACATTAAAATACCAATCTCCACTGCTAGCAGATTGTGCTGATGACGTAAAAAATGAATTCAAGCTTCCTGTATCTCCTGTCCACATTCCCGTAGTAACACGTCGACTTAAATTATTTACAATATCGTCCTCATTAAAATAGCTGAACACCTTTAATAGTGTTGGTGATGGTCGATAGTAATTATCACGTGTCCGAGGATCTGTTCCAAAATTACCCATTTTTTTATTCTCCTAAATTTTTCATAAATTTATCGTTGTGACACTGGTGTTTGTCCTCCACCATGTAGTGCGTTTTTATAAACATAAACAGGTATAGTCTGTGTAGCACCTGTGTTGTTTCCAATTATCGTGAGAGTTGTAGTGACATATCCCTGTCCCCCTGCCCAGCGAGTAACATCTTTGCTAACAAGCGTAAAGGTTTTGCCGACTTTCACAATAGATCGATTTAATTCGTCGTCTCTCAAAAATGTAGGAACGATTGGCGTTACACTCTGTGCATTATGATTTCTAACTTGTAAATCAGCATAATTTGAATTTGCTAAAATAGCAGTATATCCATAAGCATCATCTTCGTAATATCTAGTTGCTGGAACAATGTCTGCTGTTTGACCATCTCGACCCAATTGAATAGCAGAGTATGGAAGCGTCACAATCGGCATCTTTGTTGTTGTTTTTGGTAAAGTCACCAATTTATATCTCATCACTTGAGTTTCATCTGGGTGTGCTTCTAGTACAGGCATACCTTCAATTATTGCTCCATAATAGTTGGTTCCTAACGGATGGTTTTCTTGCCAGAGACTATAATCAACTTCGTCGTCTGCTAAAGCAAATTTTGTTATACCTAAATTGCCACCCCTTGCTAATATTTCTCGGCCTTTTTTTGTTAAGATAGCTTCTACTGAGATTGAGCTATTATCTAAATATCCCATTTTTTTATTCTCCTATATAGTAATAAATCTTGTGTCGTATATAAATATAAAAAATATAAATTTTTATTCAACACGAATCCTCGATGGGCCTCTATCTGTAGTTTTCAATTTATTTGGGTTCGTATATGAAATTTCAACAGGCTCTTTTCCATCAATGGTCGTGGATAATGTATTTAACGTACCGCCATAATACATTCTGTGAGATTCCTCTCTAATTCCTAGTAACCAATTGCCAGGTTTCAAATCA
>Ga0307379_10011984_pt1 | contig 11329 bp, 19 predicted proteins | sample UN2MG_FD_202237 | JGI IMG/M metagenome (GOLD analysis project Ga0307379, IMG submission 202237) | Soil microbial communities from Risofladan, Vaasa, Finland - UN-2 | ecosystem: Environmental > Terrestrial > Soil > Coastal area > Acid sulfate soil | place: Finland: Risofladan, Vaasa | collected... | reverse complement strand
AATCCGTCATCATCAGTAGCTGCAATGGCAACTTTAAAAGACTTTTCACTTTCTTTGTCAATAAGCACTACTATATATGCATATGTCCTTTTCATACCACTTCAAATTCAAGATATACCCATTCATCCACTGAAGAAACCTCAATGTTCTTAACATCGTACTGATGACGTATATCACCTGCTACACGATGTGCAGCTCTTATATCTTCTTCACCAGGTTCTTCTTCACCTACATTACCGTGTTCACGTGTACTGAATGTAAGTATATTACCCTCTGTTTCATTATGTACAAAAGATGATATTCTTTCGATATGGCTTATTATTGATTCTTTATTTGTCATAACGTGTTTCTTCTATAATTGTTAAAAACATATCGTAATAGTTATTGAAGATGTCCTGTGCGTTCTCAGTATATACTGTTACACCTGCAGTATCATCTTCATATATGCTCTCAGAACGGTCACCCCATTCTTTTACAAGCATCTTATGAGCAAGCTCTGAACCAAGCTCAATCTTATTTGTCATTATTACATCACTCATTTTCTATGATCTTAAAAGCTTCTTGATAAGCTTTGTCAAACTTCTTATAGTTTTTCAAACCTATTCGTTGTACCAACTTTGTTACGTTGATATTTTCATCCTTAAGCATAAGCATGAGTCCTTCTATTATTTCTCTATTATTCATTTTCCCAAAATTTATCTACAAGTTCTTCTGTTTTCTTTTCATAAAATACACTACTTATTAAAAGAAATAATAAAAGACTCAGTGACAAGTAACATACTATCAATATAGTACCTATAAAAAATGTACCGAGAAATCCCATAGGATTCTGCATTATAAATCTTCCTAACAAACCTATAGCTGAGACATTAAGTAAAGTCCAAGTAAGGTATGTTATTCCAATTACTATATTTTTAAATAATTTCATTATTTATTTCTTGTAATCTAAATACATAATTAATTTGTTATTACATAAAGTTTATTATTAACTTCTGTAGTTATAGACATATCCATTGGAAAACCTTCAGGTCGAACTCTAACTCTTCCTTGTGTATCTATGCCATCTTTTACTACAACAGCAGATTTCATTCTACCACTGTCATTTAACTTAACTATTTGTCCTTTTTTAAAATCCATAATTTATTTATTGTATATTCCAGTTTATCTCTTCTTTCTCAAGCATATAAAGCATTGCATTGCATTTGCTAAATATTTTGCTCCCATAGAATCCTGCTTTACCTCCCGCGTATGCTTCTGCTGCAGGGTGTGGTGCTTTTATTACTCTTGTAGATTCAGGGTCAAGATATTTCTCATAGGATTGTGCTGTATTGCCTAATAGAATGAATATGACATTCTGATTCATATCATTTATTGCATCAATGACCTCTAATGTAAAAGGTTGCCACATCTGCAAATGAGAATTGGTCTGACCTTCTACCACTGTCAATGATGTATTGAGCATAAGCACACCTTGTTTTGCCCATCCTTCCAATGAGTAATCAAATTCAAGACACAACGTATCAAGATCCGATTCAAGCTCTTTGATGATGGTCTTCAACGATGGTGGTACTTTCATCATATTCTCACTCAGTTCTACACCAAATGACAAACCTGTTGCCTGATCTTTTCTAATGTAAGGATCAAGACCTAAGAATACCACTTTTACCTTTTCATATGGTGTCAATTGGAATGCTTTGAAGACATTCTTCTGTTCAGGATATACTGTTTTTTGCTTACGTTCAGCCATCAACCAATGACCTAACTTTGCAAAATCCTGAGACTGAAGATATGTCCTCATTGCATTGTACCAACCGATACCGAAAAGGTCTATCATTACCTTTTCAACGCTCATATATTATGTATCTGTCATAAAATGTCTCTCTGTCTTCGTCCATTCTTGAACGAAGCTCACTACCATCTGGAATCTCAATATCATACTCTTTCTCCATCTTATCACGCAGAAGAGGACTCTTCTCCAATTCAAGACGGATCTTATTGTACTTATCACGTATGATATGAAAATCATAGATGCGTTGTTTATGAGACTCGCTGATCTCCGAGAATTTACCAGAACGTATTCTGATAAGATCTTCAATGAAATCTTCAGGTATCGCAAGTGTAAGCATTACATACTCACTACCGAGTTCTTCCTCATTCATAAAGTGATCGGATGATCTAAAGAAATGCATGGCATTCTCATATCTACTGTCAACAATATGAGGTCTTTTCATAAGAACCCATATGCAACCGTCCATACAACCTTCACGATACAGATAAGCATTCATAAAATGTGTAGAGAATGACACATCAGCTCTTGTACCACCATATAAAGGTAGTATCAAGAGTGATGTATCCGATCTTTCCATAGTAAGACCACGATATACTCTGATACCTTTATAAGAACGCATCAAAGCAATATTGTTGAGTTGATACCAACCTACATCTTTGACATAGATATGGTCTCCTTTGAAGAATAAACGTTTTCCATTCTTCTTTATCTGAATGATATCACCGTTGTCATCTTTGATCTCTTCGATCTGACCATCTTCTTTTACACTTATCTGAATATGAAAGCCTGTATAGGTGATAACACCGTTTATTTCAGACTGGCTCAGAAACATTATCGTAAATATCAGTTATGAATACACCATCGTTCCTGTAATATTCCATAGGATAATCCCATAGATCGGTTTCAACATGCCAAAGATATTCTCTGAAGATATCAAGGATACCTTTACGGTATTTACCGTATCTGATACCGCCATTGATGGCACAATCAACATCAAGTTCAGACATCTTTACACAAATAGGTTCGCAACCTTGTACTGTATCAATGAATACGAATAGAAATGATGGAGATACCGTATAACCATAAAGTTCTCCTTCCTGATCTGTAACAGCTTCAAGAGCAAGTGTATACCATGCAGCTTGATAATCATATCCGAATTTCATAAATGATGACATCACATTCTGATCATAAGAAGATGTGGTTTTAAGATCTACGATCTGTATTGTCCGTTGTTTATGATCAATAATAAGAATATCAGGTAACGCTTTACATTCAACACCTTCTACTTCAAAACTAATATCTGCCTGATATACTATTTCAATATCACCCTTGAATATATGATGATTTTCAGGTACATCCATTACGAACATATCTCCTACATACTCATTGTTAATAAGCATTGCTTTCATTGCAGATGCTTTGTTGTATTCTTCCTGAGTAATAAGTTCAATGGTTCTTGCCATCATATATTCAGATGCCCAATCTCTACCTCCTACTTCTACAAACTCCGCAATAAGATCATATGCATTAGGACTTTTGATACCTGCCTGTGCATATGCTTGCGTGAATATCGTATCAAGATCTGCGTTTGCATCATTTGCAAGTATTTCATCCATGATGAATTTCAGTGCAGATGTGAACTTGCCTTTGTTCGTTCTTCCGTCTGTCCAAGGATTCTCATACTGTTGTACACGATACTTGGAAGCAAATTCCTTTGCTGTATCGAACATCAGTGAGTCGAACATACTACCGAAATTCATTGCATCACTTTCTACTCTTACTGCAGTGCCATCAAGCATTGCTTTTGCCCGTTGTGGATGACGGGTCAATTCGGAAAGCAGTGAACGTGACACTGCCTTCCTTTCAAAATAATTGTTTCTTTCCATTATTCTACTATCATTAAACCTATTTCGTTATCTCTGTCTATCTTCTCTTTTATTATTTGAGACAGATTACATTGTATATTAGTAAGCATTTCTTTCTTGGCAATAAAATCCTGTGGAATTTCGATACTTTTTTTAGGAACATATTCGATGTATGATACATTGTCTATCATTATATTATCCTTATCTGTTAAAAGTGCTGAAATAAAATCTCTACGGACCTTCTTTACATCTTTATGATCTATGCATCCTATACAATCAACATATGAATCTGTAATTTTATCAAATATTTGATAATATATACCTGACACATGATTTTTATTCATTTTATTACCACCTGTAAGAGCATATATAAGTGGGACAAGATGATCATCTTCAATAGGATCGATCCTAACATGATCATCATATGGACCGTGGTTAATATAATAATGTTCAAAATCCCACACGTTTAAATATATCATATGAGGTTTTTTTATGATTCTCGGTATCATGTCAATGTTATCAATTGTAATTGCATATCTTCTCTGAAATGAAATGGTACTTCACGTATATCAATGCCCATTATCTGATTGGCAATATGATTTGTGAATGAAGTTACCATTCTCGCTGCGATAAGAGCACCTGTATGAGATGTGTTCTTCAAAGAACATATCTGTTCTGCTACCTGTGAATCATCGAACAGTGTCTGCTCATAGCGTTTCTCATCTCCTTTTTTTACAACATACACTTCATATGTTTCAATGGTCATACGACCATCAATGAAAAGCTCTCTGTTTTCCAGGGTCTTCCATTTATTGAACATTTCTTTACGCGCTTTCATGTTGTCAAAACAAGAGAATGAAATTGCAGATACATACGAATCACTCGTAAGTCTCTGATTGATCGAATGCACGTTCTTATCTGATATTTCAGTGAATCGGAATATGTTCTCACGTGCACTTTCTGTTTTAGATCTACCGATATTATCTTTTGAGAACAACTGTCCTGATAGATTGATACCTTCAACTTTATCATCATCATACATGATGATCTCGTGTTCACCAGTTCTTGCCAATAACAGAGAAAGCCAACTACCGATGGTGCCGACACCACCGATAGTCATCTCTCTGAAATCACCGAACCAGTCAACACTATTGAATCTCGTATGAGAATCCTTGTGTTGTACTTCTGTCATAGTGAGTATTCGTTATCTGTATTCAATTGCTCTTTAGCTGATTCAAGAGCATCTCTGAGTTTTTCAACACCTACACCTGAATAAGGTAATAATTTATCAATTGCCTTGCATATCCCTGAATATGCTTCAAATGCACCGAAATGATCTATTGCAAGATCCAATACATTATCATTTATCTCATCTACATATACACTGAAATAAGGGTCTGATTCATGATTCTTAAGATCTTCCAATGCATCGTGCAAAGGTTCATTGGCATCTGCATCAAGATAGATAACAGTTGATATGAACCACTCTATCTCATCATCCTCTGTAAAACCTGTTTTAGGTGATTTCGTCAGATTATCATATTGATCATACCAATCTTTATATCCAGGATACCAACCGATATGTGCATTTTTGTTGATATCATCGAACATTTTCAGTTGATAAGGATTATTATTGAAAGATTGCATCTTTGCTTTCTTTTCCTCCGCTTCTTTCTTTTTACGTTCTTTGATCTCAGTAATACGCAATTCAACTACATCATCATACACTTCCAGTTGTTCAAATTCAATATCAAGGTCAAATGTGACCATTACTTTTTTTGCTGGAATTTCGATAAGAACATCTTCCTCATCTTCCTCAGTAATAGTATAAGAGCTACTGTTAACATCTATAAGTTTTGCGATCTTGGCACACCACTTACCATCAAAGTTGACTATCAATGATAGATAATAGGAATACAAATGAACATTATCATGTAATTCTTGCATATCGGTACCTGAAAAGAATGCACTCATATTATGATGTGTATGAATAAGACCGTAACGATTCTCCATATATGCAGGAATACGGTCTACCATACTTATGACATCATCGGTATGATTATCACTTTCAGTATAGCTATGACTACCGATATCCATCATATAGATATCTGTTGTTTTAGCCACATATGTTTCAGGATCACTGATGTTACCTTCAACTTTTTCATAAAAGATAAAACCGCACCATTCAGTACTTCCGATACGATCATGCATTTGATCGATCTTTTTCCTTACATCCTTTGTAATGATGAGTTTACCCTTCTGTTTCAATTCCAACAGTTCGTACTTGTTCTTGGATCTCATTGTCTCGTACTGTTTCTTTTCTGTTTTCTGCATAATTAAAATTTATAATTGATGATATTCTTTCTTTTATCATATTCACCACTTTATCTGGAATACGGACATACATTGTAGAAACATAAGGTAACAGTTCATTTCTGCACGCATCTTCTACTGTAATTAAAAGGTTTTTATTTCTGAATTTGACATTTGATCCTATAGGATTCGGATAATCTGTATTTATCATATGTAAATTCTTAAAATCAAGAAATTTACTATAGTTGTTCTGTTTAGGAATATCATCTATCTGTATCTTATTTACAAAATCAGAAGATATCGAGATCCTGTTATTTGATTCAATGACCTCAAATATATCTGCATTATCATAGATGATACTATCAATGTCAATATCATTGATACTGACATCATCAGATGTTTGACAATTGTAAACAGATTCAATGGTATTGTAAGGTCCACCTTCTTTACTTTCCCAAGCCAGATAAGCATCTAAATACATACAGTACAATGACATATCTGTGTATTTTCTTTTTCTTTTAAAGAAATGTGTGTATAATTCTGAATCACCTAGACACATGGGCAACCACTGACTATCAACCAGGCTTTGACGCGGTGCATGAGAATGTTGAGATCTATGAACTGCTTCTATTGAGTTCATTCTTGAACGGAACAACTTAAGATCCATGAATTTCATATAGTTTTTGTATACTCGTACAATTGTTTTAGTATACACCTCTTTCAACAATGCCTTATGTCCCAGTGTATTTGAGATCTCAATATCCCCATGATACATTATGATATCCATCTTATGAAAAGCCAGATAAGAATCATAATTTACTACAATATCAATGTTATCTATGTTACCATCCGATCTATATCTATGATCCAATATATCATACATATGTTTTAAGATGATATGATATTGAAAACTGTCTCTATCTATGATGTCATCATCAACATGTATATTATTTAAATACGGAACACCTTCAGGAACAGTGTCAACAATACCATTTTCTGTAATATATACTGTACCGAAATCACCTTTTATTCTAAATGCATGTGGTATATTATACATAATTATAGTTATTTAGTAAAAAAAGGGATCTCCTCATAATGAAGAGACCCCTTTCTATCAATTTGATCGATCACAGATTGATCGCTCTCAATTCTGTGAACAATTTGTCCAGTTGACTTTCAGTTACACCACCAAATGTTTCTTCAGGTTCTTGATTGATAAGCTGTCCTATATCACTGACAGCATCGTTCAATTCAGAAACAGCAGATGAAAGTTTCTGATGTACAGCTACCAATCTCTGATATTCTGGAGAATCAACAAGTGAAAATTCATTTACACATGCTTCTGCAGCTTCTGCACCATAGTTTTGAAGCAATGCTACCAAAGCTGGGGTCTTCATCTGAGGGTAATTACCGAAATACTGACGCGCAGCATCACCATCTGTTTCAATGATAACACGTACTTCAGCTACGATATCGTTACGCTTAAGTGTACTGTAATCAACAGAACCAGCTTTCATCTGCTTTGGTACTACAAGCAGAATAACATCACCTTCCGCAGGGATCATCGATGTATCATCGAACAATGTCGTTTTTGTAGAGTGAATGATCACATTCGCGTTATCAAAATTGACATCTGTTACATGCGCTTTAAGTTCTCCGAATGTAAGTCCTTGAAAGTCAGTTACTTTTTTAGGTCGTGCGTTACCTTCTGATTTAATATAGATTGTTCTTGACATTATTATAATTTTGTCAGATTAAAATGCCACCTACGTCAAGGTGGTCTTCGATATCGTTCATGAGCAGTGAATACAGCTCATCAACATTCATTCTGTACTTTATCTCAGCTTCAAGTGCATCCCCTGCCATTGCTGATGTAAGTACATTATCATGTGAAATATCGTACAGTTCCTCCACTTCAAACCGTAATGTGTTAACACTACAGTTATCAATGGATTCCCTGTCACGTTTCAATACTTCACATGCTTTAAAGATTGTCGTTTCCGACAGTTCATTTCCGAACATGTTCTATGATTCTTACGTCCGTAAATCTGTCAACATAGGAATCATTGTTTACAAGAAGATCGATCCGTTTTGACCATCTTCTGTTCATTCTGTCAGCGATCATCCACATACCGTCATACTCACCTGCTCCCACAATATATATGGAATCACCTGGTGAATAGATCTCTTCAAGATCTCTACTTATCGCTACATATCTGTTCGATAACGGATCTTCAGGATCGATATGATAATTGAATGCTGTAACATACGGATCAGCATCACATTGTTCAGGTACTGCCTGATAACATGTTGCTGTTAGAAACGTATTTATTATTATAAATGATATTGATAGATTTAACATGTCTTACGGATTAAGTTAATAAAATCATCCAGTGTCATATGTACATATTTGCCCTGTGTTACAAATCTTCCTTTAGGACTTTTAGTGGTCTTCTTCTCAAATATCACATTGAGTTGACCTTCCTCTACAGGCATTTCCTTAAGTACAGATATATAATCTACACGGTCTTTCAGTGTTTTGCACTGTACATTCAGGTAGTCAGTGTAGCAAAGGTCAACCTTTTGGTCGTCTCTTCTTCTTGACTCCGAACGTGATGTCACAACGTCTGGAAAAAACTCTGATAACAGCTTTACGCACTCTCTCTCCCACGAATGACCTGCATTTCTATTGCGGTTTGCCATTTTTCAACTTCACTTTGCCATCAGATACCCAACAGCTTTTCCATCATACCATAAGCGTGATACTTACCATGCATTGCATAAGAATCTGTAATGTCCTTTGTACCATCATCATTGAATACGGGAATGATACCATATTTCTCAACATGTCTATCTGCGAACAGATTACCTGCTGTATCTGGATCTCCCCAAATGAATACACGGTCAAAACGTGACATTATACTTTCCATTTTATCTTCAGGCACATCGATCGATTCTGCCTGTGGTGCAAATGAAGGTATTCCGAACTCATGCATCAACATTACATCTTTGTAAGATTTCTGTATCACACATATCTCACCTTTATGAGGTAGCAATCTGTAACCTTGCAGCTCCATACCGCCCGATATGAATCTCATTCTTTCCTCAAGAGGTCTATATATCTTAAACTCTGTGAACAGGTCATACGAATAAGAGAGGGTCTTGCATTTAAAAAGCGACCTGTCTATCCAGAATTTAGATATCGGATTTACTCTGAAGTAATTGAGTGTATCAGTAGAGATCCCCCATTGTTTCCACAATTGTACATCATCCTCTGTCGGTTGACGTTTATTTATAAGTATCTTTGGAAAGCTTTTAGGTCTCATTCTTCTGATAGAAGGAACGGAAAGTTCAGGGAGAGATCCGCAATGCAGATCCTCCCATACTTTTTCAAGCAACTCTCCGAAAGTGAGATAAGGATGAAGCATTGATACAAGATCGAATACTCCTCCTCTTATGCCTGTACCGTAATCAACAAAACGAAGATCACCGTTGTTACCATAGTAAAGTCTGAATGAAGGTGTATGGTCATCCTCACGAAGAGGTGAACATATCAACTTGCTTGGAGAAACATCTCCGATGTACTTTCTATATATGTCAAGCTGTGATGCTCTATTGAATATCTTTTCGATACTCAATTCCTTTTTTACATTTACAGGCATAATATGATATAATGAATATTAACTGTCTATCATCCCCAAGGAGAATCCGATGCACCTGGTGCTTCAGAACCTACTGGGTCTTTTACTGCTGTAGGATTGTAATCCTGCCAAACAAGGCTTCCTTGATAATCATGGTTAAATGCACCATACTCATCATTCAAAGCTTTCTGAAATTCAGTAGCAGCATTCTGATAAGGACGGACATATAATTTCTTATATGCGGTCTGATACTGCTTACCTTCATCAGTTGTCTTGACACCGAACAGAACACCTACACGATTAGGTTCACCATCGTTGGTCATCTTAAGGATACCTTTGATCTCTGCAAAGTTACCTGTAAAGATAGCATCCCAATTATCGAAGAACAACTGCTCACCGTTCTTACCTCCTTTATGGTTTACCCATGCACGGACGAAGTTGATAAATGCCTCTTCACCGTTGAAAGCTCTACGCAGACCTTCTTTGTTGAACCACTCATACTGAGGTCCTTCATTAGGATCTGCATAACAGAACTGAGCAAAGTTGTTAACGAACTGAACCTTACCGCTTTGAGATGTAACATCCTTCTTAGTGATAAAGAAGGATTCACGATAAAGAAACTCATCTTCTGGTCTGCTCAACCAAAAATCAAGTCGTACACGTGTATTACCTTCAACATCAGTATCAACAGACGGTGTAGGTGCTTTCGGTTCATCGAATCCGAGAACGCTCTTCATCTCTTCAACAGTTGGAGAAATAGCTTTGACATATACAAAGTTTGCACCTGTCATCAATTTCAATCCTCCTGTCACTCTCTCTTCACTGTCTCTTACTCCGATAGCCATTAATTGAATGTATTAAAAGTGTTAACATTATTGAATGTATCTGTTACAGGCTGTTCATTTGCTGTTACGCCTGGAATAACAGAAGCATTCTCATCTTCACTGCTTGTAGCAGTAATATCATCCACAAGATCGAACATCGGTACAACAACCTTTGATGTCTTTACATCTTTCAATTTCGGATGTTCAAACAAGAGTCTTACCTGATCTTTAGGTAGATCATAGTAATCTTGGATACAACCGATCTCTGGATTATAATTACGAGCTGTGTTAGTTCGTGTATATCCTGCTCCCATAAGGGTAATGATCTCGCTGATAGAGATCTGCTTTTTAGAATTGGAGTTTTCCATTTCTTAGTTAATAATTAAAGATTAAATTGATCAATTTTGGGACCCTCTCCCATAGTATGCGTTGATAGTATCAACGACTGTCTTAAGATCATTATCGATCTTGAGTTCACTGAACATTCCCATAGGGGACTTTGCAGTAGTGTCACCCACATTCTGAGTTACGAAGTGATTCCATAGTTTCTTGTTACCACCTTCTTCTTTGGTCTCAACATCTGCATATAATACAATGGTGAACATACCTTCAAGGGTGATCTTATCATCTACAAGTTTACCGATGGTCTTCGCTTTCTTCTTACGTGTACCTGTCGAGTCCGTAAGTTCCTCTTCGTGAGTAAGATAGATGATTGTAAGATCATCACGCAGATCGGTAGGTGCATTGGCAAGTTCCCAGATATGTTTACCTATCTGTGTGAACTTCTCAAATCCTTTCACTTCCGCTTTACGCATGAACTCATTCGCAGCACAATACTGCCAATCGTCTATCACTACTGTTTTCATATCAGGCATCTTGTCACTTACATACTGAAAT
>Ga0307379_10011983_pt1 | contig 11330 bp, 8 predicted proteins | sample UN2MG_FD_202237 | JGI IMG/M metagenome (GOLD analysis project Ga0307379, IMG submission 202237) | Soil microbial communities from Risofladan, Vaasa, Finland - UN-2 | ecosystem: Environmental > Terrestrial > Soil > Coastal area > Acid sulfate soil | place: Finland: Risofladan, Vaasa | collected... | reverse complement strand
GTCTCCTCGCAATGACAATATATATTCGGGCAACCACACGGGATTGCCCCTACGCGGGGATTCGGATTCGGGCTTATACAAAAAAAGTTCCCACATGGGCTGAAATTGCCGGTTTTGCTGTAAAAAGCTCATAAACAAGGCCGGGCCAAATAAGCCCGGCCTTTTTATGCCCTCCATTTTAGGAGGTTTATCATGTCATTTTTTTATAGCCCGTCAGAGTTTATTTCACGGTCTCTTCGACTATTTCTGGGATTCGAACAAGTTCGGCATCGGGTGTAACTTTGATTTCGCCCGAGTTTTCGTACCATTGTTCCCAGTTGACTATCGCTTGCTCGTTGTCTTCGGCACTTAAATCGGGATTGTACCCGAAGTTTTGGCCGGTGATGATTCGGAGGCGGTTAATCATCATTGCCAGACTTTGCTCTGCGGTTGGACGCTCCTCTTCGGGAAGGTTTCTATACAACGGGTCATCGGCGTAATCGAACATGCCGGTACCTTCTATCTTGCGCAGTGATTCGATCATAATGGGCAAAGCTATTTCCAAATCCAACCGGGCCATATCCTTCATACCTTTTGCAGCGTAGGCCATTCCCCTCGCCAGATGGCAGTAATGAGCTACTGATTTATGCTTAGCGAACATGTCAATTACTTTTGAGAAATCGAAGATCGCCTGGTCATATTTGCCCAGTTCATAATGGGCCTTGCCCAGCCAGAACCAGGCCCAGTTACGGCCGCCTTGAACTTCGACCACCTTGGCGAACAGTTCCGCCGCCTCTTCGTATCTTCCGTCGGCTAATGCGTGCCGGGCATTTGTAAAGTTTGCGCTCGCAACTTTTTCAGCGGCTGATTCTTCGGCCAACCACTCGGGTTCTTCTGTAGGTTCTGCTCCCGGCCGCCTGTCTACTACATGGACGCCCTCAGGAATAACAATATCGAATGTGCCTTCCGGTGGATTTTCATAGCTGATATCGTAACCGGCCATAGCTATGGGGAGCTTGGTTTCCGGATCAATATAACATTCCATGTTTAGTTTCAGCCAGCGCACGCGATGGGTCTTGGTGCCCCAGTAATCGACATTTTCTTCGATTGTAACGCTGTTTTCGCCGGACAAATCTTTGAACAACTCTCCGGGGCTGTGGATCCAGGTATACCAGTGGTCGTGCGGGTCGTAAAGAATCACCGTGTTCTTGTCTTTGTGGTGTACAAAGACGGTTTCCCTGTCGTCCACGACCAACCATTTTTTCTTGTTATCCTGGCGGTAGCGGGCCTGGATGCCGTCCGGTCCTATCTCAATCCACCTTTCGTCATCAATTTGTCCGGTTTCGTTACGCCGTACAATGTGCATAAAACGTACATTCTCAAATGCCTCCGCAGTTTGAGCAAGGACATATGAAGGTGACAATTCATCCAAAACTACTATCGACAGTACTACCGCCGCTATTATCACCGCCGCAGCGGATAATTTTATGATTCGACTTTTCATAATTGTTCTCCCTGTTAAAAGAGTCTTACTTTGCCTGGATACACAAGAGCGGTTTATAGCTGTTAGTACACGCTCTTGCCGTTCTTTCATATTAGTATCGATCTTTGTAAAAAATTCATTCAACAATCCATCTTCATATTCTAATGCGTGCGCATACTCCCGGCAGGCGGAACATTCATCTAAGTGCTGTTCCACCACCTGTGCTTCCGCTTCTGACAGGATTCCCGTAACAAGGTCTGCTATTTGGTCTCTGATTTTCTCACAATCACTATTCATTTTTGACCCTTTCGGTCAGCAGCTCATGTAATTGTTTTCTTGCCTCTTTTATCCTCTGACAGGCTCCGGAATGCGAGATTTTGAGCTTGCCGGCAATCGTCTTGGCGTTTTTGCCGTCAAAGTAATACATCGTCAGCGGCAGCCGGAGCTCCTGTGGCAGACGTCCGATGGCCTGCTCAAGATCATGGTTCTCTTTGGTTAGTTGTTGATGTTGAATCGGTTGCTCACTGGCAAGCGGCTTTACGCGTCTTCGCCTGCGGAAAAAATCAATGCAGAGATTCTTGGCAATTTGCAGAATCCATGCCTCGAACTGCTTGCCCTTGCTCAACTTCTGTATATTCATCATACCCTTGAGCATGGCTTCCTGAGCAACGTCTTCGGCGTCGTGAACATTCCCTAAAACACCCAGGCACAGCGCAAAAACATGCCTGTAATGCCTTTTAACCAGCACTGCGTATGCAGCCTTGTCGCCTTGCCTGCAGGCACGAACCAAAGTTTCATCTAAACGATCGTTCAATAGAAGCTCCTATATTCGGTACCATAATGTAGACGAATACTGCACGCCCTAAATGCAAAAAAATTGGTATGTTTTATCAGTTACTATAAAATGATAGCGTTGTAGAGGATTAAACTCGAAGAAAAAAAACGCGTCGGCTGAAAACCTAACTCCTTGCAAAACCAACAAAAAGGCCGGGTCAAACCAGCCCGGCCTAAGTTTCGTAAGCCTCCCTTCCTTCACAGGCATCTAACGCCAAATTCATTTGAACAGATGATACAGGATCTCCTCGGAAAGCCCAAGGACAAATTCGCTGTCGTTGTCCTCCTCGCCCATGATTTGATAGGGCAGTTCCTCTTTCAGGTTTATGCGGCCTTCTTCCGCTCGCCCGTAATAACTTACATAAAACTTGCCTCGCGAATATGACGGCAGATAGAACATGACCCGCCCGTTTTCATCTGTGTTGTGGGCCACGCTTCCTGTATTGCCGACGATCTTTCTTACCGGGACACCCTCCACAGGCTCTCCGGCCGCATTCACGATCTTGACATAAACCTTCAACGCTGGCTTCAACTCGATTCTTCCGATGTCAAGCACCTCGCCTTGGGCAAGAGCGAATGATTCTTCGGTTATAAAAGGACTCCACTGGTCGTCGTAAGGCATTCGCAATTGTAGTCTCAATGTCGCACCTGCAGGCACAAGCACATACTGGGGCTCATTCTGTTCTATCCAGTCCTTGTATTTGACAAAGCTTGTCCGGCCGTCCTCGATTTTCAGCAGATCATTGACCCATGGCGGCGAAGCGGCTTTGTCAATAATCCACTTGGGGCATATGGAGACATGCTTTTCATCGACACAGGCTTCGAGCAGGACCTTCCCGGCGCCGAAAAGTTTCAAAGTTGCAACCGTGACCTCAGTCGAAGAGCCGCCTTTCGGTGGATACATCCGCTTCGAAACGGCAATGAAGTTCTCCTCGAATGCAAGGAATGTGTAAAAATCCTTCCCGGGCTTGGTCGCAACCCTGTAATAACCGTCCATGTCTGTTCTGACAATCTCCCCAAAACCATAAGCCTTCTTGATTGGGTTGACCGCCAGATCATTTACCGAAATGTCGTCGCCAAGTTCGTGGATAGCGGCCCATTGGTCCGGGGTAATGTCTTCGAGCCTTTTTGAGCTTCCCGATTCCATCGTGATAACATAAGCGCCGGCAAAAGGCTCACCCGTAATACCGTGGACCACCCGTCCGGTATAGGTCACGCCCTCGGGGACCATGAGCACAATCTCCTCAGGTGAATCGCCGGTTATCTCAACAGGCTCGAATTTGATTCTGCCGTGATTCGTCCCGGGCCGCCAGCTCGATATCAGTTCGGCAACGTATGTTCCGTTCGGAAACGCCTCCCGCTCCTTCCAGTCGCTGTAACCAAGTGTCAGCCTGCCCTTCTCACCACGTTCAATAATCAGAATAATCTTCTCCAACCCTGCCGGAGCATCAATAACGCCGTACTCATCCACAAAGGTAAAGGTGTGAAAATTGCCCGGCGATTCCATAACCACCGTCGTTTCCCTGCCGTTTTCCATCTGTCCGACATACGGAAGCAGACCCATTTCTTTCGGTGCTTCGATTCGCACTTGATACTTTGATTTTGGCGGAATAAGCTTGCCCCGCTGGTCCTGGTACTGTTTGCTCGGCGGCATATACGCACAGAATCCCCCATCTGCATCCGTAAGCACCGTACTTCTCTCATTCCCGGAGTTGATGAGTCCTTCTCCCAAAGTCCGCACGTTGATGCATTTTATCGTCGCACCTTCAATGGGATTGCCGTCGGGGCCGAGAACCACACCCCATATCGCACGCGTGGCCGCAGTGCTTGTCCTTTGAACAAGTGGAGTAAGAATATGCGACTGATCTGTGTATGGCGCCCGAACGTTTGCAATCCCATAGTCGGGATGGTAGATTATGAACTCATATCTCCATTGTCCATCTTGTACAGCAGGTTTCTTGAAAGAACCATCGATCACGGTCTCTCCCAGTTTTATTCGAGGGCCCTTATATTTATTGAGGTATATCTCAACAGTCGCGTTTGGAATAAGCTCACCTAATGCGTCATCAAAGAACCACGATGTATCGGCTGGTGGTTCCAAATTATAATCGGGAAGGCGCATGCGTAAGTTTTTTGAAAACGGCCATACATAAATGCGATTCTTTAATGCCCTTTTGATAACTTCCTCATCCTGGTCCTTCGCGAGGACAGCGACAATCGAGCCTTCGTTAGCATCAAGGGCATCGAAACTGACCGAATAATTCTTGACCTTGAGGCCGACTTTCTCGTATGCCGCCGTGTTAGTCATCCAGTTTCGATACAACCGCACTTTGACGCCTGTTCCATCCAGATTTTCCCACTGCCACCAGTTTTTCCATTTCTTAACGTCGGTGCCGAATCCGCTGTCTCCTATGCGCCGAACAAAGTAGCGTCCCAGCCTGATTTTCTCCAGTGCCTTGGCTGCTCCTTCTTTTAATTCCTCGTTCTCAAGCGCCTTGATCAACAAAGGCACTGCTTTTCTCTCGCCGATTTCACCCAGTGCAAAGCATGCCGACCCGGCAGGCAGCATGATGACATCTGTACCTTTTACCTTTTCCTTATCATTCAAGTGCTTTACAATGACGTCATAAGCTTCATCGGCTTTCATTTCGCCTAAGGCCTCAATCGCGATGCATCTTATGTATGGGGTTTTGTCATCGACGGCTTTGATAAGGGCGGGTATGGCGCGTCGATCTTTGATTTTCCGAAGCGTAACGACCACATCTGCCCTGTCGTTGGGATCGGCGGCAGCCATGTCCTCTATCATCACCGGCACACCGCTTTTGTCTCCAATGGCGTTTAGCGCAAGTGCCGCCCTTCTTCTTATCTCAAGATGCTCGGAAGCAAGGCCCTCTTTTAACCTCGTTTGAATCTCTCCGCGGATATCAACAGCATGTTGACGCGGTCTGCCGCTCGACAAAGCTCTAAGAGCAGAGTCGCTTGAAAACACCTTGGCGTGGTCCTCAAGCTTCTTATACAAAGCCTCACTGATAAAGACTTCGTTGGGGTCAAACAGCCGGTTAAGCTGTTCTTCAAGGTCGGCGGGTAACTGCACTTCTTCCGGGATGACTTCGATGGCGCTTTCGCCGCTCTCAACTGGGATTTCGCTTACGATTTGCCCCGGGCATACTGCTGGGCCGGCGAATATACCCACGATAATGAGCGATATAAGCATCCTTTTCATAAGGACTTACCTTAAATATTTAGTTAATGCGACAAAGCTGTCTGATAGCAAATACACACAGTTGATATTATCAACTTTTTTGGAGATAGGAAAGTAAAAGTTGTGTAAAAAAGCTCTCCAAAGCGGGCTTGAAATGGCAAGTATTACAATTGGTCTACGTTTCAGCTATATTTGAATCCGTGAAATTCATTCCCTGACAGAATTCTTTTCAAAGGAAGCATTGGACCCGCCGTCGCTTACTTTTTTCCGGACATCACATATTTAATGAGACCTTTCATTACGATGCCCCAAAAATACTCCTTCATGCTTGAAAAGTGATTATACCAGAAACTCATTCGAAATGCAATATTTTTTGGCAGAATTATTTTGCGGCCTTGCCGTAAACCTCCACTTCAATGTAGTGGTTCACGCCGCTGCCGGTGCTGCCGTTGCTGTGCAGGCGCACATAGCGTCCCTTTACACCCTTGGCATCTATAAGTTTGCCCTCTGCTGTTTCAGTGTAGTGCATATCTTTGCCGACACCAAGCCCCAAAGAGTTGTCAATATCGTTATTGAACAGCGTTGTGACATTCGTAACAAAATCAGGGTCATCCGCAACCTGCACCACCACATCAAAATAAACGACGGCCTCCTTATGGTAATGCCAGAACAGAATGGCGTATATATTATGCTCAGCCTCAAGGTCGATAGTAACGTGTTGTGGAAAAGGCCCTAACTCGACAAAGCTGCCGTCGACACCTTCCTTGTCTCCGTCGGTTATCCATTCCAGCTTGCCGATGATAGGAAATTCATCCGTGCTGGTTACCGGTTTCCCGAAGGCTGCATTTTTTGTACCGACCGGTGCAAAAAACGGCGGCCGCGGCTTGCCTAAAGGCTTCTCAAGGTATTCTACCTGGACATCCTGCGGCGTGCCAACGAACATCGGCTTAGGCAGCTTGATATCCAACGCTACTAATTCGGGACCTGCAGTGGCAGGTTGCTCTGGCACTACTTCTAAACTCACTGTAGCTGAGTCATCCGGTATCAAATAATATATACCAATGACTGTGATAATAATGGCAGCGGCAGCGGCCGCTAATTTATTAATCGGGCTTTTCATAATTGTGCTCCTTAAAGTGTGAAAAGAGGATACCGGGGGAACGTGTTGTTCTCCGGTTTCGTTGAAGGCGTAAAGCATTTGCCGGCGCAAGCTTTCACGATGCCCGGGATTTGGCTTATCATCAATATTAAGCCGGTTGACTATTTTTTTGAAATCATCTTCATTCTTAAACATTTTACAACTCCCCCTCGAAAACGGTTTCCAGATGCTTCCGCAGCTTGCCAAGCATTCTGTGCAGCGTAACCCGCAAAGTTGCTTCTTTGGCATCTAAAATTTTCGCAATCTGCTCGAACTCCATGTTCTCGAAAAATCTTAACGTAATGATGGTTTGGTGCTCTGGCTTAAGTTTCAAAATAGCCGCATAAAGTCGTGGCCAATCCGGCTCCGATGTGTTGTCCGTCGTGACGGCCGTCATTGAATCGGCAGCTTCCGCGAGAAGCTTTTTACGGCGGGACGTTTTCCTTATATAAGCGTTTGCCTGGTTGGCTGCTATGGCGTACAGCCAGTTTTGAAAATCCTGTTCCGTTTGGCCTTCAAAGTTGCGAATCCTGCTCGCTACCTCTAAAAAAATTATAGACGTTACGTCTTCGGCAACTTCTTTACTGAAGAGACGGTGAACGCAAAACCGGAAAATCCGCTCGTAGTACAGCTCGTAGAGCTGTCCCAACGCTTCAGCTTCCGTACGGGCCCGCAGTACAATATCATCAGCATCCGTCTGCTTAACACTTTTCGCCATAGCACCAACCATCACCAAACATATAATTGCGCGGCAGGCCCTTATGTTACACAAATTTACAAAAAAAATCCCGCAAATTGGCTTTTATGCTTGGAATGGCAGGCAAATTGGCGGATTTTCAATAAATCCTTGACAAGCGTCCGCGTTCTAAATAAAGTAGCTCTTTCGTTTGCTTTCAAGCATAGAAATGAAAAACCATTAAACTCATAAGTGAAGGAGATTTATAAATGGCAACAAAGGTCGCAATTAATGGGTTCGGCCGAATCGGCAGGGCCGTGGCAAGAATTATCATGCAGAGACAGGGCGATTTGGAACTGGTCGCTGTCAATGACCTCTCGGACGCAAAGAGCCTTGCGCACCTGTTCAAATATGATACGGTCATGGGCAAATGGAGCGGGACAGTCGAGGCCAAAGACGATGAATTAGTCATTAACGGCAAATCCATCAAGGTTTTGGCTGTCAGGAATCCCGCCGAGCTGCCCTGGAAGGATATGGGCGTAAAGATTGTTCTGGAATCGACGGGAATCTTTCGCACCGCCGAATCACCCAAGGGCGGCTACAAAGACCACCTCAAGGCCGGCGCCGAAAGGGTTATACTAAGTGTTCCGGCAAAGGATAATATCGATGCGACGATTGTTTTGGGTGTTAACGACGACAAGCTGACCAGCGAGGTCAAATGTGTATCGAATGCAAGCTGTACCACCAATTGCCTGGCGCCTCTGGCCAAGACCCTTAACGATGCATTTGGTATTGAGCAGGGAGTTATGACTACCATTCATGCTTATACCAACGACCAGAATGTGGCTGATATGATACATAGTGACCTGCGTCGTGCCCGCGCCGCAGCGGCCAACATTATCCCAACTACCACCGGCGCAGCGAAGGCCATCGGCAAGGTCATCCCCGAACTCGACGGCAAACTCGATGGATTTGCTATTCGCGTACCTATTCCTGTCGGAAGTATCGTCGACCTTGTGGTTAATGTCAAAAAGGACGTTACCGTCGATGATGTGAACGCAGCAATGAAAAAGGCCGCCGAAGGACCGATGAAAGGCTTCCTGGTTTATTGTGATGAGCCAATCGTCAGCAGTGACATCGTTAATGACCCTGCTTCGAGTATCTTCGATTCTTTGTGCACAATGGTCATCGGAAGGACCGTTAAGGTCGTCAGTTGGTATGACAACGAATGGGGTTATTCGAACCGCACCGTGGACATTATGGAAAAACTGGCCGCAATGTAAGAAAAACATCGGATAATGTATAGCGTTTGATTAGGGCGGGTAAAGAAATGGCAAAGAAAACCGTTGCCGATATCAACGTCCAGGGCAAAAAGGTCCTGATGCGATGCGACTTTAACGTACCGTTGGATGATGACTGCAACATTACCAGCGACGACCGAATCGTTAAGGCCCTGCCGACTGTAAAGAGCATCCTTGAACGGGGCGGCGCATTAATTCTGATGAGCCATCTTGGCCGGCCGGCCGGTGAAAGGGACGATAAATTGTCTTTGGCGCCGGTAGCCAGGAGATTGTCTGAATTGTTGGCTGCCGACGTTATTTTCGCTGACGATTGTATAGGTCCCGAGACAAAAACAAAGGCGCAGGCTCTTAAACCGGGAGATTGTATGCTGCTCGAGAACCTGCGATTCCACAAGGAAGAAACCATAAAGGATAAAGCGGCGAAGGAAGATACACAGCTCCGCCAGGCAAAAGACAACTTCGCAAAAGAGCTTGCAGACCTGGCCGATATCTATGTCGATGATGCCTTCGGCACCGCACACAGGGACAACGCTTCGATGTACACGGTTCCCTCAGTGATGGAAGGCAAACCTCGGGTCATCGGCTTTTTGATTGAAAAGGAAATGAAGTTTTTGGGCAAGACCCTCAGTAATCCGGAAAAGCCGTTTGTTGCGATATTAGGCGGAGCAAAGGTCTCCGACAAAATAGGTGTAATTGAAAATCTTCTCCACAAGGTTGATAGCATACTGATTGGCGGCGCTATGGCCTATACATTCTTTAAGGCTGAAGGTCGGACTGTTGGTAGCAGCTTGTGTGAAGACGACTTTCTTGATAAAGCTGCCGAGCTTATCAAACAGGCCAAAGACGCCGAATGCGAAATGGTTTTTCCGGTTGATACCGTAATTACCCGCCACTTGAAAGCCGGTGCCGGGTACAAAGTGATCAGCGGTGATATTGAATCTGATTGGCAGGGTGTGGATATCGGCCCCGAAAGCAGAAAACTGTTTGCCGAAAAACTTAACGATGCCAAAACGATTGTCTGGAACGGCCCGATGGGAGTCTTTGAAATTCCGCCTTTTGATGAAGGGACGAAAGCTGTGGCTATGGCTGTCGCCGAGGCTACCAGCAAAGGCGCACGCAGCATTATCGGCGGCGGGGACAGTGCCGCTGCGGTCAAGCAGCTTGGCCTCGAAGAACAGATAAGCCATATTTCCACCGGCGGCGGCGCGTCACTTGAATTCTTGGAGGGTAAGAAATTCAAGTGTCTCGGTATCCTCGACGAAAAATAAACTTCGCGATTCGAAATTCAAAATTAACGAGTTCAAGACCGGATATCAAAAGAGCCTGCCTTATGTCCGATTTGCGATTACCTAAAGCGGGAACAATTGAGATTGCGCCGTCGATACTCAGTGCCGACTTTGCACGGTTGGCCGACGAGATAGCCGTGGTTGAGTCGGCTGGCGCCAGTATCGTGCACCTGGATGTTATGGACGGCCACTTTGTGCCGAATATCACGATTGGGCCGCCCGTCATTGCAAAGCTTCGCAAGTACAGCAGTCTTGTTTTCGACGCCCACTTGATGATAAGTGAGCCGGCCGAGTTCGCTAAAGCCTTTGTTGAAGCCGGCGCTAATCACATAACATTTCACATTGAAGTAGCCGACCAGCCGCAAATACTTATCGACAAATTACACAATTTAGGGTGCACTGCCGGGATATGTCTGAATCCGGAGACACCGGTTGAGGCGGTAGAGAAAATCGCCCCGCTTTGTGATATGGTCTTGGTGATGACGGTGCGGCCGGGTTTTGGTGGACAGAAGTTTATGCCAGAGGCCGCAAAAAAGGTTAGACGAATAAGGGAAATTGTCGGCCCGGATATCAGAATCGAAGTCGATGGCGGAATTGACCCTGACACCACGCCGATAGTAGTTTCATACGGTGCTGATACTCTTGTAGTCGGCAACGCAATTTTTTCAAAATCCGACCGTATCGCCGCAATAAACGCAATTCGGGATGCCTGCCCCCTTAGATAGCATCGGGCATTCCAGATGTATGTCCAGGTTTATAGAGGAACCCAAGTGCGCATTTATTTCGAGCTTTGTTTCTATCTAACGGCGCCTGCAAATAACTTAAAAAGAGATGCCGTTTCTTAGTCCCTGGTTTCTTTTGCCGTCAAACTGGCATTTCGCACGAGTCCGACTTAGGGAGTCTTTATCCGTTATCTCCGGAGGATGTATTCTTCATTCCGTATTAGAAGTTATCGGAAGTTGGTAATTGCCGGCATTTTTCCGTGTATTTTTCGGACACTCTGTTGTGGGCTTCGAGTCCAAAAAGTCAATTAGGCACAAGATATTCCGATATGTTTCGATTTCTGACCGCTTTAGGGGGCTATTTTGTTGTTGGCGTGTCTAAACTCTTTGAGCATATCATTGTTTGATTTGGCATTTCATACGGGATATTTCTGAAAAAAGGCTTATTTGAAAAAAAGAAATTATGTGCCCGACTCTAATAGCCGATAAAAACCAGCGATTGCAAAGCCGCCCGTGTTAAGTAGGTAGTAGTAGAAAAGTTAAAAATTAACAAGCTTGTTAGAAACAAAATTTAATTGGGAGATGTAAAAATGGCAAAAAGATCAGTTAAAACTAAAAAAAGGGCAACCCGGAAGAGCCCTGCCTCGAAGCCTAAGGCGAGCAGAAAGTCCACTGCCAGGAAGCGCACGACAGCCAAGAGGCGTGCGAC
>Ga0307379_10011981_pt1 | contig 11332 bp, 19 predicted proteins | sample UN2MG_FD_202237 | JGI IMG/M metagenome (GOLD analysis project Ga0307379, IMG submission 202237) | Soil microbial communities from Risofladan, Vaasa, Finland - UN-2 | ecosystem: Environmental > Terrestrial > Soil > Coastal area > Acid sulfate soil | place: Finland: Risofladan, Vaasa | collected... | reverse complement strand
TACCGCCTTCTCGTACTCGGCGAGGCGGGCCTCTGCGGCTTCGGCTTGGATCATCACAACGACTTGTTTGGTCACGTTGTCTTGAAAGGTCGCGCGCTTTAGAGTTTTGTCGCCCGCGCGGCGTACTGTCCCAGTGCAAAAAAGCACAGACAATTCTTCGTTATCTTCCGTCAGCCGCTCAACCTCCGCCTCAAGCTCGCGGATGCGGATGATGAGGGCGAGGGTGGTTTGCGGGTTCATAGCGCCTATGAACTTAGCGTTCCCCCACTGCGTTCCATCGCTCAACGTGCCATCTTCAACAAAGCAAACGGCCTCGCTGTAAATGAACTCGTCAGGTTCAGTTCGTTTGATTGACCCTGAGATTTGGAGACAGTTACGGTCGTCTCGCCAAGCAACTCCGATAACGATGCAGTTTTCCTTTTCTCCGATGTTTTCGTAACACCAAGGCCCCGGAGTTGCCGCCTTCGCCAGCGCCTCCAGCTTGTCGAGATCTGGGGTCATGGTCGCAACGCTGCGGCGATCAGAAGTGCGACAAGCGAGCCTCCGAAAAACACGATTATCAGGCCGGCCACCCATCCTGCCCATTGCGGCGGCTTTCGATCCGACAGACCGAAGCCATAGCGGTACGGATCGAATTTCATCCCTCAGTCCTCCTGTGTTGGGGCGGCGGCAAGAGCGGCTTTCCATGCTTTATCGCGGGCCTGCTGTGAGCTAGGAGAAAGCCACGGGCCGTATAGTTCTGCCATGATTTCGTCGCACGGCTCCTTCGGCACAGCCTGCCACCCATCCGGCACGGGCCGGGCTGCGAGGGCTGCTGTGATTGCATCTTTAATTGCAGATCGGTCGCCTGCGTTTGAGCGCATAAAGGCGCTGTACGCCGCCTCAATCTGCTCTGGTGTTGGTTCGGTCATCGGTCTGTGTCCCTGCTGGCTTGAGACGCGATGGCTGCGATGAGACAAGCGCGAGCGCGAGGGCCGTGAACAAAAACTGCATGAGCACACCCGGCTTTGGATATCGACCCAAGTCGGTCAAGACACACCACGGCGCAGCCGTTAGGATCGCGAGGCCAACTTTTACAAATTGCCTTCGCCCCCGCCTCGATCTGCTCTGGTGTAATCATTGCAGCTTCCTCGTCTGGCGCAGCCATTTGATCTCGTCGATCATCCACATCCTCCGGCACGGGTGGCCAGCCCGGAGGCCAGTGCAGGGGGTAGGCATCAACCATCACGCTAACCGCACGATTTCGGTGTAGGCTTTTTGAAGCTCGTCTAGCAGCCAAGAAATATCGCGTGCCATTGCCTCATTCATTTTGCCTTGCTCGATGGCGTCTATGAAGCGGGCGCGGACAATCTGAAAATTCGGCTGTCTGCTTTCAACATCCATCAGACCACTCCCTGAAATGCGTGTCCGCCCAGACATATGGATCGATGCCGTTGACAACCCAAAAGCGGTTTTCGTCGCCTATCATGTGAAGCTCGTGGTGGTGCCGGTAACACAACGGCACCGTTTTGTTGTCGGGTGGCTTCTCGCCGCGCGCGGTCAAGCCTGAGCGCAAGAGGTGGTGGGCCATCGCCTCCGGGTTTTGACAAACCAAACAAGGAAACGATGCGACCCACCTAAGATACCTCCTGCTCCTGAACCGCTCAGACGACATGGGCTAGAAAGGTATTGGATCATCCCACGGCTGGCCCGGGTTCGGCTGCGGCTGCGGCTGTTGCTGCTGTGGCTGTGGCTGCTGCGGCGGCTGTTGGGGATATTGCTGTTGCTGCGGCGGCTGTTGGGGATATTGCTGCTGCTGGGGTGGCTGATATTGCTGCGGCTGATGATACTGCTGCGGCTGCGGCTGCTGCTGCTGCGGCTGAGGAGCCCCTTGCTGCCCACCAGCTTTCCAGTTGTGATCCCACTCCGTCGCCTTGAGCGAGGTGTAGAACTCGTTGGTGTCCTGCTTCTGCTGGGTCCAGCCAGCGAGCCGCACGATCGGAGGAAGGCCGGCATTGGCGTCGTTGACCAGCTTTTTCAGCATCGCCTTCGACAACTGAATTTTGCCGGTCACCGCAGGTGCCTGCGGATTGGTCTGGTTCGTGTTGGCGAAGAGAACGCCACGATCTTCGTTGTTATAGCTCTGTTGCCCGTTGGACATGGGTAACCTCCTATGCTTGAGGCGGAACTAACTCCTGCCGCCTGCTGGTGAAATAGCCTTTGACCTGAGAGTAGAGATCCTCGTCTGCTGCGGCGAGGGAGCCCAAGGCGGCTGTATTCTCGTGCCACCATCCTTTGAGCGCATCTTCATTGGGCACGAGCGGAGCGAAGACGCGGAAGATTTCAGCGACCAGCGCCCAGTTGTGGTTCCCGGGAGCCGCCGGCTCCTGCATGACCGGGAGCCCCTGATTGAAACCTTTTGCCACTGAAACGATCTCATCCTGACTGAACGGCGCGTCCGCAGGCATCGCAATCGCATTCGGCATTGCGTCGCCGATCTCAGCGGGAGCCCTCGGACCCTCGTCGGGGTCGACCACCTCGCCGGTATTGGCATCAACCACGGTGCCGTCCTGCAGTACCTGAACGTCAGGCTCTTGCGCCTGCACATCCATTTTGTTCGCAACCTGCGCCATCACTGCCTGCTGCTCGGGCGAGAGACCGTCAGGAGAGTTCAGCGGAGCCGGTTGGGCTGCTGGTTTGGTCTCCGGTGCCGGAGCCTGCTGAGGTTTTGGTGCTGCGCCCGCCAATGGTGAGCTAGGCGGGATCGGGTCCATGCCTTGCCCAAATTCCTGCACCTGACTGTCCGCGTCAGCCTCCCCGGTGCGGACTTTAAACAAGGTCCGCATGAACAGTTTCTCAGCGTATGAGCGAGCCGAGCCGGCGGTCTGGGCACCTTGGATCGGGTGCCAGATGTTGATCCGGTCGTAATTTTCCCAGATTTCGCCGCTTTCGTGGAAGAGGTCAAAGTCATAGATCATGTGGAAGCCAACCAGCGCCTTACCCTCGACTATCTGGTTGACCAACCCGGCATAGCTGTCGTGGATACGCCACATCAGACCGCCCGCCATTGCCCTTCTCGCCACCTCTTCATAGTAGCGGTCGATGCTCACATAATTGTAGCGATGGTGCGGGTTTTTCTCATCCTTGATCAGTGAGGGAACAGCTTTGGCGACGGCGAAAATCGCCTTGCTGATCTTAGCGTAGCTCGGGGATTTTGTCCCCGTAGTCTTTCTGCCATTGCTTTTGCTGGTCGCACCAGCCGCTGACCCGGCAGTATTCATTGCAGCGGATTGGTTCGCCGGGGACGTATTCGACATGATATTTCTCCGGTTCTTTCGTCTTGGGGGATTTCTTGAATTTGATCATCTCGGCGATCGCCGCCTTCTCCGGGTTTTCCATCTTTCCCGAGTGGAAGACTTTGACGGCTGTCTTGCGCCCGATCTTACGAAGCTCCCATTTCTCCGAGCGCATCCAGCGTTCCTCGCTGGTGCAATTCGGTAGCGGGTCGCCCCACTCAAAGGCGCGGCGAGCATCCTGATGAATACGAATGCGCTCCAACAAGTAACGCTCCTGTTCCTTGACCGGCCACAGCTTGACGGGCACCACCCAAATCCATGACTGGGGGTAGCCTTCTTCCTTTTTGTTTTTGACATCTCGCCGGGTCAGATCGCGCACGATGGCGCAGGTGGAAAGCTTCTTCACCGCCCAGTTCTTGGTGCGACGCACGAGCAACGCATAAAGATTAAGCTGCGCTTCCCACTCGAATTTGTTGTTCATCACGGCGTATGCGCCGCAGCATTTGTAATCGATGATGTGGCAGGCTGCTTCGCCGGCCTTCTCGATGTGGATGGTGCGCTGGAGATCCATGCCGCCGGAGAGTATCCAGCCGCCGATCTCGGTGTACATCCGCTCCTCAGCGATATGATCCACCAGACCCTCGGCACCCCGCTCGACCATTTTGTGGACGGCGCGGCCAAGCAGCGAAGGCATAAGCTCGCCGACATCAATCTCGGTCTCGTGTTCGTGAAACCGGTTGAGAACGTCGATCTTGGGCGGGCCGATGATCTGGGTTACGCTGACGTGTGCCGCTCCCCGGGAGTAATCATCAACCTCAGCCAGTCGCATGAAGGGCTCTGGAGCCCCGTATTTGTTGGTAATTTTCACGATACCTCCGACCCGAACGATAGAGGAACGAACCCTTGGGTGTCAAGAACGAATGTTCTGATTGGTTGTTCGACTTCACAATCATAGGCGAACCGGCCTCGAAAGCCAACAGCCGTGTGTGGAGGGGGCCGGGCCGGCTGATAAAATCGCCCAAAGCCGTGGCTTATGCGCAAGCGTTCTCGTGGCAATGTCCCGCCATCGACCCGCTGATCACCGAAGATGTCGCCGTCGAAGTCACAATTTGGTATGCTTCGCGGCGTCCCGATCTCGATCCCAGCCTGATCCTTGACGGGCTACAGAACAAGATCATCAAGAACGACAGGCAGGTGAAGGAGCTTCATTGCTATCATGAACTCGATACCAAAAACCCCAGAGCCCGCATCCGCATCCGAAAACATCCTCCTCCACCGTAGGATCGTGCTGCAAGTATTCAAAGATCTCGCCGATCCCGTCACGTCCATCAGGATGGAGGCCACCGAATGGTTCTTTACCGAGGACTTCACCCAAATCACACTCAGCGCAGGTTGGGTGCCGGGGGCAGTGTGGGAGGTGGCGAAAGAAATTATGGATATGTCCGACCTTGCTCAGCGACGGGCAGTGGTCGATGAGGTCGAGGACAGGTTCAAAAAGATCGAGGGATTTCGCTGCTGACGAAGAAAGGGGCCAGCGGTTTAAGCCAGCCCCTTTCGGAGGTACCCTGCACCACCCGCCAGACCCCATCACAGGGCGTCGCGGTCGTCATTGCAGCGTTGGGTGACCTCGATATAGAACCCAGAACAAACGTTGTCAAGCTTCATGGTAGCCCATAGTGGCTCATGGCGGCTCATGACGGCTCAGGGGGTGCCGTGGGCAGTGGGGCCAAGGGACGACAAAAACCTCAAAAACAAGAACGCTCGTTTACCCCCGCGCGCGCGCGTATATATATATTATATTACTTAACCTTTTTTTAGGTTTGTATTCTCTTAGCTAGTATATAGCAGACAAGGCGTAATCCGCGCGCGCGCGAGGCGGAAAAACGGGCGGGAAAACAAGCAGAACGATCGTTCTAGACTGTATTTAGCGCTTGCTCCCAATCCCAAAGATGGTTAACGTCCTTGCTCGTCATTGCGCGACGGGAGGGGAAATGTCCATTGCTGCCGAGATTGCCCGCCTTGCCCAAGGAGCGTATGGCTCCGGGCTCACCCAAACCCGCATCCTGTGTCCTGAGTGTTCAGCCAGCAGAAGCTCGGCGGCGACCCGCAATGAGCGCTGCATGGCGGTCCAGATCGATCACGAGCGAGCGGTTTACAAGTGCCATCACTGCGGCATCGACGGCATCGTTCCGTTTCGCGATCGCCACGAGCGCCGGCCAGATCCCAAACCCATCGTCCTTCACGACACGTTTCTCTCAGCCGAGGCGTTGTCGTGGCTATCATCTCGCGGCATCACCGAAGAGGTAGCCCGGGCGAATGGGCTGTTCTCCGATGTGAAGCGTTTCCGCAGGCTGAACCGCGAGAGCGCCTGCATCGGCTTTCCGTACATTGACGAGACAGGGAAGATCGAGGCGGTCAAGTACCGCGCCTTCCCGATCAAGGATTTCACCCAGCAAGGCTCGGCCTCAACCTTCTGGGGCTTCGAGAAAGCCCTCAACACCGACCCCGGCACCCTCCTCATTGTGGAGGGTGAGATGGACAAGCTGACAGCCGAGGTGGTGCCGATGGGGATGACGGTGTTGGGTGTCCCCAATGGCGCAATGCAAACGGTGACCAATGGAAAAATCGACCCCTCCGAAGACAAAAAGTTCCAGTATATTTGGCGAGCCAAAGACATCCTCGACAAGGCCACCAAGATTATTCTCGCCGTTGACGGAGACGACGCCGGGCGGGTACTGGGTGAAGAGTTGGCCCGCCGGATCGGGAAAGACCGATGCTGGCGAGCGACCTATCCTGAAGGCACAAAAGATCTGAATGATGTCTTCAAGACCGGCGGCGTGTCGGGGGTCAGGGCGTTGCTCGAAGGCGTCGAGCAGTGGCCGGTCGCCGGGCTCAACAGGCCGGAATACTACGGTGCTCAGGTTGAGGACTTTTACAATAACGGGTTAGGCAAGGGGCATTCGACCGGGCTGTGGTCGGTCGATGCATTGTTCACGTTGTGGCCGGGCATCTACGTGGTCACCGGCATCCCCGGCAGCGGGAAGTCTGAGTTCATCGATCAGATCACCTTCAACACGGCGATGGAAAGCAGTTGGAAGTGGGCGCTGTGTTCATTCGAGAACCCGCCGCCGCTGCATATCGCCAAGCTGGCCGAGAAGAAAATCCAGAAGCCGTTTCATATCGGGCCGACTGAGCGCATGACGATGGAGGAGTTGCGCGAGGCCCGGGGTTGGATCGACGATCATTACGGGTTCATCGATCTCAACGACGGACAACCGCCGACCATCGAGGTGATACTCGATCGTGCTATGGGAGCGGTCAGGCGACTGGGGGTGAGGGGCGTGGTGATCGACCCCTACAATCACATCCAGCGCCCGGGCGACATGAACGAGACGGTCTACGTCAACGACATGCTGCAGAAGACGCGGGCATTCCAGAAGGCAACCGAGACGGTGGTGTTTCTTGTGGCACACCCTCAGAAGCTTATGTCGATCGACGGTAAGCCGCGCGCCGCGCCAACGGGCTATGATATTTCTGGCAGTTCCCACTGGTTTAACCATGCGGACTGTGGTCTAACCGCTCACAGGCCCAGCGCCGAGACAACGAATGCTGAGATCTATTGCTGGAAAGCAAGGTTCAAATGGATGGGCAGGCAGGGCAAAACCACCATCAATTACTCGACTTTAACCGGAAGCTATACGGATCGAGGTCTTGATGAGCATGACCCGCAAGCGTCGCCGATCGCGCCACCTCAAGCATCGCCAATCACCGCACCATGGGATTGAGACCACCCCGTCTCAAAGCACCACCCCGTCTCAAAATGTCACCGACCCCGGCACCCGCGAACTCGCGCGGCACCACCTCACCAAAATAGAACCGGCCTCGAAGTACCGCAGTCGTGTGCGGGTGCTCGATGGCTGCTCGCTCGATGCGCTGCTATTGGCCAAGATGATCACGCTGGCCCAGCATGACGCCGGACGGCGTTTCGGTGAGGATTGTCTGAGGGCGAGGATGCTCGGGGTGCCGGGCTCGAACCCGAACAGGTCATCGTTGACGCCCGGCAGCCGGATCAGCGACACGCAATGCAATGCATTAACGAAGATCGGGCAGGCTTTGCTCAGGGTGACCAGAGACTGCGGCATGGTCGGCGAAGATATCTTGATGGCGGTCATCGCGGGCGACAGGGCTCCGCGCCGGCCACATGAATTTGACCTGCTGCGCGAAGCTCTGTCGTCGCTGATGGACTTCTACGAAAGATGGCACGGCATCAGGCGTCGGACGTTGCCGCGCCTTCAGATACGGGTGATGATCGCGCCTTCTGTTCCTTCAGGAGCAGCCATGAGACGGTTTGCCCCATAGATCGGCAATCAGCCTCGGCCATCTCCTTCAGGATTTCGTAGGATTTGATCGGCAGGTAAACCTGCCTTCGTGTTGGCTCGTTCATTGCGGCCTCCAGTCAAGCAAACCTTGCTGCACGAAGAAGGCAGCGGCTTGGATGTAGTCGAGTGGAAAGTGCCAGAGCACACCGCTATCGATCATGGGCTGGAACATCGCGACCACCTCCTGTGGTTCCATGTCGTTCAGCCCGAAGTTCTCTAACTGCTCAATAGACGGTATGCCCCGGATGTCTGGCGGCGGCAGCGTCGGCTTGAAGAAATGCGTCAACGGCTTCTCCCGTACCTCCATCACGCCACCTTTTTGTTGAGGTAAACCTCGTAGTCAAGGCCACCTTCGCCGTTGTAAGTCACTATGGCGACGACGTTGCCGAACGGGTCTTTCCATTCTGTGGATTTGAAGTCAGAGGTCCAGTTGTCGAGAGCTTTCTTTTTCTTGAGCCATTTTGCGAGTTTGTGTTCGCTCCAGTCTACTTTCTTGAAGCCTTTCATGATGCCACCTTTCGGCGACGGAGCAGGCTAAATGCCTGCTCCGCTGCCTCCATGCTTGTGCTGGCTTTGGCCAGCGTTGTGACACCCTGCCACGCCCACCAGACACCCTTGCTGTCCGCCTGAACGAACACGACCGCACCAAACCTATCATGCGCGCGGTAGGGCTGAAACGTGATGTCGCAGGGCGTCCACTTGCAACCCCAGTAGGGCGTGAAGCGGATCATGCTTTGGCTTTTTCGAAGACCCCCACCTTGACCTGAAACTGGCCTTCTTCGACCATGGCGTAGCCGTAGCCGGGACGGACAGCTTGGGCGAACTCTTCTCGGGTCATTGCTGCTTCGCCGGGTGCTCCCCAACCCTGCTTGTCTACGAACAACGCACCGAAACCATCGGCATCGCCCATGTAGATGCCGTGCTGATCCCAATCGCTGAGATCGACGCGGTTCCAGCCATTGGGCAGGTGATCGCCGAGATTGGGGATGTTGATGTTGTCGATCCTGCCGGCTTGGAAGTCCTCGACATCTTGCTTCTCGAAGACAAAGGGCACGCGCCCCTCTTCGGCGGCTTGCTCGGCAGCTTCGCGGGACAGTTCGTGGATCGTGCTTAAGCTCATCATCGTGAGTACCTCCTGTTGTGTGACCAGTCATCAGACTGGAGTGCCTGAGAGCACCATGGGCAGCCCGTCTTAGGGCTGCCGTTGTTGATCTCAGCCTCCTACGGTGATGCAGGGGCGGAACCCTGCGGCTATGAGCCCCTCGACAATCGCGGGGGCGTATCGATGCTCGACGCTGTAGCTGTTGCCCAGCATCTGGGCGCTTTCCCAATCGACCCATTCTTTCCACCAAGCTTGGGCCTCGTCGGTGATCGGCGTGAACATCACGATGGTGCCGGCGTTCAGGACGTTGAAGTCAAAGCCCCGATCGCCGCGTTCCTCTCGGTTACATTCCATCATCGGGTTCCTTCCACTGTGGCCTTGTGGGCGCTTGGATATCCTTGGCGATCACGAGCGATGCCATCTCGGTTGAGAACGAGCGGATCATGTGTTCGCTCCACCCCAGCTTACGTAGGGCGTTGAGCGTGGCCTTGGACTTCCATTTTGGCCCGCGCTTGCGTGGCTTGGACATCTTGCGCTCGACCCGCTCGTGAGTGGCGCGGCCTAGCTCAACGGCGGGGTTGATTTTGCGATCTAGAAACGATGGGATTTCGAGCAGTGGGTTGGGCTTGTTCATTGGGTACCTCCTGTTGCGTCCTATCATCAGGGCGAGGGGTGCCGATGAAGGTAGTTTCATCGGCACCCTTGGGATTATTCGGTCACGATCACCAGATCGCCCCACTCAGGAGCGATCGCCTTGTTCCACATGCTGTTGAGATCGGTATCGGTCGAGCACCACAGCACCGGGCATTCCGGCTGCAGATCATTGAAGTTCCAATTGAACTGCATATCGCTGAACACGATCACGCCGGCCACGTTGTCTTCGTCGAGCAGCCACTCGAAGGAAGGGCGAAGATCCGTGCCGCCATAGAGCCCACGCTCGGCGACAATCTCGTCGCCCGGCTCATAGCGTTTGATCTTCTCCTGATCGATCTCGGAGGCGGTGAACGGCACCACCACAATCTGCTCGGGCTCGGTCTCGTCGCCGATGGCTCGCAGGTGCGGAAAGAATGCCGCGACTGCGATATCGGACATCGATGAAGACTGATCGAACAGGACGACAATCTTGCCCATGTCTTCCTTGGCCCAGCCCGGCATGATCAACCCGCGCACCTGACGTGAACGATTGGAACGCTGAAACGTCGGGTTCGAAGGCTTGGCCTGATCGACGAGAAAGTCCCGCGTGGCATCGCGCCAATCGGGTTTGCTTTCGCACATCTCTTCGACCAGTCGCTTGGTGCCGGCGGACAATTGGCCGGCGGCGGCTGCTGCCATCGCAGCCTCGATGATCTGCACGTTGAGTTTGGCCTCTTCCTCCTGCAGTTGATCCTCGGAGAGGGGCTGGCCATCGTCATCGGTCAACTGGAAGACGCCGCCGGCAGCACCGTTGCCGGTCAGGGCTTCGGCGGGGATGTTGGCTTGGCCTTCCTCGCCTTCGCCAGCTTCCTCGCCTTCGCCTTCGCCACTGCCGCTGGCCTCGGCTTGCTCGTCCCCGCTTTCGTTATCGTTCGTCTCTGGAACCTCGGCGTTTTCACCTCCGCCATCATCCTCCTCCTCGCTGGTGGTGTCAGAGCAACCGTCAGGCGTGTGGGGCTCCGGGTTGTTGTCATCGGATGCATCATCACCCTCGCCGGCACCCTCCGGCTCTCCTGAGCCATCCTCGGGGGGCTCAGGCTGTTCTGCATTTTCTGCCCTATCATCTTCCTCCTGCTTGCGCATGAGATGGTCGCAGACTGCTTCGGTCGCCCATCCACGGTATTGGTAATCGAGCAGCGCACCCTGCGGCAGGGTCACCTTGTCGAGGGTGGCGCGTAGGTTCACGCCATAGTCGGCACCCTTGTTGAAGATGTCGTGAGGGTAGGCACCGCCGCGAAGGTGATGCTTGTTGAGCACATGATCGCTCTCGTGCCAGCACAATCCGTGAAGCTCGAAAGGGTTCAGGCTCATCGCATAGTGTGGGTTGACCAGACATACCTTGCCGTTGGTGGCAGCGGTGTCGATGGTGTCGGTGTAGATCACTGACAAGTTAGAGAAGATCACATGCTGCTCGATATGATTGAGCGCCATGTATTCGCGGACCCATGCCATGCGCTCATCGAGCGGTGTTGACAGGGGAAACTCACCAGCATTCTGGTTCAGGATTGACATTGGATACCTCCGGTTTTGAAAAGGGATAAAAGGGAGAGCAGGGGAAATACTCTCCTAAGTTTCCGGTCAGAGCTTAAAGGCTCATCAACCCGGCTTGCTGCGCCTTGGCATCCTTGCGGATGAGTGTGGCGTTCTTTTTCAACTCCGCGCGCGCCTTCACGTCAGCGCGCAGGGTGTCGTTGTCCACATTGGAGAGCTTCTCCACCGTGGCCTCGATGAGCTTTTGAAGCTCGGGATCATCGGTCGGGTTAAGCCCCGGCAGCGCTGCGACGAACGAAGCGATATTCTCCTCGAAGCTGTCGAGGAAGTAGCCCGCCCGCCCGCTCTTGCCCTTCTTGCCATAGCGGTTCATCGCGTCGATGATCACTGTA
>Ga0307379_10011978_pt1 | contig 11333 bp, 12 predicted proteins | sample UN2MG_FD_202237 | JGI IMG/M metagenome (GOLD analysis project Ga0307379, IMG submission 202237) | Soil microbial communities from Risofladan, Vaasa, Finland - UN-2 | ecosystem: Environmental > Terrestrial > Soil > Coastal area > Acid sulfate soil | place: Finland: Risofladan, Vaasa | collected... | reverse complement strand
AATCCGGGGGTGCCCCGCCGGGGGGGGGCTCCGCGACCGGATGCTCACCACGCCATGCTGACGCCGGCCTTGTAGGTGGTACCCTGCAGCTCGTTGCCGAAGCCGCGCTCGGCCTCCAGGATCAGGGAATAAAGCGGCCCCTTGGAGGTCATGCCCACGAAGGCGTAGGGCTGGTTCTCGTCTATGCCGCGCGCGACCGGGGAGGTCTCGTGGCCACTGGTGCGCTCGTAGCCCGCGCCCAGGTAGAACTTGCCGCCCCAGTTGAGCACCGCCGCCAGCCCCAGATTCGAGTAGTCGCCGGACTGCGGCCATACATACTGCAAGCGGCCCTTGATCGGCCCGGCCAGGCTGAACAGCGAGGCTACCTCGATCCCTCGCCCCGATTCGACTTCGGCGCGCTGCGGCTGGTACCAGACGTAGGACACGACCGGGGCGGCTTGCGACCCCAGGCCGGGCGCGGGCACCGACATCGGCAGTCCGATCTGCGCCGCCGCGGGCGCCATCGCTGCGACCAGCACCAAGCAAATTGCCGTGAGTGCGACTGCGACTCTGATCATGTGATCCTCCACAGGTTGGTCTGGCGGCCGCCTGTCTTTGCCGCACCCGCGGCGGACAGCCGCTCATTCGTTAATTCGCCGTCGCCAGCGGCGACGCCTTCCCTCGCGGGCGCATAAAGGCTTTACAAGGGGTCGCGCAACGAAATGGTTGTCATCACCGTCGAGGGAATGCCCGATGCCACGCCCCGCTAAGAAGTCGCCCGCCAGGAAGAAGAAACCGCGCCGCGCCGCGCCGGACCGCCGGCGGCGGCCGCGCGCAGTCTGCCGCCTCCGCCGTCCCCGCTGTCCATGGAACGGGAGATGGACAAACTGTGGCGACTGCTGGAGGGGCACGAGTTCGAGTCAATCGAGGAGGCGAACGCCTTTCTCCAGCAGCTCCTCGAGGAGGGCGGCGGCCGCCTGCCCGAGTCGGAGCCCGACACCCCGGAGCGCAAGGCGCAGGAGCTGATCTACCAGGCACATGAGGCGCGGTCGAGAAAAGGGCGCGCGGAGCTCGCGCGCCAGGCGCTGGAGATCTATGCCGACTGTGCGGACGCCTACGTGCTGCTGGCGGAGGAATGCAGCGACCTGACGCAAGCGGCGGAGCTGCTGGCCCAGGGCGTGGCGGCGGGCGAGCGCGCGTTGGGGCCCGAGTTTTTCCGGGAGGAGGCCGGCGGTTTCTGGGGCATCACCCGCAGCCGCCCCTACATGCGCGCGCGCCGGGAGCTGGCCGAGACGCTGTGGAAGCTGGAGCGCCGCGACGAGGCCATAGCCCATGCCCGCGAGCTGCTCCGCCTCAACCCCAACGACAACCAGGGCATCCGCGACTCGCTCGCCCCGTGGCTGGTGGAAACCGACCGCGACGAGGAGCTGAAGGCGCTGCTCAAGCAGTACGAGGGGGGACTGCTCGGCGGTATGGGCCTACACCCGCGCGCTGCACGCCTTCCGCCGCGAAGGGGACACCCGCCGCGTGCGCAAGCGACTGAAGGCGGCGTTCGAGACCAACCACCACGTCCCCGCATATATGCTCGGCGGCAAGCGCCTGCCCAAGCGCTTGCCGCAATACATCGGCCTGGGGGATGAGAACGAGGCGGTGGCTTACGCCGTCGAGAACGTCCCGGCCTGGATCCATACCTCCGGCGCGCTCCGATGGATGCTGGAGGTGATGGAAGAGGTGCTGCAAGACCGGCAGGACCGGCAGGCACGGCCCATCTAGCCGCGCGTCGCGCGCCCCGCGCCGTCGCCGCGCAGCAGCCCTTGGTGGCGCGCGCACAACTGACCGCCGAGTTGCGCCGCCAGCATCTCCTCCTGCCAGTGGGCGTTGTAGAGCCGGCACCGCGGGTCGTCGCAGAACGGCTCCCCCGTCAGGTGATACGCCACCGCTTGCAGCACATATCCCTTCACCACCTCGGTCAGCCGCGGCTCGTCGTGCTCCAGGAAGCGCCCCGCGAACTGCTGCTTCAGGAGCTCGTAATCCGCGCTGCCGGGGGCCACCCCGCCCAGCGCCTGGCGTGCCGCGTAGAACTCGCGCGGCTTGGCCGGGGCCTCGACCAGGCCGCTGACGGAGACGATGCAGGGCTCACCGCAGATGATGGTGCGCAGGTGGTAACGCAGGTCGTCGTCGTCCCAGGTGGCGAGCAGCCGGTTGGTCAAGGCGATGTGGATGGCATCCCTCTCGCGTCCGGCGAGGAGCCCCGCCAGCAGGGCCTGAAAGCGGAACCCGTCGTAGGCCACGCCGAAGGGCCCGCGGTTCGCGTTCTGCAGGCGCCGCCGCTCGTAGGCGATCTCCCCCGCCAGCGGCGTCACGTGGGCCGGGGGAGCTGACAGGTCGCGCACCTTCAGGCGGGCGATGCGCAGCGCGAGGTCGTCGCCCGACTCGCGGCCGCCCGCCAGCCAGTGGGTAATGAAGTCGCCGCGCCACCCGGGCGCGATGTCGGCAACGGCTTGAGCCAGGTCGCCCGCCAACTCGTGACCGCGCAGGGTGGGGGCGGTGCCTTCGTCATATAGCCACACCGGTCTCGGCATAGGGGCTGCCGCGCGGGGGCGCGGGATCCCGCGACGCCTGCGGGCCTACAGCCGGGCGCTGCTTACCACCGCTTGGCCGCCGGAGTCCGCGGCCCAGATCAGCCGCAGCTCGCGCCCTCCGCTGACCTCGTCCAGGCGCACCTGGTAAGGCGTGATGGACGGCGCCTGGGGATCGCGCAGGGGCTTGATGGCGGCGAATAGCTTTCTCTGCTCTTCGGCCAACCGCTGGTACTTCAGCGAGCGACCCGCGACGAGTGTCCGCACCTGGCGCGGGCTCAGGGTGGCGCCGAAGGCGCGCACCTGCGCCTCGACCCCGGTCCCGGCCGAGGCGCCGGCCTGGAGTTGGCGGCGCACCTGGCTAGCGACGCGACCGGTCGTCACCCACCCTACCGCAAGGTGAATGAACCACACCAGCACCGCCAGCGCGATCAGCGCCATGCCCACGCGCAGCGCGACCAGCCGCAGCTTCTCGCCTGGGGCGAGCTTGCGGGCGGGCTGCGCCTGCTGCCCTTCTTCGCCCTTGATCTGTACGCGTTCCGGCATCGTCTTCGCGGCGCGCGCCCGGCGTGATGCGTCGCTGTGTTGTTTTTCGCCTCATCGGCCCAGCCACCTGCCGCCGGTGTGAACAGGATTCGTCAGGTTGGGGACGAATCTACGACCGCGAGACGGCAGCGTCCATTCCTCACCCAACTTGGAGGGACACATGCAGGAGATCAAGGCCGGCATCATCGGGCTGCGCATGGGCCGGGCTCACGGCCGGGCAATCGCCGCCAGTGCGGGCGCGCGCATCGCCGCGCTGTGCGACGCGGACCCGGAGCTGCTGGCCGCGGTCGCCGCGGAACTGGGGGTGGAGCGCGCGGAAACCGACTTCCGCAGGCTCGTGGACGAGCCTGCGCTCGAGGTCGTGGTGGTGGCGACGCCGGATCAGTTCCACTGCGAGCACACGGTGGCCGCCCTCGAAGCGGGCAAGCACGTGCTGTGCGAGAACCCGATGGCGCCGAGCAGGGAGGAATGCGCGCGCATGGTGGCGGCGGCGAAAGCGGCCGGCCGCAAGCTCATGATCGGCCACCTGCTGCGCTTCACGCCGATCTTCCAGACCCTCAAGCGCATGCGCGATGACGGCGAATTCGGCGAGGTTTACTTCGTTGGCGCGGAGTACCAGTTCGACTACTCGCGGGTCGGCGGGCCGTGGCGGTTCGACCCGCGGGTGGGGCGCCACGTGTACCTGGGCGGCGGGTGCCACGCGGTGGACCTGATGCGGTATTTTCTGGGGGAGGTCAGCACGGTGGTGGCGATGGGCAATCACTTCGCGGCGCCGGAGATGCCCGCGGATGACTGCGTCGCCGCTCTCTACCGCACCTCGGCGGGGCACATCGGCCAGGTGCTCGTCGCCGGCGGCGCCAAGCGCCCCCATGCCGCGACTCTGGCCCTCAACGGCACCCGCGGCAGCGCCCTCGCCAGCAACGTCAGCTCCCGCGCTCAAGTCTGGCTCACGCGCGTGGAGGAGCTGGGCGACCAGTGGATGACCATTCCCGCCGGCGTCAACGCCGATCCCGTGCGCGCGCAGATGGACCACTTCTTGGGCTGCGTCCGCGATGACCTGGAACCGCTGGTCAATGGCGAGGAGGGCATGCGCGCCGTCGCCGCCGCCCTCGCCGCCATCGAGTCCACCGGCAGCGGCCAACTGGTCGCCATCAGTCACACCTGAACCTCCGCCCGGCCGCGGCGGACCGGGACAGATCGCTGCGGCGGGTGGTGACGTTGACGGCGAGATGGCATGAAGACCACGCCGGGGGCTGATGGCGGTGGACATTTGGCTGATTATATGGTATAGTATGTTAACCTCGTGGTGTTGTAAGAGGTGACACCCACTATCTTCCGACTTGGCCTGAGGTGTAGGGCCGCGTCCAGCCTTTCCCACCGTAACCAAGGCCGGGGCAATCCATTTGCTCGCCGCAGCCGGTGCCGGCCCCGGAGAGTCGGTGGCGTCTGACGTACGCCGCGACCTTCCTTGATTCTGGAATTCGCCAGAGGCGAAGCAGTCTCGCACTGCCGACCTGACATCATCAAGTCTCGGCCCACCGGGCCGAGGGACGATCTCAACTGAGGCTACCCATTTCAAGACCCCCACGTGGAGGAGCGTAAGCATCATGCGCGCGACCGAGGACAGCAAGACCCGCGCCCTGGACATGACGGAGCTGGAGGGCAAGACGGTTGACGAACTGCAGGACCTCGCCAAGGGCCTCGACATCACCGGCGCCCAGAGACTCAACAAGCGCGACCTGGTGTTGACCGTGCTCAAGGCGCAGGCGGAGCAGAACGGATTGATCTTCACCGCCGGCGTGCTGGAGATGCTGCCCGAGGGCTATGGCTTCCTGCGCGTGCGCGGGTATCTGCCCAGCCCGGACGACGTTTATGTGTCCCAGTCGCAGATCAAGCGCTTCGCCCTCAAGACCGGCGATACCGTCGGCGGCCAGGTGCGCCCGGCCAAGGACGGCGAGCGCTACTACAGCCTGCTGCGGGTGGAGGCGGTCAACGGCGAAAGCCCCGATGCGCTGAAGCAGCGCGTGCCCTTCGACGCGCTGACCCCCATCTACCCCACCGATCAACTGCGGATGGAGGCCGACCCCAAGGGTATCTCCGGGCGCATGATAGATATCGTCTGCCCCGTCGGCAAGGGGCAGCGCGGCCTCATCGTCTCTCCGCCCAAGGCCGGCAAGACCATGCTGCTCAAGGCCATCGGCAACGCCATCACCGCCAATCATCCCGAGGTCGTGCTCCTGGTGCTGCTGATTGACGAGCGCCCCGAGGAGGTCACCGACATCCGCCGCTCGGTGGACGCCGAGGTCGCCGCCTCCACCTTCGACGAGCTGCCCGAGAACCACATGAAGGTGCAGGAGCTGTGCCTGGAGAAGGCCAAGCGCCTGGTCGAGCATGGAAAAGACGTGGTCGTCCTGCTCGACTCCATCACCCGCCTCTCCCGCGCCTCCAACCTCACCGTCACCCCCAGCGGGCGCACCCTCTCCGGCGGCCTCGACCCCAGCGCCCTCTACCGCCCCAAGCGCTTCTTCGGCGCCGCCCGCAACATCGAGGAGGGCGGCAGCCTGACCGTGGTCGCCACCGCCCTGGTGGACACCGGCAGCCGCATGGACGACGTCATCTTCGAGGAGTTCAAGGGCACCGGCAACATGGAGCTGGTCCTCGACCGCACCCTCTCCGAACGTCGCACCTTCCCCGCCATTGATGTCCGCCGCTCCGGCACCCGTCACGAGGAGTTGCTCTTCAACGAGGACACCCTGCGTCGCGTTTGGCAGCTGCGCAAGGTGCTCAACGCACTCGATACCGTCCAGGCCACCGAGCTGCTGCTCACCGGCCTGCATAAGACCGCAACCAACCAGGCATTCCTGGAGTGGGTCGAGAAGGAACTGCGGCCGAAGAACGGCGACTAGCCGCTCGCCCGCGCTGCCGCTCGCCCCCCATCACACCGAGGTCTTACCCGCCACCGCCATGGTCATCATCATGCGCACGGAGGCGACGCCGGACGAGATCCAGGCGGTGATTGACACCGTCGAGGATGCCGGCTTCCGCGCCTTCCTCAATCCCGGCGTCGAGCGCAAGGTCATCGCCCTGCTGGGGGCGGTGGACGTGGAAAAGGCGAGCCTGGCCGACCGCTTCGCCAGCATGCCCGGGGTCGAGCGCGTCGCCCCCATCTCCGAGCCCTACAAGCTGGCTTCGCGCCAGACCCATCCCGACGACACCGTGGTGCGCGTGGGGAGGGTGCGCATCGGCGGGCCGCGCCTGGCCATCATCGCCGGGCCGTGCAGCGTGGAGTCGCGCGCGCAGACGCTGGAGGTGGCGCACGCGGTGCGGGCGGCGGGAGCGAATCTCCTGCGCGGCGGCGCCTTCAAGCCTCGCACCTCCCCCTACGCCTTCCAGGGGTTGGGGCGCGAGGGGCTGGAGATCCTGGCGCAGGCGCGCGCGGAGACGGGGCTGCCCATCGTCACCGAAGCGCTCGATCCCCACGACCTGCCACTCGTCATGCACTATGCCGACATCATCCAGATCGGCGCGCGCAACATGCAAAACTTCCGGCTGCTGCAGCGCGTCGGCCAGTGCGGCAAGCCGGTGCTGCTCAAGCGCGGGCCCGGCAGCCGCGTGCGCGATCTGCTGATGGCGTGCGAATACATCATGCTCGAGGGCAACCGTCAGGTCATCCTGTGCGAGCGCGGCATCACCAGCTTCGAGGACGCGACCCGCTACACCACCGACATCAACGCCGTGCCCGTGCTCAAGCGCCTGTCTCACCTGCCGGTGATTCTCGATCCCAGCCACGCCACCGGCGACTGGCGCTATGTGACACCGCTCGCGCGGGCGGCGATCGCCGCCGGCGCCGACGGCATCATGGTCGAGGTGCACCCGCGCCCCCAGGACGCGCTCTCCGACGGCCCGCAGAGCCTGGAGCCGGAGAAGTTCGTTCGCTTGACGCGCGAGCTCGCCAAGGTCGCGCGCGCCGTCGGCAGGCGCATGCCCGCGACGCAGCGGCAATCGTGACCGAACGGATTCCGATTTGAACCGCCGAGCACGCAGAGGCGAATCCAGGCTGTGACTCTGCACAGATTCTCTGCGGGCTCAGCGTTCTCCGTGGTTAATCCGGTGCGATATGTCCGACTGCGCTTTCACCAGCGTCGCGCCTTACTACGACGCGCTGATGTCCAACGTCCCCTACGACATGTGGGCGGACTACATCGAGGAGATCTTCGAGCACCTGCGGGTGACGCCCCGGCGCATCCTCGACATCGCCACCGGCACGGGATCGGTGGCCATCTTGCTGGCGGAGCGCGGCTACCAGGTCACCGGCGTTGACCTCTCCGCGCCGATGCTGGAGCAGGCGCGGCGCAAGGCGCGGGAGCGCGTCCTCGACCTCCAGTTCCTCCAGCGCGACGCCGCCGAATTGAGCTTTCCGCCGGCGTCGTTTGATGCCGCCATCTGCCTCTACGACAGCTTCAACTACCTCCTGGAGCCCGCGCGGCTGCAGTCGGCATTCGACGGTGCGGCGACCGCGCTGGCTGCTGGCGGCCCGCTCATCTTCGACCTCAATACCGTCCGTTCGCTCGAGCAGGAGCTGTTCACCCAGCAAAGCCTGTCCCCCGAGCGCGAGGTGCGCTACAGCTGGCGCAGCCGCTGGGATGCGGCCGCGCGCCTCGCCCGCGTGGACATGGAGTTCTGGGCCGACGACGGCGTGCATTTCGAGGAAACCCATTACCAGCGCGGCTATACCGAGGCCGAAGTCACCGCGATGTTGGAGCGCGCCGGGTTCATCCTCGAAGGCGTATTCGAGGCCTATACCTTCCTGCCCGCGGGCCCGCGCACCGAGCGCGCGTTCTACGTCGCGGGGCGCCGGCAGTAGGGGCGACTCGCCGAGTCGCCCCTACTGCGAACGGGTCGCAGGGCCGCCCCTACGTTACCAGCATCGCGTCCCCGAAGCTGAGGAAGCGATAGCCCTCCCGCACCGCCTCGCGGTATGCCGCCAGCGTGTGCGCTCGCCCCGCGAAGGCGCAAACCAGCACCAGCAGCGTCGAGCGCGGCAGATGGAAGTTGGTCAACAGCACGTCCACCACTCGGAAGCCGTATCCGGGCATGATGAAGAGGTCGGTCTCGCCGTCGAAGGCCTGCAGCTCGCCACCGCGCGCCGCGGTCTCCAGGGCGCGCGCCGTAGTCGTACCTACCGCGACGCAGCGCCCGCCTCGCCCGCGCGCCTCGGCCACCGCCTCAATCGCGGCCGCCGGCACCGAGCACCACTCGGAGTGCATCTCGTGGCGCTCCACTTCCTGCTCGCGGATGGGGCGGAAGGTGCCCAGCCCGATGTGCAGCGTCACCCACGCCATGCCCGCCCCGCGCTGCTCCAATGCCCGCATCATCCGCGGCGTGAAGTGCAGCCCGGCGGTCGGCGCCGCGCTCGAACCCCGCCGTCGCGCGTATATCGTCTGGTAGTCGTCCGCGCGCTCCGGCGGGCGGTGGACGTAGGGCGGCAGCGGCACCTCGCCCGCCCGCTCCAGCGCCTGGTCGAGCTCCCCGGGGGACGAAAACGCGAGGCGACGCCTCCCGCCCGCCGCGCGCTCCATTGCTCCTGCGTAAAGCGCGAGCACCCGCGCCCGCAGCTCGTCGCCGAACCGCAGCTCATCGCCCACGCGCACCCGCCGTCCCGGCCGCACCAGGGCCTCCCATATTCCCGGCTCGAGCTCGCGCAGCAGCAGCGCCTCCACCGCCCCACCCGACGGCTCCCGTCGCCCCCGCAGTCGCGCCGGGATGACCCGCGTGTCGTTGAACACGGCGACGTCGTCGGCTCGCAGGTAGTCAGGCAGGTCCCGGAACCGGCGATGCTGGATCGCTCCCGTCCGGCGATCGAGAACCAGCAGCCGCGAATGGTCGCGCGGGCGCACGGGCGATTGGGCGATGAGCTCCGGGGGTAGATCGTACTCGAAGTCGGAGAGGCGCATCGCGTCAGCGCCGCCACGCGATCAGCGAAGAGATGATCGTCAGCACCGCGCTCAGCGCGACCGGCGTCCGGCCCCGGCGGTCAGGCCCGGGCACGGCGACGCTCCCGCTTGGTGCGGCGCGATCGCTCCGCCTCGATCTCGCTGTACAGGCAGCCGCAGTACGTCTGGCGGTAGAGCCCCAGCTCCTCGGCCAGCTCCCGCACCTGCGCGAACAGCGGCCGGAAATCCTCGAAGTGGAACTTCACGCCCGCGGCCTCCGCCGCCGTTGCTCCCGCCTCGCGGATGCGGTCCTGGTCCTGGTAGGGGCTGACCAGCAGGGTGGTGGTGAAGACCGCTATGCCCTCGTCGCGGGTCGCCAGCGCCGCCTCGAACATGCGCACCCGGTAGCACAGCCGGCAGCGCTCGTCCTCGCGGAAGGTCACGGCGCGAAAGAAGACCCGCGGTTCGTATTCCGGCGGCGGCAAGAGGGCGATGCCCAGCTGGGCGCACGCCCCACGGAATGCCTCCAGCCGGCGGGCGTGCTCGGCCTGCGGGTGGATGTTGGGGTTGTAGAAATACGCCGCCGGCTCGCGCCCGTCGGCGCGCAACTTGCGCGCCACCGGCAGCAAGCACGGCCCGCAGCAGGTGTGTATCAGCGTCTTCATGGGGTGCTTGTGTGGCACAGCCGCCCTCGGCTGTGTCCCTCCCGGCGCTTGCCTGGGGGCAGGAGACAAGTGGCTAAGCCCGCTTCGCGGGCCGCCACCCCGGCCGCCGCAGGCGGTCTAGGGGCTCCTGCCCTACGGCACTACTCCGGCGGAGTCCCCGTCAGCCAGCCGGCGGCGGTGTCCAGGTCCCACGCGCGGCGCACCTCGGCGATCGCCGCCTGACGCGCCATCAGCCCCTGGTCGTAGTCGGCGGCGTCGCCCCGCTCGAGGTAACGCAGCAGTGCGAAATCGGATTGATTGAGCAGGTTGTAGGCAAGCACGCGGTGGCGATGCCCTCGCTCCATTGCCGGCGGCGGCGCCAGCGTCTCCGCCGCCCGCGCCAGCGCATCGGAGCGGCCGTGAAGCGCGCGCAGCAACTCGTTCATCGCTTGCGCGGTCACGACGCCGCGCGACATGCGATCCCAGCTCCGGCGCGCCTCGTTCACGATTGACTCCATTTCGCGATCCCATGGGCGCGCTGTCTGCACGTAGTCCGGCGGCCCGTATGGAGTTGACGCCGACTGGATGGCCTCCGCGGCGCGCGCCTGCGCGGCCCGCATCCTCACTATCTCGGCCAGGCGCGCGGCGGCGGCGGTGTCCTCGGGGTTGGCCTCGACCGCTTTCTCGTACTGCTGCCGGGCCCCCTCCAGGTCTCCCAACCCGGCCAGCGCCGCGCCCAGCGCCGTATGCGCTTCGAAGCCGGCCCCCAGCTCCAGCGCGCGCGCCAGCTCGGCCTTGGCGGCAGCGTAGTCTCCCTGCGCCAGATGTAGGCGCCCTAGCTCCAGTCGGGCCTCAGCCGCATCGGGGTCCGCCGCGATCGCTGCCTGCAGGCGGCGACGCGCCCGATCCCGGTCGCCGAGCGCCAGGTAGGCGCGCGCGGCCTTGACGCAGTAGCCGCTATCCCGCGGCGCCAGGGCGCTGCCGCGATCAAAGAGCATCGCCGCGATCTCCGGCTCCCCCCGCTCCAGGAACTCGTCGCCGGCGGCGACCAGCCCTGCCGCGTCACGTGGAGCCGCGAGCACGAGCTCGCGCACCGACACTGCGATCTGCCCGGCCACCTCGCGGGCGATACCTTGGCTCCACTGCGCGAGCGCCGCGGCGGCGCCGGGTAGCGCCGGCCCCACCGTCTGGCGCACAGCCATCCGGCGCCCGCCCACCACCGCAATCAGCATCGTCACCTGGGTCTCGTCTCCCGCCGCCGCGACCCACGCGCGGGCGGTGGCAGCGGCCCCCAGAGCTGCTCCCAGCGCGCGCGCCCGGCGGTCGCTGAGGGTATCTGTCCGCCCAGCGCCAAGGGCATCGAGGGCGCGCAGGGCGCGCAACGCCCGCGGAGATCGCGCTGTCGCGGTCTCGACCGTGAGCTCCGGTGACAGCATCGCATTGAGCGCGTCGGGGAGCGCGGAGTCAAGCGCGTCCGCCGCCGGCTCCGGGAGGTTGTGCTCCTGGACGCCCAGCCACGCCACGTCGCCCCCGGCAGCCGCCGGCGATGCGGCGCCGACCAGCGTAAACACCGCCGCGGCCAGCGCTACCCAAGGCATGGTCAAGCTGCGCATAAATCCGCTCCTACTCCAGCTCCAGCACCCGCAGCGCCG
>Ga0307379_10011977_pt1 | contig 11334 bp, 13 predicted proteins | sample UN2MG_FD_202237 | JGI IMG/M metagenome (GOLD analysis project Ga0307379, IMG submission 202237) | Soil microbial communities from Risofladan, Vaasa, Finland - UN-2 | ecosystem: Environmental > Terrestrial > Soil > Coastal area > Acid sulfate soil | place: Finland: Risofladan, Vaasa | collected... | reverse complement strand
TCATTTAGAATTCAAAAAGAAGAGGAGGATTAAACCATTTTTTTCTCTCTAGGAGGTGCAAAATTGTTTTCCGCGCAAGGTGCATTTCTACTTGCCATTTACAAGGGATGATAAAGAAATCATTTATCTGCATCCGGAAACAGTAAGGCAGATCAAACGGTATCTGAAAGCAAATAACCTCAAGGACGGCGCTCTATTTGTCAGTAATAGCAATAACAGCAGGAATACCAGGATTACTACCAGGGGGTTAAGATTGATCATAAAGAAAATATTGGGGGGATTGGAAATTAATAAGGGCGTTCATGGATTCAGGCATTATTTTACTACTACTTTGCTTAAAAATTATCAGGGTGATCTTTTAAGGGTTGCCCAGTATACCCGGCATAAAAGCTTGGAGATGTTACAAGTTTATAATGACAATATTGAGATGGAAAATGATTTGCCGAGGTATTATAAGACATTTAAGAGAGTGAAGTTTTAATATGATGGATGAAATTAAATTAAAAAAAGCAGTTAAAAAAACTGGATTTCTTGCTGAATTAGAGGCTGGGAGATGCTTTTTAGAAAATAATTGGGATGTCAAGCAAAATTCTTATTATGTCGATAGCGTTGAAAAAAAAGAAAGAGAGTTAGATATATTAGCTACAAGCTTAGTTCGCCCATTTGATGCTAAATCCTATCAAATAGCACTTTCTCTATTCTGTGATGTGAAAAAGATTACTAATGATAAATCATGGGTAGTGTTTTCGACTGAGAAAAATCAACACGATCAGAGATATGACTATTTGAAAGCCGTCTCTAAACTCACAGCCTCTAAAAATATTGAAATTGTAAAAAATAATCTAATTCAAACAAAAAAATACCCAAGGATAGGTAGAACCTATAGTGTAATATCCGAAAAAGGTCAATATGGGGAGGACCAAATATTTACGGCTATAAAAGCTTCAACAAAAGCACTTAAGTATTACTATGGGATTGAGAACCAAATTAATGCTACGGTCGGGCAGAATATTAGAAACAATATCATTTTTAAAATAATGGAACCGTTAATAATATTAAAAGGCTCATTATATGAAATATATTTAAATGAACAAAATAAGGAATGTTATGAAGAACGTAAAAGTTTAATTATTGCTTATAATAATATCTGCGATAATGTAATTGCTGAAAATTATTTGATAGAAATTGTTACCATTGATGAATTAGATAATTTTCTAAAAGAAAAGAAACGATGGTTACAATCTTTGGCCAATGACATATTTTGATTAGTTAAAAATTTATTCTACTTCCCATAACCCTAATTACAGGAAGTAGAATTTGCAAAAATTTATAATGCTATATAAATTTTATATAATATTAAAAAATAATTAAGAAAAAGCGAGGATCTTAAAAAAGTAGGTGAAAGAAAATGAACAAAAAAGCTACTGAAAAAAACAATATTCTAACCATAGGAGAGTTGGCAGAGGTTTCCGGGATAAGACTAACTACGCTTAAATATTATACCGAGCTTGGAATTTTGCCTTTTAACCAGGGCGGGAAGAGATTAACCCGGAAATATAAAAAAGAAGAGGCATTAGAACGCCTCGAAATGATTAAGGATATGAAGGAAAAAAGATTAACTATCAAAGAGGTAATTGAACATTTTAATGAATCCTTCAAATAGGGTTGTATCATGGAAAGGAAATTAGCATGAATATTATAACTAATATAGCGGCTTGGTGGGGTGCGGTAATTGCTACATTTGTATTCATATGGGATATTTATAAATGGAAGCACTCGGGGCCAACAATAAATGTATTTGCATCCCCAAACATGCAAGCGATTGGAAATTTCCCTAATCACGAAGGTGATAAGGATTATATTTCAATTACCGTAACCAATACAGGTAATAGAAAAACTACAATTACACATTTGGTTATTTTCTATTACAAATATAAACCAATATTATCTAAAATATTAAAAAAGAAAGCAAGGACTTTTTTTGTGCCAACACCATCTTTTTCACCACCACTACCCCATATATTAGAACCAGGAGAAAGATGGCTATGTGGCATTGAACAAAATAATGAATTGGAAGAACTAAGCAGGAATGGGCTTCTATATTGTGGTATATATCATTCAGGCAGCAGAAAACCTGTTATGCAAAGGGTTATAATTCATAAAGATAATTAAAATTCTTCTTAAAATAAATATATTTATAAATGGTGGGTAGTATGAATACTAAAGTAATCAAACAATATTTAGACAAGCAAACAATAAAGGTTGTTGAAATTTATGATTTTGACAATAAAAAAGTAAAATATTCTAAAAAAATAAAAGGCCGGAAGATTGATAAGTTCAAAGGTGAAGAAGAGGTTGTTAGAGCCTTTATTCTTGCAAAATTAGTTAATGAGCTAGGCTACAAACCAGAAAATATTGAAATTGAAAAAGAATATGATATTGGCAGACCAAAAACAAATAAGCCAAGAATTGATCTTATTGTAAGAGATAGTAAAGGAGGTGCTTTTCTTTATATTGAACTTAAAAGTCCGGAAGATTATGAAAAGGATAAAGATGAAACTATCGAAAAACAACTTTTTAATCTTGCTTCACAGGAAAAAGGACAAGGAGTAAATGTAAAATATCTTGTTCTTTTCTCTTTTGAGATTATCGGAAATGAAATTAAAGATAAGTGTATTCTGATTGATTATGAAAAGTTTGCCTCATTTGACGCTTGGAAAAACATAAGAGACTATGCTGATGAATTACCTGAAAGATACGGGAAAGCGCAGAAAGAACCATATATCAAAGATAGCACAAAAGATTTAGAAACTAATTTTACTTATGAACAATTAGAAAGCTTAAGAAAAAACCTTCACAATGTCCTTTGGGGTGGTGGTGGAACAGATGATAATGATATTTTTGCTTCTCTTGTTAATCTCATTTTAGCTAAAATCGAAGATGAGGGCGATAAAAAGAGTGGCGAAAAATATGATTTTCAAATTTTTTCTTATGCTAAAAAGGATGTTGATGAAGTCTTTGAAACAAATGAAGAACTTTTTGCAAGAATTAACAATCTTTATAGAAAGGCCCTAAAACAAAGATTGAATATTTTAGATGAAAGAAAACTTCAAAAATCTTTTGTTATTGATGAAAATAAATTCTCTCTCGCTAAGCTCAAATATACGGTTTCCGAACTAGAAAAATTTTCATTTGTAGACGGAAAAAACAACTTTGATGGAAAAGATATTTTAGGGGATTTTTTCGAAGGCATCATCAGAGAAGGATTTCGGCAGACCAAAGGGCAATTTTTTACTCATATTAATATTGTCAGATTCATTCTCTGGGGATTGCAACTTGATAAATTAGCAATCGAAAGAGTAAATAACAATTTGCAAATACCGTATTTAATAGATCCGAGTGCGGGTAGCGGAACTTTCCTTATCGAATATATGAAGTTCATAACCAAAAATCTAAAATATAGGTTTAAAGATAAACTTCACGATTCTAGAGATGTAAGTGAGCGGTTTGAACAGTGGTTCTTACCAGATCATAGAGAGAATAAATGGGCTCAACATTTTATTTACGGTGTTGAAATTAATTTCAATCTTGGTACAGCCACGAAAGTAAACATGATTTTGCATGGCGATGGCTCTACAAATATCTTTGTAAAAGATGGTCTTTTACCTTTTAAATTTTATAATAAAGATACAGCTCCAAACTTTCTAAAGCAATATGAAGAAGATAAAGAATATTTTGATAAAGAAGTTAATCGGCAATTTGACATAGTTATTTCTAATCCACCTTTCAGTGTTAATTTAGATGATGAAACCAAAAAAAATTTAAATAAAGAGTTCGCCTTTGGGGGAAAAAAGAATTCAGAAAATCTATTTATTGAAAGATGGTATCAACTTCTAAAACCAAATGGCCGTTTAGGCGTAGTTTTGCCAGAAAGTGTTTTTGATACGACTGAAAATAAATATATCCGCCTCTTTATTTATAAATATTTCAAAGTCAAAGCGGTTGTTTCACTTCCACAATTAACCTTTGAACCATTTACTGGCACTAAAACTAGTCTTTTGTTTGCTCAAAAGAAAACCAAAAAAGAGATTGAAGAATGGAATAAACTTTGGAGCAAATATGGCAATGAATGGAATAACTTAAAAACAAGATGCGAAAACTTAATATTAGTTTATCTTGGCGGGAAAGACAGAAAAAAATTGCCGTCAATCAAAGATTTAAATGAAAAAGAAGAAAAAGAGATTTTTGCTAGAATGCTCAAAAACTATACTGAAGAAGATGACAAAAAACTTTCTGTTAATAAAATCATTGAAAAGTACAAAGACGAACTCAAAGAGCTTTGTAAATATGACAATGATACTAAAGATGTTTTTGGTTTCGTAAATACTTGGTGGGTATTTGGCGAAGTAGCGAAAGAGTTAAATTATAAAATCTTTATGGCAGAAGTAGAAAATATTGGTTATAAGAGGACAAAGAGGGGCGAAAAACCAATGCCGAATGAACTTTATCGTGTAAATGATAATGGTGAGGTTTTGGTGGATGGTGGTGTGAAAAAAACTGCTTTAGATTATTTAAGGGAAGTAATATGGGATTAAAAACTTTTAATATTTTGTTTACCGAAATAAGCAAAGATTCTCATTTAAGAAATGATGAAAAATATCACAGTTTTTTATTTTCATCAGATTGGAACTTATTTAATTCAAAAAGCAAAAAACTAATTCCTTTAAAGGAAATATTGTTTGAGAATTATACTTTATTTGATTATCAAGAAGACAATGAATACAAAGGAATACCGACTGGACAAACTTATATAGACGAAGACGGGGATATTAAAGATTATCAATTAGTTACTGCCGGTAACCATCCTGGAAGATTAAAATATAAAATTTCAAATAATAACATTTTAATTTCAAGTCTAAGGTTAGCGAGGTCACCTGCGCTATACTTTGAAAATATAGATTTATCTAGGCATGTTTTTTCAAATGGGTTCTATGTCTTTAAAGTAAAAGAAGGATGGAATAATAAATTTACTCTTTATGTTTTAAGGACAAATAAATTGAAAAACATCCTTGATAACCACATTTATAGAGGTATCGGAATATCCGCATATAAAAAAGAAGATTTACTGAAAATAAAAATACCTATAATATCTAAAGCTGCTCAAGACCAAATTGTTGCCCAAATAGAACCAATAGAAAAGAATATCACGTCCCTAAAAGCACAAATAAAACAACCACAAGAAGTTATCAATAAAGTTTTTGCGAGAGAGTTTGGGTTTGATTTAGAGAAATTTTATAGATTAAAGAAGATTAATAACTACTATTTAGATTTATCGGCTTGTTCAAATAATAGAGACATAAGAAATAGTGTTGTCTTTCATAGTAAATCTGCTCAATTTGTAATGAGTGAATTAAAGAAAATTACTAGCTCTAAAATTAAACATTTTATTACAGAACCTATTGTCTTAGGTGCTAGTATTTCGCCTTCTGACTTTAATGAAAATGGAAAATATTATTATATTTCAATGGCGACAGTAAAAAATTATATTTTGGAACTTGATGACACACAATTAGTTTCAGATAATTATTCAAAGCAAAACCTTAAAAAGAAAATAGATAAATACGACATTATAATGACACGGTCAGGAGTAGCAATTGGTAAATTTGCGCTTGTTGAAGATGATATTCGGGGGATTTTTGCAGATTTCACAATGAGAATAAGAATTAAAAATTATAATCCCTATTTTGCATATTACTATTTTAGATCTGAGTATTTTCAACATCTTATTCACACAAATAAAAAAGGACTACAAAATAAAAATATATTTCCAGGTCAGATACAAGAATTTCCGATGATAGACATTTCTCTAAAAGATCAACAAAAAATTGTTAATGAAATAAAAGCAGAATTAGATAATCAGAAAAAAGTTAAAAAGATAATAAGGAAAGAAAGAAATAAGATTGATGAGATTATTGAAAATGCAATTAAATAAGGTATTTTAAAAAACTCTCTTCTTATTTTATAAACCAATAAAATTCTTTCCAGTGCCCGGCATAAAGAAAAATTAACTCAGTTTGGCCTGGCCAAACAAAGAAAGCCTAGTAAAATATCTTAAATATCGGTAAGCATATTAGTATTTCTACTACTCTACTCTTCCCCTGCTCTATTTATCAGAAAACTAATTATTCATGAAAATGTTTAGTTCTCTTTATCTTTTGGGGGACATGGATCATTGCCCGGAGGAATTGTATCCTTACTTCTAATTCTTCCATTTCTACCCATAATAGTAAGCTCTCCACCACCTTGATTATTTAACATGCTTCTTGCTGAAGTAATTGCATCTTGTTGAGTATTATGAATGCTCGATGCTTTTCCGGCATCATTTCTTTTATTTTCCCATTTACCGTCATCCCTTCGATAAATAGTACGATCTCTGCCTTTGCTCATTTTCATCTCCCCTCTTAAATTTAATATACACCGATAAGCATTATTTCAATAAATTATTTATATATTCCTCCCAATTTTTTCTATGTATAATTCTGTCTTTTTGAAGAGAAGATTGAAGTATTTCTGCTTTAGTTAGCTTTGATAAATATTCCCAATTTTTTTCAAATATATAAGTAGCGTTCCCAGTAAATAATGACTCAAGTGCATATACATTTTTCTCTGGGAATCCAAAAATCAAATATCCTCTAAAACCCGCACGTCCTATAGCAGAGAATTCTGGATTAAATTTAGTTATTACTTTAAGCCTATATTCAATAACAACCTGTTTTTGTCTATTTGTTTGTTTAATAATTGGTAAAATTTTATCTTTTATTTTATTCCAGGGCCATTTACCCGGAGGAAGAATTTCCCAATTTAGCCGTTGCAGATTTTTTAAAACATAACTTTTAAGATCTTTTGACAAAACTTCACAATATCCAAAGATCTCTAAAAATAGATTAATTATATGAAGCAACTTATCAGGATTACTTAAATCTAGTATTTGTACTGGAGCTACTACATACTTTTCATCCTCGATATTTTTAACAATTGATAATTCAACGCTCGGTGGAGAAATAAAAGTTCTTGGATATCTTTTATAAGGAACATCAACAATTTCTGTCCTTGTTTCTGTTTCATGATAACCAGCCCATTGTTCCCAAGTCCATTCCCTTTGTCTATAAGCTGTTTCCATAGGCTGATCTTTGTGAATTAAATATTTACCTTCTGAATTAAAGTTAGATATTGGACCATTATATATAGGTAATACTGTTTCCCCTTCGTTTAATAATTCTGTAAATCCTATTCTTTTGAGTATTTTACTGTTATCTTCATTAGCCGGAACACCTATATTTATCTTTTTCCCTTCATTTAGAAATGCCAATTTTTTGTCTATTTTTCTTTTTCTTCTACCTGTAATAATCATTTTCCCCTCCAAATTTATTTAAATATTCCCCAAAATATTCAATATATTTTATCTTCGGGATAAAAAAATTTAGCTAGTTTTTGATTTTTTCAATCGTGTGGTTTGTTTCTTTGTTTTTATTTCAGGTGAAAAAGAGAGGGCAAAAATAATGCGATAGTTACTATATATGCTACTATTTTATTTTAACAACTTAAATAGGCAAAATGTATTTAAATTTAATACAATTTTCTATCTTAAAATAATCATTGAGTATATGGAAAATGTACTTAAAACGAATTTACCTTATTAGATCTTCGGTAAGACAAATCAAAAAATCGCTATGTATTATCTTTTAATTTATAATGTTGGTAACACACCCTCTACGCCTCTTAACAATGCGCATCCTGGCGGGTTTTTTCTTTTTTAACAATAGCTTAAGGGAATTTATTATAAAAATAACTAAAACTTATATGGATAAATTAATAGAAAATAAAGAATTTCGCGAGAAATTTGATGAGGAGTACCAAAATCTTTGCGTTATGGAAAAAATTGCCAATATTCGCCATCAGGCAAATTTAAAATAAGATGTACCGGTTAATCGAACGAAAAATAATAAACCTTTTTGAATATTGGTCAATATATAATTATTTTTTACGCCCCCTGCCCTCTCCTACTCTACTCCTCAAAATTTAGCAGCGTCTCAAGCTTTTTAAATATTTCCAAGACCACAGCCTCAGGTACTTTATCACAGAATTCGGCGTTTCTAATTTTCCAATCAAGGCTTTTTACCTGGTCTGATAAAACAACACCTGCTACCTTTAATCCGGATGGAATAATGACTTCAAAAGGATATCCTTTTATTTGATTGGTTATCGGACATAATAAGGCTAGGCCAACTTTACCATTATAAGATTTTGGCGACAGAACGATTGCAGGACGTCTTCCGGATTGTTCATGGCCGGCTTGAGGCTGCATATCTATCCAAACTATATCACCTCTATGCGGAATAAAGTTGCTCGCCATCACCAGATTTCTTTTCCAACCGGGGCCCCGGTGTTAAATTCTCCGTGAAGATTGTTTTTAGAGACACCTTTCAAAAGTTTTTCGAGCGAATATTCTTTTTCGCCAATTGGCGTAATAATGATACTGTTCTTCTCAATAGATAACTCAACCAATTTATTTTGCTTTAGGTTTGCATCTAATGCAAGTAATTTGGGAATTCGTAATGCCAAACTGTTACCCCATTTTTTAATCTTAGTTTGCATATAGCACCTTCCTTTCAAAAATGAACTATAAAATGTATCTACAATGATTATACATCTACTAGGTGTAAATTTCAAGCGGAAGATGCACCGCTTCATATTTTCCTCCATCCCTTGTTTATTTAAAAATGTATCAGTTGTTATATTGACTTCATTTTATTTTTTCTGTATTGTCTCAAGTTGTTCTTTCCTAGTCAAAGCCTAAATATATTTAAGTTATTATTTTGTTGTCGTTGAATGAATACAAAAACTTTATCAAAATACATTCTTAGTTAAACTTAAGGATAAGATTATTATGTTTAATCTTCTTTTGATAAAATGTTTCTATCTTTTTATTTTTAAAACCTAATTCTTTCAATAAAATCACTTCAATTAATGTTTTTAGAATTATGTTAGCATTAATGTACTCTTCATCATGAAATGAAATACCACCCAATTTTTTATCCTGATGAACTAAATAGTTTCTAGTTTTAACCACTTTTTGGATAAATCTATTTCTATTAAGTTTTGGCGTTTTAAAGATCTTGTTCAAGTATTCTTTGAAAAGCATTTTAAATCTTTTCGCAAGTGAGTATTCGTTGCCATATTCTAGTTTATTAAACAATACTTTTCTAAAAGGTTCCTCTATAATATCGGTAGATCTCCTTTTTAACTCCTCTAATATGCACTTATAATCATCGTCCTCAATATATTTGCTTTCGCTTTCGTATTTAATCCTATGATATGCTTCTATGGCTTGCACTAAGCTCAAAAATTTATATTCTAAATACATATCATGGTCATATAAAGATGCGAGATATAATTTGTAAATAGGTTTTAATTTTTCTTCATTCTCAAACCAGTTTTTTAATATGTCTTTGATATTATCTTCTACTTCTCTATAAAAAAATAATGTAGACCGGAAATCAAATTCTCTTTCCATATCTGGTTCTCCCCTAAGAGGAAAATAAACATGTATTGGGGGATTTAAGAAGCTATTCTCCTTAAAATTACACTCTCCTAAAATCATAATTGGATATGAAGGCGATTGGATTATAAAGCTAAATAAATCTTGTAATAATATAATTATTTCTCTTGCGTCTCTAAATTTTATTACTTTTTTGGTATTCTGTTTTACTTGTACTACTGTTTGATCCTTATATTTAAAGTTGCTACCAGCTCCTAGACTTGCTTCGCCTGATAGGCTAGTCTTAATTTGTAGTTGTAGATTTAAATTATTTTTTGCTACATTGACTATTTTTGACTTTTGTGGTTCATGAGAAAATTTAGTTTTCCCATTTTTGAAATGTTTTATATCTAGGGTACTTTTTTTAATGAACCAATTACTTAAATATTGGTATTCAACAAAGACATTAGCAAAATTTATTTTATCTTCTTTATCAAAATGGGTTCCTATAAAGACTGTATTTATATGAAAATACGAGTTACCGGGACTACATCTATATTCCGAACAACTAAAAAGTGTTATTTTCTCTCCTTCGTCAGACTCTCCTAGTATAAATTCAGGATTAACAAATATATGCCAATCATCTTTTTTGCTAAGTATTCCTTTTACTTCTAGTGTCGATATCTTAGAATAGAATATTTTCAATATTCCATAACATTTTTTATCCGAATAATTAGGCAAATACCAATGACCGGTAATTTTTTTAATCATTTTTTTAATCCATTCATAAATTTTTATTGTCAAAAAATATCTTAAAAAAGCTTTTAATATTTATTATTATATGCTAATATATTATAAAAGTAAATAATGTTTTGAAATGTAGGAAGATATATGCAAATAATAGCTTTAATAAATCAAAAAGGCGGAGTGGGAAAAACTACTTGCGCAATTAATATAGGAGCGGGCTTGAATAAGCTTAACAAGCACGTCTTGTTGATAGATTTAGACCCGCAAGCACATTTAACTTACAGCTTAGGCATACCTGCTCACGAGCTTAAGAATACAGTTTATGAGCTTTTAAAGGGAACCGTAAGTTTAAAGGAAACAATTATCAATAGAAATGGCCTTAGCCTGGTCCCCTCTTCTCTTAATTTCTCCGGAGCTGAGATAGAATTTTCAGGATTAGCCGGTAGAGAATTTCTTCTTAAAGAGGTATTGGAAGGATTAAAAAAATATGATTATGTTTTTATAGACTGTCCCCCCAGCTTAGGCCTTTTAACTTTAAATGCTCTTACTACTACTCAAAAAGTTTACATACCTTTACAGACAGAATACTTAGCTTTACAGGGAATGACAAAGCTTTTAGAGACAATAAAAATAGTTAAGAAAAGACTAAATAAAAATTTAGAAATAACCGGAATTATAGCTATGAGGTTTGATAATAGAAAAAATCTTAATAGAGAAGTTGTAGATAAAATAAAAGAGTATTTTGGCAATAAACTATTTAATACTTTAATTAGAGATAACATATCTTTGGCCGAAGCCCCAAGTTTTGGTAAAACTATTTTTGAATATAAATCTAATAGTTATGGAGCTAAAGATTATTTAGACCTTTGTAAGGAAATTATAAAAAGAGGTTAAATAAATGGCAAAAAAAGAACGGTTAGGCAGTGATCCTTTTAAAGATTTTTCTTTGAATTGGATTAAGGATACCAGGGAAGAAAAAAAAGACTCTAAAGAGTTAAAGACACAAAAGCCTAAAGAAGAGTTTAAGCGTCAAAGCGTTTTGACGTCAA
>Ga0307379_10011975_pt1 | contig 11334 bp, 13 predicted proteins | sample UN2MG_FD_202237 | JGI IMG/M metagenome (GOLD analysis project Ga0307379, IMG submission 202237) | Soil microbial communities from Risofladan, Vaasa, Finland - UN-2 | ecosystem: Environmental > Terrestrial > Soil > Coastal area > Acid sulfate soil | place: Finland: Risofladan, Vaasa | collected... | reverse complement strand
CCATCGGGATTCTTTAACTCTCGCCCTGAAAGATTTTCAACCAGCTTTTTTTCTTTAACCAATTCTAAAAGTTTTTTTACCCCTAAAATCATTGTTTTCTTTTTAAAGTAAGAAAAGTATATTGATAATGGTTATTTTTATCGGGTTTATTTTCAATCCGTTCTATTTCTTCCCAATCATTCCAATCAAACTCTGGAAAATAGGCATCTCCCTTAAAATCCCCCTCAATTAGAGTCAGATACATTCTATCAGCTAATGGCAAAAATTGACGATAAATTGATGCTCCCCCGCAAATCATTACCTCTTTAAAATCTTTGGCTATTTCTAAGGCCCCTTCTATAGAGTAAGCAATTTGACAACCAGATGGAGCAAAATTTTTATCTAAAGTTAAGATAATGTTAGTTCGACCAAGCAAAGGCTTACCAATTGATTCAAAGGTTTTTTGACCCATAATCACTGACTTTCCCATGGTTAATTGCTTAAAATGCTCCATGTCAGCCGGCAGATTCCAAGGCAATTTATTATTAATCCCAATGACCCAATTTTTGCCTATAGCCACGATTATTGATATAGTGGATTTGCCTTCTTTTAACATTATATGATATTATATCCTAAGTTAATTTAAACGGCAAGTTTTTTATTTAGGACTATGAACAAGAAAAATAAATGCATTATTTTAGACTATTCTGACCTGAAAAAAATCGTCGATGCTCATAAAACTCTTGGTCATAAAATTGTCTGCACGGTTGGTTCTTGGGATATGCTTCATATTGGGCACTTGCGCTATTTAATAAAAGCGAAAGAGCAGGGCGACGTTCTTATTGTCGGTGTAGATAGTGACCGTGGAATAAAATTATATAAAAAAAATGAGCTTAGGCCTGTTATACTTCAAGAAGAAAGAATGGAAATGCTCAGCTATCAAGATTGCGTTGATTATGTTACTTTAATAGACGATATAGACGATGAGGGAAAATGGCAATACGAATTGATAAAAACAATCAAGCCGCATCTATTTGTTACTACTATCGACAGTTATCCGGAAGAACAAATTAAAGATATCGGGTTACACTCTGACGATATTTTAATTCTTCCAAGACAAGCAGAAAAAACTTCTACAACAGAAATTATAGAAAGAATGATAAAAAAACATCTTGAAGCAATGCTTACTAATATAACAAATAAAAAATGAAAATAAAATTTGTTAATATAAATAATGCCAGGAAGGGAGAATACCAAAAAGTAATAGAAAGAATAGCTAAAACTGGCAAGTGCCCTTTTTGCAAAGAACATTTTAAATATCATAAAAAACCAATCCTTAAACGAAAGGACGATTGGTTTTTGACAGAAGCAAGCTGGCCATATAAAAATACTGATTGCCACCTTATGATTTTAGGAGAAAAGCACAGAGAGAATCTTTTCGAATTGAAGAAGAAAGACTTTGAAGCTGTATTCTTTTTGGCTGGATGGGCAATAAAGAAATATAAAATCAAGGGTGGGGGTTTAGTTATGAGATTCGGTGACACAGATTTAACCGGAGCTTCGGTTGCCCATCTCCATTTTCATTTAATTTCTCCTCAAAAGGATAAAAAAACGGGCCGAGCCCGAAGAGTCAACTTCCCTATTGGCTAGATAGCAATCTCTCCCTTAATTGAAGGGTAGGGATCATATCCTTCAAGCTTAAAATCTTCGTAATCAAAATCGAAGATGTTTTTTATTTTTGGATTAAGAATCATCCGAGGCAGGAGTTTTGGCGTACGAGTTAATTGAAGTTCTGCTTGTTCAATATGATTAAGATAAAGATGGGTATCTGATAAGGTATAAATAAATTCATGGGCTTTTAAACCGGTTACTTGGGCTACCATCATTAAAAGTAAGGAGTAGGAAGCAATATTAAAAGGAACGCCAAGAAAAACATCGCAGCTTCTCTGAAAAAGATGCAAAGATAACTTACCCTGAGCGTGAAAAAACTTAAAGAAGCAGTGGCAGGGGGCAACAAAAACTTTATCAACATCCTCCGGGTCCCATGAAGTTACTACCAAGCGTCTTGAGTCGGGGAATCTTTTTAAATCATCTATAACATTTGATATCTGGTCAATTGTTCCTCCTTCTCTTTTTTTCCAATGGCGCCATTTTTCTCCATAAATTGGCCCCAATTCTCCTGGAGGTAAATTATACTTGGCGCAGGCCTCGGGAGTTGCCCATTCATCCCAAATGGTAACTCTATGGTCTTGCAAATATTTAACATTGGTATCTCCTCTTAGGAACCAGAGCAATTCATAAATAATAGATTTTAGCGGCATTTTCTTTGTGGTCATTAAAGGGAAGCCATCATCTATTTTGAAACGCATCTGATAACCGCAAACAGCGATGTTCCCCGCTCCCTGGGGGTCGCCCTTTCTCTCACCGCTTTCTAAAACATGTTTTAATAAATCTAAATATTGTTTCATATGGATTAATTATAAAAAATTTGAAGAAATATGTATAATTTCAACTCCGGCCGATTCCATGGTGTTTTTACCATCTAAATTTGAAGCTCCTTCGGTAAAAAAAAGCTTGCCAATCCCAGACCAAGTAATGAACTTTGCACAAAGAGAACAAGGAAAATGAGTAAGGTAGAGGGTAGTTCCTTCCAATTTAATACCAGCTTTAGCGGCTTCGGCAATCAACTTCTGTTCAGCATGGATAGTGGAAGAAAACTCTTGTTTCTCTCCGGCTTTAAAAAAGTCCCTCATTGAACCTATCTGATAAGGAGTGTTGTCATCAGGGACGCCTTGATTATAAGAACGGGCAATGATTTTTTTGCCCCTCACCAAAATAGCGCCAACCTGACGCCACCAATCTCCGCTTTTCTCAGCCTCTTTGTAAGCTTCTTTCATCATTCTAACATCAAAAAAATTTTCTGATTTCTTAATAATATTTGCCGGTAGTTCGGTCAGAATTTTTTCTTTGTCCCAGCGGAGAAAAACAGATTCCCACCTTACTTTTTCCCCTTCAAAATATTTATCACAAAGCTTTCTAGAAATCTCGTCTTGAATTAAAACAAGTTCTTTTCCTTTTAAGTTTTTAATATTGTCTTTGGAAAGAATTGATATTTTTTCAAATCCAAGCTTTCCCAAAAGATCTCTTACCTTCTCTGTGGCAATAACTTCAATAGTTGGTTCTCTTTCAGATAATTCTTCCTGTAATTCTTTATTAATAATATAAATTTCAGAAACTTCCTTTTTAGTCTTCTCTAAAAAATCCAAATACCCTTTATGGATAACAGGAATGTATAAAATGAGAGCTTTCGAGCGCATAAAAAGAGAATTACTTAATGCTAATGCCCATGTTTTTTGCGGTGCCTTCAATAATTTTCATTGCGCTTTCAATATCATCTGCGTTTAAATCGGGCATTTTGGTCTTGGTTATTTCTTTGAGTTGGGCTTTGGTTAAATGAACTCCGGTATGGCCAAATTTAAGTTTTTGGTCAGGCAAATTTAAAAAATCAAAAAGTTTTCCTGCTTGGGTTGATTAACCCGAACCATTTAATCCTTCTATTACAATAAGTTTTCCGAAAGAGAATCTTTTTTGCATTAAAATATTTTAGCACAGAAAAGAAATTTGGCCAACCATCAAGGTTGGCCATTTTTTTTATTTTTTCACTTTATAACAATGACGACAACGGGCTTCGTACTTTTCTTTAGATCCTACAACAATAATCTGGTCATCATAAGAAGCCGGATGACCATTAATTAGGCGTTGACTACGGGTAGCCGGTGCTCCACATTTCACACAGACAGCCGATAATTTATCCACTTTTTCGGCTATGGCTAAAAGAAGTGGCATTTGCCCAAAGGGCTCACCGCGAAAGTCCATGTCTAGCCCTGCTACGATCACCCGGATACCTCTATCAGCCAGTTCATTACAGACTTCAGGAAGGTCATCGCCAAAAAACTGAGCCTCATCGATAGCCACGACATCGGTGTCAGGCTCAACCGACTCTAACAAGGTTCTTGCATTTGGGACCGCTATTGCCTCATGACGAATAACCCCAGGGTGGACTACTAATTCGTCAGGCGAATAGCGATCATCGGCTGAATGTTTGAAGACCTGAACCTTCTGACGGGCTATCTGGACCCGTACCAGGCGGCGGATCAGCTCCTCGCTCTTGCCCGAAAACATCGGACCAGTAACAACTTCAATCCATCCTCGTTTCTTTCTCTTTTTCATTTTTTCCTCCTCCCTATTTAAATTTTTAAATTTAAAGAACTATTTTATTTAAGTTTTGTTTTTCTGGGAGCACCGATATAACCTGTGGCGACAATAACATCCTCTCTGACAATAATTGCCCCACCTTTATTTCTAAAACAGGCTGACATCTCGGCAACTTCTTTGGCAATATTTAAATAGTATTCTTCTTTTGATATCCTTGGCATAATTACTCAATAGTTATTCCCATATTGCGAGCGGTGCCTTCAATAATTTTCATTGCGCTTTCAATGTCATCTGCGTTTAAATCGGGCATTTTGGTCTTTGCTATTTCTCTAAGTTGGGCTTTGGTTATTTTGGCCACTTTTGTTTTATTGGGGACACCGGAACCCTTTTCAATACCGGCTGCTTTTTTCAACAATTCAGAAGCCAGCGGCTGTTTTAATACAAAATCATAAGTTCTATCTTCATAGACCTTAATTTCAACGGGGATTATAAAGCCCTGATTATTTTTTGTGGCGTCATTAAATCTTTGGCAAAATTCGGATATATTCACTCCGTACTGAGCCAAAGCCGGGCCAACCGGCGGAGCAGGCGTTGCCTGACCAGCTTGAATTTGAAGTTTTACGATTGCTTTTACTCTTTTTGCCATGTTTTTTTACAACTTCTTTATTTGTAATGAATCCAGCTCAACGGGAGTATCCCTGCCAAATATATTGACCAACACTTTAACCTTTCCCCGTTCTTGGTCAATCTCGGAAACCTTGCCATCAAAATCTTTAAAGGGCCCATCAATAATTTTTACCAAGTCGCCTATTTTCGCTTCTATCTTATATTGGGGTTCTTCTTCTATCATTCGTTTTTTTAAATTTTCAATTTCTTCTTTAGAAACCGGGACAGGCGTTGTCCCTGCTCCCACAAACCCCGTAACATTTGGAGTATTTCTGACCACGTACCAACTATCGTCAGTAACAATCATTTCTACCAAGACATAACCCGGATAAATTTTTTCTTCAACCGTTTTTCTCTTACTATTTTTAATTTTAATCTTTTTTTCTTTAGGAACAATAACGTTAAAAATTTTATCTTCCATACCTAAAGACTCAACTCTTTGTTTTAAAGCTTTGGCCACGGCATCCTCATAACCGGAATAAGTGTGTAGAACATACCAATTTCTGTCTTGAGAAATTTGCTGTTTGGGCATAGTAGGTTAAATTATAGTACAAAATTCTCCAGTAAGGTGGTGAATAAAATATCAAAGCCACCCAGAAATATAGCCACAACAACCGAAATTCCAATAACAATCAAGGTATATTTTATGGTTTCTTCTTTAGTCGGCCAATTAACTTTTTTCATTTCGAGCCTAACCTCTTTTAAGAAAGTGATGACTTTGTTTGGAATATTTGCTATGTTCATATTTCGAATGTTAACTGAAAGACGGCTAAACGTCAAGATTTTTAACCTTTTTTGCGTGCGCTTGGATAAATTTCTTTCGAGGCAGAACTTCATCTCCCATCAAAATATCAAAAATTCTATCCGCTTCTTTCGCTTCTTCAATATTTATTTTCAAAAACACTCTTTTTTCCGGATTCATGGTAGTTTCCCACAACTGATCGGAATTCATTTCTCCCAAACCTTTATATCTTTGAATAGATAAGCCAATTGTCCTTTCTTTTTTTATTTTTTCTAAAATTTTATTTTTTTCTTCCTCGCTATAAGCATATTCTATTTTTTTTCCGACCTGAATACGATAAAGAGGCGGTTGAGCGATATATAAAAAACCTGCTTCAATAAGAGGTCTAAAATAACGGTAAAAAAGAGTTAAAAGAAGGGTCCTGATATGAGAACCGTCAACATCGGCATCGGTCATTATGATAACACGATGATATCTGGCTTTTTTTATATTAAAATCTTCGGCGATCGCTGTTCCTAAAGCAATAATTAAAGATCTTATTTCTTTTGAGGTCAGAATTTTATCAAGCCGGGAGCGCTCAACATTTAAAATTTTTCCTCTCAAAGGCAGAATTGCCTGAAACCTTCTATCTCTGGCTTGACGCGAACTTCCTCCGGCTGACTCCCCTTCAACAATATAAAGCTCTGATTCTTCCGGTTTTTTTGAAGTACAATCAGCTAATTTACCGGGCAAAGCTAATCCTTCCAAGGTACCTTTTCTTAAAACAGTGTCTCTGGCAACCTTGGCTGCTTTCCTGGCTCTTGAAGAAAGAATGCATTTTTCAATAATTGCCCTGGCGTCTTGAGGATTTCTTTCTAAAAAATCTGACAGGGTTTCAGAAACTATTGCCTCAACCGCTGTTTTTGCCTCCGGATTTCCTAATTTTGCCTTTGTTTGACCTTCAAATTGAGGATCTTTCAATTTTACCGAAACTACGCCACTAAACCCTTCTCTGACATCTTCTCCCGATAAATTATCATCGTCATTCTTTAAAAGACTATTTTTCTTAGCATAATCATTAAAAGTTCTCGTTAGGGCGGTTCTAAAGCCGGTTAAATGCGTCCCGCCTTCGCCAGTATAAATATTGTTGGCAAAACTTTCCTCAAAATATTCGTATTCTTCGGTATATTGAAAAGAGGACTCAACTAATATTCCATTTTTCTCTCCCGAACCATAATAAATATTCGGATGAAGTTTTCCTACTTCCCTGGTTAAATGTTTAACATAAGATGCAAGTCCTCCCTCAAAATAAAAAGCGTAGGATTTGTCCGGTTTTTCTCTCTGGTCAACAACGATAATTCTTACTTTTTTGGTTAAATAGGCCTGCTGACGAAGATGATTTAAAATTTTCTTTAAATCAAATTTAATGTCGCTGAAAATTTCGGGGTCGGGCTCAAAATAAACCGAGGTGCCGGTTTGTCTACATCTTTCACCTTTCTTTACTTTTGTTATGGCTTTTCCTCTCACATATTCTTGCCAATGCCGGACACCGTTGCGACAAACTTCAACTCTCATCCATTTTGAAAGAGCACAAACCACCGAAACCCCAACTCCATGAAGACCGCCCGCTACCTGATAAGCTTTGCCGCCGAATTTTGCTCCGGCATGAAGCGTAGTCATTACCGTTTCTAAGGCAGATTTTTTTGTTTGAGGATGCTTTTCAACTGGAATTCCCCTACCATCATCAGTTGTTTTAACTTTATTCCCGGGCGAAAGAATTAGTTCAATATTTTTAGCGTAGCCAGCCATTGCCTCATCTAAATTATTATCAATACACTCCCAAATTAAATGATGAAGACCTTCCGGTCCCGTGGAACCAATATACATTCCCGGTCTTTTTCTAACCGGTTCAAGGCCTTCTAGGACATAGATGTCTTTTGCCTCGTAATTTGACTCTTTTTTTGTTGTTTTTGGTTTACGCGCCATAATTCTATTTTCTCACAGTCCACCCTGGATTTTTTTCCAGAATTTTAATTATTTTATTTTGTAATTCATCTATCTCTTCCGAAGATAAGGTTCGATCCTGGGTCTGATAAATTATATGAAAAGCCAAATTCTTTTTCCCTGCAGGAATCTCCTTTCCCTCGTAAATATCAAAGAGGTCAACATCCCGAATTATCTTTCCGCCAGTATCATAAATTTTATTTAGAACTTCTGCTATTTTTACATTTCTCGAGACTAAAACCGCTATATCTCTGACGGCTGACGGGAATTTAGAAATCGGCCGGTATTCATGTTCTTCTGAAGCCAATTGAGAAAGTTTTTCAAAATCAATATCGAACAAAACCGTTCTCTCTTTTATATCCAATCTGCTCAGAATTTTTGGAGAAACTTCTCCCAAAAAACCAATTTTTTGGTGATCAACCTTAATTTCAGCACATTTTTGTGGATGTAGCCAGAACGTTTTTGATCTTTTTAATTCATTCGGATATTCATCATACCAAATATTAGCTATTCCTAATTTATTTAAAAGTAAATCGACTACGCCTTTTACTTCATAAAAAGCGTCGCCCGTAATTACTCCAACAAGTATTCTATTTTCAGATTTCGGAGGTTGGAAAATTTTTCCTAATTCAAAAATTTTTATTTTGGGAAAGTATCTTTGATTTTTTTTAACATTTTTTAATAAATTAGGAATTAAACTAGCCCTTAGATATTTATATTCTTGACTTAAAGGGTTTTCTACTTCTATTAATTTTTCTTCATATCCGAAAAGTTTAGCTTCTTCTTCTCCAAAAAATGAATAGTTATAAACTTCAGTAAATCCGGCTTCTTTTAAAATATTTTTGGTAAAATCTTCCCAGAAAATATTTAAATTCTTTTGGGGCAGAACCAAAGAAGATATTGGAGAAATACAAGGAATTTTATCATAACCATAAATTCTGCCTATCTCCTCAATTAAATCTTCCTGAATGCTTATATCTAATCTCCAGGTAGGGACTCGAACCTCAATAACCCGAGCCGTAGCGAAGGGTAAAGAAGAGGATTTATCCTCTTTGCCATAAGAATCTCTGATAGATTTACATTGAAATCCCAGCTTTTTTAGAATGTTTTTAATTTCTTTTTTTGGAACTTTTACTCCGAGCAGTTTCTCAACATAATTTAAATCTAACTTGATTCTCTGCGGCAAAACCTTTTTATTATAAACATCAACAAGTCCGTAACTAACCTTACCTTTAGCAATTTTTTGAATTAAAAAAGCTGCCCTATTTATTGCAAATTCTGTCAGATTAGGATCTATGCCGTGCTCAAATCTTAAAGAAGCATCGGTTTTGAGATTTAATTTTTTAGAACCTTTTCTTATAACTTGAGGGTTAAAGTTGGCTGATTCCAAAACCACTATTTTTGTTTTTTTATCAATTTCTGGAAGTTTTCCGCCTTTAATTCCGGCAATGGCTACTGGTTTTTTAACATCAGCGATGACCAAAATATTTTCATCTAAATCATACTTTTCTTCATCCAGAGTAACAATTTTTTCCCTTTCCTTGGCGAATCTGACAATAATTTTTCTGCCTTCAAGCTTTTGGCCATCAAAAGCATGTAGGGGTTGACCGGTCTCCAGCATTACATAATTAGCAATATCAACAATATTGTTAATAGGCCTCAGCCCACAAACTTTTAATCTATCCTGAATCCATTTTGGTGAGGGACCTACTTTAACGTCAGTGATTACTTTGGCACTGTAGCGAGGGCAGGCTCTCTTATCTTTTACCTCCACGGTGAAATGAATCAGAAATTCATTGAACTCTACTGAAACAAAATCCTTTGCCTTTGTTTTCTTCTCCTCCTTAAGCGCCTTAAAAGAAGGCTCTGAAAACGAAAGTCCGGTGATGGCCGATATTTCCCTGGCGATTCCCTGATGGGAAAAACAGTCTCCCGCCCTATTGGGTTTGACGTCAATATCCAAGACATAATCTTTTCCCTGTTTTTTCACTTCTTTAACCTCGCTGAAATGACTCATTAAGATATCGGTCAGTTTCTGGGGAGCCAGTAATTTCTGCTTAAAAAATGATTGTAGCCACTTATAAGAAAAATTCATCGCCGTTAAAACTGTTGAAGAAATCTCAGGTCGCCCGAACGGAACAACCTTATGTCGTTGATCTTGTATTTCATCATCGTCAACCTTTCCAAGCCAAACCCGAACGCCCATCCCTGCCAGTTTTTGGGATTAAGCCCGGCAGCCTTGAAGACGTTGGGGTGAACCATGCCCGCTCCCGCCATTTCCACCCAGCCCGTTTTTTTGCAAGTCGCGCAACCCTTTCCTCCGCAAACCACGCAGCTGATGCTGATGTCGAAAGAGGGCTCGGTAAAAGGAAAAAAATCCGGCCTCAACCTGAAATCAATGTCTTTCCTGAAGAATCTTCGGAAGAACTCTCCTACCACCGCTTTAAGATTTGCCACAGAAATTTTCTCATCAACCATTAATCCTTCAACCTGGAAAAGCTGGAACTCATGAGACGAATCAGTTGCCTCGTGCCGGAAAACGGGACCGGGAGCTATTATTCTCAAGGGCGGATTGTGCTTCTCCATAAACCTTACCTGAACCGGACTCGTATGGGTGCGAAGCAGAAGGCCGTTTTTCAAATAAAAGGTGTCCCAGACGTCCCTGGCCGGATGGTCTTTGGGAATGTTTAAAGCATCAAAATTGTACCACTCGCTCTCCATCTCCGGTCCTTCAATAACCGAAAAACCCATTGATTGAAAAATATCTTCAACATCTCTTCTGGCCAAAGTTAAAGGGTTTAAGTGGCCCACGACCGGCCGCTTGCCGGGAGCCGTGATGTCAAGCCATTCTTTTTCTTCGGCTTCTTTCTGTACTTTCTGTTTTATCTCTCTAGTTTTTTTATCAAACTGAATTGTAAGAAAGTTCTTAATTTCGTTTGCCTCCCTGCCCACTTTTATTCTCTGGGCTTTCGGTAGTTTTTCCAATGACCTCAAAACCAAAGTAAGTTCTCCTCCTTTGCCCAAATACTTTTTAAAAACCTCGTTCAAAAGCTTGAGATCTCCCGCTCTTTCTATTTCTTTTTGTGCCTGTTTTTTGAGTAATTTTAAGTTAATTTTAGCCATGTTTATATTCTTATTTTACCTTAAAATGAATTCAAAATCAAGTGTGGATAACCCCTATATCAAACAAATTGTAAAATAGTTTGTCAAATAAAAAGTAGACATCCGATGTCCATATTGAGATGTCCACTTTGAAATCAGGATTTCTGTTCTGAAGGCGCGGGCGATGAGGTGAGCCTCATCTTCCGCGCTGCGCTATCGCTTGCGCGGGCGATGGGATTTGAACCCACGATCTCTGCCGTGACAGGGCAGCGCTTTTAACCAGGCTAAGCTACGCCCGCATGGTGCCGGCGACAGGACTCGAACCTGTGACCTTGGCCTTATGAAGACCCTGCTACTACCTCTGAGCTACGCCGGCGAATTCTATACTACTCCTCTTACTAAACCTTCAATCCAGCCATTAATTTTTCTTCGTAATTTAGTCCCTTGACGAACCGTTATCCTTAAGGTTCCGTAGTGACTATCAGGGTTTGAGTAAACTTTTTTAACTTTGCTCTTTATTAAAACTGTTTTATTAAATTGATCCGGTGGAATCTTTGTCAAATTGGACCAATAATTTTCAACTTTCTTTATTCTGTTTTTATGAATTTTATTTATTTTAACTTGTAAAGATATATTATTTTTTGAAA
>Ga0307379_10011973_pt1 | contig 11336 bp, 18 predicted proteins | sample UN2MG_FD_202237 | JGI IMG/M metagenome (GOLD analysis project Ga0307379, IMG submission 202237) | Soil microbial communities from Risofladan, Vaasa, Finland - UN-2 | ecosystem: Environmental > Terrestrial > Soil > Coastal area > Acid sulfate soil | place: Finland: Risofladan, Vaasa | collected... | reverse complement strand
TAGGACCGTATATAATTCGTTGATGTCCGACGGGAGACCAAGCGGAGCGCCCTGATCCTGTGACCTGTAGGCCCTGGTGTTGATGATGTTAAAGCCGGCCATGTCCAAGTCACCGGTTGGAACCAGCGATGCCGGGTCTACAGGGGCTCCTTCGCCGGGGGCATGGGTGTGGGAGTCTATCCTGAAGAACGCGTCATTTAGGATTTGCGCCCATTGGGGACCCGGAGTCACGCCAACGTCGGGGATTGTCAGTAGCATCAGCGGCGTTAACGGCATCTAGAACACCCACAGTGAAATGGTCACGTTGGTCGACGTGTCCAGATTAATGAATTGGTCAGGAAGCGCCGGCGTCACCGCAGCTGCCGTAGATTCGAAAACAGTAGCTGAAGCGTCCCGGCGCACCACAATCCAGCCAAGATACTCCCGCTCAAGCTTGTGTTCCACCCGAACCGGTACCGCCGGGACAAGGGCAATGTCTTGCAGCAAGCGGCCATTTGTGATCGGCAGCTGCAACAGCTGGTCAATCGGGTCCGCAAGGTACCGTGTGAGAGACTCCAACTCGCGGTTGTCGTCCGGGATGAACCGTAGAGCCGATAGTTCAAACGGCATTATCCCCACCAGCCATTCGAGGTCACATCCGTCACCCGGTAAGGCTCCTGTGCGTCGCGCGTCTCAGCAGCCGCCATGATGCGGCTAGAGAGACTCTCCTTTTGCTGGATGAACGGCCCCGCGTCGGACTCCTCCTTGATAGCCATCCGGGCAGCCACATCCACCACGGAATACTCTTCCCAACCCTGGGGGATCACCTGGTCTACCAAGTCCGTATCAGTAACCAACGGCTGGAACTGCCGGATGTAACGCAGCGTCGCGACCGTCGCCACTGGTGTCGGGATGAACCGTAATTCATTCCCCACTATACGGTAATACATCCCCAACACGCCGCCGAACGCCGTCCCCGGGAAAGACTTGTACACATTCCGCTCAGAAGCCATGTACCTGGGGACACTGTACGTAATGCCCCCCACATTGGCATCCACCCCTTGGGCCTTCAGGAAGTCCAAGGGCAGCAGGTACGTGTCCTGTCCGGCTATGACGTTTATGGTGAGCTCCTTCTCGTAGTAATCCTCAAAGGACATCACCATGATGTCGTGTAGCTCAGACAACGACGCATTAACCCAATCATTGACCTCGTTATCGGTCACAAACTGGGTCTGATCCATGTCGGCCGCGCGTCTGGCGCGCACGCGCATGTTTGCTAGCGTCGTGCTGTTGGACACTAGTAGTCATCCTCCATGCCCACGTTACAGAGATCCATCATCCCTTTGAATGCCTCGAATACCGCTTCGGAGTCCTTTTCTGCGATGGCTCCTAAGAACTGGTCACCCAGCTCCTTGCCGAGATCCTCGTAGGACTCCTCAGAAGGCTTCTTCTTGGACATAATTGCAATTGCTAGACCGGGCCCGTTGCCGTAACCATCCATCATCTGTAGCTCCTAGAATTTAGCGCTGCTGTTACGCACCACGAAGATAAAGTTAACAACCCCGCTTTGGTTGTCATTCGGCACCCCATCGGCCGCATTCACGATGACAACGCAACCCTGGTAATCACCTACAGGACAAGTCTTCGGCAACAATATCGCGGCCTCTGAGTCGCTTTCGAAGCTTGGGACGAAGGCTAAGATCTCCTGGAACTTGTCAGCCAGGGTGATGTAATAGTAGGCGCTCCCGCCCCCGACGTCCGTTACCGTGAAGCTGTACCCGTCAGAGGGCCTTACGGAGTCAGGGAGCACGGCGCCGGAGTCCAACTCGAACTTCCCCGCAATGATCGTGATCCCCGTCCCGTAGGCCGTGGGGATATTTAGGTTCCTAGAGGCCATCGTATCCCCCTAAAACTTAGCGCTGCTGTTACGCACAATGAACAAGCCTTGGAAATTGGCCGTATAATAGACCGGTGTGCGGGCGCCGGCGATGTTCTCGTACTGGGTTAGCTCAACAGTGCGACGATTATCGAAAAGCGACGAAACCCCGCTAAACACCGAGTCGAAATCAGGGTTAACCTGCCCGCACTCGAGCATCCCCATCAGGACCTCACCAAAAGCGTCTTTTGTGGTGACGCGGACTACTCCCGCCCCCTGTACCGACACCTCTACACTGTAGCCGTCCGGGGGGACCAGGTTAAGGATGTCCATCCCGGTGCCACCGCCTGTTTCTAAGCCGGTGAATGAAAACGGGATCATAACCACCCCAGAGCCGTATGCCTGGGGGAAATTTAGGTTTCTACTTGCCATCGATTCCCCCTAGAATTTTACGCTACTGTTGCGCATCACGATTAATCCATGGATATCGCAATTGTAATATTTCCCTTTAAATTGCTCCAGGGGCAGTGCAGGAGCCGGAGATTCAGGGATCAGTGTTTTCAAGATGAAGCGGAGGCGACCATCTGGAAGATTCTGAATGCCAGCCCATTCCAGTGAACTGTTTGGCTCCGAGTCAGGAAATAAGGTGAATTGGGCTGAAACAAGCTCGTTAAATCTATCCGAAAGATCAACATAATAGTTCCCAGCGACGGTGCCACCTAGAGTAGACACGCTCACTGAGTAATCTTCTCCCGGGACAATGTCCGTCACCCAGTCGGGAGCGAATGCGTCAAATGCGCGGAATGAAAAAGGTATAAAGATAACCCCGGTACCATAAGCCTGGGGGGTGTTGAAATTGCGACTCGCCATGGTAGCCCCCTAAAACTTAGTGCTGCTGTTGCGCAGGATTATGTTCATGTAGATCGTCGAATTAAGATATTTCGATACCCAAACACCCGCGACAAGGAGGAATTGCCGAACGTCAATCCTCCAGGTGCCGTTGGGTAGGTGGTCGACGTTCTCGAGAACCATCCTGTTATTTGTGCCTGTCGAGATCGTGTCAACGTTCACTGAGAGCAGCTCGGGGAACGCGTCCTTGGTGAAAACACTAACGGCCCCTGATTGAGCGCCTTGTGAAGTGACCGCGAAGTTGTAGCCATCACTTGGGGTCTCGTTGATGATAGTAACATCATTATAAGGGACCACCCCTATGCCTCGGGTTTCGAAATTCAACGGCATCATAACGACGCTGGACCCGTAGCTCTGGGGGAAATTGAAATTGCGTGACGCCATGTGGTGTTCTCCTGAAACCATAGGGGGCGCAGGCCAGGCTGCCCACGCCCCCGGGGAACTACAAATACTAGCTGAGAGTTACACGGACATTATGTCCCGCGGCGCTGGTTGCTAAATTACCGTAACCTCCGCAGCGTACCTCGTAGCTATCTGCCGCAGATTGCCTCAAAATTTGGTTGTCGTCCATCTTTAGGATCTGCACCGCAGGCCCAATGCTGTGGAACTTCCAAGTTTTCATCTCCAGACCGAATGCTACGTTGGTCGGGATGGTGTTGTCTGCAATCACTTGGATAGGGCCCATGTCGCCGTCGATGACGATGGTGCGGAACCCAATATGCGCAGCCTTGAACGCCACTGCTCGGTCGTAAACGACCTTCGCGCCGAGTTCATTCACCAGATTGCGATACTGAACGTTATTCACAAAGAAGTAATCAATCTTACCGCACTCGCGTGCCGCGATTGACTGACCACCGACCAAGGCCTCCTGAATAGTTAGCCCCGTTCCGTCGAACCGTTGGCCTGCGAGCCTGGTGACGTCTGAACTTCTGTCCAGGCCGAAGAAATTATCGCCTGGGAGGGGTGCCACCTGGGGTACCCACGCAGAGAGGCCGGCGACCGCTGCGCCGAACATGCCGCGTCGGAATACGAAATCGTTGGTGGCTACGGTCGGGACCCGCGCATCCCAGTTGGCATCGAGGGTCAGCACGCCGGTAGTGCGGTTGATGGCGCTGATGGTACCAAAACCGAGCTTCACGACGCCCGTGGTGCCATCGGTTGAGGCGGTCTCAACCTGCATTCCCCGTTCAAAATTCACGATCTCGTTTATGTCGGCTAATGTAATAGTAGGCGTGCCTACTGGATTTGTAGCAATCCGACCAATCGCGCCACCGCCGTTGCGGGGCATGTCGATACAGAGCTGCCGAGAGGTTGCTGCCAAAATGCCGTCGATCTGGGCTGTGGTACCGTCCATGAACGCGCCGGCGTCGATTTTGGACGCCATCGCCGTTTCACCGGTGATGGAAGCAACGCCATACCAACGAGTACGGGTCAGCCGGAAGGCTTCGACGTCAACGCCGTTTTGGGCTTCCTGAGCTACGGCAAAGTCAGACGATACGCCCTGGGGCTGTGAAACCAGGTTCACAAGCCGGAGGTCGCTACCGACGAAAGACTCTTCCTTCTGCATCATCGCCCAAAGGGGGCACGCGCAATAGGTTAGGTCTGTAATGTAGTCTTCTGTGTATAGCTCTTTGAGAGCGTCGTTATAGCCTTGTAGATTTAATGGAGTAGGTGCCATGTCGTCGTGCCCCGTTCACAAACGGGGCCGGAATTAGTGGGCGCCCGCCTGTATTTTGGCAGCTAGGTACTTAATCTTGTCGGACCGATCCATTTTGGAGAAGTCGACAGGCTGTACCGTCCCCGTATGCCCGTTAGTGAGCGTACGCGGTGCCGCTGGTTTTTGTGTGCTTTGCGGGGCTGGCTTTGTGGTGCCCAATTTTGACTGGAACTTCTTGGTTTTCGTGAGTCGTTCTACTTTCGACTCTAACTCTTGCTCGATCATATTCGCAGCGTCGGCTAGAGGCAAATCTTCACCGGTTCGCCGGTAATGCAGAGCCACCAGATTAAAGACCTCATCATCGGCTTCATAGGCCCTAATGTACCCAAAACTCTCGTCCGAGAGAATGCCCGCGAGGTCTTTTCTGGCCTCCGCTATGATGCGATCGTTTTGTGATTGCACCGCCTGCTGCTGCAGGGCCTCGTTGGATGCCTTCACCTCGGCAAGCTCACTGCGAACCCGGCGGATCTCCTCCATCGGCGACGGTTGCCCGTCGTTCAGCTTCCGCTGGGTGTAATCCGAGTAGAAATCCGGGTTCTGGTCTTCCAGATACTTGATCGGGTCTTTCTTAACGGCCTCAAGCTCCACCCGGTACTTCGCCGCCTCGGCTTGCTGTAAGACTAACCGCGCCTGGTCTGCCTTTAGCTGGCGCTCCTTACGGGTGAGCATGGCCAATGTCCGAGCCCGCTTGGACGGGGTATCGTCGGGCGGAGCAGCGGCGGCCTCCACGGCTTCGGGCACCTCCTCGGCATCCGCCACAACCTCCTCGGCTTGGTCTCCCTCCGGGGCTGCATCGTCTGCGGTGAGTGCAGGCTCGGTTACTGCGTCATCAGCGTCACTGGGCACACTGGCCTCAATAGCAGCCTCTGCCAGGCCCTCGGTGATCGCCTCTGGGTCCTCTGCGGCCTCTGGGGCCTCTGGGGCTGACCTGGCTTGGATGGCCGCCACCACCGAGGCGATCTGGTCGCTGCGGGACTGCGGCACCGGGGGCGTGGGAGGTAACTCTTGAATTGCTGTCATTGGGGGATCGCTCCTAGCTGTTGGGCTTCACTTGGGATTCCGGCTAACTGTGCCATGTCCGGAGCGGGGCCCCCCGGGGGCGGCCCACCTTGCGGGGCTCCTGGGGGTACCTGCTGCTGCATTTCCATGGATTGGGCAGCTGCCTCGGCAAGGACGGCCGTTGCATCGGCGATGTACTGCCTTAGGAGGTCTAGGCGGTCCTCTGGGACCTCGTCCGTCTGGGCCTTGAGCAATGCGTAGGTCATGGTCTTTACGTTCAACTGCAGGTCGCTGTGGGGGTCTGGGGCTACGTACTTCCCCTTTCCAAGCATCTGCTCGATGATCATGTTGGCATACGACAGCGGGGAGTTGTTCAGGCTGGTCACGGCCTCTAGGTCTGGGTAGTCCATTAGCAACGATGCCTCGTCCTTTGAGACGAATCCGACCTCAATCATCTGCGCGACCTGTTCCCACTTGCCGGCTGGGGTCTGCGGGAGGAATGACGTCGGGTAGATTTGCAACACATACTGGTCAGCCTCGAGGTCTATCTCGGACCAGTCTACGATCTCCATCTTACGCCCGGACTGGGTTACCACAGCGTACTTGCCATCCCGCTTGTAGATCTCCTTGGCTAGCTCAATCTGCTGTTTGGCCACGTCCATATAAAACTCTTCGAATGCCTGCCCAATCAGCGCAAACCTCTCACTCTGAATCTCATTGTACTCAATTATGCTTTTTCCACTGTTCAAACCGGCTGGCTTACGCCCAGTTGCCGACAACTCCGACACCCCAGACTGTTCAAACGCACGGCTGTAGAGGCGATCGAGGTGCTGGAAATACTCCGGGGAGATGGCTTGGATGGTAGTAAATATAGGTTGTTGCCCTACATACTCTATTACTCCCCAATCCTCATTGCTTAAGTGAGACTTAACAACTTTGGAGCCACGGTGGATGAACACATGGGACGTCGCCAGGCGCATCAGCGACTGGATCTTGCGTAGGATCAGGTTTACTTCGAATTGGATCCCTTTGAGATTATCCGATAGCCCTTCACCAAAAAACCCTAAGCGCCGCTTAGTCCATCGTAGGAACACCACCGGGAAGTGGGATTTATGCCATGGCTCATCGACGAAAATAGCATTGCCGATACAGAGCACATGCCGGCCATCGGTGGCGCCGGGGTAGCTTGGTAGGTGCCAGGCTTCAACAACGGTTGCCATGGGGGAGAGCGCCGAAGCGTCGGCCTGGGGGTCTCGGAGGATGCCTGCGGCTTCGATCTCCTCCTTTAGCTCGGCATAATCTTCCATGAGACGCGATTTGGCCACATTACGGACTTGGAAGAGGTCTCGGGGGTCCCCATAGACGGCCTGTTGCTCATCGATGAGGAATTCGTCGATCCAAACCCGCTCTGTGACGATCTTAGAGTCCTGCTCATAGATCTTAATCGCACCGGTGCCTGTGATCGCGGCGTCAATCAGGACTTCTTGCCCCGCTGGGTACGTCTTTGACGCACTAAACTGCCCCTGAATGAACTTATTCAGGCGCTTAGCGCGCTGCTGCAGGACGAAATCGCCCTCGTGCGTCAAGGCGAACGGCCTGGCCTTGTTCTGGCCAATGCGCGAGGTCGCGGCATCTACCACGGACCGGATGACGTTGAGGGTTATCCGCGAGTCATTGTTGTTTGACCGAACAGTGTCGATAATGTTCTGTTTCGACGTCCCGCCGATGCCGTACATCCCGCCGAATCCCTGAAGGTCACTGTACAGCCGCAAACTACGGTAGTTGCGCCGGCGATTATGCGGCTGTTGGCGGTCGAGGAAGTCCACATCAGCGAATATCTGCTGATTGACGTCATCATCCATAAGCCACCAAGACTGACGGTTACGGTTCTGCATCCCTTGGTAGCTATACGCCATTACGACCCCGCTGAGTGGAAGAGTACATCTTCGGACTGCTGCTCTGTGAAGAGATCGCGCTCTGCCAGAGCCGTTTGCAGGTCTATTGTGCCTGCTTCGTCTAGCTGAGGGAAGAATATGCATTCAGTGCCATTGTCGGCGATGCGTTGCACGCCGTTCTTGCGGCACCATTCCAAAAGCTCATAGTTGATATCGCTCATAGATCCTCCCACCAGGTGTAATCATCTGTAGCCAGGGCCGTGGCCCGGCTGATTGCGGCTTCTTCTAGGGCTGCCTCGGCGAGGCGGTGCGTTGAGAACGCCCCCTCTGGCACCGGGGCCTCCTTCGTCGAGAGATAATGCTTTGCGTAACGAAAGGCGTAGAGCGCGCTATCAGCGGCGTGGTCGTCGGCGCGCTTGTCTATCGTACGCGTTCCCGACTGGGACTCCCCCCATACCAGGTTCGCCCACTCCGTTATTAGGACATCCACACCATCACGGCAGAGCTTCACCTTCCCCATTATGAGGTCGTCGTTCATGATCCCTATGAAGTCAGACTTCCCGGTCTTCTCGGCCGCTTGGAACGGGATGCTGTAACGCATCCGCATCTCCTCCACAGCCTGCTTCGACGCGTCGTCAATAACCACGTGTGCAACCGGATATTGGGCTTGCAGCGAGGTGATCTGGCTTGCCAGGTCGGTAAGCAACATATGTTGAAACTTCCAGACATTCAGGATGTAGAAGCAATCCGATTGCTCACTATAGGCCGCAACGCAGATCGCCGTGGGATCCTCCCAGCCCATGTCGATACCAAGCAAATAGGTATACGTCCCCGGGGGGAGCTCCGTGTCGATGTAATTCCGCTCAGGATTGAACTTGTAAACCAGGTTCTCGGCATCAGTTACCCACTCCCCTAGGTAGTTGCGGCGGAATGTCGGCGTTTCTTCCACGTACGGGTTGCGCTCGCGCATGTCGGTGAGCTCGGCGTCCCAATTCACGCGCATATACGGGTTGTCATAGGTCGACCACTTATGGACCGACCAGCCAGGCTCCTTGCCCGTCGTGACGTCGAAAAATAGCCCGGCGGGGACCTCTCCGGGAGTGCCTATCATAGCTAATGTGCCCCGGTGATCCACGAGGGTGGGTTTCAATACATCGTATACTAACTTTCTAATGTATGGCCTAAAGCTGGCGCACTCATCCACGGCAACGAGGGCGTTCGCCTGGCCTAACTGGCGTTCCATCTGCTCAGGGGTGGCATCGGCGCCTGTTATGCGGATGATGGAGCCGTTTGGCAGCGTGACCACTAGTTCCGTTGAATGGAAGGTGGCCCCCAACTGCAGGTCGCGGTTCAGGCGGTGCATTATTGGCCACATAATGGCCTTGGCCGAGGGCCGCGTCAGGGCCAGATAGAGGCACTGCACGTGCGGTTGCTCGAATGCGACCTTTAGGAGGTACAGCGCGACGCCGAAGGTCTTGCCGGAACGGCGTGTACATAGCGCCGCCTTCTGGCGGCTAGGGTCCAGGATGAAGCTCGCTTGGGCTTCGAACTCGTGGTCAATGAACTCCGGCGGGGGCTTGGTCAGTGCCTCTTCACTGGCAATGAACTGTAGTAGCTGCCGCCGGGCACTGTCGCGGATCCCCATTGGCTAGTTATTCGTCGCCGGCTTCGCGTACCTTGACCCTGGCTTGCGGCCTGGCTTCTTGCGGGGCTTCTTTGCGGGGGGTGCCACCACCGGGGCAATGCCCTTGGCCGCGTCACCGATGGTGAACTTGACAGGCATGGGCGGCCCCTCGACGACCTCATAGGTGATTACAGGAGGGGACGCCTCAGGAGCGACGACAACCGCCGGGGCCTCGGCAACGCGGAGGGGGACGAGCATCGCCACCTGCTCACGTGGGACCCATAACCGGTAGTCCTTGCCGCTGTTCTCTAGCTTAACCCAGTCATCCTCAAGGGTGATCTCATAGGCAGACCAGAGAGGGTTCCGTATGTTGATCCCCTTGTGCCGCTGCCCTGCGATAAGCGTAGGGTAAACAAATTCCAGATGCTCGACTGCAATAACTTCCATAACTGCCATTACCGTTCTCCTAGTGAGGGCCTATAACGCCAAGATGGAGCATATTGCTCCGCGTGTGCGGTCCAGAAGGTACACCTGATTATGCCATTGAGCCCGAGGTCTTCCAGTAGGCGGCCCGCTAGGCCGCAGCCACGGCTGTGACGCTTTACATACAGAAAAGCCAACAGGTCTTGTGTGCCGCAGATCCAACCCACGATGTGGTTCGGCTCATCGGCGATGCACATGATCCGGGGCCTGTGGCGAGACATAACCCGCCATACTATCGGTTGCATCCGGTCGTAGAATATATCCGTAGGCACATACCGGTTCTGGGGGGCCTCGCGGAACGCACGAAGCCAGGTAGAGAGGATGAAATTCCGGTCTGATTCTACGAAATCACGGATCCGGTAGCCGTCAGTCACTGGGCCCGCATTCGTCGGGCGTGGGCTCTTCGTCGGGGAGGTCGGCGAGGGCCTTCAGCTGCGACTCGTAGGACTTGATGGTGAGCATCAGCGAGTCCGAGCGCTCGGTCGCGATGGTTCGTTGAGCTACTGCATCGCCAAACGCCGTGACTACATCACGATAACGGCTCTGCATTTGCTCCAGAAGTTTTTGTTTTGGTCCTAAGCAGGGCATTCACGCGCTCCACGGTGCTTACTAGTTCACTGTCAACTGAGTCCTGTGGCTTACCATACATGTAAGCCCATGCCACCTGAATGCACTTGATGGCAACATAATCTTTCCCGTTGATGGCTAGGTCAGCTAGGCGCTCCAGCATAGGGAGCTCGTACTCACCGAGCATTTTTCGTAGTCGGGTGGTTCCTTGAGTGCTCATTTGGTGCCTTTCTTGGCTTTCGCCTTTGCCTTGCCGGCTTTGGAGTATGCGATCGCGACCGCTTGCTTAGGTTTCCGTCCAGAACTGATTTCTTTACGTATGTTGGAACGTACGACCTTTTTAGAACTGCCGGGTTTAAGAGGCATGTCGCACCTATGGTTGGTTAAGTAACAGAACAAATTCCGCAATAGCCCGGTCTAGGACTACGTTAGGACTTGCGAACAGCACCAGGAAGGAGCCTGGCTCGAATGACCTCTCGACCCACTGGAATTGTCCCGGGTTCAAGTGGGTCACGTTCTCTGGCTGCCCCGCTGTGGTCCAACGCATTCCTATGCGATTAGCAGCCGTGAGGCAGCGGACTCCCCACGCCACTATCGGAGGCAACAGATCTACGGGCTGAGAATAGAGGCCCCCGCCTAGGGCGATAGTCTGCTGACGGTAGTGCGTGTACGGCCGCTTGAAGGGCACCCGGTAATCTACATTGGCCAGGGGCACACCGGACGGCTGGATTGCAGACTGTTCAAACCTGAACAAGAATTCACAATCAGCATTACGGAGGATCATCGCGTGCTCCCGAATGAGATCACTTCGAGGTCTAGCGTGTCTGTCGTCGTCAGGCCTGCCTGCGAAATACCATCGCTATAGGTATTCGTGATTATCAGCCAGTCACCAGATTCCATGTTTTGCCAATTCTGGTGAATGTCCGGTGGAGCTGGTGCGATGGCAGCGTCAACCTTCCATCCGAGCAATCCCGACGTCCCAGGGGTTATGATCCGCAATGCCATGTGGCTGAACTGGGGGGCGAACGTGAGCACCGAGGCCCCTGGATTTGTGACCGGCTTGATCTCCCGGAAGACCTGGTAGTCTCCACCAAGGAATTGCCCGAAATAGGCTGTGAATATCGGCGGCAAGTCGTCGCGTACAACCGTGCCGTCATCTGGCTCGGTCGCCGTGCCAATGACCTTGATCCCTATTTCTGAACTAGACATAGGTGGAGTCTACCTAGTTAGTAGCCATGCGGCAACTGCGCGGCTAGTCCTCAGGGTCCGGGGCCGGGTAGCCATACC
>Ga0307379_10011972_pt1 | contig 11340 bp, 12 predicted proteins | sample UN2MG_FD_202237 | JGI IMG/M metagenome (GOLD analysis project Ga0307379, IMG submission 202237) | Soil microbial communities from Risofladan, Vaasa, Finland - UN-2 | ecosystem: Environmental > Terrestrial > Soil > Coastal area > Acid sulfate soil | place: Finland: Risofladan, Vaasa | collected... | reverse complement strand
TGATCGCGCCCGATGGAAAATCCTTGTCCCTACCGGCGAGAGTGAATCCCTTCTCTTCGAGTATTTTGATGATGAGCTCGCACCTTTTCCTGAGTTCTTGTTTGATTTTTGTAATGATTCTTGGAGGCCTTCCATTTTCCAAGTCGTTCACTTCTTCTTTTAGGATCTCTATCAGGATCTGTTGCCCCATGACGTTGGGAGATGAGGAGAAGGAACGGATCATCTTTGACATCCAGGAGTTTGTAAAGGTCTCATCCGCAGCAATTCCATACCCGATTCTTGCTCCCGGAATCAGATATTCTTTGGACGCCGAACTGATGACGATCGTTCTCTCCGGAGCGTATGCCAGCATGGACTGGGGAGTTCCTTTATACCGGAGCGTTCCGTAGACTTCGTCAGAGATGAGTATCAGATCCATTCGTCTTGCCAATTCGGCCAGTTGTTCCATCTCACTTTCAGAGAGAACATCTCCCGATGGATTTGTGGGAAAGTTGATGAGCAGTGAAGTGATTTTCTGTTGCTCGATCTGCCTTTGTACTTTTTCAAAATCGGGATTGTAGTTTTCGTCAAAGAAATCGAGGATAATTGGATTTCCCCCAGCGTTGAGGATGATCCCTCTATAGTTACTCCAGTAAAGGGGAAGAATACCCACGTTTTGCTGGGAGGCCACAAGATGCATCACGATCGAAAGCCCTTCTGTGGCTCCTGTGACGATCGCCACATTTTTTTTGTGTAATCCGTCCGGAGGAATCCCCGGTTTTCCTTTCAATCGATAGGTCAGAGTCCAGAATCGGCCGATCAATTCCCGCAGTTCTTCCAAACCGGCAGAAGGACCATAGTAGATTTCCTTGTCCGGATAAATGTCGAGAATCTGGCCCTGATCGCTGCGGATAAATTCGGGATTTTGTTGCGCTATGATCTTTGCTCTTGCGGCGATAGCGGGAATTATTGGTTCGGAGGAGATGGTCTGGCGGATGCCATCAGGCATAGTAGAGAGGGCGATCTCCAGGATGGGCGTTTTTTGCTTCGTTGTATTCATGATTATTCTCCTGATTTATGACCCGGTATTATTCACGATCCAAGAGGCGGATTGGGTCGGATACTGCCTCGCTTTTATCACTAAATATTCCGGATCATTATTTATCTAAAAGAAAGGCGATAGCGTCTCTGACATCTTGCATGGTAAATCCGTATTGTCTTCGCAGGCGCCCGATTGACATGTCCATGGAGATGTTTTGTGGGAGGCCGAGTGTATTGGCGATCTCCCGTGCTGATAGTCCTGTCTGCTTCCCTATCTCATAGAGTGTCATCCGCCCCGTGATCAAGATCCCGGATTGGTCCTCGGCCAATCTCCCCCTGGTGATTTTTGGCTCTTCTTCATGTGCCGCATTCTTTTCATTGAGGGATTGATGTGTTGACAGGGTCTCTTCCTCCGGAACAGGGATTTCCTCCTGTATAGATGATCCTTTTGTTTCTCTCTGACCTTGCTGTAAAAGTGCCGTGATTGCATCTCTCGCTTCAACCAGTGTGAATCCGAATTTTTTCCTTAATTGACCGAGAGTTTCATCGGGAGATATGTCTGTGGGCAGACCCAGTTCTCTGATGAACGTGTAGCTTGGAATACCAGTGATATTTTCCACTTCGGTAATAGTCATGTTGCCCGTGATGGTCACAGATCCCTGCGCCTCATTGATAAAGTCCCTGGGTGAGAGATCGCTCCCTGATCTGGCTCCCATTCCCCTTCCGTAGTTCTCGTATATCAGAGGATATTTTGGCGTGAAGATCCAGAAAACAAAAATGAGGAGGATTGATCCGAGAACAAAGAGTGAAATTACAGTGCCCCATCTTTTTTTAAAAAGAGCCTGGGATTTCCCCTTGATCCAACTCCAGTCCAGCATCAGATGTAAAATGATAAGGAGAATAAAAGCGAGCGAGAGATAGAGATGTATGTCGCCCCATTGATGGCGATGTAGACCCAGGAAGTATTTCTCGCTCTCTCTGACTGTAGGACCTTCGGCAAGGAAAAATGCCATGAGAATACCGATGAAGGCAATGCCGAACATACAGATAAAAAGCAGGGTGTCTACAAGATATTGCCAATCGGATTTTTTCATTTGTTTTCCTTCTTCAATACATTGAGAAGTTTTTCCCAAAGCTCTTGGATTTCTTTGGATGCCGCACATTTTGCGTGTTCGGTCATGGGATATCCCTGCACCATAGACCGGGTAACCTCTTCATCATAAGGAATTTTTCCGAGGAGAGGGATGGAATGTTCTTGGCACCAGGCTTCAATTCGGGAAGAGTTTTCGCAATTGATGTCGTATTTGTTGATACAGCAGGCCGTGGGGATTTTAAAGTGTTTCGCCACTTCGACGATACGCTTCATATCGTGGATACCCGAGAGGGTGGGTTCGGTGACGACCAGTGCCATGTCCGCACCCGAGAGAGAGGCAATAACCGGGCAGCCTATTCCGGGGGGACCGTCAATGATCACATAATCCAGATTGTTCTGAGTGCAAATCTCTGTGGCCTTTCTCCGAACTTGAGTAACAAGTTTTCCCGAGTTTTCCTCGCCTATGCCCAACTTGGCGTGAACGAAGGGTCCGTATTTGGTGTGAGACACGAACCATTCGCCGGACATGGAGTCTCTCATTTCTATAGCCTGGGCAGGACAAATAAAAGAGCACACACCACAACCTTCGCACGAAATGGAATCTATGCGGATAGTATCCTCTTCCGTTGCTTCAATGGCCTCGAAACGGCAAACCTCTACACACTCTCCGCACATCGTGCATTTGTCAGAGTGCAGGAAGGCTTTTTCCCCGCCGGAGAATGTGTGTGCTTCTTGAACCTCGGGATGGAGGAGGAGATGAAGGTTGGCTGCGTCGACGTCACAGTCTGCGATCACTTTGCTCGAAGCGAGGGATGAAAAAGCGGCGGAAATCACAGTTTTTCCAGTTCCGCCTTTCCCGCTGATGATCACCAGTTGTTTCATCTTACCCAAAGAACTCTCTCTCCAAACTGATCCTTTGATCTTTTTAGGCGGTTCGTGCAATTATGCTTTCTTTTAGCCATGTATGAGGTCTTTTATCTTTGTGTAAACATCTATAAATTTTGTTTTATAGGAGGGAAGGATCTTTATGATTGTTTTACCTTCCGAATAGGCCGAGGCAATCCTCCTATCCATAGGGATGGTCATGAGCACAGGAATATCGTGCATCTGACAGTAATCCTCGACATCCGAGTTGCCGATATCAGCCCGGTTGATGATGACACCGAAGGGAATTTTGAGCAACCGCAGTGTTTCAGCTGCGAGTTGAAGGTCGTTGAGTCCGAAGGGCGTTGGCTCGGTGACGAGTAAAGAAAAATGACTTCCTTTGACGGATTCAACAACAGGGCAGGATGTTCCGGGTGGAGCGTCGATGATCACGATCCGGGAGGGATCGCGATGCTCTTTGAGGGCTCTTATTACTGGAGGTGACATGGCCTGTCCTATGTCGAGCTTTCCATGGATGAAGTCGATCGTGTCTCTGTGTCCAAACTCAAGGATCCCGATCTTCCATTCCTTTTCCCTTAAAGCCGATTCAGGACAGAGGAGGGTGCAGCCTCCACAACCGTGACAGAGTTCGGGGAAGATGAGGACATCATCTTTGAGGACGGCTAAGGCATTGTAGGCGCAGATTTTTGAGCACTTACCGCAGAATGTGCAGCGCTCCTTATCCAGTTCGGGAACCTTGACAAAAACGGGTTGCCTTTTTAAAATCTGAGGTTTGAGAAAAAATTGTGCATTGGGTTCTTCCACATCACAATCCAGGAATTGGACCGGGTGATCACCTTCGAGGGAAAGAGCCAAATTTACAGCTATGGTTGTTTTTCCTGTTCCCCCTTTACCGCTCGCCACAGATAGGATCATCGCACAACGACCTCCTTGCCAACGCCTACCTCGATAAAATCCTCTTTGTATGCGTCAAAGAACATCTTACGGGCATTCTCCCCGGTGCAGTGACAGGGTCCAATTTTTTTAACTCCCAGCATCTCTAGCTTTTCGATGACCTCCTCGATTTCATCCTTTTGGAAGCCGGCAAGATGGAATCCTCCTAAGACCAAATGGATGTTATCCCCGAACATGTCCCTGACTTTGGGAAGAATGTTGATCAGACGTGGATGGGCACAACCCGTCACTACGATCAGTCCCGTTTTTGAGTTCAAAACCAAGGATTGTTCCTTGATCCATCCCTCAATGACGCCCGTAGTGAATGCTCCATCACAGATTTCTTGGTGGCCCTCCACTTCGACTAGGGAAGTTGTGGCTGTTAAAATCTGTTCTTTGAAGTCTTGAGGAAAAAACTTGGGCAGCCAGACCTCGATTTTTGGATTAAATTGCAAGAGTGTGCTCAGTCCTCCGGTGTGGTCCTTGTGGTTGTGAGAAAGAAAAGCCAGATCGATATCCCTCGGTTGGATCCCGAGTTTTTCCATGTTTTCAAAGAGAATATTTCCATTGCTTCCCGTATCGAAAAGGATGGATTTTTCCAGGCCTTGAATGAAGCAGGAGAAACCCCAATCGGTTTGAAGCGACTCCTTGTAAGCGTTATTGTCATATACCACGGTCAGATGGATTTGATCGGCCTTTGCCATAAACTGTTCCTTTTTTCGCGGGAGCGCCATTAATCCTGGTCTCTGCGACAGGAGTTTCCGTTCGAACACGGAGGTGCATCACAGCGCTCTGTGCTGCCACAGCATGTTAACCCACCTGAAGAAGTCTGCCTGTTAACGACCGTTGCTGGAGCGGAAAAAATTTTTAAGAGTTTTGTTGAATGACATTGCGAGCACAAAAGGTCAACGTTATCCTGTGTGGTACGAAAGAAGAATTCCGTGGTTTTTCCGCAATCCTGGCACTCGAATTCATAAATGGGCAAAATCGCACCTCTCAGCGTGTCATGTTCGCCCCGCACTTGGGGCATGCCCTTTGGTTGCATGGGTTCCCCCTTTGATGAGGGACTCGTGTGCCACACGAAGGGCATATACACTCTCCTCTTGGACCAAGCCCTCTTCCACCCATGCGACCTTGTCCGCCTCCTTGACCTTGTCCGTTTCCGGTTTTTTGCATGTTTTTCTCCTAGTTGTAATCTTTCATGATGGTGATATCTTCCTGCATCAGGTTGCCGGCAAGCTCTTTCATGTTTGTTTTTTCCCAAAAGGGAAGCTTATTGTGTGCCTCTAAATACTTCAACGGGATGGGATGTGTGCCCATGACCACAGGAATATCCCAATAGGTTTCGATGAATTGTTTGAACTGACGAATTCGAGGGCACGGCGGGTATCCGACGATTAAGCCTGTAGCCAGATGAATGACTTCAGCACCGTTTTTTTTCATTTCTTCGGGAACGTACTCGACATTTCCGCCCGGACATCCACCACAATAGGAGTAGCCGACAATCTCCACGGATTCTTCTTTGGGATAAACGGCAAATGCACCCACGCGCTCTCTGAGCGCTCTAAAACATTTCCCTCCGCCACAATCCTGATAGCGGCCACAGATGATAATTCCGATCTTTTTCATTGTGTCTCCTCAAAACTGCAACTGGAAATGGTTCAAGTACTTTCTAGAATTTTTTCGGCGACCTTCATAAAGGCCTTGCTTGCGGGCACCTCGGGTAATGCTTCGATAAAAGATTTTCCTTCATCTCCCAAGGTGACAATTTGAGGATCGAGAGGGATCCTACCCAGGAACGGCACCCGCAACTCTTTCGCGGCTTTCTCGCCTCCCCCCTCTTTGAAGATAGCTATCTTCTGTGAACAGTGGGGGCATACCATGCCGCTCATATTCTCGATAACCCCGTACATTTTGAGGCCGAGTTTCCAGCCGAACTGGATGGCTTTTCGAGAGTCCATGACAGAGACTTCCTGAGGAGTGGTGACCACAACCGCACCCGTTGCTGGTATGAGTTGAGCGATGGACAGAGGTTCGTCTCCTGTCCCAGGAGGAGAGTCGATAACCAGCCAGTCCAACTCTCCCCACATCACTTCGCCCAGAAACTGCTGTATGGCCTTCATCTTCATCGGGCCGCGCCAAATAACAGGGATATTAGGATCCTGGAGTAGAAAAGACATGGAAACCAGCTTCAGGTTATCATTGACATCTACGGCGCGGATTCCACCGGCGGAAACGTCCAATCTTTTGTCTTCGACACCCAGCATTTTGGCCAAGTTTGGACCGTGGATATCCACATCCAAAAGCCCGACTTTTAATCCCTTCCTGGCAAAGGCAAGGGAAAGATTTGCCGCCACAGTGCTTTTGCCGACACCGCCCTTGCCGCTAAAAACAAGCAGTCTGTTCTTTATGTGTTCAAGATTTTTGTCAATCTTGAGCTGGGCCTCATCCTTGGCCATTACGAGGCCTTCTTCAGGAATTGATGGATGGCCTCTTTAATTTTTCCCTCCGCTCCGGTGATTATTCGGATCCCGGAAGAGTTGAGAACTCTTTCAGCATTCGGGCCGCAATGTCCTGTGATGACAACACTTGCATTTTTTTCTGCGGCAAGCTGTGCACTTTGGATTCCGACGCCTTGGGCAGCGTTTTTATTCGGATTTTCTAAGACTTCAAAATGCATTGTTCCAGGGTCCAAAATGAGAAAATACTCAGCTCTTCCGAAACGAGGGTCAATATCAGCCTCAAGATCTTTTCCTTGAGCCGTGATAAATATTTTGGAGCCTTCTTTTTGATTCGTAGGTTCTCCGGGGGAGGGATGGTCCTCACATTCAGCCTCGCCGTGCTTGTGCCCGCACAAATCCTCACCTGCTTCGATTTCTTGATCGATGAATTTGGTGATGACATCATCGATGGGGCCTTGAACACCGATCAGGCTTTCAATGTTCTTCTGAGCAAATAAACCCTGAGCTCGTGGCCCCATTCCTCCTGCAATGATGACGTTGACTCCCCTGTCGGAGAGGTATTGGGGAAGAAATCCCGGCTGATGGCCTGGATTCGGGATTTCTTCCCTGTTGACGACTTTCCCTTCTTCAATGTCAACGATCGTGTAGGACGCACAACGTCCAAAGTGCGCTGACACATAACCCATGTCTGTTGAGATGGCAACTTTCACTTCTTCTCTCCTTCGAGTTCTTTGATTCGCTTTTCAATTTGAGCGATTTCATCTTTGAGCATTTTTGCCTCGGATTTTAGAATGTTTTGCTCCTGTTCAGGAGTAATTTCTGCAGCTCCCCAAGGATCATAGGGGGAGCGAAATCCTGGTATCGGTGGATAAAAATCTGCTGCCGGATAGGGTTGGCCCCAAAAACGGCCCCAGCCTCTTCCTCTTGCAAGGCCCATTCCACGACCCCAGCCCCTGCCGTACCCCATGCCTCGGCCGTATCCATATCCTGCTTCAGGATTCATAAAACCCGGAGCTGAATATCCAGAACAATAGCCCATGGTACGGCCGGTCCTTGGGCCGGCGCCCATCGGTCCTGAGCGGTCTCCTCTTGGCATCTAAATCACCTCCTTTCTGTGGATTTTAAATTCATGGTTTAGTATTAAAGTGATTGATTTCGATCATTCTTCTGAATTCTCTTATCTGAATATTTTTTATTTCTGACATATTTTACAAAGTCCTAGAAACTCGATGTTATGCCCTTCTATTTGAAAATCGTATTTGTTTGCCAGCCTCTCCTGTGTTTTTTTTACCAGTGCCAGTTCTTCCTCTTCAAACTCGCTGTAGTCGAAAATTTTGCCGCAGTTGGTGCAGATGAGATGATGATGGTGCTTTTTCCTCTCATCGGAGATAAATTCATATCGGCTATGTCCATCGCCAAAGGAGAATTTATGAATGAGTCCCATCCGTGTCAAAAGGTCTAATGTGCGGTAGATTGTCGTCAACCCTATTCCTGGATAGTGTCTGTGAATAGCCGCATACATTTCTTTGGCGCTCATATGTTTCGGTGTTTGGCTCAGAAGCTGCATTATTGTCTCACGAGGACCCGTCCACCGGCAAAAATGTCTACGGTTTCTCTGCCGCATCATTGGAGGTCTTGTCATTTTGATCTCCCTTAGCGATAATGATAATCGTTATCAATAAAGTATAATATAGGGCTGATCCTTCAGTTTGTCAACTGTTGAATGTGAGAATAACCAAATTTCGGTGTTTGTTATCCGTTATGGGCTGTTATATAATAACCAAAAAAATAAAGGGCAATAATGAGGGGCAAATGACAAAAAAAACAGGTTATTCGGAGAAGGAGGCAAAAGCTGGGCTCAAATCCAAGCTCGATCCTCTCGAGACTTTTCCCAATCAGTTCCCCGATTATGAAATAAAAATAGATTATCCTGAATTCACGTCGATCTGTCCAAAAACAGGACTCCCTGATTTTGGGACGATATTTATATCCTATGTTCCTGACAAGAGCTGCTTGGAACTCAAATCCCTCAAGATGTATCTCTTAGCCTACCGTAACCTGGGTATATTCTATGAAAACGCGGTCAACCGTATACTCGAGGATATCGTAAAAGCCTGTCATCCGGTCAAGGCCTCTGTTGTGGGAGAATTCAACCCGCGGGGCGGTCTGATAACGACAGTAGAGGCCCATTATCCCCGCCACATACTATAACAGATTCTAGCCTCAGGTTCTGAGCAACGATTCTATCTAGGTCGTATCCCAAGATTCTAGTTACGGATCGCTTTTTTGTGCACATGCCAAAAGTCTTTCAGTTGTGGCAGGGGTTACTTGTTTTTGTAATTCGGATTTTCATATTTTGATGTATTCAAGTATACTCTGTCTTCGAAAAAAAATGACAAACACACAGATTGGAGATGTAGACTACAAAAAATTCGGAACGACCGATGCCCTCATGCTTATGGCTATTCTGTTCTGGGCGGTAAATTTTTCATTCGTAAAAATAGCGCTAAGAGAGTTGTCTCCACTCGGTTTCAACGGTATCCGATTGCTCTTCGCTTCTGTAGTGCTTGTCCTTATTCTTGTTTTAAGCGGTGAAAGCCTTAAGGTGGATCAAAAAACCTTCTGGAAGATTGTAATCCTCGGCCTCATCGGCAACACCGCCTACCAGATGGTTTTTATTCACGGCATCGACCTGACAACCGCTTCCAATTCGGCGATCATCATTGCTATGACGCCGGTGTTCATCGCCCTTTTGAGCTCTTTGATGAAGCACGAGAGCGTTCATCCCGCAGCTTGGGCGGGCATCCTTTTCTCTTTTGTTGGCTTCTATCTGGTGATTGCTAGCCGACTCGGGACATTCCAGTTCTCCTCTCTAAGCGTGCAGGGCGACTTGTTGATCTTCTGTGGAAACATCTGTTGGGCCGTATTCACCGTGTTTTCCAAACCGCTGCTCGAGCGAATGTCGCCATTAAAGCTGACAACTCTGACCATGGTAGTCGGCACCGTATTCTTTCTTCCGTTCACTATTAAAGACATCTCCCGTATCCCCTACCGTACTGTATCCCTCAAAGCTTGGGGATCACTCCTTTACTCGGGATTGTTTGCTCTCGTTATCTGCTATGTGATCTGGTATGCATCCGTGCAACGAGTGGGAAACACCAAAACTGCGGTCTATGACTATCTGATCCCTGTCTTCACAGCGATCTTTGCATATCTCTTCATCGATGAGAGGATCACTGGACAGCAGGCATTGGGCGCGCTCATCATCTTTGTGAGTGTTTATCTTGCCCGAATCGGGTATAGAGGCTTTATCAGAAAAAATGCAAAGATCTGAATTCTATGCGGGAAAATGCTCAAATACTTCATGAAGTATTTGATTCGGCGCGCAAAAAAAAATACAATCATGGACAATGGCACTCGTTGAGCTCTTCAAATCCATCCGACCACAGCAGTGGCTGAAAAACCTCTTCATTTTTGCCCCGCTCATTTTTTCTGAAAACATCTTCAATCGTTCGATGTTTCTCCAGTCGCTCCTGGCTTTTGCCGTTTTTTGTCTGCTTTCCGGTGCTCTGTACATCTTAAATGATTTAAAAGACCTCGAAGAGGACAGGATTCATCCCATCAAGTCGAAGCGGCCGTTGGCTGCTGGGAAACTGAAGAAGAGTCAGGCCATTACAGCTTTTATTATTCTGAGTTTTATCAGTCTACTCTTTGCCTCTTTGGTGAACGAGGAATTTCTTTGGGTTTGCCTGGTCTATTATGTCCTCCAGATCGCCTATTCCTTTGCCTTAAAACATGTTGTCATCCTGGACGTCTTTATCGTTGCATCAGGATTTTTTCTCCGTGTCATAGCCGGTGCTGTGGCTATCCAGGTTCAGATCTCGCCATGGCTTCTGATCTGTACGACGCTTTTGGCTCTTTTCCTTGCTCTGAGCAAGAGGCGGCATGAGATCTTACTCCTGGATGAGGAAGCCATAAACCACCGGCCCATCCTCAAAGAGTATTCGGCCTATCTTCTGGATCAGATGATCTCTGTCGTCACAGCATCGACTGTTATCGCCTACTGTCTTTACACCATTTCTGGAGAGACCATAGAAAAATTCGGGACGAACAAGTTGATCCTGACAGTCCCTTTTGTCCTTTATGGGATATTCCGGTATCTCTACCTCATTCATCAAAAGGCTGAGGGAGGAACCCCAGAGACATTGATCCTTAAGGACCATCCTCTCCTTTTGGATATTATCCTTTGGATCGTTTCAGCAGCACTCATCATATATTTCGGGTGGTAGGATATGGAAAAAGCAAAAGTTGTTGTATTGAAGACCTCGGTACAAACAGTATTGGACGATTACAAAAAGCTCATGCGTTTGGCAGAATATGAGCGATTTATCTCGAAAGACAACGCCACGCTGATCAAGCTCAACTTGTCCTGGACAAAATATTTCCCCTCCTGTTCAAGCGAGCCCTGGCAGCTGGATGGGGTGGCGCTAACTCTGCTCCAAGATGGATACCAAAAAGAAAAACTAATTGCCGTCGAAAATAAGACTGTGGTGACAGACCCTGTGAAGGGGGCAAAAAACAACAAATGGACGCCAATCCTCGAGAAATATGGCTTCAATTTTGTCCCTCTCCCCCAAGTCGAATGGGTCAAATACACATTCAAGGATAAACTGCTGAAATTGGACCAAATTTTCCCGGAAGGGATAGAGATCCCGAAGATGTTTATCGGCAAGAATGTTATACACCTCCCCACAGTGAAAACCCATGGCCATTCCGTGACAACCGGGGCTATAAAGAATGCTTTTGGGGGATTGTTAAAAGAGGTCAGGCATTATGCGCACAAGTACATCCATGAGGTTCTGGTGGACTTGCTCATCATGCAGAAGGAGCTCCATCCAGGAATTTTTTCTGTGATGGACGGCACAGTGTGTGGAGATGGGGCAGGCC
>Ga0307379_10011971_pt1 | contig 11340 bp, 8 predicted proteins | sample UN2MG_FD_202237 | JGI IMG/M metagenome (GOLD analysis project Ga0307379, IMG submission 202237) | Soil microbial communities from Risofladan, Vaasa, Finland - UN-2 | ecosystem: Environmental > Terrestrial > Soil > Coastal area > Acid sulfate soil | place: Finland: Risofladan, Vaasa | collected... | reverse complement strand
GCCTGGTAGCCGGCGTTGCTCACGGCGAGGCTAAGGGCGTCGGGGTCGAGATGGTCTCCTGAGACGGTTGCGCGGCCGGCGTGGAGGTCCACGCGGGCGGCCGACACGCCGGCGCAGGCCGACAGGGCCTGCTCGACGGTCTTGGCGCAGTGGCTGCACGTCATGCCGGCGACGTTGAGCGCCAGGCGTTGCGGCCCGGCGGGTGCTGGGCGGCGCCGCAGATATGGCCGGACTACGCCCGAGCCGAGCACGGCCAGCAGGACGGCGGCCGACGCCCACTTCACCCACATCGGCATCCAGTGCGTGCCGTGGTGGTGGGCTACCGCCGCCGGCGCGACGATCTGATCGAGCAGCAGCCCGCCCAGCAGCGCCGAGGCCGCCATCGTCAGCAGGTATATCGCCGTGGTCCTTCGGCCCATCACCTTCCAGATCATGGCGATGGTGGCGGCGTTGGTGGCCGCCCCCGTCACCAGAAACGCCAGGGCCGCCCCGGGCGTCACGCCGGCGGCGATGAGGGCCGCGGCGATCGGCACCGACGCCGTCGCGCAGACGTAGATCGGGATGCCGATGGCCATCATGACGGCCACCTGCGCGATACCCGGCGGCACCACCCGGGCGACCGAGCCCGGCGGGAGCAGCGCGGAGATCAGGGCCGCGATGAGCAGGCCCACGAGCACGGCCTTGCCGATGTCGCCCGGCAGCGTCACGAAGCCGTGCTCCAGCGCCCGCCGGAGCCGGCCCTTGCCGGCGTCGGCGGCTTGCGGGGCGGCGTGGCGGTCGGCCTGGTCGCGGGTGCCCTCGGTCTCCGGGAGCAACGAGACGGCCATCCCGCCGGCCACGCCGCTCACCAGCGCCAGGATCGGGCGGAAGATCGCGAACGCGCCGCCCAGCAGGCCGTACGTCACCAGGATGCTGTCCACGCCGGTCTGCGGCGTGGAGATCAGGAAGCTCAACGTCGGCCCCTTGCCCGCGCCGGCCCGCCGCAGCGACGCCGAGACGGGGATCACGCTGCACGAGCAGAGCGGCAGCGGCACGCCCAGGGCCGACGCCTTCAACACGGGCGCCAGCCCGCGCCCGCCCAGGTGTCGCTCGACCCAGCGCTGGGGCATCAGGGCGGCCATCGCGGCGGCCGCCGCGAAACCGAACAGCAGGTACGGCGCCATCTCGATGAGCACCGACCAGAACCCGCTCGCGATGTCCAGCAGCCTTTCCATTTTCGTCTCGTGGCCGGTCTCAGGCCGGCCCGCACACTGCCGGGAACTCTGCGCCCTTGAGGTCGGGATGTATTCCCAGACGCGTCAGTGCGAAGTCGTATCGCACCGGGTCGTCGGGGCGAATCCCGCGGAAGGCCGCGGTCACTTCCTCGGCGGTCCGCAGGTCGGCGGCCTTTCGCCGCGTCGCGTTCATCGCCCGCGCAATTCTATGCATGTGCGTGTCCAGCGGCACGAGCAGCTTGTCCGCCCACTCTGTCGGCCAGCCGCCGGGGTCCACATCGTCGCGGCGGACCAGCCAGCGGAGCATGAGATTCAGCCTCTTGCACGCGCTGCCGCCGGCGGGGCTGGGCAGCAGGAACCCGCACCCGCCGCCGAGCTCGTTCAGCGCCGCTGAGAAGGCCGTCAGGGCCGGTACGACCGTTCCGTCATTGCTCCCGACGCCCTGGCGGAAGCACGCCTGGAGGCCGCCGAATCTGCGCCGCGCGCGCTTGGCGCCGATCAGCATCGCAGCCAGCTCATCGGACCCCACGAACCGGTGCACGAAGCCGGCGAACATCGAGCGGAGCCTGGCATCTGGAGTGTCGGCAAGGAAGCTCGCCGGGCTCGGCCCCAACCGGTCCAGCACCTTCCGCACGCTGACGAGGATGTGCGCCACCCGCCCGAATGCCAGCGACGAGGCCACCAGCGCGGCCACCTCCCGGTCTTCGGAATCGTCGTACGCGTAGAGGAACTCCACCGGGTCCGGGTGCACGTAGCGCCGGCGGTTGTACGCCTCGTAAAGCTCGTCCAGCGCCTGTCTGTGCTTGCGAATGGGCATTGCATGTGTTCCCGGCCGGCGGGGGCCGACGCAAACAGTGTGCGCCCCCGGTCCCGCGGGGACCGGGGGCTAACTATGGCGTTTCTGACGTCTTGAACGCAGTCGGCCCAAGCGCGACCGATTCGATCGCGCCGCGAGCCGCGATCACGCGAAGGTGATATAGGCCTTCTTCAAGGCGTTGCAGATCGGGCAGCGGTCGGGCGCGTCGCCCTCGATCGTGTGACCGCAGACGGAGCATATCTGCACCGGCCCGAGATCGACGTCGCTGCCGGATTCGACGGCCTCCCTGGCCTTGGTGTACATGGCCGCGTGAATCTTCTCAGCCGACAAGGCGTACTCCATGCTCCTGACGGCTGCGTGCTCGCCCTGGGCCTTGGCGACCGCAAGATAGGCCGGGTACATCTCGTTGACCTCGAACAGCTCGCCGTTGATCGCGCCCTGGAGGTTCTCGGAGGTGCTGCCCAGCCCGAAGCCGCCGCCGGCCGGCACAAGGAAGTCTCCGTCCACGTCGGCCATCGCCCGGAAATGGCCGGTGGCGTGGACCTGCTCGGCCCGCGAGATCGCCGCAAACAGCCGCCCGACGTTGGGAAAGCCCTCGGCCTGGGCCTTGTCGGCCCAGATCAGGTATCGCATGTGTGCCATCGACTCGCCGCCGAAGGCGCTGCGAAGGTTGCCTGCCGTCATATCGTGCATCACACGCTCCTTGAACGGGACCCCATCCACACAGTGTCGTCAGTGGATTGTATGCCCGCGGCTGGGCCTTTTCAAAACTGCACTCACCGACGCACGCCCATCGGAACATGACACGCGCGACATCGAGAACCGAGGGATCGCCATCCCCCGGCTTTTTGTCGGCTTTCCATCGGCCTTTCGCCTCGGCGCTTGACAGCGTCGGCCGGCGAGGGAAAGATGCCTGATCTGCGCCCGGAAGCGTCCGGGGCATTTGCGTACAGGAGAAAAGCGGATGAAGACCTCTTGCAGTTCGTGGAGCTACCATCGGACGTTCAAGGCCGGCCGAATCGACCAGATGGCCTGGCTGGCCGAGTGCGCCAAGCTGGAGCTGGACGGCGTGGAGCTGCTCACACACCACTTCCCCAACGCAGAGCGGGACTACCTGAAGCAGGTGAAGAAGGCCTGCTCGGACCTGTATCTGACGATCGCAATGATGTCGGCCGGCGGGCACCTGACGGTGGCCGACGACGCCAAGCGGGCGGCCGAGGTCGAGCAGATCGGCAAGTGGACGGAGGTGGCCGCCTTCCTCGGCGCGCCGCGGGTGCGGTTCTTCTGCGGCAGCGGGCCGGAGCTGCAGGCCGGCGGCGCGGAGCTCTACGCCAAGGTCGTCGAGGCGATGAGGCAGGTCGCCGCGATCGGCGAGCGGGAGGGCATCGTGATGGCCTTGGAGAACCACGGCAACGTGTCGGCCGACCAGCTCCTGAGCCTGCTGAAGGACGTGGACAGCCCGTACGTGAAGTTCACGCTGGACACCGGCAACTTTCCGCCGGCCAGCCAGGTCGGGCCGGAGACTTACAAGAGCATCGAGCGGTGCGCGCCGCATGCGGCGATCGTGCATGCTAAGTTCTTCAACGTTGCAGCCGACGGCACCGACGAGGACTTCGACTGGCACAAGATTCGCGACATCCTGGCCGGGGCGGGCTTCCGCGGGTTCCTGTCGGTCGAGTACGAGGGCGAGGACGCCGACGAGACCGCCGTCATGCGGCGCATCGCCAAGTTCCTCAAGACGCTGCGATGAAGGGCCAGCAGGGATGCATGGGATGCACGGGATAAGATAAGAAGTGAAAAGCAGCAAGGAGCAGCAGGGCAGGGGTCACCGGCGCCGATTCGCGTCGGCGCTTGTGAAGATTTCCAGCAGATCCCCTGTATCCCCTGAATCCCTGCTAACGAAAGAGGAAGAAGGAAGATGAAGATCGGCGTGATGGTGGAATCGTTCCGCGCGGGGCTGGACGGCGGGCTGAAGGCCGCCGGCGAGGTCGGCGCCGACGGCGTGCAGATCTTCGCCACCAGGGGAGAGACTCATCCGGACAAGCTCACCGCCGCCGGACGGGCCGAGCTGAAGCGCAAGCTCGCCGACCACGGCCTGGAGCTGGCCGCCCTCTGTGGCGACTTCGGCCACGGCTTTCAGGACCCCGACGCCAACCCCAAGCTCGTCGCCGACTCAAAGAAGATCCTGGATATGGCGCTGGAGCTGGGCTGCACGGTCGTCACGACGCACGTCGGCGTGATTCCGGCGGACGCCTCGGCGCCGCGATACGCGGTGATGGCGAAGGCCGCCGAGGAGCTCGGCCGCTACGGCGAGCAGATCGGCGCGACGTTCGCCATCGAGACCGGCCCGGAGCCGGCCGCCGTCCTGCGGGCGTTCCTCGACGACATCGGCATCCCCAAGGGGATGGGAGTGAACTTCGACCCGGCCAACCTTGTGATGCTGCTGAGGGAGGACGTTCCCGCGGCCGTCGCGGCGCTTGCGCCCTATATCGTCCACACCCACGCCAAGGACGGGCGGAACCTTCAGCCCGTCGGGGACATGGAGGTGCTCTACGGGCTCAAGCCCCCGCCGGACGGCAAGAAGCTCAAGTGGGGCGAATACATGGCCGAGGTGCCGCTCGGCGAGGGCGACGTGGACTTCGACGGCTACCTGTCGGCGCTGAGGTCGGCCGGCTTCGACGGATATCTGACCATCGAGCGCGAGGTGGGCGACAATCCGCGGAAGGACATCGAGGCGGCCGTCAAGTTCCTGCGAGAGAGGATCGGCTAGGCCCGCGCGAAACGCCAAGCCGCCCCGCCGGCGGGGCCGACGAAAACGCTGGCCACAGGGCTGATGGTACCCATGCACAGCCCCGTTAGGGGCGGGGTTGTCTAGCCCAGGGCGGAAGCCCTGGGAACAAAGGCTGATTGCCCTGCTGGAGCGACATGGCATTGACTATGACCGGCGATACGTCTTTGATTGACGCCCTTGTCGCCCGATCTCAAGGCGCCCCTGGCGGGGCTTGATGTGTTGGACGACCGTATCCCAGGGCTTCCGCCCTGGGCTAAATAACGCGCACCGTACGGTGCTTCGTCGGAGCGAGCCATTCACCGGTATCGGATCGGGGAGGCCTGCTCGACCAACTTGCACGCAGATTAGGAACCAAGCATGCCAGGGAAACTGAAGCTCGGGATCATCGGGACGGGCGCGATCGGGAACGTTCACGCCGCCGCCTTCGCAGCCGCCGGTCAGACCGACCTGACGGCGGCGTGTGACATACACGCCGGCAGGCTGGCCGCCACATCCGACAAGTTCGGCGTGGCGGATCGCTTCGGCGACTACCGCAAGCTGCTGGCCACGGACGCAGAGGCGGTGATCGTGGCCGTGCCCAACGCGTTGCACAAGGAGATCGCGATCGCGGCCTTGCAGGCCGGCAAGCACGTCCTGCTGGAAAAGCCGATGGCGCTGAACGCCCGGCAGGCGGCCGACATCGTGGCGGCCTCCAAGCGGGCCAAGGGCATCCTCCAGATCGGCATGATCTGGCGGCAGCATCCGGCCAACGCGGTGGTGCGGGACTTCGTCGCCAGGGGACTGATGGGCGATATCTACCACATGCGCGCGGTGATGATCCGCCGGCGCGGCATCCCGGGCCTGGGCCGCTGGTTCACGACGATGGCCGAAAGCGGCGGCGGGCCGATGATCGACCTGGGCGTGCATTGGTTCGACGGGGCGATGTGGATGAGCGGGCTGTGGAAGCCGACCTCCGTCAGCGCCAAGACGTACGCGAAGTTCGGCCCGCGAATGAGGAAGTACTGCTACGTGGGCATGTGGGCCGGGCCGCCGGATTTCAGAGGCGTATTTGACGTGGAGGACTACTCCACCGGCTTCGTCCGTTTCGGCGCGAAGGCGACCATGAGCTTCGAGATCGTCTGGGCCGCCAACGCCGAAAGCGAATCGTTCATCGAGATCCTCGGCACCGACGGCGGCACGCGGATCGATGGCGGCAAGCCCCTGGTCATCCACACCGAGCACAACGGCCGGGTCACGGACATTAGCCCGCAGTTCGACGAGAAGGCCAACAAGTTCGAGCTTCAAGCCCGCGCGTTCGCCGATGCCTGCCATGGCAAGCGCCCGCCAGCCGCCACCGCCGAGCAGGGCCTGACCGTCATGAAGCTCATCGACGCGATCTACGCGTCGAGCAAGGCCGACAAAGAGGTCGCGATCAAGTGACCTCGATTGTCAATTGACAATTGCCCCCGCGCCTATTGGTCGCCGTAGCCGTCGGGGTGGCTCTGGTGCCACTGCCATGCGTGGCCGACGATCGTCTTGAGGTGTGCGAACCGCGGCGTCCAGCCCAGCTCGTCCATCGCCTTGGCCGATGAGGCGATCAGCCTCGGCGGGTCGCCGGGCCGGCGCGGGCCGACCTCGGCCGGAATCTCATGCCCCGTAACCTCGCGGCAGGCCTGGATCACCTGCCTCACGGAGAATCCCTCGCCGTTGCCGAGGTTGTAGGCCCTTACCTCGCCGGGCGCGATCCTCTCGGCCGCCAGCACGTGCGCGTCGCACAGGTCGCGGACGTGGATGTAGTCGCGGATGCACGTGCCGTCGGGCGTGTCGTAGTCGTCGCCGTAGATGCTGACGTGCTCTCGGCTGCCCAGAGGCACCTGGAGCACGAGCGGTATCAGGTGCGTCTCGGGGTGGTGGTCCTCGCCGATCTCGCCGGCCGGGTCGGCCCCGGCGACATTGAAGTACCTCAGCGAGACGAAGCCCAGATCGTAGGCCTTGGCGTAGGCTTGCAGCATGAACTCCACGCACAGCTTGCTGGCCCCGTAGGGGTTGATCGGCGACAGGGCGAAGTCCTCGTCGATAGGCACGCGCTCCGGCTGGCCGTACACCGCCGCCGTGGAGGAAAAGACCATCTTCGCCACGCCGGTGTCGCGCATGGCCTCCAGCAGCGTCAGGCCGATGATCGTGTTGTTGCGAAAGTACTTGCCGGGGTCCTCGACCGACTCGCCGGCCTCGATGAAGGCCGCCAGGTGGATCACCGCTTCGATGGCGTGGTCCTTCAGGGCCGCGCGCAGGGCCGCACCGTCGGCCACGTCCGCCTGCACCAGCGGCACGTCTATCGCCGCGGCGTGGCCCTTGCCGAGGTTGTCATAGACCACGCACTCGTGGCCGGCCTTCGCCAGCGAGCGGACCATGTGCGAGCCGATGTAACCCGCGCCCCCGGTGAGCAGAACGTTCATAAAGGCTCCTTCCAGTGCCGGCGGATTATAGACGTGCCGCCGCCGCCTTGCAATCGCGGCCCGGCGCGGCGAACATGAAGCGCGCGGGAGGAAAGAAGGCGACATGGAACTGCCGTTGGAACCTCCGGCGGAGTTGATACCAGGGCTCCGCAAGCGCCGACGCTGGCGCTATGTCGTGGGCGTCATCGCGGCACTTGTCGTCGTGTTCGCCGTGCTGCACTGGCCGTCGCGCACGAAGATCATCATCTCCCGCGAGACGACCCGCATCGACGGGCCGCTCAACCCCGACGGCACCGTGAACTACGTCGCCGCACTGGACGCTGAGATGTCCGACGGCATCACGCCGGAGAACAACGCAGCCGTCCTGCTGATCCAGGCCCTGGGACCGGAGATGTTTCAGGAGCAGGTCCGCGCCGAGTCGCTCCAGCGGCTGGGAAATCCGTCGCTGGGGGATCCGAACCGGCGTTTCGTGTCTTGGAAGCGATGGCTCGAGGCCCGGGCGTCGCCCTCCGGGAGCCAACCAGGCGGGTCGCAGAAGGCGAAGGACTGGGTTGAGAGGATAGAGCTGGCCACAACTCGCCCCTGGAGCGAGGCGAGCGACCCGCAGATGGCTGAATGGCTGCGGCACAACGCCCATGCGCTGGCATTGGTGGTCGAGGCGTCCAGGCGGGAGCGGTTCTATGTGCCGATGGTGTCAGGGGCGGACCCGCCCAACGTGCTGGACGCGATCATGGTGGCGTTCGGCGACATGCGCTCGGCGTGCAGGGCTCTGGCGGCCCGCGCGATGCTGCGCCTGGCGGAAGGCAACTTCCGGTCCGCCTGGGGCGACGTGATGGCCCTTCACCGTCTGGCGCGGCTGGTGTCGCAGTGCCCGACGCTCATCGGTCAACTGGTGGCGATGGCCCCGGAGAACCTGGCGGCTGAGAGCGCGGTCGCCATTGCCGCCGATCCGAAGCTGCCGGCCGACCAGGCCCGAGCCGCGCTCGCAGACCTACAGACACTCGGGCCTGTGACCGACGTTGCCCGCTGCCTCGATCGCGGGGAGCGGTTCTTCGTCCTGGACTGCGTGTGCATGATGGCCAGGGGCATGCCCCTCGACCAGATCCAGCGCGATCCGAGCGACCGGCAGCCGCCGAAGAAGGCCGCCGCGAACCTGGACTGGAACCTCATGCTCCGTGCGTTCAACCACTGGTACGACCGGATGGTCGACTGCGCAAACCGGCCTAGCTACCCCCAGAGGAAGCAGGCCTTCGACGACCTGGAGAACGACATCGACGCCCTTAGGGGCGGCTTCGGTCCGCTCAGGATCATCAAGCTCATCCTGCTGAAGCTTCTCGGCCTGCCGGCCAGGGCCGAACTTACACGAATCATCGGGGACCTGCTGATTTCCATGCTGATGCCCGGCACCACCCACGCCATGGAGCTCCAGGACCGCGCCATCATGCGACTGGAGCTGGATAAGCTGGCCTTCGCCCTGGCGGCATATAAGGCCGACAAGGGCGCATGGCCGGCCGCGCTGGAGGACCTGCGCCCGGACTGCCTCAAGGACATCCCAGCCGACCGCTTCACGGACAAGCCATTGATCTACAAGCCCCGCCCGGACGGATACATCCTCTACAGCGTCGGGCCGAACATGACAGACGACGGCGGCGAGGAGGGCGCCAACGCCGACGACCTCGCCGTAAAGGTGCCCCTGCGCGGCGAGCCTTAGAATCAAGTGTGCATCGCTTAGGAGAACGGGTATGAGAGGTGTTCTCGCAGTTCTGTTTGTGACGGCGTGCGCGGCCGTCTGTGCCGTGGAGGCGGCCGACGCGCCGAAGCCGACCGGGCCGCCCGCGCGTATGCTCTGCGTGGACCCGAAGGCCGGCGACGACGGCAACCCCGGCACGTCCGCCCGGCCGCTAAAGACGCTCGACAAGGCGCTCCAGACGACCGCCGGCGGCGAGGTGATCCTGCTGCGTTCCGGCCGCTACCCGGCCGTCACCATCAACAAGGTCTATCCGCGGACCGTCACGCTCCGCGCCGAGGCCAACCACAAGCCTGTCCTGGAGAGCGTCCACGTCGACAAGGCCGCCCGGATCGCACTGGAGGGCCTGACCTTCTTCGTCCCCGACGCCCGCAGCGACCGACACGTCTATGTCCGCGTCAACCACAGCGAACACGTGGCCATCCGCGACGTGGCCATCGTCGGCGAGATCAACGACGACTGGAAGGCCAAGAAGTCGGTGGCCATCGGCATCGGCGACTCCAACCACGTCTCCGTGGTCGGCGGCACGATCCACCACGTGCAGTTCGGCGTGACGTGCTCACGCTGCCGCGACCTGCGCGTCGCCGGCATGAACGTGGGGCCCTTCCGCGAGGACGGCATCCGCTTCAAGAACTGCGTCGGCGTGGTCTGCGAGGACAACCACGTCCACCACAGCAACAAGACGCTCAAGGAGCACTGCGACGGCATCCAGATGATCTACTGGTCGCACGACGTGGTGCTGCGGAACAACCACATCCACGACGTCAACCAGGGCATCGGGGCCTTCGCCGCCTCAAAGCAGAAGCGGAGGAACTGGCGCGTCGAGGGCAACCTGATCTACAACCAGAAGAACCCCAACACGCTGTCGATCTTCGACGCGGATGCGCCCGTCATCATCCACAACACGCTGCCGCAGGCCGGCCCGCGGATCAAAGGCTGCACCGGCGCGGTCGTGATGAATAACATCTTCGCCTTCCCCGGCTCGGCCGCCGACCCGAACCAGGTGAAGCGTGAGGACTACAACCTGTTCGTCAGCGCCGAGCGCACGCGCCAGAAGCCCAAAGGCGCACACGACCTGCTCGGCGTCGATCCGCGGTTCGTGGATGCCAACGGGTTTGACTTCCGCCTCCGCCCCGATTCGCCGGCCATCGACGCCGCCGCGGGCGAGTTCGGCCGCCGCAAAGACCTCGCCGGCAATGCCCCTTACGACCACAAGCCCGCGCCCAACCGCGGCGCCGGCAAGCCGCCTTACCTCGACCTGGGCGCCCTGGAGTACGTGCCCAGGCCGACGTCCAAGCCGGACAACTGAGAGTCCCTGGTGCTCTGTCAGCCACGCGGCCACGGCGGAGCGTGGCCCTTCAGGATGCCCATCCATGCCTCGACCTGGAGGGACGCGCTCTGTCGTGTCCGGCCGGCCGCCGCAAGGTTCGGCTAGAACCGCCGGGCGATCTCTGCGTCTAACAGTACATGAATCGACCACAAGGAGCACCACCATGAACCGCCAAATGCCCGTCGTTCTGTGCCTGTTGTCCTGTGCCGCGATCGTCCTGGCCCCGGCGGCCGCCCGCGCCGCGGACGGCTCGTCCTTCGCCATCCGCCCGGACTACTCCCACAAGGAGATCTACGACGTCTACGAGATGCTGCGGAAGGGAAACCGGCCGCAGTTCATCACCACCGACCTGGCGCTGCACACAGGGCACCTGCTGTTTGACTACTCGCTTCGGGCGATCGAGATCGAGCGGCTGTACGGCCTGGCCGACAAGCTCAGCAAGGCCATGGCCAAACGGGCGGGGATGAACCTGGACTCCGAGTACCTCCTGCCGAGCGACCGCACGACGCTGCTGGCGTTCTTCTCGGTGCCGGCGAAGATTCTCGACCCGGACTACAAGATCCCCGACGTGGTCAAGGACCGCGTCGAGAAGGACCTTGAGTACATCGAGACGCACAAGGGATTCGACTTTTCGCTGGCGCTGGACAACGGCGAGGACTTCTCGCAGTACGTGCCGCGCGGGCACTACACGCGGAACGAGCAGTTCAAGCGCTACTTCAAGGCGATGATGTGGTACGGGCGGCGGATGTTCCGCGCGAAACAGGCCCGATTGGATGGCCTGCCCGCCCCCTGCAGCCCCGACCACTGGTCCGACGCGCACCTGCTGGCCGAGACACGGCAGATGCTGATCATCAGCCGTTGGCTCTACGAGAGGGTCAAGATCGACGGCGAGCCGGCCATCGAGACGTGGAACAAGCTCTATATCCCCACGACGCTCTTCGCGGGCCGAACCGAGGACCTCAACCCCAAGGAGATCAAGGCCCTCGCCGAGAAGGTCTGGGGCAGG
>Ga0307379_10011970_pt1 | contig 11341 bp, 12 predicted proteins | sample UN2MG_FD_202237 | JGI IMG/M metagenome (GOLD analysis project Ga0307379, IMG submission 202237) | Soil microbial communities from Risofladan, Vaasa, Finland - UN-2 | ecosystem: Environmental > Terrestrial > Soil > Coastal area > Acid sulfate soil | place: Finland: Risofladan, Vaasa | collected... | reverse complement strand
GACCCACTTCCGTGATACAACATGAGAGGCCCTCCTTAATCCAATCCCAACGACGACTGGACAAGAAAGGCCTCGATCGTTGTGGCAGTTTAGGACAAGGAAGGCCTTACCACAACACCAAAATCTTCCCCGATGCAGCCCGAGGGGTCACAAGCCCCCAACTGCGTCCCCGGGGCAAGTCTGCGCGCACGCTTGCCGTTCGGGCGATAAGAAGCGCTTGACAGTGCCATTCCGGAGTGTACCTGGAAGGTCTCAAGGCGGGATTCATGGCGCAGAAGAATCCGCCGGAAATCTGCAAGGACGCCCCGGAAGACGGCTGGGTCGTTTTCGACGCCCTGTCGTTCAACAACTACCGCGACGCGGCCACGATTATCGACGACACGGAAGGCTGGAACGGCAAAAGCGTCCGCATGGGAACGAAGGTTGACTGGAACACCAGCTATACCCCGCCGGTTCGCGGGAAGTACCGCGTTCTCGCCTCGCTGCGCTGCACGAGGAGATCACGGGGACCGTGCGCCTCGCCAGACGCATTTCGTCGACGTAGAAGTCCACCGTGTCGCCGTCCCGATACCAGCCTTCGGCCACGTAGAACGATACGCCCGTGACGTGCTCCCAGTCGGCTTCCATCACCAGCGGGACGCGGACCCGCTGCCACCGGTTGGGCTCAACCGGCTCGATCGTGTGCCAAGCCTGGCGGACCTCCATGTCCTTCCAGGGAAAGCCGACGCGGAGCACCGTCGACTGGTTGAGCGAGAGATCCGTCTTGGCATAGAGCCAAAACTCCACGTAGTCGTACTGCGACCAGTCCTGCGGCTCGGAGAAGGTCCGCCGCATCATGGGCCAGCCTTGAGCGTACTTCTCGCCCGGCCGCGGCGTCCAGTTCACCCGAATCATGAACGCAATCGACTGGTCCCCCTCGTGGAGGACCTCCCGGCCGGCGGCGACCGCCCAGTCCTTGCGCGGAAGATCCGTCTCCGGATCGCCGGGGCTCCAAGCGGAGACGTCCTCGAAGTCGTCCAGCGGGACGTATTCCAGGCCGCTCGGATCCGCCGCATGGAGCACGCTGGCGAGCAACGCCGCCAAAACGGCCGACAAGCATCCCCGTGAAGACATCTGGAATCCTCCCGTTCGAAAACCCGCGAAACCTTGGGACGCCGCGATTCACGCCGGACGGCAGACCGCCGCGCCAACCCTCGGCGGAGGAAAGCCGACGCCGGCCTCCGTCCGCGCGACTTGAAATCCCCCTCAAGTCGACTATTCGGTATCAGGGCACGTCTGGGCAAAGCGAAAGTGTTGTATGGAAGGATTCACTCCTTGATCCCAAGCGATTCTCGTAACGAGACAATGTGCTCCGCCGTCCTCAAGCGGACCTCCTCCAGTTGATCGCCGCTGAGCCGCGAGGCGACCGTGAGCACGACCGGATAGTTCTTTCGCTCGTCGTCGGGCATGTCTTGAATCTGTTCGGCCTTGGGCATCAGCTCGCGGAGGTGCTCGAGCCACTGGCGCGCGGAGGCCGCATGCGGCAGCGCCCGCTCTTGCGCCTCGGTCACGAGGTCCTCGAGCATCGAGAAGTACCATGCGTCCTGCGCACCAAGCCGGTAGCCTTCCCACTGGCGGGTGGCGATCGGGGGTCCCAGGTCGTCGGGCGAGGGCACGCTGTACGCCATGTTATGGGTGAAGCTGAGCGGGTACGTGCGCATCGTGCGATAGCGATACGGGCAGTGCACGCGAAGGGGACTCCACCACAGGTAGAGCCCGTTGATAATCCGCGCCCACTTCGCCGTGTAGAAGGGGCGGTGGGGGTTGTAGTACATCCAGCCTTCGTCGCCGCTCTCCTTGAGAGTCTGCGCCAATTCGTCCCACGTGTGTCCGGCCTGGATCCAGCAGTCGAGCGCGTGCCCGTTGTAGCCGCGAACGTCCACCTGGAGGTCGAGCTTTCGGGTCGCCTCGGGCACGCCGGGGCGCGGCAAGGTGTGAAGCGTGATGTAAACCCGCTGCTCGGGCACGCGGCGGATGGGCTTCGTCAGATTGATGTAGAGCGACAGCCGCTTTCTACCGAGCACTTCGTCCATGTGGGTGACGACGAGCTCGAACTCCGGGTACTTCTTCCGCAGCCCGTCGAGGCCGCGGATGGCCCGCTCGACGTGCTCCGCGTAAGCCGCGTCCCCATCCAGCGATTTGCCGTCCTGCCCCTCGGCCACGTCTTCGTGCCCCAGCAGCCGGGCGATCTGCTGGAAGTTGGTCTCGACGATCTGCGGCCCGCGAAAGCCGAACTCGCGGAGAAGGGCGAGGGCCTCGTCCAGCCTACGGTAGGAGGTGACGATGCGGTCGCCTTGGCGCCGGTGCTCCATGCCGACCCAACAGAAGAGATGCGTGCCGTGGTGGTCGCGGACGTCCTGCAACTCGGCTCGCACGCGCCGGCGAACGTCCGCATCAAGCTCCAGGAGGTAGTAGACGCCGAACTCTTTGCGGGACGAGGGCCGCAAACGGAACGGCAGCACGCGCAATGCGAGCGGAAGCTCCATCGCCGCCGCACCTTCGGCCGTGATCCTCACGGCGCCGCGGTAGTTGCCTGCCTCCGCGTCGGGCGGAACGTGGACCGTGACCGTGACCTCCTTGAAATGCCCCGCCGGCAGGTCGAACGGCCGCGCGGGATCGAGGAGCGCCGCCGCGGGGACCCGATCGTCGTCGGGTACGCGAGGCGCTCGCCGCTGCATCACGCGCCGGTTCAGGAACACGCCCACGTTCGTCGCCCCGATGGCGGCTCCGTCGTCGCTCGCCAGCTCCGTGGGCTCGACGGCCAGGTTCCCGAGATCGCGCGTCGCGTAAATGACGAAGCCGACCGTCTGCCACTCACCTCGGGCAGCGAAGGTGGAGAGCTTCGGATCGGGCGCCGGGTCGGCGGGGCGCTCCTGCGGGTCGACCTCGTCGACGAAGTGCTTGGGCTGGATCACGTAGCCCTTCGGTGTGGGGGACAGCTCGAAGTGGTACCGGTCCAGCTCCCCCACCGCCGGCAAGCCGACCTGGGGCACGTCGACAGGTCCGGTGTCCGGCGCCGCGACGGGCGTGCCCAGGTCGTCCTCCGCACGCAGGGATACGGGCAGGCACAGCGCCGCCATCAACGCGGGCGCCCAGAGCCTATACGTCCCTTGGGGCCGTGTCATCACAGTCTCAACTCCGGCCAAAACGGCGGTGGAAAAGGACGTCAATCAAGGATCTTGATCCGCAAATCCTTGAACTGCACCTTCATCGGCGGGCCGGGGTGCATCTGCATCGCGATGATTCCCTTGCGGCAGGCCAGCTTCGCGTCCCGATCGTCGACTTCACACATCAGCTCCCCGTTGATGCGGAGCACGATCTTGCTCCCCTTCGCGACGATCTCGTAGTCGTTCCAGTCGTTCGGCTTGACGACCTTCTGCAATTCGGCGGCGGGGGCGAACTCCTCTTCCTGGCGTTTTCCGTCTTCCGAGATCACAGCCCGTTTGCCCCGCATCACCACGCCGCCGCGGGTGTGCTGAAAGAGGCAGCCGGTCCACTGCGGTCCCGCCTCCATGTCGGCCTGGTAGCCCCAGGTGTCGAAATTCGGCCGGCGCTGGCTGCGGAACTGGAGCCCCGAGTTCCCCCCGACGAGCTTGTACTTCAGCCGAAGGGTGAAATCGGCCGGCTCGCCGCCCGTCCAATAGAGGTAATGATGCTTGACGCAGGGGTTCTCCTTGGTGCTCTCGGAGGTGATCGCCCCGTCTTCGACCCACCACCCGCCGGGCTTACCCTCCCAACCGGCGAGGTCCTTTCCGTTGAACATCGACTTGAAGCCCTTCTCGTCGGCCGCCTGGGCGATCGAGCCGAGGGCAAGGAAAACGATGGCAGCAGCGATGGCAAGTGGTCGTCTCATGGTACGGTCCTCTCCTTTTCAACGCTTCAAATGGTGGTTCACGGATGGTGACTCTTCGCCGATGTGACCTCACAAATCGACGTCGGCCCCCGCAGGCCTGAGGGCAACCAGTGCAGGTCGGTTCCGTCTCCAGTCGGGCAAGGGGGTATGGGCTGCCTCCTACCCTCGGAGTGTACTCACCCGGGACCCGGCCGTCGAGTCGTTACGCTCGTGGCGGAGCCGCTTTTCCACAGTCCGCCGATCTCGAACGACAGCAGCTCGCTCCCGGTGCCGACCACGATCTTGTCGCCAAGCTGCATCGCCACCGTCGGGACGCGATCCAGCGCGATCCGCCGCCGCACCTCTCCGTCGCCCGTCGCCAAAGTGAGCACGCCGCTGCGATCGAAGTAGGCCAGACGGGGCTCCGCGTCCGCGAGGACCAGGGCTTCGACGATATCCGTGCCGGCCCGGTCCTGCCACTTGACGCGGCCGCGGCCGTCCAGCACGTAGAGGTAGCCCGTCTGCGACGCGACGACGATCTCCGCGTCTCCATCGACGTCGAGGTCGGCGGAGCGAAGTCGATTCACGCCGTAGCCGAAATTGTCGAATCGCCACAGCGTCTTGGCGCCCCGCTGCCACGAGCCCGTCTCGGGGAGCTTCGTCGACAGGAGGTCGCCCGTGGAGGAGCCGTAGATCATCTCCACACGGCCGTCGCCGTCGAGATCGGCCAGGGTGGCCTGCATGTCGCCGATCGAGGTGTAGAAAGCCCCGGCCTTGCTGCCGTCGTGACGAAAGGCCTGGAGGTGGCCGTAATGGTCGGTAGCGAAGATTTCCAGCTTGCCGTCCAGGTCGGCATCGACGGTGAGGAAATCGATGCTTCCATGCAGCACCGCCCGGCGCGTTCGGGAGAGCTGCTTCCACGCGGCGTCATAGACGTGCAGCTCGTAGTTCTGGGTGCCGACGACGATCGTCCCGGTCCAGGTCGCGGACCGCCACGGTGTACGCTTGCCAGGGGCGATCGCCGAAATTCTGGTTCCACGCCGGGCCGCGGATCTGGTGTTTGCTGAGGGGCTTGCCGTTCCGGTCGAGCAGATGCGCGTAGGTATCCCCTCCGGCGAGGGCGACCTCCAGCCCCGCCTCGGCGGTCAGCTCCCCGGCTTCCAGATCGTAACAGGCGGCCCCGAGCGGATGGGACCAGCGAACCCGGCCGTCGGCGTCCAGGGCAAAGGCACCATTTCCGGCCACGGCGAGGATTTCCGGCACGTCGTCCCCGTCGAGATCGCCGAGCTTCAAGCGCCGCACGGGCTCGCCGTCTTCCAGCCTCGTCGTCCATGCCGCGCGAGCGACGGGGAGCGGGGTCTCCTCGCGCGCGGGGATCTTCGCGGCGCCGCTCGCCAGGGAGTCGAGGAGCCCGCGAACGAGATCGGACGAAACGCCGCTCGTTTCAACCCGGGCCGGTTGGCCGTCCGGCGTCCGGGCCACCGTTTCCGAAGTCGAGAGGTCGATCTCCAGGCCGCTCATGCCCTCGCCGGCAATCCTCGCCTTGCCACATTGGAGCGACCGGCCGTTGGCCCAGGCCACGCGAGACGGCGAGAGGTAGAGCATGTCGGCATCGAACGCCAGGCCGTCGATCCGGGCGCCGCGCACGGCACAGAGCGCGTCTTCCTTGCCCCGCACGAGGACCGCGCCGCTCGCGATGCGCTGGATCTCAAGGTCCAGCCGCTCCGTCGTCTCGTCGGTGTAGAGGAGATTGGCGACTTCGGCGACTTCCCCGGCGCCGAGCCGCCGGCTCGTTCGCTCGCAAAGCTTGCACACGGGAACGACGATCCCCTTGGGGGTCGATCGCTTCACGGTCGCCCGGGCCGCGTCGGGCGATTTGATCCAGAACCGCTGGGCGGGGAACCGTGCGACGTCGTCTTCGGTCGGCGGAGTTGCCTCCTCGGCTTCGACCGCCAGGCACGGCTCGCCGTCGGCGTCGAAGAAGACGAGCTTGTCAATGCGGATGGGCGGCCGTTCCCGAAGCGTCACGCTGATGACTTTGCGCGCGTCAACGTCCGGCGATACGAAACGCATGAGCATGGGCACGGCCGGGACGAGATGCGGTTCTACTATATCTGCCCGGTTCCTGAAGATCTGTCGGACCGAGAGCGTTGGCGAAAACTGCGCGCGATCGGCTTAGCAATCAACAATACGGTCCGCTATGGAAAGGAATGCATCGAGTTTCGCTACTACATTTTGAGCAGATTCGTGTCTGGGAAGCGTTTCGCCGACGCGGTACGAAGCCACTGGTCGATTGAGAACCGCCTGCACTGGCAGCTTGACGTGACGTTCCAAGAAGACCAATCACGAATTCGGAAAGGGCACGCGGACGCCAACTTCAGCAGCCTGCGTCGCACGGCCTTGAGCCTGCTAAAGAACAATCATACGAAGAAAGTCGGCGTCAAGAACAAGCGGCTCGCGGCAGCGTTAGACGGAGATTACCTTACGGAAGTCCTTGTCAGCAAATGAGTTGCGATGCAATCGCCCTGGTCCACCAGGCGTCTTCCGGGCTGGCCAAGAAGTTCCCCGAGCTTTCGATGACTACCCAGCCTTTGCGCCGTGCCTGGATTTTCGTGCCGTCCTTGAGGCGGATCTCCGGCTCCCACTCATGAACGCAACAGGAAAAATAGCGAGGGGCCACGCGACCGAATAGACGAGCAAGACAATAGTTCCCCACTGTCCTGCCCACACAACCCATCCCCATACCGAGGCTGGAAGGTCTCCAGGCTGCACATCAGGGACCCAGAAGACCAAGCAACCAACGATCGGGATGACCAGCACGAGGACGCACAATATTGGCACTTCCTGGCGGATGAAGAACCAGAGTGCAGCAAGAACCGGGACTACTGCAAAGACAAGCAGTAAACACCACGTTCGCCATTTGGCAAATCGACCGACGATGTGGGTTCTGTGCAGAGAGACGTGTCGTTTCTTAACCCAAGTCAACGTTCCTGATCCCCCGATACCACTCCCCCCCAATTCCGCCACGGCGAGAGTCGTCACAAGTTCGATTCTTGGACTCAACCCGACTCGATCAGCGAGAAGTCTTGTTGCTGGTACCAGTCGATTCTTCTCTCGAATGGAGTGTGTCCAGGTGACGGAACGGTATCCGTGTTTGTCTACGCTGGCTGTCTCTCTAATGGTAACGACATCGGGCAGAGGGGAAGAATCCTCGTATACTTGGTCCACGACCGCCGTCCCCTTTGTCTCCATCGTCAAACTCCGGAGCATGACGCCTTTATCCGTCCAAACGCGGACTTTGAGGCGGTTTCCGTCGCACAACACGGCAGGTGCAACGTGGATTTCAGAAATGCACTCACCAAAGGGGCCCTGCACACGCGAAACGCGAACGAAACCGTCGGGACAGGTGACTACAAGAAGACCCCACAGTAGTCCGACTAGAGCAATCGACAGCAGCAACAACGCCAAGGCCGCTAAGGACAAAAGAGTTACCTCGGCACAGAGCAGTTGTTGGAATGGGCCTACCCTCATCTCACATCTCCCGAATCTAAACTGGCGGAAGGGACGAGCCACTGCCTATCGTCTTAGGGGAATGGAGTCTCGCGCTCACGTCGTTGGATAGTCCATCGCCGTCGTCGAATTTGAATCCGAACACCGAAAGCCATGCTTGGTAGGTCGGAGGAATAGAGGAAACTCTCTAACCTGCTCGAACAATGCCAGCAGCCTCCCAGCGGTATTGTTGTACTGCACGTTCATGCGCTCCCCCGTCCCTCAGAGTAAATCAGCCCCGCCTCGTACTCCAGCGCGTCCAGCTCCTCCAGTAACTCCCCTTCGCGTGCTGCCGGATCAGTTTCACGCACCACCTTGCCGTCTACCAGTTCGGCTAGCTCGCAGTCGATCTCAGCCCAACGTTGTTGAACTTCACCATACTCCATTGTAAAGCGACAACTACATCTCCCGGCGACCGACAACTAGAAATCCCGGAATTGGGGCGCGTAGGCGTGGTACTCGACCTTGGGTGTCAGGGCGATTGCGCGATTCTGGGTAATCTGGTATGACATGGCAATCGCGATTTGGTCATATCGACCGTTGAAATAGAGCCGGGCGATGAGCCGGTTGTTGTTCACGTTGCCCAGCGCGACGACGTGATGCGTCTCCGGCGTCGCCGTGCCTGGATCGCACGACACGGCAGGACGCGGCACGCCCAGCTTCTCGATCGCCTCGGCAATCACCTGGGCTGCTTCCCGGTAGCCGGGTTGATCCGGGCAGAGGACCGCCAATGGGCGAGCGTCGCCGCTCAGGTCGATCCACGTGTCAAGGTCACCAGCGCGCGGAACGTCGGCCGAGTCCGGATCCGCGGCTGCGCCGCCCGTGCACGATGCCAATAGGAGCAAAGCGGTGGCAAGCACTCTCTTCATACCCGAGGCCCTCCGAAGACGCATCGTCAAAAGCAAATCGTTCAACTTGCTTACCATAGCGGAACGAGCGAGAATAGGGAAGCATCCCGCACGGGCAGAAAGAACGCCAGACAGCCAAACGCCAGGAGGTATCCGATGAAACCTTCCTTGGGCATTCTCGTGGCCGTGTGCTGCGTGTGCCTCGCCCGGGCGGACGAGCGGCGGCCGCCCCGCACCGTGCAGATTTCCACGCTTTGTCTTCTGGACGATGACGCCCATCGAACCGCCGACTACGTGCTGGAGATGATCGATCGGGCGGCCGGGCGCCGGGCCCACGATCTTGTCGTGGCGCCCTTGACGCCCTTTCTCACCTTCCGGGAAGGGCACGAGGCCGAGGATCTGGGTTGTTTTGCGGACCTGGCGCGCCGTCATCGAACGTACGTGGCCATAGCGCTCCAGGAGACCGCATCGGACGGCCGCACGTTCTGCACGTCCGTGCTCTTGGGGCGGCAGGGGCAGGTCGCCGGCAAGTACCGCAAGACGCACGCCTGGTGCGACGACACCATGGCCCTGGGCGATTGTCTGCCGGTGTTCCGCACGGACTTCGGCGTGCTCGGCCTGACGCTCGGCACCGACTTCTACTTTCCGGAAGTCTACGGCGTGTTGTGGATGAAAGGGGCGGAGATCCTCGTCTGGCAGCACGCGCCGGAACGCTTCCGCGAGCACTTCCAGTGGGTCCCGCTCTTGAAGGCCCGCGCGATCGACAGCCGCGCCCACCTGGTCACCGCGATGTACGCCGACCCGCGGACCTACATCACCAACCGCTACGAGATCGGCATGCAAGGGGCGGCCTGGGGCCGGAGCATGATCCTCAACCGAGTGGGCGCGGCCGTCGCCGGCACGGGCTACGAAGACGGGATCGCCACGGCGCGCGTCGATTTGGACAAGCGCAAGCTCGACCCGTACAAGCCGTGGAAACGCGACGAGAACATCTTCCTCGTCAACAACCTGGGCGACCGCACCGCCTTTCGCCCGCTGGCCGAGCCGTGGCAGAAGCCGAAGCTGCCCGAGTTCGAGAAGCGCAAGGCGCGGATCGCCGTGGGGTATTTCTGGGGGCGCGACGCCTGGCGCGCCGACAACCTGCCCGAGGCCATGTTCCGCGTGCTCGACGAGGCCGAGAAGGTGCGGCCGGACCTCGTGCTGCTCTCGGAAATGAGCGCCCGAGGGCATACCGACTCGACGCGTCAAGTGGCGGCGATGGTCGCCGAGCGAGCGCGCCGGATGAACGCCTACGTCCTCATCCCCGGGCTGGATATCGACGAAGAGGCCGACCCCAAAGGCCGGCGAAGCCACGCCCTGCTCTGGGACCGCCAGGGCGAAGTCGTTTTCCAACAGCCGATCTACTGGACCCGGGGTTACCCTGAAATCAAGGTGTTCGACACCGACTTCGCCCGCATCGGGGTCCACATCTGCGGCGACGCCTACGTGGGCGAGATCGACCGCGTTTCGGCCCTGTTGGGGGCGGAGATCATCCTCGACGGGAGCCAGATGTGGGGAGCCGACGGCGCGAACAACGAGCTGATGCTCCGCGCCCGGGCCGTCGACAACGGCTGCTGGCTCGCCTGCGCGCATTGGAACAGCTCGGACCCCGGCCTGCGAAGCGCGATCATCGACCCCTACGGCTGCGTCGTGGCGGCGTCGCATTTCCAGCAGGAAGGGGTCGTTTTCACCGACGTCGACTTCGATGTGTTGAAGGTCTACTACGCCGGGCGCAAGCCCCACCAGCCGAAGCGAGGCACGCAGGGCATCCCTTCGTACTTCAGCGAGGACGTCCCCGAACAGCGAACCGGCTGGCGCGACATGATCTTCGCCCGCCGCCGCCCGGAGCTTTACGAAATCCTGCCGACGACCAACGAGATCACCAGGAAATACGGCCCGGGCGCGGAGCCGGTCCCGTGAATCGCTCAAAGAGGCTTCAACAAGACCGTACCGCCCTCACCCCCGACCCCTCTCCCGCAAGCGGGAGAGGGGAGTTGTGTTAGGGCGTCTGGAAACACGCGCGTGCCGCGCGGTCACCAGTCCGTCTCGATTTTGCCATCACTTGGCAAGATGGAGCGAAGGGTATGGAAACCCTGGCGTCGTTCCCGAGCGATCTGGCGCGACGCTATTCTGAGGTTTCCCTTCTCGAAGTAGTAGCCCAACTCGCACGGCTCCAGGATGGAATCGAGTACGAAATCGAGTGGTCCCGAGGTCTCTATCGTGATCGGCACATGCCGCTTCGTTGGTGGGACTTCGTCAGGATTGATGGGACACTCGGTCTCGTCAATCAAGGACTCCAGCACGTCCATTAAGGGAGAGTTGTCGAATGTGACTTTCGCGTACGTGTTCCCGTAGAATCTCACCACCCTCTCATTCTGTGGGTCTCGGTAACTCGTCACGGACTCCAGATGCTTCAGACGCTCCAGTTGACGAAGGCCGGTTGCCGTGAGGTTCGGGGAGTTCAGCGTGAGGTGCCCCAGCTTCGCGTGGGTCGCGATACGGGACAGTGCGGCGTCGGTAAGGCGAGGAGAGTCCAGCGAAATCCTATACAGCTCCGGCAGCGACTCAACGTGCGCCAGCGCCGTGTCCGTAAGACGCGGGCAGTCCAGGTAGAGCCGGTGCAAGTGGCGCATGGACGTGATGTGGGCCAACGCCGCATCCGTGACGTTGGGACTCTCGATGTCGACTTCTTCAAGGGAGGTCATGGACCTCAGGTTCTCGGCGATGAACTCATCCGTTACATCCGGGTCTTTTAGTTCTACATAAAAGGGAGTCATGAACGGCTCGTCGCCCACGAAGCGTCGTAACCAGGCCGGCCCAGCGGGCGGTGCGTCAGCCTTCTCCATCTGGTGACGAAAGTAGACCGCCCCGCCGGCCGCGGTGATCGCGTCGACCGACCGGCGCAGCTTCCTGGCCCAGCCATTTGTAGGTAGCACTGATAGCGTGCTGAATCCCGAGGAATTCGACCATTCTCACGCGGTCCGCCGCTGAATGCGTTCGGCGATCGGTGGCCAACTGCGCGAAATCGTTATCC
>Ga0307379_10011968_pt1 | contig 11342 bp, 10 predicted proteins | sample UN2MG_FD_202237 | JGI IMG/M metagenome (GOLD analysis project Ga0307379, IMG submission 202237) | Soil microbial communities from Risofladan, Vaasa, Finland - UN-2 | ecosystem: Environmental > Terrestrial > Soil > Coastal area > Acid sulfate soil | place: Finland: Risofladan, Vaasa | collected... | reverse complement strand
GAGAGGTACCTCATGTCCTGGAAGTTGACGATGCTCGAGATGCAGCCATAGAGGACAGGCGTGCCCGGATTGACCAGTTGGGCCAGCATCACTCCACTGAGCGTCTCCGTGTTCTGAGTGACCAGGTTTCCAGCCAGAGTTACGGGCGCGGTGCTCCCGCAAAGCGGTTCAGTCGGGGTGACCAGTGGGATCCCGAGTCGAGCCACCTCCATTAGCAGGTCGCCGTAGTCGCGGTCGATGGTCAGCGGGCTGATCACACAGGTGACCATGGAAATCAGGGGGCGCTGCCGAAGTGCCTCCGCCGATCCGACGATGCGCTCGGCTGCCTTGACCACCTGTCCCACTCCCTCGAGGCTATAGACCCCTCCCATCACATGCTTCGTTGTGTTGAGCAACGCGGGGAAGAATCGGTGAACGTCGGCTTCCTCCTTGGGGACTCCGTGAGGATAGAGGGGCAGCATGAAGAAGTGGACATGGTCCAGAGCATCACACAGCCGAGCGAATTCGGCGATGTCTCTAACCGTGGCCCGCCGTGTCCGGCTCGCGCCAATGTCCAGCACATTAAGGGCGGTGCCTCCGGTGCCTATGTAGACCCGCTTGCCTCCCAAGTCGAGATCATGGGCAGGGTCCCGCCCGCACAATTTGACCCGAGACGGAGCCTGCGCGACCAGATCCATCACGAGCCTGCGCGGGATCGTGATTCGATCGCCGCGAACCCGGGCGCCCGCCTCTCGGAACCTCCTTCGCGCCTCCTGGTTGTGGACTCTGATTCCCACCTCCTCGAACACCCGCATGGAAGCCTGGTGGATCCGCTCTATTTGCTCCTCGGTGAGCGGCCGGTAGTCGCCGCCGACAAGGCCTGTTCTCCTTGGCAAACTCATCTCGTCTTCCTTCCTGTTCACGCGCGATTTCCTAGGTTCCCGTCCGCCAGGAGGCCAGGTACTCCTCCTGTTCACGGGTGAGCGTATCGGCCGCGATTCCCATGGCAGCCAGTTTCAGCCGAGCCACCTCTTCGTCGATTTCCGCCAGCACGGGGTAGACCTGGGTAGCCAGACACGAAGCCTGCTGCCACAGGTGTCGAACACAGAGGGCCTGGTTGGCGAAGCTCATGTCCATCACCGCGGCAGGATGCCCCTCCGCCGCGGCCAAGTTGACCAGCCTTCCCTGGCCGAGCAGGTAGAGGCGACGGCCCCCGTTCAGCAGGGACTCCTCCACCGATTCCCGGACCGTTCGCCGGTCGCTCGCCCAGGGGTGGCTCGCCTGATTTCCTCAACTGCAAGTTCATAGTCGTGTTGCTCCTCCGCTATAAGTAATCACCCTTCCTTGCCAGGAAGCAATCCCTGCTTTCCGAGGAAATCACCGGCCACCTGGCGGGGTGAAAGATGCTTCTCGTCAACCTGGTAGTTCATCCCCCTCATCGCCTCGTCATCGATCTTGTCGGCCAGGAGGTTGAGGACCTCGGCCACTTCCGGGTGTCTCTCCAGTAGCTGCCGGCGGACCAGCGGGGCAGCGAAGTACGGAGGAAAGAAGTCCTTATCGTCCTCCAGGATCACCAGGTCGAAGGCTGGAATGCGCCCGTCGGTGGCAAACCCATCGATCACATCCACTCGCTTGTCCGCGATGGCCCGGTACATCAGGCCTGGGTCCATCCCTTTCGGGGGCTGCTCGAACCGGAAGCCGTAGGCCTCGGTCAGCGGTTCATAGCCGTCCGGGCGAGCCATGAACTCATGATCGAACCCTGGCCGCAGCCGGTCGGTGTAACGTTTGAGGTCCGAGATTGTGGCAATTCCCAGCTCCTCCGCCTGCTCTCTCCGCATCGTCAGCGTGTAAGTGTTGTTGAACCCCAGCGGGTCCAACCACGCGAGCCCCCATTGTCGCTCGAACTCCGACTTGACTCGCTGGTAGGCTTTGTCAGGATCCGGGATCACTTTCTCCTTCAGAATGGCGGTCAGGCCGGTACCGGTGTACTCCGGGTAGAGATCCAGCTCGCCTTTGTTGAGGGCGCTGAAGCAAACCAGGGTTCCTTGCAGCCCCAGCTTTCGCTCCACCTTGAGGTCGGTGTGCGCCTCCAGCATCTGGGCGAACATCTCCCCCAGGATCTTCTGCTCCGTGAAATTCTTGGAGCCGACTACAACCACGTCGGGCTGGCGCCTCCCGCAGCCGACGAGAAGGCTGGCGATCAAGAGCGCGCCCAGCACCATCCGCGCCCGGCAGCGCGGCCCTGCAACCGTTGGCTTCATATCCTCTCCTCCTCATCAATCATGACGAAACCCTGAGCCCTCTGGGCATGAGCGCCTTCTCGGCGCGTCCCAGCAGAAAATCGAGCGCCAGCGCCAGGCTCGCCGCCACCAGAGCCCCCGCCCAGATCTGGGCGTTGTTATAGGTTTGAATACCGGTGATGATAGGAGTGCCCAGGGCGCCGGCGCCGATCAGAGTGGCGAGAGCGGCGATTCCCACGCAGATCACGGTGGAGGTGCGGATGCCAGCGATAATCACCGGTACCGCCAGCGGTAATTCCACCATCAGCAGGATCTGCCGGTCTGACATTCCCATGCCCACCCCGGCCTCCACGATCGCGGGGTCTGTCTGCTTGATGCCAATGTAGGTATTGCGGATGATCGGCAGCAAGGCATAGAGCGTAAGGGCGACGATGGCGGGGGTGCGCCCGATGCCGAGCAAAGGGATCATCACTCCCAACAGTGCGATGCTGGGGATAGTCTGCACCACGCTGGCCGCCCCTAGCACCGGCGCGGCAAGCAGTCGGACTCGGGTGAGAAGCAACCCAAGCGCCACCCCCGCGGCGATGGCAATGCCCATGGCAACCGCCACCAATTCCAAGTGTTGGAGCGTCCAATACGCTATGTCGCCCCGACACGATGACAAGTACAGCCAGATCTCAATCATCCCCCTCCGCCTCTCTCTCCGTCGCGCTTGTTGGGGCGGCGTTCACCTCCCGAGGGGCCTCCCTGTTGTTGGCCAACCGCTCGGCGAAGACACCGGTCAGACTGCTGGCGGTCAAGATTCCGACCACGCGGCCCTCTCCGTTCACCACCGGCAGAGCGGAATAGTGGCTGTTTGCCATGGTGTCGATGGCCGAAAGGAGATCGGCGTCCGGAGACACCGCCTCCGCCTCCCGCGCGATCACCTCTTGCAGCCCCGCCTCCCTCCGACTACTGCGGACGGCATCGGTGGTGATCACCCCCAGCAACTTCCGCTGGCGATCCACCGCGAGAAGAGTGGTGACTCGGTGCATCCTCATCAACTCCGCGGCCTGGGCCACAGTTTGCCTTCCCTCCGAGACCTGCACCGTAACCGGCGCCTCGATCATCACGTCCCGGACTTGCACGGCGCTCATCTGGAGATGGAAGCGATGTTTGCCCAGGAAGCGAGCGACGAATTCATCGGCTGGATGAGCCAGCACTCGCTCGGGGGCATCCACCTGCAAGATTCGCCCGGCGTCCATAATGGCCATCCGGTCGGCCAGATTGACTGCCTCGAAGATATCATGGGTGACAAAGATAATCGTCTTCTGGATGCGTTCCTTGAGTTGCCGAAACTCCTCCTGAAGCTGCTCCCGGGTGATCGGGTCCAGTGCTCCGAAGGGCTCATCCATCAGGATGATGTCAGGGTCATCGGCGAGGGCGCGGGCGACGCCGATTCGCTGCTGCTGGCCGCCGCTCAGCTCGGCCGGGAACCGGCTACGGTACTCATCCGGGTCCAGGCCAACCATCGCCAGGAGTTCGCTTGCCTTCTCCCGCCGCCGTTCCCGGGGCCAGCCCTTGAGGCGCGGAACGATAGCGATGTTGTCCTCGATCGTCATATGCGGAAAGAGTCCAATCCTCTGAATCACATAGCCGATGTCGCGCCGCAGCGCAATCGGGTTCATCCCCGTCACGTCCCGCCCACGAATGCGGATCTCGCCTGCGGTAGGCTCGATCAGGCGATTGATCATCTTCAGCAGCGTGGTCTTCCCTGACCCGCTAGTGCCGACCAAGACCAGGGTCTCCCCCTCCTCCACCTCGAGGTTGACCTGGTCGACCGCTTTGAAGCCGCCTTGGTAGGTCTTGGTCAGGTTGCGGATTTCGATCAACGCCATCAGCCGGTTATCTCAATGATGCCGATCAGGCCGTGGCCGTAGCCGGCTCCCCGCTGGAGGCCGGTCTCCAGGCCCCGCAGGGTGTAGGCCAACTGGGGCTCTATGATGTTGGCCCTTGGGTCGCCCATCCGCATCCACTTGACGTTGTCAATCACCTTGGCCGTCGTTTGCACTGCCCCCCGCACCGGCTCGGGGAAGGCCTCCAGGGCCTGGTGCTCGGGATCCATTTCATCGGCCGTGAGTCGGTCAATGCAGTAGGAAATGACCAGATGCCAGGCCATCTGCATCCGCTCGAAGAATCGGTTGGCCTCCTTGAACCCGCATCTGGGCTGGTAGTCGAACAGCAAGTCGTGCAGTTCCGTTCGGTAGTTGCTCTCGTGCAGTCGGTTCACGGCTGTGCGCAGAGCAGGCGCTTCCGAATTGTAGATGCGGGTATCCATGTGGCGCCCCACCAGGATCGAGCGGTCGAAGGTTTTCTGGAGAACCACTTTCCGCCCGGATCGCTGCGCGACCCGCTCGACCAGGTCGAGCAGTTCGGCCCGGCTCCAATAGCGCATGGGAAAGTGCTCGATCTCCGCCAGCGACTTCTCTCCGTTGGGACACAGATAGGCCATGGAATAATCCCGCATGCCGTCTGGCGACTGGCTGTCCCACTCGTCCTGCCATTCGTAGGAGAACTTGCCCAACCAGTCCCCCACCACCAGGGCGTGCGCGCCCGCGTGCCGGGCGATCTCCACCAGGATCTGCTCCAACTCCCGGTCGTTCAGGTGGGAGAGCGAGCCGTAAGAAGAGAAGTAGATGTCGAACGAGTCCGGCCCAATCACCCGGGGCAGGCCCTCCCGCAAGTCTGCTCTCTCAAAGGCGATCTTGCTGTTTCCGCTGTAGATCTCCCGGCCCTGCTCGACCATGGCCGGACTGATATCCACCCCCAGATAGAGGGCGATGAGCGCCGGGGTCACCAGCAGCGAGTTCGTGGACTCCATGCCGGAGGTGCAGCGTCGAATGCCCATGAGCAGCTCGTACCCTTCGCCGCTGCCGCAGCCGAGGTCAAGGATACGCAGTCGCTCCAACGCTCGCTTCTTCTCCAGCGCCAGCGCCTCCAGCGGCTCCCGCAGGGCCAGCCGAGTCAACTCGTCTTCCCAGTACCGGCGCACGTTGTCATGCTTGCCGACCAGGCCACCGGTGTCTTTCAAGTAGTGGCCGTCCAGCACCGCCTCCCGATAGGTGACCAGCTCTTCCCCCTGGCGAGGCTGTCGGCCGCTGGGCGAGAACCTGACTTCTCTTTCCTTGGCCGATTGCCCGACGTTCATGATCTATCACCTCCTCGGTCTTCAAACTTTTCGTTGATGGCGAACCTCTCGAAAATCCCTTCGATTCCCCGACGGCGAAAGGCCGAGGCGGCCTGGTCGGCCGGGCAGCGAGCCCGGCTCAGCCGCTCCCACAGGGGAGCCAGGTACCGCTCCTCGCTTCGGCCGCGCGCTCGCAGGCCGCGGGAGGCGATTTCCAGCATTTCCCGGCAAAGAACGCTCAACAGCTGATCATCCACCCGGGCCTCCAGGCCTCGCTGGATGGCCTCCCGCCTGGCGGCCCGAAGATCAGCCCAGCGATAGCGATCCACCAGTTGCCGGGCCTCCTGTAAACCCTCGCTCAGCCCGAGACTCAGGGCGCCCACCGCCAGCATAGCTTCCGGCGGCTGCTGGCAGTTGACCCGGTTCTCCAACGTGCAGTATTTGGAGATTCGCGCGTTGTGCCAGCAGAAGGTCAGGTGGAGGTCCAAGTCTTCAGCACGGGGTTCGATCTCCACCTGTTTGCCTTCGCCAGTCACCCCGATCGGGTGCCGAGAAGCGCAGAATTCGGAGAAGGAGGCGAAGGAGGGCAGCATGATCGGCTCGCCGCCTCTCTCGACATAAACCGGCTTCAGGTCCAGCAGCCGCCGCAAGTAACCTTCCGGCGAGGCCGGCCTGGCCGTTGGCATGCCGACTCGATCCTCGTCAGGAAGCCAGCGATCCCAGAAAGATTCGTGCACAGCTTTATGCCGGGGGTCCACCCGGTTAGCCCACACCGCCGAGTTAGCGTTCAGGGCGATCTGGGCCGCCGCCAGGCCGTTGAACACGGCCAGCGCATCTGCAATCTCTTCGGTGGCAATGTCCACATGCGCCTGGCTAGCGGCGGTGGTGGTGAACAGGTAGACCCCGACCTGCGGGTCGCCATGGTCAAAGACATCGTCCCAGAACAGATTGCGCCCTTTGGCTGTCAGCAAGGCGGGACTTGGGGCAGTGATGGGATGAATCCCCTGGCCGAGCAGCTGGAGCCCCTGATCCCTGCAGTGGCGGAGGATCGGCTCGAGTGCGGCTCGCACCCGTTGCTCCAGCGAGGCCAGGCAGGGCTGGGGAGCGGTCGCCAGTTCGATCACGCAATAACCGGTGGCGCTCGAGACGACATCGGTTCCTCCCCCGGTCGCCTGCTTGGCCCCCACCGCCCGGTCCGAATGAGCGTCTCGAAGCAATTGCCACCCTCGCTCCTCCAGGCGCCGCCAGATGCCCTGTATTGCTTCTCGCGACGGCGCCTTGCCGGTTGGGCGGACCACCACAGGGAACTTCAGCTCCAGGCCCACCTGTCGCGTCCGGCCGCGGCGGCGTGCATTCGCCTGCTCGAGCCGCTCGATCAGTAGCTGCAGCGGGTCCTCTAACATGAAGCGGCAGGTCCTCCACGGCTGAACACATGGCCGTCACCTTCGATCACCCACTTCTGGCAGGTCAGCTCCCGCAGCCCCATGGGACCGCGAGCGTGAATCTTGTCCGAGGAAATGCCGATCTCGGCCCCCATTCCCAGCCGGCTGGCGTCGTTGAACATGGTGGAAGCGTTCACCAGCACCACGCCTGAATCAACTCGTTCGACGAACCGGCCGACCGCCTGGGCATCCTCGCTCACGATGGCATCGGTATGCCCGGAGCCGAACCGGGCGATGTGTGCCAACGCTTGCTCCAGCGTGTCCACCACGCGGATTGCCAGGATCAGGTCGAGATACTCCGCGCCCCAGTCTTCCTCGGCAGCGGTTTCGGCCCACGGCAAGAGCGCCCTCGTTCGCTCACACCCGCGAACCGTCACTCCCGCGGCGAGCAGGTCCTGTCCCAGCCGCGGCAGGAATGCGTCCGCAATGTGTTGGTGCACCAGCAGCCCCTCTAGCGCGTTGCACACTGCCGGCGCATAGGTCTTTGAGTCCAAGGTGATGGCCACGGCTTGCTCCAGATCGGCGTGCTCATCCACGTACACGTGACAGATCCCGTGAGCGTGCTTGATCACAGGTATCCGGGTGTGCTCGGTCACGGCGCGAATCAGGCCAGGCCCTCCACGCGGAATCACCACGTCAATCAGGTGGTCCAGGGAGAGCATTCGTCGCACCACCCGCCGGTCGCTCGAAGCGATCACCTGGACGGCCGCGTTGGGCAGGCCGGCTTGCTGGAGCGCCTGCTGCCAGAGCTCACCAAGCAGGCGGTTGCACCGCATTGATTCCGATCCACCCTTGAGCAGAGCGGCGTTACCCGCCTTCAAGCACAGAGCGCCCGCATTGACCGTGACGTGGGGCCGTGCTTCGTAGATCACTCCGATCACGCCGATGGGCGCCCGGCGCTTGCTCGCCTGCAGGCCGTCGGCCTGGTAGATCAGTTCCACCTCCCCCAGCGGATCGGGGAGATCCGCGATTTCTCGCAGGGCGCGCACCCGGCCGGCGATCTTGTCGGCGCCGAAACGGAGCCGGCTGACGAGCCTCGGCTGTTCGCCCTTCCTGGCGGCCGCGGCCAGGTCGAGTTGGTTGGCCTCGATGATCTGCTCGGCCCTCGATTCCAGTTGGGCGGCCATGGCCAGCAGGGCCGCGTTCTTGGCTTCGGTGGGCGCCTGGCTTAGCGTATCGGCGGCGAGACGGGCCCTCCTGGCCATCTCACCAATCCGTTGCGGCCATCTTTGTGACATGGTCTGTCCTGGCGCCATCTTCGCCTCCACTCGGCCAATCGGACAGTTCGGGGCCACAAAGCAAGAACCCAGCCCCTACCATCCACGCGGTAGAGAGCTGGGTCAGACTCCGTCGTCGCGCCTCGGGGTCAAGCCGAAGCGCCCGGAGAGAGGTAGCTCCCGGACGAACGTATCTTGCTACAGGTTCTCTCTATTGCTCCTGTTGGGGGTCAGTTCAGACTCCGAATCGCGCCGCCCAGCGCGCCCGGATCAGTGTGTCTATGATACTCGGCTCTGCCGCCCATGTCAACCGACAGAGCCAGGGCCGCTATCGGTATCTCCTGACAAGGCAGGCCTGCGGAGGCACATCAGGCTGCGGTTGAGCAGTAGCTCTCCCAGCGGGAATAGGCTGCTTTCAAAGCGGCAATGATCGCGCTTTGAGACGGCCCAATGTAGTAAGCAGCGATCCTGGCTGCCGCCTCGTCCACGCCGTCGGACAATCGCACCCCTTTCAGTAGCCGACTCACGAAGTCGTTGGCCAGGGCTAAAACCAGTGTGCAGGACGCAGCCACGATGATCCCCGTGTCCACCTCTACTTCGAGAGCCACGCCGAGCGTCCCATAGAGCGACTGCGCGGAGGTCTCTTCTGGGAGCTTTGCATAGCCCACCACCAGGATCGTGGGCGACCCTGAGGTGCTCGTCTTCGCTGATCCATCCATGATGCTTACTGTTCAACGCCCACTCTCCCATTCCTTGCTCAGTGCTGCCCGAATGTGACATGCCAGCCTGGGTGTGACAACCCTGTGGAGGGTGGATGGCCTCGCCGCGCACCCTCACCCGGCCCCGACTAAGCGGGGCCGACCCGCCTTCGCCAAGGCTTCGGCCGGCAAACCTCTCCGTGGCCTGCCACCATGAATGATACCACGGGCCATGTTAGTCCCGGGGCGTATGTGACGAACGATTCTCCGGTCCGCAGCCGGGGCTGAATGGCCTCCGGCGCCGGCGGCCGATAGCCCAGGGAGCTGTGCGGCCGCACCGTATTGTAGTGCGTTCGCCAGCGCTCCACCAGCACCTTCATCTCCAGAAGCGTATCGAAGATCTCCACGTTCAGGAGCTCGTCCCGCAGCTTGCCGTTGAAGGCGTGCTGTCCAAGAACTCATCAGCCTAACCCAGCAGGGTTGACGGCTGGTTTGGTCACGAGAGTGGGGATGATGCTGAGGAATCTCGGGGGGGTCGGGCTCTGCCCCGCCATCAGGTCACAGCTGCCCCATGCGATCCCAGCCCGTCAGATCGGCGCCATCGGTTTCCGCCAGCACCACCACCGCGAAGGTCAGTACGCGGCAGCCTTCCTCCAGATGGCCGCCCATCGCCTTGTCCGTGTTGGAGAATGTGATGTGGGCGTGCACGCGACCGTCCAGGATAAGCCCGGTCACAGACAGGACATCGAACGCCCCTTCGCCGCGGAAGAAAACATTGCCGGGCGGCAGGTTGGTGGTCTCGACCACGTGCACGTGATAGGCGCTGATCGAGCCGACGCCGGTCAGGATCACCCCGTGGCGGATGCCGTTATCCGCGGCCGCCGCGCGAATAGCGCCGAGGATGTCTTCGCCCGAGTTCAACCGGAGGATGAACAGGCGGGTTACGTTACAGCTCTGTGCTGGCATCTGGACTGTCCTTTCCACCGTCACGGTAGCGAGTGATACCAGGCGCGGCTTCTGCCAAAGCCGCGATGCGACCGCAGGGTCTGGAGACCCCGCGCCCATTTCCTGCGCCCGGTGTCAGGCAAGGTACTCTGGATCGCTCATCACGCCCAGGTATTCCTGCAGCCGCTGGCGGCGCGCCAGGAAGGCGGCGAAGAGTCCGTCCGCTGTCTCCTCGACCGTGCGCTGGCTGTTGGTGTAGGGATCCTCGCGCGTAGCCTCATTGACCTGGGCGATCCACTCCGGCGGAATGGCACCGACGCCCACCAGAGCGCCGGACAGTCCGCCAGCGACCGCCGCCAGGCAATCGGTGTCACGGCCGAAGTTGACCGCCGTCACTATCGCCTTCGCGGGATCGCCGCGGGTGATAGCGAACACGGCCAGTCCCTTGGGCATGACTTCGTTCGCCTGCGACATGCTGTAAGGGAAGTGGCGTCCGCCCTCGTAGATTTCGTAGAAGTCGTCGCGCATGGCCATCGCGTCGGTGTGTTTCGCCGCCAGGTCGAGCGCCTGCGTTAGGTCGCGCTCGACCGTGTCGTAACCCGCGTATAGAAGCCCGCCTTCGGCACGGTAACGGGCGAAACCGCGGGCGACCGCGAGCACCGACTCTACGGTGGCGCCAGGTTTGCACGCCTCCGCGATGGCGGCGTTGTATAGCCCTGCCCAGCGCAGGGCGAAAGCGGTCTCGCGCGCGTAGATCTTGCCGATCTCGGCCGAATCATCGGCGGCGCCTGTGGGATCGCCGGCATTGATCAGCCCCAGTGGGTGTGACGCCCGCCCGATGGAGATCTGATTGAAGAAAGGGATTAGTCGCCCCAGCTCCGACGGCGGCACGCCCGACCGCGCCATCTCCAGCAGCGAGCGGTCAAACGCTTCTTGCTTGTAGATCATCCGCTCGGGAAGCAGGTCACGCAGCCACACCGCGACCAGGTCGTGCGCTTTGATGCGATCTTGCTTCTCGATGATAGCGGTGGCGATCAGTCGCTGGCGCTCGATCCCGTCCTCGGTGGTGCCGGGCAAGCGCTGCCAGTCGGTGTGCGCCGCGTAATGGCGATACGGCAGCAGCCGCTCAAGCACACCGTAAGTTTCGGCGATGCGCTGTGGCGACCAGCCCTCGACCGCCGCGCCCATGGCCGAGCCCACCCATGATGCCGCGATACAGCCCCTGAACTTGTCCTTCAGCGTAACCATGAGTGATACTCCTCGGATTGAGCGTGATCCGAACACACCTGGCCTGCTTCGCACTTCGCGGCCGCTAGTCCTGCCGCGCCGTTCGATTGATGTCCCGCAAGGCTCACTTGGGCCGCCGACAGGGATTGAGCGGGCGTCCGCTGAAGAACCTGTGCTTGTCAAGTGCCCATGAAGCCGGCGTGAGGGGAGGCGGGGAGGGGTGCGCCCGGCTTTGCTGCTGTATCATCTCTAGCCCAGATTATGCGTAAGGCCCGCCGGTGTGCGTTTTGCGCGAGCCGGGAAGCATTCGGACAGGGCGTGAGTGGCTTAATGGTTTCAGTGGGAGGCGCGATGCGGGTTTTGTGGCTCGGAAATGGAGTGGGGAGGGCCGCCCACCCCTGCCATGTGCCCGCAGATCGGCGTCGCGC
>Ga0307379_10011967_pt1 | contig 11342 bp, 4 predicted proteins | sample UN2MG_FD_202237 | JGI IMG/M metagenome (GOLD analysis project Ga0307379, IMG submission 202237) | Soil microbial communities from Risofladan, Vaasa, Finland - UN-2 | ecosystem: Environmental > Terrestrial > Soil > Coastal area > Acid sulfate soil | place: Finland: Risofladan, Vaasa | collected... | reverse complement strand
ATATTAACTTGTGTATAAATACCATCAACAGATATAATATGTTTAAAATCTGTTTCAATATATTTAGATTTATAAGAAACCGTACCTATATCATCTATTTGGTTACCTGCTACGGCTACATAAACTAGTCCATTTGAATAATCTACCAAATATTGACCTATAACATTTAGTTTATTTGTATTTTGAGAATAAGTTTTATTCTTTTCATAGTAAAATTCTTGTTGAAAAACATTATTATTTGAAAAGTACAAGCTTGTATTTATACTTGAACCTATTGCGTCTTCAGTTGAACCAATTATATTTGAATTTTCTAAAGGTACAATAAAAATTTTTAATCCTAATGAGTTTAAATAATCTTCACTTCTAAATAATAACTCACCTGATACTTGTTGAAATCGTACTCGTTCTTTATTTCGTTTGAAAATGGTTGGAGGATTTATGTAATTGAAAAAAACAGTTGATTCATTGAATCTATTTAATGTATAAATCTCTCCAGATGTTTCGTTAAATATTCTAAATACATTTGTAATTGGAGTATTAACTGTTCTAAAAGAACTTAAACCTATTAAATTATTATTAATACGTTCTGTAAGTTCTTCAGAATGTATTTTTGGCTCATAATCTTCTCCCGGTACCAAATCATCTGAGTAATCAAATGAAATATATGATGTTGTAGTGCTTAGGTCTCTAATACTACGTGCGGCTAGTTCTTTTAAAGTTTTATCATAAGTATAATCTAATCCATTATCATATTCTTTTAAGTAATAATAATTGCAAACAGGAGGAAATTTACCCGTACCTACGTTTTCACCTCCATCAACACCATACACATAAACTGTACCAGTAGAATAATCTATAGAATATTCTCCATTAAATGCAGGTAATCTAGATGAATCAAATGGTAACTCCTTTTGAAACGCTAAATGTGATGCGGAAAAAGGAGGTATAGCCATAGGGTCAGCAAAAGTTACACCCCCGGTAGAGGGGGACACCTTCGCAGCAGTAACTATAGGAGCGTGTTCTAATGTAAAGCTAGTTATAAGAGCAGGGCACACCTCTCTAACAGCTTGCTTTAATTCTCTTACTTGAATTGATTCTGCATCTATATTGCGACCTAAATTTTTATATTCATAACTAATTGTAACAAAGTCACCAATTGTAGGAACCTTTAATCCTGCTGATAATGCCTTTTCAGTTAATCTAACTTGATTATTTTTAAGTAACAAATAGGTGGATGCTCTTTTGTCGTATCTTGCATTTTTTATTTGATACCCGTAAGAATCTATATCATAAGTGGCTGATTGTCCGTTAGAATATTGAATAAAAATTCTATTTACTTTTGTTATATACGTATGATTAAGAGACAGGGTCATTTCATTGAAAGTACCAGCTGTGTTTTTGCTCCCTGCAATCAACCTTTTATTTGCAACTGTGATTTGTTGTAGGGTTATTGGTTCAGTTGGAAAAGAGGTAAAAGAAATATCTCTACTCTGAGTTGTTTCTGTTGCTGTTAATCCAACACGAATAATCTCATAAACGCCCTCATTGTTCAACCTATCATAAGGCCCTTTTCCTCTTGCATGTAATTCATCTGTAACTGTTATTGATAAATAATTATCACTTTTAGCTTGGCGAATATCATTATAACCTTTCAGCAATTGCTGCGAAATCATATTTAAATAATCTTTAATAAGACCTGGATTAAAAGTATCATAAGGTGTATTTGCAAGATAATTTACAAGTCTATTAAAATAAAAGTTTTCAGGTTCTGGTGGTCCAATAATTAAAGGAGCATTTGTGTTTCCATCCTGAAACAAAATAGAACCATTAATGCTTCTAAATGGACGAGCAGTAGTACTTTCTATTTTTAGTTCATAAACCGCATTAGATACTAGCGGAAGAACATAAATAGTAAGAATATCATTTTTAATATAAACTTTTTGAGCTTCAGAGTTTGGAGCAGCGGGAGAGCGAGAAGTTATGGTAATGTTTTCAACGCCAATTGTGGAATCTAGATTTTCTGTAAATTTTACACGAATTTTTCTTGAATCAATTACTGAGGTTGTTATAATTCTAAGATTAGCCATAATTCTCTATAAAGTAGAAATAGTAATAGTTACTGTATTTGCTCGCATATATTGATTTTTTTGTGCTTGTATTTTAGATGCTTGGCCAGTGTTTCCGTTTATATTAAATCCCAAAATGGTGATTGCATCTAAACCTGTTATTTGATATGCTGCATTTACTAAATCCGAAGCATGAAGCGTTGCTCCTAGATCCAAACCATTTATTGTATTACTAAGTTTATCACCAACATTTTGAGCAACAATAGATTGAGAATCAGTATATCCACTTGCAACTATAATACTTGCACTTACATTTACTAAAATATATGGTGATTCTTTTACCATGATATCTCCAATGATTTGTCTTTGTCCTTCAAGGCGTAAAGTTGAATCATTAATTAATGAATTATAATTATATCGAATATTAATTCTCTCGCCAGGCTTTGGAGAGGTATAAGAATATCCTGTTTTATACCTAGATCCAACCGCTGGTTGATTAGTTGCAAGCATATTTATAGAACCTGAAACAATTCCATTTGTTTGAAAGCCGCTGGAAATGCTCATAATATCAACAAAGCCGAAACTGTTTTCAGTATATTGAACTCCATTAGTTGAAATACTGATATCCTCAGAAACACCTGTTGTAGTTATATAAAATGAAATTTTTAATTTATCGCCAGCCAAAATTTGATTTGCAATATTATCTTCCGTTGATGGTAATCTCACTTCTTTTGCTGTCAGTGTGGTTTCATATGCTGCATCATCTAAAACAAAAGAAGCATCTTTTAAAGTATAACCTATAATATCATATCCGTTCAATGTATTAGTAACAATTGTTGAATTAGATGAAGCAACCTCAACTTTGTCTAATGATACCAATCTAGCAACACTAACTGTAGATGGAATTGTTGCATCATCATCTAAGCCGAGACCGGTTCGAATAGCTTGACTTAAGTCCTGTTTCAATCCATTTAAAGGTGCCGAGAAAACAACTCCATCAACTAATCGATATGTGGTGCCTCTGATGGTCAAAACGCCAGGAGAGTTTACTCCAGCAAAATTAATAGCCAATCTTGTTGGGGACTTTCGAAGATTTTTAGTTACAACACTTCCAGAGTAAATGTTTGAAATTGGTTGATATCCAATTCCTGTTTGTGTTGTTGTAGAAAATTTATTTACATTTTTAACTGCTGGCAATGTATTTAAATCTACAGATGGGAATAGTTCGCTTATATTTGCAATATAATTTACTTCAACTATATCTCCAGCAGCCAGTCCAAATTCCGTAATTACGTTGGGAGATAATGTAATTATTGTTTCAGAAAAACTTCCTGATATATTATTGACAACAAATACGTCAGTTGCGTTATAATAAACATCAACACTATCCCCTGCTTGCCCAGAAGTGTCTGTTGGGAGCGTGATGGTTGCGCCTTTAAAATAACCGTTTTTCTTATATGTTGAATAAACTTCAGCATTATTTGAAGTTTTTATTACAGAGACCACATTTGCAACATTGTTATCAACAACAACTTGAGTTCCTCCTGTTGACCCGCTTGTTAATGTTTTATTCAAATCAATTTCAATCATATTTACAGAAATAACAGAACTAACAGGGAGAGATACTGTAATTGAAGGAACACCACCGACTATTGATACGATTGCTTGTTCTCTTCTAATTGCGTTGTTGTATCCCCAGTCAACAGAATCAGTTGCATCTCTTATATTATCGTTTGTGACTTTTGAATCATAATCAACATAAGTATCATGATAAAAAATCCACTCATAATCCACTTGAAGAGTATCACTCACTGCAGGCAATGAGTTTCCTGAAACCGTAATCCTTCCTGTTGTATTTAATGCCCCAACACTTCCATCGGGATTTCTATCAGAAACAACATATCTTTCACCAGTTGTTAAATTTAAAACTTTTATTATATTTCTTACAGGCACATGATTAAGATATACTTTAGATCTATCAGTTGAGCTAACTTGACTATTTTCATTGGTAACAGTAACGGTTCTTCTTATATTTGAAATAGTTAATAAATCAACATACGCAAGTTGGTCTTGTCCATTGAAAGAAGCTTTAGTTATATCTTCTCCAGAAATTGTTGAAAATTTACTTATCCAACTAAGTTTATCAAAACCAAAAGAACTTCCAGCATAATTACCTGTATCTTTTATTAATGTATAATTACCAGATGATACCCCATATGTATTAATTGATTGCAAAGAAAATGAACCACTTCTTGACCCGGTAACTTCCACTATATTTGCTATTGGTTGCGAGGGAAGAATTCTATTTTTAAGTAGTTTTATTCTTTTTTTATTAAGGGTTGCAGTTTCATATCCTGCAATTTGTCCTAAGGCAAAATCATTTTCAGAATTTGTTGGATCATCTTGACCGGATTTGTCATTATAAATAAAAGTATCAGTAGATTCTGTAAAACGCGTACCATATACATAAATATCAACTTTACCGCCGTCTCCTTCTGAAATGATAACGGGATCTCCATCTTCATCAAGTACCAAGTTTCCATAATCATTTGTTTGTTGAACGGCATTATCTCTTGTCATTAATGGATCACCAGGGCCCACAACAACTGTATCTAAAACAGCAGGGTCTTGTCCAACAACATTAGCATATCCAAGTTCGGTTCCGGTATTTGAACCAGAAAAAATTGAAATAATTCTATTTCTATAAGCAGTATCATTTTCAGCAGGAGTACCACCACTAAAAGGAACAACGTTAGTCACGTTTGAAATGTTTGCTATTGTAGTTGAAATTAAAGAATATTTTGATATATTTCCTTTAGTTCCTGAAATAGAACATTCAACTAAAACTTCTACAGCATATTCGTCAGTAATTCCAATATTATCAAGGTCTGCTCTTATTCTTGTAGCTATTGCTCTATATTTTGATTCATCTGATGCTAATACATTTGTAGTGGCAATTATTCTAAATGAAGTGCCATTTTTAGAGTAAACCAAAGAACCAGCAGCTAAAGGCGTATCTGCATCGATTGAGGCAAACGTTAAAATTGCAGGGCCGATAGACCTTCCTGGATTTAATCGGCTTTCACCAAAATTGCTTGACCAATTGTCCAAATCAGTTCCAACACTTCTGGCTACTGATTGCGCAGAAGATACTCTGTTTAATTCGTCATATAATTCACTCATTCTAATGGAGAATGAATCGATCATAAGATCTCTAGCAACCGAACCAGGCTTCGTATCAAGCAAAGGTTGAGCTGTTCTAAAGAACTCTATTGTTTTTTGAATTATCTGTGGTGTAGATAAAATTACGACCATATCATCTCCTTATGTAGTATTTACATTAAACTCAATAGTAGATCTAACTGCCGCTTTATTTAGAACAGATAAAAACACTCTTATAAATCTAGGTTCAAAATCATCATGATCAACTCTTACTCCCAATACTCTTAGAATAGATTCAGATGCTGAAACACTTTGATACACTGCTTGGTTTTGTTGTAATGTTTTTAAAACTTCTAATGAGGCAACCAATTGAGAAACTGCAAGTTCTTTTGTAAAATTCAAATCAAGTGGCGTCCCTATGAGAGTTTTTCCAAAATTTGATCCATACCATATTTGCATTTTATTTGCTCCTACTGGAGTTAAAACCATTTTCAATACATCTTGAATTAGTTTATCAGTATTTGAAACGGTTTTCAAATCCGCATCTGCTCCTATCTTCAAGTTTCCGTTTTCTAACTTTAAATCAAATGACATTATTATACACCGCTTGTTGTCTCTCTATTACTATACTCAATAATTGAATCAGCTAAGGCTAATAAATTGTAAACAGCCTCATCAAATTTTCCAATAACCTCTTCAATGTTTATTGTGGCTCCTGATTTTCTAGCTTCTACTACTTCATTTTTTAGATTTTTATTTCTTCTTCCTTCATAAAGTCTATTAAAAGAAGATTCATCTAACATTCCAACAAGATGGTCTTGCGGTATAATCCAAAATGCTAACATCATTGCCATTATATCTATCGAACCTAAACCTAAAACTTCCCCTGAAAAATAAAATCTTTCTTTTGTTATTTCTTCGAATTCTTTTCTATGCCTTTGTTGTTGCGTTGTTGCATTTTCTAGTTCTGTTCTCAACTGTTTTGCTGGAGAGTCCAATATTAACATTAAATCAGATAAAATAATTCCTGGGTGTAAATTATTAGATGAAACCAAATGGCCTTTGTTGTCAACTACATCTGTTGGGATAAAAGCACGAGCAGCATCATAATAACTTATATTCTCTTTTAATGTCTTTATTTTATTAGATAATTTCGTAGCAACATCCGCATTTAAACTAAGCTTTGTAGCAAGGCTGCTATATTCATTAATTTTTAAAGAATATTGCAATATTGTTTGTACAAAAACACCGAACATTATATTAGTAATATAAATTTCAATTACATTTTGATTATTTAAGACAGATTCAAATAAATTTTGTCCATTTATTTGAACGGCAGCAAGTTCATTTTTAAGATTATCAATAAACTCATTATTTTTAATAGTTGCCTTTGTTGCAAATCTAATTTTACATATAGTTTCTAAATAAGTTTTTTCATATATATTAGTTTCATTTGTTGTTGTGTTTTCATAGAAAGGTGCAGCAAAATTTTTTTTAGCAACTAAAATTTTACTGGGAGCAGCAATACTGGCATTACATTTGAAAGGACGCAATATATGATATGATATTTGATTTTCAACTCTATTTAATATTATTTCAAATTGAAAATCAGATTCAAATGGGCCAATATCTTCTTTCATTATATTTAATTTTCGAGGATATTGAAGCATATCAATTTTGTATTGAGTTGCCGTAGCGTTTCCTCCTAAAAATCTTTCTCCATTTTCAAATGCAATTCTTTCTCTAATCTCTTCGTCTCCTACTAAACCCAAATGCTGATTATCATTTATTTTTTTTATTTTATCTTTATCCACAAACATTTGTTTACCATAATATCCTGGATTATAAAATGTATTAAAAGAACTTATAATAGGTAAACCAAGCATTCTATAAAATGTATGACAATGAGATTCATTCATGTTTGATGTACTTTCAACCGTCGTGTCATCCCCTGGATTAACTGCTTTTATCCTAAATTTATCAATTTTACTAAACATCCTATCAGCAAAATTTGTTGATGTTTCCGGATCAGAAGGGGCGTTTCGATACGTATCTACGATCGCTTTTATAAGTTCTGAATCTATATTTATAGTAGCCATAATTAACTGTTTGCTATATCTGTTTCATCTCTTCTTGGAGCGCCTTCACCAACACCAAGATCAACGTTTCCAACACCAATAAACGTATATGGGAATTTAATTTCAATAATTTCTGCATTTTCAGTCAAATCGTCAGGACGTATGACTTTACCAAATTGTTGATTGTCGTAATACAATGTGAGGTAACCGTCTCCTGGAGTACTACTTGAAATGTAACCTAAATAGTTTCCATATCCATCATGACTAAACCCATTGACAGTACCCAAAGTAACATCAGCTGTTATTTTATTTCCAATACAACTTTCAACACTAGCAGGCATTGGATACTCACCAATGACATCAAAAAACGTTTGCAAAGATGAACTTCTTAAAATAACTTTAACTTCAATTGAATCTGTTATAAATTGCATTTCAGGATCAAGTTCTGCAGTACTATGAAGAGGACTAACCATTGCATCCAAAACATCACAATATGAAGTTTCAGTTTGTGTTTGTAAATCATCCATTAAATCATTTACATCTTTATCAAATTTATTAATAGCATCTTCATTGACTTTACCTCTCAATGTAGAAAGAGCAGCATCTAACCCATCAATTGTTGTGTCTATATCTGGGAATTCAAACCCATCAAGTTGACCAGTATTAATACTATTATATAATGTTTGTTTTTCTTGAATTATATTTGGGTCACAATCAACTGTTGTAAGACCTAAAGCAAATAATCCATCATAATTTGGAGTAAATTTATTTATTCCAGCAGTTTCAGTTGTTGTTTTCTCAACTATTGGATTTCCTTGGTGTCCTCGCATAACATCTTCAATATCCCAACCATCAATAAATCCTGCTGGATCAATAGCAGAACCACCGGTAAGGAAAATTGTTCCAGCATTATATGCTGTTACATTTTGAATCAATGTATTAGCGATAACAACATCTCTTGTTCCATACCCATCTGCTGAGAATGAATATTTTATGTCAATTAAATATGGTGCCCTCGTTGGTGAATAATCATCAGGCAATGGAGATGGAGGAAAGAATGGTCCAACAGTACAACCTTGTCCAACAGTTGCTCCAAGTATATTATCAAGTTGATATTTACTTGGAAGAGTAGGGGCAACTAGAGTTACTGTTTCACTATATTCTACTGAAAATATATTTATTATTTTAGCAATATAAGTAATTTGAGCATTGCTTGTTATAAGGTTTTCCGGATAAAGCAAGAAATCAGCACATTCTGGGCAAGAATCGCAACCACAATTGCTTGTATCATCTTGACAAGGAGGTTCAATTGTTCTTAATTTGATATTATTAATAATATCAATTACTGCTTTTATAAGAAGAAATAAAACAATTAAATTTTCTAAAACACAAAGAATAGATGCAATTTTTCTAATGACAGCAATTGTTCCAGCTTTATGGCCATCTCTTCCAAAATTTTGTAACCGTCTGAAGTTTTTTATCAATTCATCAATAATTTTTTTAATTAATGCAATGATATATTCAATCAATGCAAGCAATAGTGCAAGGATAGCTAAAATTAAAGCAAGCAAAGCTAAGAAAGGAAAGATACTAAGGAAAATAGGAATACAAGTTCTAAAAAGTCTTTTTATTTTTTTCTTTACCGCACGAGGACTTATTAAAGCACATAATACTTCAATAATACAAACTATAATTTCAAGTATAGCTAAAATAAGATTATATATTGCAAGGAATGTAGCTATTTGAGAAAGTATGTTGGATATAAGCTGACTAAGCTTTCGCATAAAGTTATCAAGCAATCCATTTAGTGAAATACCACCAGGCCACTTGAGTTTGAGCTTGTTTAGTAAGTCAAATATATTTTCTGGAAAACCTTCTGGAAAAGGAATATCAGGTCCTGGAATATTAAGATTTAATCCAAAACCTGGCAATGTTGGATAAGGAATCGTTGGCCCGATGTCAAAATTCAATAAGTCTGTTTTACATTTTCCGCTTCTAGGCATTTATCTCCTTATTCTGATCCCGTGCCTTCTCCATCAATACCGCCACTATACACATCTTGAGCAGCAATTGCGCGTGCTTCTTTTGCTGCTATAGGTTCTTTCCATTCTTGTCCTGTAACGGCTTGAGTATACTTTTGAATGACTTCTCCGTTTAATACAATTTGAGCGCCTTGTATGGTGCAGTTACCGCTAGCTTCTAAACTTATATCTGATGCGCTTTTAATTACAATTCCTTGTTCATCTAAAAATATTCTATGATATCTGTTGTTGCCAGTAATAACTCTTATTTCTAATGTTGTATTTATGTTAGCTGTATTATTAAATCCTTTAGTTGCAGTAAAACGACTATCATTATCAATAGTATTTCCACCCATTTGAATAAAAACGTGACCATCCATTTGAGAATATAAACTAACATCTTCTTTATCACGACCTAATCTCATCACAGCACCACCAGCAGTGTCTAGCCATAAAGATTGTCTATCAACAGTGTTCGCACCAATACTGCAACTCATCATTCCATCAAACGCTAATGTGCCTGAACGACCTCCAGCATTAGCATCGATTCCGTCAATTATAAGAGATGAGGTAACTGTTGTATCTCTAAAACTATCTGGTCCACCAAAAATTGCTAATCCAGTATTTTTAAGCTCTCCATCAGTAAATTTTGGTTCACAACATGTTTTTGATATATCATGAAACACAGTTCCAAGTTTAATCGGTTTTCCATCAAAACGATCATTTGGAACCATTTTCTCATTCCCATCCAACGTGATTGATCCATTTCCAAATGAATCAAGCCTTATATCATGTGATCCATCTTCTGGAAACAAAAATGTATTAAAATCGGCTCCATAATCATCATTAGGCGCTCTTGTTGTTGAAACATTTTCATGTCTTGTAAGTAATGCAACATTTCCTGTTTCACTTGAAGCGGGTACGTTTAATTTGAATTGCCCTTCTTTATCTATATCTAAATGAAAGCGACTTCTGTCTCTACCATAATTATCATCTATTGTTCCGTATTCGGTTCCAGAATCACTATTTCCAGTTTCAATTTTTGCTGTATCTGGATCTTTTCTAGCATTTAATTCCCAATGATGAGCCACTCCTCTTCGATGCATTTTTCTAACTAATCTATATGATTTGGCATCTCCCTCCAACCCACCAAGTTGATCTCTACCAACAGGAATCTTGTGTCGATTCAGGTCTAAAATATTTCCATAAACATCAACTAATGTTCCACTTACGCTTTCAATCAAATGATTAGGATAAACAAGACTCAGACTTAGAATATCATATTTTCTATCTCTTCTGCTAGTAGGTTGCCTGTCTGTATAAATATTGTTTTGTAATTCTGCTGTTTGAACGTTTTGTTTTTGCTCTTCAAAACTATCAGATTCTACATCTGCTCCATCAGCAAATTCATAAATAATTGTTTTATTTTCAACAAATGGAGGATTTTTAATTCTATTTTCATCTGTTGCATTAGCTTTAATCCTAGAAGGATCCATACAAATTGGAGATAAATTTTTATACCATTTATCTTGATTTCTTACATCTAAAATATCTTTTCCAGGTTTTTTTAATGTTCTAAAAATTATTCCTTCATTATGATATCCAGATTCGGTAAAACAATAACTTTGTCCAGTTTGTATGCTAAATGCAGAGTAATATCGATCGCTATCAAGAGTTTCTGGAAAGAAATCAAAATTAAGAGAAGAGAAAGGTTTCATGCCAACAGAAATGCCTTTATTAGGAACACAGTTTATAGACATAAAACCAGAACCAACCGAACCCTTTACAAGTCGCGATCTAATTGCAAACTCATCTTCTGCTAATGGTTCTTGAGTAGGATTTCCAAACAATTCATGAACGTTTAATGTTACAGATTTAGCATTATTTATTTTATTTAAAATTATAGGATTATTTCCATGACCATATCCAATTAAAACCGTATCATTTACAGATAAACCATGCCATATACCACTGCCATCTGGTGTTGACATAAATCCAGGATATAATGCAGGAAA
>Ga0307379_10011966_pt1 | contig 11342 bp, 8 predicted proteins | sample UN2MG_FD_202237 | JGI IMG/M metagenome (GOLD analysis project Ga0307379, IMG submission 202237) | Soil microbial communities from Risofladan, Vaasa, Finland - UN-2 | ecosystem: Environmental > Terrestrial > Soil > Coastal area > Acid sulfate soil | place: Finland: Risofladan, Vaasa | collected... | reverse complement strand
ACGACGGCGATGCGCCTGCTCTCGCCCACTAGACCTTCTCTTCCCCTATCCTCCTCGCCGGCTCTCCGATGCGCCGCTCGGTGCCCTTGAGGAGACGTTTGATGTTAGGCCGGTGAGACCAGAGCACCAGGCTGCCCACAGCCAGGGCGAAGGCCAGATGCTCCACGGGCTGATCGAAGAAGAGCACCCCGACAAGCAGCGCCGGAGACATGAGGAAGACGATGAGCAGTGAGGTCACCGAGGCGTAGCGCAGCAGCACGAATCCGATGAAGACGCTGGACAGCCCCACGATCACAGTGGGCCAGGGGGCCATGAAGAAGTAGGCGCCCATGGAGGTTCCCGTCCCTGCCCCGCCCCGGAAGCGGAGGAAGATCGAGAAGTTATGGCCCAGCACCGTCGCGAAGCCGGCCAGAGCGACCGCCAGTTCCGTGCCTCCCAGCCACCTGGCCAGCAAGACGGCTAGAGCACCCTTGAGCAGGTCGCAGAGGATGCTCACGGCGGCGGCTTTCTTTCCCGCCGTGCGCAGGACGTTGGTCCCCCCGATGCGGCCGCTGCCGTACTGCGTGACGTCCACGCCTCTGGCCCGGCCGACGATGTAGCCGAAGGGGATCGAGCCCAGGAGATATCCGATCAGGATCACAGCCGCGTACTTTATGACGAGCAATGTCAAGAACCTCCCTCTAGATGGAACCCCGCAGCTGAGTAGAAGTTACCGCCCACAACGTCGACGGCGGCGCGAAGCTCTTCTTCGACGCGCCGCCCTCGCGGTAGTCACGAGGGGATTATAGGGCGAAAACGCTGATCACGCAACCCCAGGCTGCGCGCCCGGTGCAACCAGGAGAGGAGTATCCCTTGTCGGCGCAAACGTCCGAGGCAAGGACTCCGATCAGCACAGCTTGCAGCGTGGCGCGCCTGGGAGTATGATTAGGGGTAGGCCTAGCTCCGGTCCGTGCAGTATGTGCAAGTGAGAGGGAGGGGAATTACCGAGTATGCGCTGCGGACAAGGAAACCGCAACGACCGCTGCTACAGTCTTGCATCGTGACCACTGCCTGGCAGCCGACGCTGCACTGTGCATTGAAGACTGCTCAGCCAGCAGGGCAAGGGCCATCGATTGGAGGTTGATGAATGGCCAGTAAGGAGGAGCGCACCGATTCGCCAAGAGCCTCGTTGCCCTGGCTTACTGTTCCCAAGGCGGAGGCAGAGAGGCAGATCACCGCACAGATAGACGAGGGAAGACAGCTTCTGGAAGGTTCCATAGCCTCGAAGAGTGAGCTTGACCAGGCAGAAGCTGATTACTTCACCTGGGACGAATACAACACGGACCTGCTGAGGAAGCTGTTTGACTCACCAGAGCCGTCGGAAGAGTATTCGCTCTACGTCGGTATTGGCTTCTTAGGACCCACCCCGCTTAGCAAGGAAATCAGCTCCTATCGACGCAATGTGCAGTCCAAGATCCGGCGTCTCGAATCGGTCAGAACACGCCTGCCCCTACACGAGATGGCGTCACCGCAGACCGCATCCTCAGAAGCCGCCTGGTCAGCTCGGAAAGTGTTCTTGGTGCATGGCAGCGATGGTGCCGCGAAGGAATCTGTCGCCAGGTTTCTGGAGCGCCTGGGCCTGGATGCGATAGTGCTGCACGAGAAACCAAGTGGGGGCAGGACGATCATAGAGAAATTCGAGGACTACTCAGATGTGGGCTACGCAGTGGTCATACTGACCCCTGATGACATCTGTTCCGCCGGAGAGGGTGAGCCACAGACTCGCCGCCCTCGCCAGAACGTAGTCTTCGAGCTTGGGTTCTTCATCGGCAAGCTTGGGCGACAGAGAGTGTGCGCCCTCTTCAAGGAGGGCACGGAAATCCCGTCGGACTACCAAGGCGTGGTCTACGTGCCCATGGGCGAGGCAGGCGCATGGCGATTGGAGCTCGCCAGAGAGATGAAGCATGCCGGAGTGGATGTGGATCTCAACAAGGCGCTGTGAAGTCCATCGATGGCTCTTGCCCCCGAGCGCAGCGCTGCAGTCTTTCAAGGCGCGCAAAGCCATTCTCAGGAGAGCTCAATGAACAACACCCCGACAATCGACTTCACCAAGGGCGGATATCGCGGTGATCCGGTCGAGGAGGCATTCAAGCCTTTAACAGCAAAGCACTTGCCTTTCTGGTGGCACTTCCGTGAAGTCCTTCGTGCCAGCGACAGGGCTTCTGGCCACTGGAAGGCTTCGGACGGTTCAGCCCTATCAGACCCAGAACAAAGAGAACTGGTGGCAGTGAGTCTGCTGAACTACGCCGTATACACAGCTCTAGCTGAGGCCATCGCATTCGTGCGAGAGATGGAAGACGAGTTGGGCCTGCCACCACCGGTCGAGCCAACGTCCGGGAGCGGCTTCTTCAGACCGGACGGCACCCTGTCCACAGGAACCAGTTCCACATACCAGCAAGGACTACCGGATGAGGGGGCCGGGTCTCCGGGGCGCCAATTGTTCGAGGTTCGCAAAGCCTGGCGGGCACTCTACTCCAGCCTGTATACTAGTTTCAACGCCCTATGCAACATCATATGCGTAGTGGTCGGAGACAAACCCGTGCTTAAGAGCGAGCAGCCAGTGTGGAACTACACCCCAAAGGACGCCATCAATCTCGTGAGTGGACGCGGCCTTCCGTCGCTGCTCGACCCCCTCAAGCAGTGCAGAAAGCGCATGGCGATACGCGACCACCTCGACCACTATTGGGTTATTTGGGGGATGATCGTTGGAGGAAGATTGTTGTTCGATAGTGATTTCTCCAAAGGGCGTGTGCCAATCCATCCACGCACGGAAGTCTCCGCAGAGATCGACGCGGTCCAGCGCGCCTTCGACGACATAGAGGACACAGCACAGGATTTCAATCTCGTCTACCGCCAACTTGCGGTTCGTGACGGCTTCCTGGACCAGTACCTACGCGCCAAAGGCTGGCAGATAGACTACTCGGACTACGGACCGCCTCATGGCGGGCAACGCCCTCTCCCGTAGCAGCGAGGTCGCTCAGGGCACGATTCGGGGGAGGCATGATGTCCGGGTGATGGTTCAAGGCAACATGACAGTGGATGCTGCGCCCCATTCGGATAGAATGGACATAAATGCCGACCACACCGACGCACTGAGTAGGCGGCCCTACACGCAGCGGAGACTCGAGATCCTTGAGCGCCTCGGAGAAGTCTCCTGGGAACTTGCTCAGGTCTACGAAGCTGCCTTGTGGCTCGTTGATGACCACTCCATTCCGGCGCGCGGCCGCCTTCTTGCGCATTGCGGCAGGGAGCTAATGATCAGGCTGCCAGACCATATGGATGTGCCGATTGAGCCCCATCGGGTCGAGTGGAAACAAGCGTTGGACTGCATTGCCGTCCTGTGGGAAGACGAGACGCACAGACAGAACGCTCCGGGTCATCTGGCGTCCGAAATCGCTGACGCGAGCAGTCTGGCACCGAGCGCAGAAATCAGGCTGTCAAACGACTTGCATGCACGGATCGACAGATTGCTGAAGGATCATCTTCGCGCACGCGCCACTATTACTGAGAGGGTAACAGGCGTCCTCCAACCTCCAGGGCAAGCCGGCACTCCTTTCCCCCAAGCTCAACTCGAAACGTTCGTGCGTGAATGGAAGAAGCTAAATGCGTGGTTCGCGGGTCATGCTCACGTCCCGAACCCAGACAAGAAACCACTTGACTTCAGCGAATGCCAACGCCGCTTCGAGATACTAGAGAATATACTCTACACAAGGCTCTGTCCATTCTATGGTGCGGTCGAGGAACTTGATGACATCCTGGAAGAAACCAACCGACCTACAAGTTGATCGAGCCGTGGCGCTGATGATGGGACGTTGGGAGAAGTACCACTACTTCTTCGAGCGGTTGGACAACCCTGAGTGGGTCGCGCCGCTTCGCTCGCGGAGGTTCTTCAGGAACCCACCAGGTCCCGTCGAGAAAGACGACCAGATAAGCTTCCCCGTGTGGCCCGAGTCGCGCTACCTCTCCCGAGTAGCCGCGGAGGCACCGGATCTCGTTCTCGAGATCATCAAGGACATGCCTGCGACCAAGAACTTCAGAGTACATCAAGACCTGCTCGAAGCCGCAAGTAAGATGCCCCCGGACAAGGGGGCTCAGATCGTACCACTAGTCGAGCTTTGGCTAGAGAACGAGTATGTGGGTTTGCTGCCCGATTACGCGGGGCAATTCCTGGCTTTCCTGGCTAATGGGGGCGAAACCAAGGCGGCACTGCTGCTGCTCGAGGCTCTGACAGAACCCGTTGCGGTCGAAAGGCCCACCTGGCTTCGCGCGCAGGAACCGCTCACCTGGCGCGAGGTCAGGTCTCAGTATTCGCCGTGGCACCTCAGGCGCTTGATCCAGGAAATGCTTCCTGAAGTGTTCAGGCTAGACCCGGTCGGCGTTGCAGCCGTGCTGGAATCCCAATTGCGGAAGTCCATTGCCCTCGAGGGAGCTGAACTCCCGGGGGGCGACGGTTCGTACTTGTGGCGGCGGGCCATCGAGGACCACGACCAGAACTGGGCTGGCGACGACATCAAGAGCATCCTCACGGGTGGGCTGCGAGATGCCCTTGAGGGCGTGGCGCAAGACCAGGCTGACGTGCTGCAGGAGGTCATCGAGCGTTACCTGAAGGACAATCTCTCCATCTTCCGTCGACTGGCGCTGCACCTGATTCGTGTGGGCGGCGATCACTACAACGCACTGGCCGCCCAAGCTGTTCGGGATCCCGTGCTCCGCGACGATCCTCCAGTTCACCACGAGTACTACCGCCTCCTTGAAGACCGTTTCGCCAAGCTGCCTGAGACCGTGCGAGAGGAGTACTTGGAGTGGGTCGACACTGGTCCCGACGTGGAGGATTTCAAGAAATGGGCGGAGCAGGTTGCAGGTCAGCAACCGTCCGACGAAGACATCCAGCTGCACACTCAGCGGTGGCAGCTGGAACAGCTCACCCCTCTACGCCACGCGCTGCCCGCCAAGTGGCGGCAAAGGTACGAGAGGCTCGTCGCCAAGTACGGCGAGCCCGAGCACCCTGAGTTCCTCATCTGGAGCAGTACGACATGGGTTGGGCCCGCCACCCCCAAGAAGAAGGAGGAACTACGTGAAATAGGCCCCGCCGACACCATCCAGTATCTGATAACGTTCGAGCCATCGGGCGAACCGTTCGAAGATTCCAGGGCGGGCCTCGGAAGAGAGTTGCAGGCTGCGGTGCAGGAAGACCCAGCAGGTTACCTCCCGGTTGCGAACAAGTTCCTGGAGCGGCAAGTCCACCCCACCTACGTGTACCATCTGGTGACCGGCCTGCACGAGGCGTGGAAAAAGGGCACCGACCTCGACTGGAGACTGGTCCTAGACTTCTTCGGACCAGTGTCCATGGCCGTGACGGGCGAAGGCCCACCACCGGCGGAGCACACGATAGGAGTGGACGATACCGGTTGGGTTGGCGTCAGGATGGCCGTCTCTCGATTCCTTTCCGGGGCACTAGCGCGGGACGACAGACCTTTGCCGAGCGAAGTCATGCCGACGATCCGCGACACTCTCTTGCGCCTCATCCGCGACCGAGATCCAACGCGAGAGAACGAGCAGGAGCGCTTCGGCGGCGCGATGGACTGGGTCAGCATCAGGATCAACACCGCCCGCGGCGTCGCCGCTTCGGCACTTCTGGAATACGCTCTGCGGTACGCGCGCATGCACAAGGCCAAGGACGAAGCACTGGCGGCAGAGAAGGGTGATGTCCAGAGAATGGAGCCCAGCGTCAAGACAGCGTTCACCGAGATGTTGGACAGGGAAAAAGAACCCAGTGCAGCCGTGCACTCCCTCTTCGGCCAGTTCCTGCCTAACTTCCTCTTCCTAGACCGCCAGTGGATTGTCAGCCAACTGGACGGGATCTTCCCGCCCGAGGCCGAGAACGAGAGGTACTGGGAGGCGGCCTGGGAAGGGTACATGCTCTACTGCCCTCGTGTCTACCGGGAACTGTACGAACTCCTGCAACCGCAGTATCACAGAGCGGTGGCCGCTCTCCCAGGCGCCGATACCTCGACACCAATACGCAGCACAGCGCACGCTCTCGCACAGCACATAGCACTCTCGTATCGAATGGGCTACGAGGATCTAGAACCGCCCCCCGATAGCACTCGTACCGCACCCCCCGATGGCGACTCCAGGGCCTCACTGCTGAATGCGTTTCTTGAGCTCGCCTCCGATGAACTTAGGGCGGCCTTCGTCCGAGGGCTCGGCTCGTCACTGGGAGTAGAAGACGATCTACAGCCAGAGCACTGGAGTCGAATGCGCAATTACTGGGAGGCGAGAACGGAATCGGTCCCCTATGCTCCGAGCGGGTACGAGATGGACAAGGAACTCTCCGCTTTCGTTTCTTGGCTTCAAGGGGTCCCTGAGGGCCTCGACGCTCTTGGTCCGTTGCTTCGCGTCTCGATAGAGCGCCTGGCCACAGGGCACGACGCCCACGAACTTCTGGAGTATCTGTCGGATCAGTCCCAATCCCATCCACGCCTCGCGACTGAGCTGTTGAGGCTTCTCCTCGATCGTGAAGCAGCTCTCGCGCGCGGGCCCGATGTGAACAGGATCTACCTCATCGGCGCCGAGCAGTACATGCGGACAATCCTCGAAAACGCCATGGGCGCCGACAATGCAGCGCGGGAGTCGGCCGTATCGCTCATCAACCTGCTGGGCGAGCGCGGCGACTACACCTATCGTCAGTTGCTCCAACCCCACGACTAGCCTGCAGCCCAACGCGCCACGCCTCTCGTCTCACGCGCATAGGAGGTGCATGGACGGTGCCAACAGCCTCTTATGAGGACCAGCCGCTCTTCGTCGGCGTGACCTTCTGGGGTTCCGAGTTTCTGCCCGGAGACATAGTGCCCAGGCTGGAGAACATCAGGCGCTGGGCGTTCGACAACGGACTCATCATGGAGCCTGACCTGCAGTTGCTCACACCAGACGAAGTGGACATCCTCCGTCAGCACTTCGATCTCCAAGACAAGCTCACTATATGTGTCTTTCTCTACAAGGATGCCGAAGGCAGCCTCTGCTACTTCGAGCATCCCCACCTGCCCATTGGCTCGCTCATACGCCGCGGCACAGAAGTCCAACTAGTCTACTGGACCATGAGACCTGGAATACGCACCCCGGACGGCGAGATAGTGGCATACGGTGAGGTCCGCTTAGGCTTCTGGTATCCAGGAACATCGCCCCTCGAGTTCTGCTCGGAGTCCACCGCCAAGCTCGTCGTGCCCAAGTTCAACGAACTCTACCACAAGCTCTCTGACCAGTATCCATCCGCTGTGGTTGGCGATGGCTCACTGGACATCACCATAGATGGAGAGCTGAGCGCCAGGTTCTTTAAGTCAGGGCGGCTTTTCGACGTGGAACTGACGTAGGGAGCGCCTCGCCCCCGCAAGCTTCGATACCGGCTTCGCCCTATCCTTCGACAAGCTCAGGACGGGGCTCCGCATGCTACTCCCGTATGATAAGTGTAGAACGCGGCATCCTGAGTTGCTGCGCTTCTCAGAGGAGCAGCGTGTCGAAGCGTGCGAACCGCACTGTACCGGCGTGATCACGCGCCGCACCCAGAACCAGCCCACCCGACTTGCCATGCCTCCGACCCGATGCCGCAATACCCAAGACCGCCAGCATCGCTTGTGCGGGTCACGGGCCAGTGATACAATGCCCACACTCGAATCGTCGTGGTCTCCGTGAAGCTTTATGGGACTGGTTATGTCACACTCGCGAACTGTCGTGCTCATCGCCGTGCTACTGCTGCTGTTCTTCCTGCTTGCATGCAGCCTGCCATCCGTCCTGCCAGAAGAACCGCCCGCCAGCGCCACACCGGTCGCTGCGGCCACGGCTGCCGTGCTCTCCACGCCGACCAACACCGCCACTGCCCAGCCCTCCAGCACACCGAGGCCCACGCGTGGCGCTTCCCAAACACCCGTCCCCGCCTCACCCACACCCACTGAGATCTGGCAGATGGAACTGGAGGACCTGCCCCCCATGTCCCGACAGGACTGGCCGCGCCCTGCACAGGACAACGGCCTCTGTATCCACTTCATCCCCGAGGCGTACCACACGCCTGAGCACCTGGACCATCACATCTCGCACCTGATGGACATGAAGATGAAGTGGGCGCTGGTCATCTACGCCGACGAGCTCCAGTTGGAGATGGCCGCTCCCAAGTTCAGAGACGCCGGCATCACCGTGGTCTGGCGCAGGATACTGTACCCCGGCGAGAAGTACTACGACTGGGGACGGGACGCGCAGGTTCTCCAGAGCCTGGGGGTGCCGCCCTACATTCAGATCTACAACGAGCCCAGCCTGGAGGCTGGATGGGAGGACCCGCCCGTGCCCAGGGAACGCTTCTTCCAGGACCTCCTCAAGGCGGCCCGGGACGTCTATAACGCCGGAGGGTACGTGGGCCTCCAGTTCGTGGACCCGGAGTGGCTGAGGGAGGCCATCTACGAGATCAGGCTCCACGGAGGCGAGCCTATCTTCGGGCGGATGTTCTTCGTGCCCCACCCCTACGGCCTCAACCATCCGCCCTCCTACCAGGAGGACCTCAACTCCGTGCTGGGGTTCCTCACCTTCGCCCAGGTGTTCCGGGAAGAGATCGGCTTCGTGCCACCCATGATCGCCGGTGAGGGCGGCTGGATGTACGGAGCAACCGACGATGACCGGTTCGGCGAGATCGACGACCAGCTTCACCGGGACTACCATGTGGAGGTCTTCAACTGGTTCCGCACGGGAACACTGTCCAACGGCCAGCCCCTGCCCGATTACCTCTTCGCCATCTGCCCCTGGCTGCTCTCCTCCAAGATGGACGACAGCGCCTGGTTTGACAGCTTCGCGGGGGATCGCACGTTGACCATCCAGGCGGTGAAGAGCATCCCTCCCTTCACCCGCCGCTTCAGCTGGGAGTAGGTCGGGTCTGGGTCATCTGTAGTGTGAGCTTCAGTGCATGCGAAGGGCTAAAGCCCTTACTACGAACCACGTCGCACGCGGGCAACCGAGCGGTACGCGGCTCAGCATGCTGCCTCTAGGCCATGGGCACGAAAGTCGAGCATCCTGAGTAGCCACGAAGTGGCGTATCGAAGGATGCGACTCGAGCCCCTCAGCAACAGCTAGTCCCCAAAGCATGCTTCGATACAGGCTCCGCCCTATCCCCTTCGACCATGCTCAGGGCAAGCTTCGGCACGCTCGGGCCGTGGCTCAGCATGCTGACTTGGTGTGCTCAGCATAAGAACCGCACACCCTGAGCTGCGGAGCATGCCGGCGGTGTTGAATCGCACAACGAGCCAAAGACACAATCACTTTCTGTGCCCAATGGTCTTGACTTTGTTTCGTCCTAGTGGTATAATCTAGTTGATCGCTTCAGTTTCTTCGCTCTGCTGCGGGTATTGTCCGCTGGGGGACGAAGACCGTGGTTTCGAGTAGCGGCCACGAAAGATCGACCCGATGTGTGGGTTCTGCCCCGGGTGTGGTCTCGCCCGCACGCCCTTTCCGCTCCCTGCCCCTACTCTATTGCTCCTGGCTTGCCGTGGCTATTCCCCTGCCCTCTGCCTGCGCCAGCCCCGGATGGCCCAAGCATCGCGTGCGCGGGAGCGCGGCGACCTTGCTCCTCCATTGCCTCCACCCTACCGGAACACACACGTTCAGCCCCGACTTCGCGGAAGACCAAAGGAGCGAGACATGGCTTCTCGGCTTAAGACAATCCTACTGCTAGCGGGCTTCTTGATCCCTGCGGTCATCTTCGCCGTGAACGGCGTGGCTGCCAGCCCCCCGAAGCAGGATCCAGAGTTTGTCTTTGTGGTCACGACCACCGAGGATCACAACGACGGCTCCTGCGACGCCGATTGCTCCTTGCGCGACGCCATCATCGCCGCCAACAAGACGGAATTCCACGACACCATCCTCCTGCCGTCCGGCACATACACACTGACTCTTGAAGGGTCCGGCGAGGACGATGGCCTGACGGGAGACCTCGACATCACCAGCGCGCTGACCATTGTCGGCTATGGCGCCGAGACCACGATCATCGACGCCGGAGGCTTGACTGGTCGTCCCGACCGCGTCTTTGACATGCATGCCGATTACGTGGATCCCTTCGAAGTGGGCCTTTCGGCCCTGACGATCACAGGCGGCCGAGCTTGGGGAGGTCAGGGTGGCGGCATCAAGATCCGGAATGCAGAGGTTGATTTGGACCACTCCAGCGTGAGAGCCAACTCAGCCGAATGGGGTGGGGGCATCTACACGTACGGAGGTCCAGTGCAATTGGTCGACTGCACCATCAGCGAGAACACTGCCTACACAGGCGGCGGCCTCCACCTTAATCAGGTTACCACGGCCGAGCTCAACCACACCTCTATCATAGGCAATGTGGCCCCTGGGTCCGGTGGCGGCATTTATAGTGTTGGTGCCGACTCACTGGATCTCAAGCACTGCACTGTGAGCGCCAATCACGCCGGAGAGGGGGGTGGAATCTCTTCCGTACGCTCAGTAGCGACGCTGCTACAGAGCACGATCAGTGGCAACTACGCTGAGTACGGGGGCGGTATTTACCACTTAGGCGGGTCGCTGTACGTTGACCAAAGCTCGATCAACGGTAACACTGCAGAGTTCGAAGGCGGCGGCATATTCTACTTCATCTGTGGCATTCCTGATGACGTTCGCCTGCTGGATAGCACGATCAGCGGTAATTCCGCGGGAACGAGCGGAGGCGGAATCTACAACCATGATTGCCGCCTATACCTCTACAATAGCACCATCAGCGAGAATTCCGCTCCCAACGGCGGCGGCATCCACAACTGGGAGTACACGTGGTTGAAGAACACCATCGTGGCCATTAATGCAATCGGCGGCGATTGCTACGACCTAGGCGGCGGTCTTCTGTCGAACGGCCACAATCTGGACAGCGACGGTACGTGCAATCTCACCACCGAAGGCGATCTACCCAACACCGACCCCAGGCTTGGCCCGTTGCAGGACAACGGCGGCCCTACGTTCACCCACGCCCTTTTGTTTGGCAGCCCGGCCATGGATGCCGGCGACAACTCGGCCTGCCCAGGCACCGATCAGCGAGGCTTCACACGACCCATGGACGGCGACGGAGACGGCACCGCCACGTGCGACATCGGCGCCTTCGAACACCTGGCACTAAGGGCCCGCTTTCCGCTGGCGTTCAGCAGCTATGGTCCGTCTCCGTGAGGGTTCATCCCCACCGCACGCTTCGATACAGGCTTCGCCCTATCCCCTTCGACCATGCCCAGGGCAGGCTTCGGCACACTCAGGTCGTGGCTCAGTATGCTGCCTTGGTGCGC
>Ga0307379_10011965_pt1 | contig 11343 bp, 8 predicted proteins | sample UN2MG_FD_202237 | JGI IMG/M metagenome (GOLD analysis project Ga0307379, IMG submission 202237) | Soil microbial communities from Risofladan, Vaasa, Finland - UN-2 | ecosystem: Environmental > Terrestrial > Soil > Coastal area > Acid sulfate soil | place: Finland: Risofladan, Vaasa | collected... | reverse complement strand
GTGGTCAGTGCGGCCAGGTCCGTCAGGCCCCTGATCAGTTTCTTGCTCCCCGGTTTTAAAAGTTTTAGTTCCTGTATCTTCTTGACTACATCGGGCCGTGTCAGTGCGTCCATTAAAGCGCCCTGCCTTTTGGCGATCAGGATGTCGTTCCAGGCTTCAAACGTCTTATCTACCACAAAATCCCAGGGGTGTTTAAATGCTTCGGGTGCCTTGGTGACCATCTGGCCGGCAAGTTCTTTTTCGATCTGCTGAAATGGTGCCGTCATAGACTGTGCGCCACGGCCGATGGATGCACGCTGCAAGACCGTCATCAGGTCTTTGAGGTTTTTATACCCTTCAGTGTCCGCTCCACCAAAGGCCGCCGCCATCGATTCCCTGCGGGCCTTGTTGCCAAATAATCGCTTGTGCATCTTGCCGGCTGAATTTACGACGGTGCCGCCTTCTGTGACGGTCAGGTCGAAATAAATGTCTTTTATGTACTGGCCGATTGCCCTGTCCCATAATCCGGGATCCTGGTCCATGATCGCCTTGCGGGCCTGTGCCATCTTGTCAGCGCTCGGAATGTTCTTGACGTTAAATATCCGCTGCACCGCCGTGCTCAATTCCTTGTGGCCTTCGAGCCTTGATAGCTCACCGATCACCGAGTTTTTCATCTCCTCTATCGGTTTTGCCATGCCCCACTGTCCGTATACGCCCCGGGCTGCGGAGTAGTCCGGGATCTGATCGTCCATGGCATCGGTCAGCTGCTTTTTAACCAGGGCCATCTCCCTTGACATGGTGCGGTTGGTCTGTGTTTTACTGAGCACGTTGTCGATGCCCGAGCGCTTGATCCTGTCCAGCTTGCGGGCGTCACCGTTAGCGGCATCCAGCATCTTTTTGACACGCTTTAGGGCTGTGTAAGATGGATCACCCGGGACGGTTTCTGCCATCAGCCGGTCAACTTCGGTGATCGCATCAGTGGCGTCCACCTGGAATATCTTGGTCGGGACGTATGAATCTCCTGCGGATCCCCCGGCCAGCACGTTTTCGATTTCGGCGTTGCGCTTTTCAAAACCTTTTATGTTGGCATCGGCTGCTCCCCCTCTGGTTGTCGGGGTGTCTTTGCCGGTCACACGTTTATAGTCTTTTGATACCCGGGCCAGATACCCGGCGGCGTCTTCTCCCTTTTGTTTCATGTGCGCCGATGACATGGGCTGCGCTTTTTTTAATTCTGCCGCCATCAGTTCGATGTCAGGGGTTTGCGTCTGTGCCCTGGCAATGGATTTCTTGTTAAGCTCCAGCTCACTTACCAGCCGGTCCTTGTCAATCGTGGGGGTTGTGTCGAATGCCTTGTCGTAATACGGTTGGGATGTCGACTGCCTTGCGTCTTCTAATTTTTGTATGGCCTCGCCGGATGCGTCCCTTAGTTCCTCACCCATTTTAAAGGGTGTCTGGTCATAGCCGCCCATCTCTTTTATAAAGCCGTCAAGGGCCTCGTCGGTCTGGCTTTCAAGCGCCCGGTCAAACTCCTGGACCTTGTTGGCGGTCAGTGGGTGCTTTCTCAGGTACATCCAGATATTTGTCATGCCCTCACGGTCATAGAGCTGGTGTGCCTGCAGCTTGATGCCGTGCTTGTTTGCCAGGGCTTCGATGTAAAGTGCCTTGGCATGATCGGCTGGCGTGAGCATCCCCTGGCTGATCTCTTTTCCGGCAAATCGCAGCGACTTGCTTTTTCGCATTAAAAATTTGTTTGTCTGCCCGGTTATGAGCTTCGCAACGGATTCCCCGCCCAATGCGAGCAGGCCCTCTAAGGCGATATCTCCCGCGTTTCCCCAAGCGGTCTGGGGTTCATCGAATGCAAATTTTCCGACGGACTTGCGGATGCCTTCTCCAGCCATGGCACCACCTACGGCGCCGGGTCCTCCGGCCACCATCGCTCCGGCGGTTCCTAAAACTACGGCAGGGTTGCTCGCTGTCTGCAATGCCATGCGCTTGGCCTGCTGCCCCGGGTGTTCTGACACCTCGCGCTGCCACTTTCCGGCCGGTGTCTTGAACTCGATTTCACCGCCCTTGGCGAATCGATAGTTGCGGGCAATGTCTCTTAGGGGGATTCCGCGGGCCTTGGCATATATTTTTACCTTGGTTACGGGGTCATCAACATATCCGGCCTTGATCATCGCCATGGGGCTGGCCCCGGGCTCGGTCGGGTTGGTGTATGCTTCATAGGCTCCAGGGACTTCTGGAAATGGTGCGGCCGGTGTGGGGTATCCTGGTCCCGGCTTTTCACGTTCTCCAAATGTGCCGCCGACTGCTGGGCCCGGATCGAATTTCAGAGCTTGTGCAATCTCGTCATCTTCGGCTTGCTCTACTGCTGGGCCCGGATCGAATTTTAATGCTTCTTCGATGTCGCTCATGGTTATTTCATCCTTGATGCCATGTCGGTCAGATTGAGGCCGGTGTCACTGGTTATGATGGCCTTTATCTCGTTGTCTCCCAGTCCTTTAGATCGGTAAAATTCCCATCTGGCAACCGATGCGCGGGTTGTTTTCATCACGTCATCCATTTTTGATTTGAATGTGATGGGGTCATCCCCGTTCCACCAGTTTTCACCGGGATCCGGTTGCGCGAGTCTTAACCTGTCGGCTTCTTTTTCCGACATCTGGGCGCCGGTCAACTCCTTGATATACAAGTTGATGTTCTCGATTGATTTGCGCTGAAACTTTTTAAAATCAGTTAGTTTACCGGCGTCTTGCTTGCTGACATTTTTACCGAGTTTCGCTTTTATGCTCGACCATGTGGCTGACAGCCGTGTCCCGGTTTCCAGGTATTCAGGTTTAAACTCAGCCACAATCGTCTGCATTCTGGCAAGTTGCTCCTTACCTCCCACGATTTTACTTTCGATGTCGCCCTTGGTCTTTCTGGTCATCTCTCCACCGCCGCCCATCCCGCCCTGCGATATCCTGATTGGACGGCCGGTTTCCGGGTCAAATTCCATGTCAAGGCCCTTGCCCTTAAAAGGGATAGAGCCTTCAGGTGGCATCTCACCATCTCTCACATTAATAATTTTTCCTCCAGCCGTCATCCATGTCTTGATTGTGCCGGGCTTGGTAGTCTTATCCAACTCCAGCGTCACGCCCTGCTTGGCTATCCATGCCGGAAAGCCCGGGTCCTTGGTCTGGTCCGGGAATTTTGCCACCGCCTCGGATACCTTGACGATAGCTTCCGCCGGGCCCTTGATCTTATAACCTGGCTGGCCGCCTGCCGCCGGAAAGTCAAGGCTGATATCCTTGCCGGTGGCACCCAACGCCAGCGCTTGTTTCTTTATTTCAAGGGACAGCCGCTGGATCTCCATGGCACCCTGATCCATCTGCCGTTGCTGGGGGATGTTCCGCACCTGCTCGGCTGCGATCTGGTTTTGCATTCCCATCGTCTGCGTTCTCAGGGCGTTCTGGTGTGCGGCTGCAACATTTGGCACAAAGTCTGTGTTTAAAGCGGGCACTCTTGCTGGCATGGTTTATCTCCCTTTACCTTATTCCGTAATTTCCAGAGTATGGGTCATTTCCGGTGTAGCCTCCCCAATTAGCGCCTCCTCCTCCGGCTGGCTGATAGTTTCTCATGGCGTTTAGATATAAAAGCTGGTTGGCACCTCCTGTCATCGCTCCGGTCAATGCGTTTGCCGAGTTGATTGATCCTGCGGCCCTGGCATCGCCGCCGTATATCTGGGCCTGTGCCGCACCGCCTGCTGCCTGTGATCCGGCCTGCGCGGTTGTCTGGGCCCCGGTCAAACCCAACCCTGCCATGCTCTGATATGGGGTTAAGCTCTGATACCAGCGGGACAGGAAATTATCGTACTCGGTGGATGCCATGCCCTCGGCGTAGTCCGTGGCCGCTTTGATGTGCTTGCCACTGCGGTTGGCGCCCATGGCGGATAAGGCATTTTGCTGGGCATTTAGGCCCTCGTTTAGGGTAAACTGATAGCCGGGGGATTCGGTAAACTCACCTGGGCCTGCCTCAATCATGCCCTTTAGCCCGTTTGCTGGTGCATCCGGCCCTATTTTACCTTCGGCTAAATCCCTTGCATTATATGAGGCGTACCGTCCTTCATCCTGACCATACATCAAATAATGTTCGTATCCCGTTTTGCCCTCACTCCAGTTCTTAGGATTTGCCACGTCCGGATACATCGCCATATATTCGGCTTCATTAAAAGAGACATCTGTGGGTTGTCCGCCCTGCGTGCCAAGTGCCCACTCTCCAGCCTCACGCCACGGTGCCAGGTCTGCCCGGGTCTGGTCATACATTGCCAGTTCGGTATTTTCCGCCCTTTTCGCCGCATCTTTTCCGGCGTCTGCGGCATCATCCGACGCCATATACCCGATGCCCGCCGAAATAACTGTTCCCGCTGCTACTGCTGTATATACTCCCGACATGGCTCTCTCCCTATAAGCTTAAGGTTTTTTCTGTAATCTGTTGTGATTTCCTCACCGTTCAAACCACCCCTGCATCCGGGTATTTCAGATATGGCGGCCAGAAAGATATCATTCCCAATCCGGATCATCTTCGCATTTGGCTGCATCGAATGGTTGCAGTATCTTCCCAGGGGCGTTCTCTTTCCATCCACGTTTGCCGGACCTATTATTTCACCCGGATCTATGCTTGCAGATGCGAAAACTCCCTTGCCCTCGATATTGGAATTTGAGATTAAAAACTTGTAATCTCCAGCCGGGATCGGCACCTGATCTGTTTCGTCCTCAGTTTCTTTTCTTACGTCTTCTTCGGTAAGCCCATAATCGGATATCAGTGCTTTGTAATCTTCGATATCTGATATTCGGTCATTGGCCTTGATCGTGTCCATCAGTTTTTTGTGTTCCTGCCAGGTCACATTTTTATCAAGATAAGTTTCTTCAAGTGTTTCGACATCCGTCTCCTGGGTCGGGTAGATGTTAAGCCACACCATCTCATCTATGACGTAGCCCATCTTTCTGCCCGGTGGTGCCGTAAAAATCATGGGCGCGGTAAGCTCGGTCTTTGTGCCGTCTTCGTTATACATCAGCACCTTGCCCTGCAAAAACAAATTCAGGTGTTCACATTTTTGATAGTGCCCGATTGCGAGCGTGTCTGACGGCACCCGGACCTCCCGGATATAAAGGCCCGGCGAAAACCTGTGGATGACCGGGCAATCCGCTTGTTCAAATTGCAGCATCTTGGCCGCAATAACATCAAGATCAAGCTCGCCCTCTGGTATGATTAAATCCATCATGGGTTCGGCACCCCATAATATAGAATGTCATCGCGATACGGCGGTCTGCCCATGGCGCCTTGAAACGTCAGATCCCTCGACAGCGCTCTGGAGGCGTTGATATGGGCCGACACAACCCCTGCGAATGAGACTTGCCCGGGGATAGCTCCCCCTGCGAGCCAAATGCGAATACTTCCGGCGAAAGAAAGAGCGCCGTCAATCTCACGGATGAAGTCCGGCGGACTTCCCGGCACAGCTACAGCACTGAGCCAACTCGTGAACGTCAAAGCCCCTGTGTAGGTCTTTGCTATCCGCTGGGCAAGGGCACCGGCGAAAGAAAGAGCGCCGTCAATCGCACGGATGAAGTCCGGCGGACTTCCCGGCACAGCTACAGCACTGAGCCAACTCGTGAACGTCAAAGCCCCCGAGTAAGTCTTTGCGATTTGCCTGGAAACACTTCCGGTCAGGGAGACAGAAGCATCTGTGAGCCGCTTTAAAACGGCATCATACGACGATATTCTGCCGATAACACCAAGTGCACCCGACAAGGTCCTGGCAATCGGCCCGGACTCGTCCTCAATCGGTGCTCCGGACTCATCTTGTATAACCTCGCCGGCCTCGTCTTCTATTCCAAAGCCGGTCCCGGCTTCGGCTCCGACTACCGTGGAACTCATCGTCAAGTCGCCGGACTTTGTTCTGGCGCCGGCAAAGGACTTTATCACATCCCCAGCAAAGTCCAGAGCACCGGCCTTTGTTCTGGCGCCGGCAATCGACCTGATAAGGTTCCCGGCGAACTCAAATAGTCCGGACTGCACTGAGCCTGATATAATCGCGGCATTTACAAGCCCGGTGAAAGTCAAATCAGCGACCCTTGCCACCGAGCCGGCCAACTTCCTGATCACAGCCCCGGCAAAGTCGAGATCCCCTGACACGGATCTTGCGATACTTCCCACCGTCTCCGGCGTTACAACTCCGGTGAAAGTTAGGTCAGCAGCTCTCGTCACCGCGCCGATAAAAGACTTGATAACAGAACCAGCGAACTCCAGGGCACCTGTGTAAGTCCTTGCGCTGATTAAGGCACGGGTTGTGTTGCTCGTGAACGTCAAGGCCCCTGTGTAGGTCTTTGCTATCCGCTGGGCAAGGGCACCGGCAAAGTCTACGGCGCCCGTGTAAGTCTTTGCACTGATTAAAGCGCGGGTAAGACTCCCGGCAAGTTCCAAAGCCCCTGCGTAAGTCTTTGCGATGCGCTTGGTAAGGCTGGCAGCAAAGTCTACGGCACCTGACGCGGATCTTGTAATTGCCCCGACTGATGGGGTCACAACTCCAGTGAACGTCAAATCAGCGACCCTTGCCACCGAGCCGGCCAGGGATCTGATCACGGACCCTGCAAAGTCTACGGCGCCTGGCAAGGTTCTGGATTGCACCAGGGCCTTGATTGCGCTACCGGCAAAGCTCAGGCTGCCGTATGCTCTGGTCGCAAGTTTCCGAGCTATGCTGCCGGCAAAGTCCAGATCACCTATGTATGTCCTGGCCGCGACTATTTTTTGAGATAGAACGCCAGCAAAGGATATGTCGCCTATGTACGTCCTTATAAACGCTAACAGCCTGGAAATCGTGCCGGCTGTATCGAGATCGCCCTCCGCGCTCCTTGCGTAGGGACCGCCGGCAGCAGCGGCTCCGGACTCGTCTTCTATGACCTCGCCTGATTCGTCCTCGATAAGGGCGTCTGATTCGTCCCTGATACCAGGGCCCAGGATGGAGTGCGTCTGAGCCCCGGAAAACTCGAGATCACCAGCGAGGGTCCGAGCCGCAACAACGCTCGGGGTTGCAACCCCGGAAAAGTCGAGATCACCGTCTGGAGTCCTTGCCGCCACGATGGCTGGCGTCGGCACCCCTTCCAGGTCGAGATCACCGTCCACGGTTACAGGTGTCTCCGTCGCGCCGCCGACTGTGACTGCTTGCTCGGCCGTCCAGAACTCGTCTACGTCCTCGTCAACAACATAACCGCGCACCGCAAACGACCCGGCCGTGCCATCGCTATAAACGGTCAGCGTGTGCTCGTTTACATCCTGTACGCCGGTTTCAGGGTTCGTTTGAGCCGCTATGTTCAGATCGCCAGTAGCCGCTAAATCGATCCAGGTATCCGTGCCCTGGTCCCATTCCCAGTGCAGCACACCAGTGTCGCTCCAGCCACCGCCACCAGAGACAGATAGCTGCAACGTCATCGGGAAATCACCACCCCCAGCTATTGCCGGATCGGTTGCTGGCGCAACTAATGTTATGCCACTTATAGTCGTTGCCATAAATCAGGCCTTTAGAAAACGCCTCTCACTGGTGAATAGCGTTCAAACACAGGATCCAAGCACCCGCTCAAATACCTGTTGATAAAGTCGATGGTCTTGTCTGGCAGGTTCTCCTTGTAGCTGCCCACCAGGCCCTTGCGTGCCTTGTAGCACTCGTCCTCAATGCTGATGTTCGCCTCGTTTAGAGATGCGGCTTCGACTTTTCGCATGGCCGCAAAGGTGCTCAACTCGATTGCTTTTTTTAACGGTTTGCGTTTTACCCGGATGTCAAAGTGATGCAGGATCTTCTTCATCTCCCGGTATGTGTTTTTTCTCAGGTCTTCGTAGCTGATAACGATGAAATTTTTATCGGTTTTAATCTTATCGGCCCACAGGTTGAAAAACGCCACAATCTGCCGGATACCGTAAATCTCATCAGCAACAAATTCATCGATGGATTTTTTTACCGCTGGCGCCCACTTGATGGTCCCGATCTTAGTCATCCACGGTTCACGAAATTTCTTCTGGTAATAATAACTGACAACCACATCCCTGGGATCTCTGACAAGCAGAACCACCTTGCCTTTGGGCAGCCACTCTTTCACGCGGTGCGAGTGCCAAATTAATTCAGTATGATAAAATTTTATTTTATCCTGATATTCGGCCTCCATCACGGAATGCGTGAAGTGAATATATTTTGCCTCGGTTGCTGTGAGGTTGTGAACTCTGTCTTTTAATGTCAGTTTTTCAATCGTCCTGTCATACAGATAGCTGACCTTTTCCTTGTCTGCCAAACCCGTTCTGACAACAGATATCTGTCCCTGCCGCCGGTATGAATCAGCCTGGTAAATGTTCATAAGCTGCTTGAGCCAGGTGCGGCCGCATTTGGGAAACGATACCACGGTGCAACTATTTTCCATGAGTCCACTCCTGTGTTGCTTGGCCTAAGATAAACGATGTGTAACCGCCCAGGCTGCGGACCTGATTGGACTCTGGCCTATCGGTTTTAAAATCGATCCAGTTCGCAAAGGCCAATCCGTGCCAGTGAGGTCCGTACTCGGAATCCGGCTCGTACCAATGCGGCCTGTTGTCCAGTGGCATCCCGGCCAGCACGATGCGTTCATAACCCATGCCGATGGCCGTCAGGATAGCAAAATATCCACTGTTACCAATCCACACACGCCGCTGGATATCGTTTTCAAACTTGATGTCCTGCTCCCAGAAAACATCAAACGCAGCGGGGAATTTGCCGATTGTGTGCTTTAATATCGGTTTGTCGGGCTGTATCTGAGAGACGCTGTGCTCGGCGAACCACACACCTTCCTCGTAGTCCACCGCGCACCAGTGATCGACCTGGCGCTGAAAAAACAGCATGGACCGGTTCACGCAGTATAAATCATGGGGTATATTCCACGACTCGAACTGCGCCACCTCGGCTGGCAAGGTGCTGCCGTCGCCGGTTATCAGGCACACAGGGTTATTTATAACCCGGGAAAAGTCTATGGGAGGATCGTTTAGCAGCTTCAATCCGTTGACCTTGATGATGCTATCGGATTTTTGCATATCCTCCCGAGACGTTTTGATGTTACACCATGACCACCTCGACAATTTTATAACCTGTGGTTTTTGCATTATCCACCAGTCACGCAGGTCAGGTCATAGGTCCAGGTGATCACATCGTCTGTGGCCACGGATATAACCGGCACCGTTGACCTGTCCAGTAAGATGCCGCCCGTTGACAGGCTGAACACGCCATGCTCCCTGACCGCGCTGTCGTAGGTTGCCGTCACGGTTCCAACCGTCCGATAAACGATTGATGTTGCACCGTGCGTTCCTGCAACCCCGGCAGCCTGTGCGCCGGACTGCGCGGCCACCAGTGCGGTATCGCCGGTGGCAGCCGCTGTGCTGCCTGATCCCATCTTGTGCTGATCAAAATCGTCAAGACTGAGGCCAGAGGCTGTCATCGCATCGGCTAAGTGCTTACAAAACGCCAGGGATACGGATTTGCACGACACCAGGCCCAGGTCTTCGATTGAGCCGTCTTTTTTCCGCATAACCTGGGCGCTCAACAGGCCGAAATACTCGACCGCGTTTTTCGCGCGGGTGAGCATCAACGCTTCGTAAACTGTCTCCTTACTGATACCTTTCGGGACTTTGCCCAAATGGCGAACCTGTTTTGCGATTTTCCGTAACCGGAAGTTCCGAAAGAACTTGATATTTTTACTTTGTAACATTTTGGTTTCCTCTCTTTCGTTGGTTGTGGTTTTAGTAATAGTAATCTGCGAATTATATTTAAGGCTGAACACGCCATATCCCGGTAGCTCCTATAATTGCCCATTGTGCCTCATCGACTAACTGCAGCGTCACGTTGGGGCTTGTTCTTTTCGGGTCGCCATACGTCGCCAGTGACGCACCGTTCTCGATGTAATCTCCGCTATCTGCGACGATGATTTGAAAATCACCCGTTCCTCTTTTAAATATTGTAACCCATGACCAGACATCCCTTTCGCCGACGCTCGGTAGAGTGCAATCGACTGCGGATGTGCCGATATCAAAAAGTATCGTTTTACCAAGATCCCATGTCGTCAGAGACTCGCTTGCAGTAAATGTTTTGTACGGTCTACGCTTTACCTCGTCATCGCGTGTCTTTAGCCGCTGAAACCAGCGCTGCCAGATCGGATTTATATTCTTGTTGCCCTCTCCAATGAAAAATGGGGCTAATATAGGGGCTTGCTGCTGTTTATCCATTACCCACCTCGGCTTCTAAGTGTGCACCCATGATCACACGCTTTACCGGATCCGTGATGCTCAGTCTATATATCCTGTTTCGTGAGCGTCCAAGCCTGCGCCATATCACCCGGGCCGTGTAGTCTCCTATGACGCCCATGCTGGCCCAGTGCTCGTTTGACCATGTGTGCCCGCCATCATCTGACCAGTCAAGCATGGCCTGGGGGTCCGATGTGCCGCCGATAAATGTTACCGTGGGAGCTGATGTGTAGCCGGAGCCGCCTGAAACAATAGTTACCCCTGTGATAACTCCTGCGGTTAAGGTAGTAGTGGCTACGGCGCCTGAACCACCACCACCTGAAAATTGGACTCGTGGCGCCGTGGAGTACCCGGTCCCGCCACCCACGATTGTAACCGAGGCCACGGTATCGGCTGCCAGTACTGCGGTCCCGGTTCCTAATCCTGTGGCAAGCCCCACTCCTGCCTCAAAGTCTATCTGCAGTCTGTTATGGAAAAGCTCTTTTTGTCCAGCCTGGACCACCTGGGCCGCACGGATCGACTTTAATGCCGCCCCGTTGTCGGCGTATGTGCCAAGGTCCAGCTCGTAAATGATGCCGTCGGCGTGTCCGCCTACCAGGTTTTTACCCGCAAACCATTGATGCCAATCTGATAAATGCCTCGCTCCGGCCAGGCCGCTGCTGCGGGTGTGCCACATCTGCGTGGTGACATCAAAGCACCATGTCTTGCTGTCGGTGGGAAATGTCAGGACATAGAAGCTGTGCCCCTCCTGGGTGTAGGTGTAGCCGACGGCATCTGATTTGGTGGTATAAGCCCTTATCTGGTAATCGATCTGCTGCGGGCTGATCACCCGTGTTTCATAGCCCTGCCAGGTGCGGACCTGAAAATTGTTATCGAGAAAAAACATGCCCTCGGGACCGCTGGCAACTGATGCCGCCGCACCTATTCCGACCGGGATCACGGCGCCGGCCACCCTCGTAAACGGAAAGCTGGCGTCTCCTGTGTTATAAAAGACTTCGATGGTTTCTACTCCGTAAAGCATGAGGTGCCGCTTGTATGCGTGGATCAGGGTCACATCGTCCGGGCTTACAAGCGGCA
>Ga0307379_10011961_pt1 | contig 11345 bp, 22 predicted proteins | sample UN2MG_FD_202237 | JGI IMG/M metagenome (GOLD analysis project Ga0307379, IMG submission 202237) | Soil microbial communities from Risofladan, Vaasa, Finland - UN-2 | ecosystem: Environmental > Terrestrial > Soil > Coastal area > Acid sulfate soil | place: Finland: Risofladan, Vaasa | collected... | reverse complement strand
TATACTCAGGAGACAATGCGAACAGGACATTTGCTATTCCATTTGATCCTATCGTAGATGATAGTGCAGAAACTATTGTGTATGTACGCAATGATGCAGACCCGGCAAATCCTGTAGTAGAGCTACAGGTTGAGGGTTTGGGTAATGATTATACTTTATCAGGTGCTCCGGATATAAACTCGTTTCATGTAAACGTTTTATTCAACGCAGGCAACGCACCTACATCTGATGAAACAGTTATAGTTATGAGAGCTGTGCCCAAGACTCAAACTTTAGACTTAGCTCCAGCTAGTGCTTTCCAGCCCGAAGCATTGGAACAATCAGTGGATAAAGTGGTGGCTATGACTCAAGAAATTGAGGAGACATTAAAGCGTGTACCTAAGCTGGGTATAGCTTCATCCTTGGTAGATAGTGGAGACCTAGCTCTGCCTGAGCCTGTAGCCGATACTTTCCTATCATGGAACGCAGCCGGTACTGCATTAGAAAATAAACCCGCCACAGCTTTGTCGGGTGCGGGAGATGTAGTAGGCCCCGCATCTTCAACGGACGAAGCGATCCCCACTTTTAACGGGACTAGCGGAACGCTATTACAAAATTCTTCGGCCACCATCAACCCGTCAACTGGTGCAATATCTGGAAATAGTTTTACTTTGGGCAAGCTTAATATACGTGCGGTAACTACAACGCCGGTAACAATATTAGTATACGAGCAGTTTGTAACTCTTGATAGTTCGGGTGGAACTTTGTCTATTAATATGCCATCAGTAGACGCTACTAATGATGGTGTGCTAATTAAGTTTAAAAAAATTACAGAAGATTTTAGTGCCTGTACATTAATACCAGCCGACTCAGACACGATTGGTGGCTTTGCTAACGCAGCCTTATATACTAATGGGGAAGAACTAACATTGGTGTACAATAACGCCACGACAGATTGGATTGTTTATGAGCGTAAAACAATTACTGAGTGGGTATCGTACACACCAACTATAACCCATGACTCCGGGGCCGGGGACATGACTCCTACCGGTAAATGGAGAAGAGTCGGCGACACAATAGAATGTCAGGGACAAATTGATATGACTGGGACAACGGCATTTACACAAGTAATAGTGGGGCTTCCGGCCAGCTTGACCGTAGATGAATCTAAATTTGAAAATGATACCGCAGATGGGTATAGTTGTGGGTTTGCTCAATTTTCTAATGTAGGAACAGATCAGTTTATGGGATCTTGTGTTTATGATACAACGGACGCAACAGTACATCTAAGACCATACACAAATGACGGCAGTTATATAGCATCAACTAGGGCTACTCAGGCTGCGCCGTTTGTATGGGCGGCAACAGACTACATGACATGGTTGTTTTCTATCCCAATAACTGGGTGGAACGCCTAATGAACAAAGAACTAGAGGTAGCTGAGAATAAGTTTATCAAAGTCTCATACGGGGCTATGGTCGTAGCTATCGTAGCTACCTTTGGATTCGGAGTCTGGATGACTCACATGGAAGATAAGACTACAGCAAACGCTATAGGCATATCAGAAGTGTCTAGTAATTTTATACAGTTACGTGATATACTAATTAAAATTGACAAAAGATTAAGCAGGATAGAAACTTTATTAGAGAGAAACAATTAGGGGGATATTATGGATATGGATTTACACGATCAGCCGTTAGGGTCTGAGGGCGAATTAAAGCTAGAGCTTAAAGAAGGCAAACTTCTTTTACACGTTAATCATAACAGCAAAGGTATGTCTGCTGGGTTAGAGTTAAACATAGACCCAGATTATTTCATGGACAAATTAGCCGAAGCGATCCCAGGAAAGATTGATGATGCTATTTTGGAAATGATTAAAGCCGCCTTGAAAATGTAATGAATCTAATCATTGATTTATTATCCGGGGTATTGATAAAGCTGATTCCATGGGCTACTGCAAAGCTCATGGAATGGATTAATTCTAAGCAAGAATTATCTAAGTCTGATGCGCTAATAGATAAGAGATTATCTTCTTTAAAGCAAGCCTACGTTAAAGCCTTTGATGGCAATAAGGTAACTGCGGAACAGAAGGAGGATTTAAAAAGTGCGATACGTGAGTTTATTCGTTCTGGTTCTTCTAGCGGGGTGTAAGCTAGATCCAATTAAGATAGATCCGTGTAGTATACTACCAGGTGGTATAGACTGTTATGCCATACCATTGAATCAACCAGACAAAGAAGAGTACGAGCGCCCATTAAATTTAGGCGACGTATGTGTAACCTCAGATGAATATGCCCAACTCCAAAAACATTTCAATAGGCTAATGCAAAAATGTGGTGACCGCTGTAAATGATGCCCGGTACATTAAAATGGTACGCAAAACTATGGGATACTTGTGAACTAAAGACAGACCGATTTTCTCAGACTCTATTAACTCTATTTAGAAAAAGAATACTGGACAATAAAAGAAGATATTATATCGTTGAAGATTGCTCCGGGGTTCCTTGGTGGGTGATAGCTTGTATTCATATGCGTGAAGCATCCTGCAGGTTTGATAGGATTCTACATAACGGTGAGAAGATTCTAGGTACGGGTAAGAAAACGAGCCTTGTTCCCAAGGACCGGGGTCCATTTGTAATGTGGGAGGAGGCGGCTATAGACGCTTTGACTATAACTCCTATGCCTGATCGGTGGACGATAGAGGAAACTTTAATGTTCTTTGAAAAATATAATGGTTTAGGCTACCTTAAGTACCATGCTAAAGTTTTATCTCCGTACTTGTGGTCTTGCACAAATCATTATGTAATGGGTAAGTACGCATCTGACGGGAAGTTTGTTGGAGGATTAGTTGACCAACAGCTAGGGGTTGCGGCTCTTATGAAAGAGCTTAACATCAAACCAGAAAGAGAAAAGTTTGAAACCTAAAATGCCTATGGGCCACACAGGATTCAGGATGCGCTATAAAGAATATGAGCGTAGTGCTAAAATCCGAAGCCTTGCATTTGAATTATCCTTTTCGGAATACAAGTCTATTGTTATTAAGAATTGTTTTTATTGTGGCTCTATTCCTAGGGTGCCTAAGCGGTCATTTCAAATTACGTGGCCTGCAATGAATGGGATTGATCGGGTAAACAACAAGGAGGGGTACATTAATTGTAATGTAGTTCCTTGCTGTATCCGGTGTAACAAAATGAAAAAGGTATTATCTGCTAAGGATTTCTTAGACCGTATTCGCAAGATATATTTATATCTTGATCTCTCTAAATGGATTCTTATTCTTGGGGTCGAAGTCACTTATTCCTGGAGTACGTACATGAATTTCTAGGGCATTGAACACATTAAAACTCACGGGTGCAGGACGAAGCTGCTCATAATAAGACCGACACAATAGAGTACAGCCAATTTTATCTAACTTAGTTGGGCTACCTTTGAATTTTCCCATGTACCCGGCTGTGCCAATATAAAGTTCTACCATTGTCGTGGGAGCTTTCCAGTCCATTCTTTCATCTTTCTTGCGCATCTCATACTCGTATTTCACAGGCAGAGGATATACATTTTCTATATAGGATTCTATGACCAGCATAAAAGCCATGGGGTTCAGTCCTATATTGTGCATCTGGGTTACTGTTGCTACCTTTTCAACGTCTGTGTATAGGGTTTGTTTTGGCTTCGCCACGCTATCTCCTTTAGTTGTGTGTATATAATGTTCCATATCTCAGGGTATACAAATGCGGCGTACCCTCCTGCTTCCTTAACTCTAATTATATTGTAGTGTTGCAACGCTCTGCGCTTGGTTTTCTTTAGCATTTCAGCTTCCGATGCCTTAAACTCTAGTGAGACTAAAGTCCCGCATATACATCCTACCCGATCCGGATTGCCAAGGATGGCTCCCGGGTCACCTTTGGGGAACCAGAAAGAATTGGGTAATTGGCCCAGCTCCTTCATACATTTCCTCTCAAAAGCGGCCTCACTCATTTGCCTTGCTCCTTAGCTAATTCAGTTACAAGAAATTGCAAGCGTTCGTTTTCTTCTAACAGATCGTCCCGCTTGTTATCTGTAATTTCCACTAATGTTTTAAGCGAGTCGATTAATTCTTTTTTACTGGCGATTTCTTTTTGATAACTATAGATCTGGTCCTGTAAAGATTCCCAGTCCTGTTTACTAATAGACATATCGCCATGCTCATTAAATGAAAATGTTAATCCTGTTATCGGTTTCATTGTTTCTCCTTGTTACCGTACTGTAATAAAACGGCACTTATGCTACAAATTTCAATACTTTATTACCATGCGGTAATGTTTTTATTCAATTTCTCCTCGTTTTTAATGCCATATAATACATCTTATAATCTGTTTTTAATGTCCTTAATAACATCATACTAACATTTATTTGTTATAATGTTGATATTCACTCCTCACCTAATTCATGCAAAGCTTCACACCTTAAACATTCATGGTCCATTTTACATCGACATGTAATCTTATTTAAGATTGCAGAGGCATTTTCTATTTTGTCTGCCAAAAGATCATGCTCCCACTTAAGGTCTGCATAATCCTTAGCTATTGTTTCTGGCACAATTATTGGTACATGGGTTTCAGTTTTCTTATGGTATTCCAATGCTTCCTCCGCTGCTTTAATTAATTCATCGCCTAGTTTAGTCATCCCCACCCTCTTTCGTTAGTGCTGGGGCCAATGATTTGGCTGGGCATATCCTGTTCTGTAAAAATATACTTACTCCGGTCTTTAAAGCCTCATGTATCAACTCTGATTCCATTTTGGCTTTTAGTGCTTTAGACTTGACTTGCAGTAATCTCATTTCGTCACTCATTCCCCACCATCTTTGATTAGTGCTAGTTTGTGCATTTCCATCCATTCGGCTCCTCGGATAAAACCGTCTTTGTGGTACTTCTTTATAAGTTCTAAAACCTTGCCTCTAGTCATGTGCTTACCTTTACAAAATACAGCTTCCAAGTTTTTCTTATATCTAACCTCATTATTTTCGAGGAGCACGGTTGCTAAGTCTTCTAAGTCGATCATAAATAAAAACTCCTATATCCCAAATAATAGTTAGTGGTAAGAATATTATAAATATTGCCCCACCACCGTCAGGCTTTCCTTTCTTAGGTAAAATAATCTCTATGATCTCTAAAGTTAAGCTTTTCATTCCTACTCCTCGCCTTTGGCTAATAGTTTCTTGGCTCTTTCAAAAAAGGTATCAAGCTGTTTATCATAACTCAAAACAGGATGTTGTTTTTTTATGGCAATCATGTCCCTAAGCACTTTCTCTGCGGAGTCTTGCTCGATTGGTTGTATGTTTATAAGCAGGGCTTTGTGGGTACGTAAGTCATTAAACATGTTCTTATGCCATGTCTCATCGTCTAATACCTCATTACTTGCATAAACCTCAACCCCATTACGGATTGCTTCGTTCACTGGCTCAACGTGTTCGTCGAACCAATTGTTAAACTCAACATCATATCTGTCAGATAATACAAATCCTGGCTTCTCGATTCTCATTCCCCACCCTCTTTCATAGTCATTCTAAAGTATAACAAAGTTATCATGGTTTAGTGTCCATATATAAGTAGACATTTAACATTATATTGTCTGCGTATATGTAGACTTATATCTTCGTCATATCTAACTTAGCTAAAGACTTATCTGATACCGATACATTAACCGACATCCCAAGCCCATTCTTTGGTGTATATACACTATTCATAATCTCTACAAACCTCGGTATCTTACTATCATCTGGTAGCTCAAAGACCAATTCATCATGCACCTGGAGACACATCCCAGATTCGGGGTCCTCCTCATGGATTAAAGTCATAGCTTTCTTTATAATATCAGCACCGCCACCTTGAATAAGATGGTTAGGAAGAATATAAGAAAAGTCAAAATTGCTACACCAGTATCTGCGGCCCAGCCAGTTATAGATATACCCACGATTTTCTCCTATCTTTACTATATTATTGATTAACTTTTTCACATTAGGCAACTGAGAAAAGTAATGCTTCTTAATGCGTCGAGCTTCGTCGGTGCTGACCCCAAGCATCCTGGATAGCTTATCTATCCCAGTGCCGTATAACAGAGCAAAGGAGACCGTCTTAGCATGATTACGGGGTATGCCTAGGTAATCTGCCGTGGCTGTATGAACGTCCTTACCCCCATTGATTGCCTCAATTAAGGCATGTTCGCCAGCGTAATCTAACATTAACTTAAATTCCTGCTGACTGTAATCGATGGAGTAAAACTTATACCCAGGTCTCGGGACAAAGCTACGTCTGATTAAGAATTCTGAGTTCCGATCATCTGGTGAATCCTCTGCAGGTAAATTCTGAAGGTTCGGGTTCGATGAAGAAAACCTACCAGTCACGGTGCCTGCTTGGTTTAAGTAAGCATGAAGCACATTATCGGGGCCTGCAAAGTAAAGAAACGAGGTCCAGTAAGTGGACACTCTCTTCTCATGGTGCCTAATTCTTGAGATTAATTGGGTAGTTGCCGACCCGGAGCTATCGAGAAATTCCGCAGTAAAGGATGGATTTCCTTTGGCCGTTCTTGGGAAGGCTTCTTTTCTTTCCGTGAATATTTCTGCGAATAGCTTTGATGAATTTTTATATGTTCTTCCCGTGTCCGTCTCAAAACTTTTACGGGCTTTTTCAATTTGTCCATACTCATAATTTAGTCCTGCCTCTATGTAGCCTCTATCTATCATTACACCATGTTTTTGGATGCTATTACAGACCTTAATCAACTTCATTTCATTGGAGTAAACTGGGAAAATGCTTGGTGATTTGCTCAAGTCCGACTCCTTTGTGAATGATTGCATCTGTTTCTCCGTACTTAGTTATTATATCAAAAGGCACTAGGTCAAAGTGCAGTACCTTTTCTTTTCTATTTTTGCCTGGTATCAGCATCTGTGTGTAAAGTTTATGCTTGGTTATATATTCATCAACTGAAGCATCCTTGCGAAACCCGTACTTTTTTGCCACAGATTTAAGCGACAAATCCATACTGTCATTGCGTATTAGCCTCTCACTAACATAAGTACAGTGTATATTGTTAGGGGTAGGCAGACCCTCTAGGTTCAATTTTTGAATATCGTACATAGCATTATGCGATACCCAAACTTTATCAGAACCTAAAGAATCCACCAATAAGGACAATACACTCCGATCCAAAATGGTATGTGGCAATACACCTTTATGGTCTGGTTCGGAGTTAAAGTTTAAATAATATGTATCTTTATCTAAAGATAAAATTAGGGAGAATAATCTGTCATGGTATTGGAGGCCATAAGTTTCAGTGTCGAAACCTACGTAGTGACTCGACGATAAGTCCTCTAACATCACGGGTAAATCATTCTCCCCTAAAATCATCTTGAGTTCCTTACCGTTTTAATTACATGATTCACAAATCCAGACAAAGTATATCCTTCTTTCTTTGAAGTATCCTTGATCCAGTTATAATTCGACTCAGTAAGATTGCGCAACATTACAGTGCGGACTTCCTCTTCTTCATCTTTTTCTTTTTTCTTTGCCATTACTTACTCCTCGCAATTTGAACACCAAATGGTGCTTGTTCTTTTTCAATCGAGGCCCGGGATTCCTTCATTGCTTTATACCATTGCTTGTTGTCGCCATCCCAATAGTAACCACGCTCTTTAGCTAAATGCTTTTCGTTATAAGTAACATCAGCTATTGCGTATACTGTGGTTTGCGAAGCAAGCTCTAGCACTTCTTCAATGTCATACATCTGTAGTACCTTAATCATTGATAGCGCATCGAACAATGCCCTGTGTTTAAAAGGATTAACAAACCCGTGTTCAGCACACAGGTATGATAGCTTTGTAGTTTTAATAGTGTCCGGATACGGAACATCAGTCTTAGTATCTATCCAGGATATTTCATCCGGAGCCACACCAAGTCTTTCAAGTTCACACCCCAATACAACTTTGTCAAACTCCGTACCATTATGGGCGCATACGTAATCGGCCCTACCAATTAGTTTCATTAAGTTAGTAAACGCTACAAGCGGAGCAAGCCCAAATTCTTCTAGTGTTTCATCCTGGATACCAGTTAATTGTACTAATTCTTTTGGTGATGCTGGGTAGCCTTGATGCCACACGTATTCACTCATAGTATAGATTGGATTACCTGTATCCCAATCTACCAACACGGCACCTATCTCAGTGACCCTAATAACATTAGGGTTCACCGGATTAGACCAGGTTGTTTCAAAATCTAGTCCTAGGATTTTCATTAAAATGCGCCTACTTCTGGGGCTACTCTTTCTGCAACATCGGAATCAGAGGCATCCACTTTCGTTTTTCCAGCTCGTACTTGACGTAACCATCTTAGACCAGCTGCAAGTTCTTTAGCCGTAGCTTCTCTTTTTGGTGTGACATCTGAAACAACATATTCACCATCATCATTTTGCACAGACTTGCCAGACAAATCATGGACAATAGCAGCCGGTACTTTGCCTGCTTGAAAGTTACGAACAAACATTTGCATGGCTAATTTCTTACCCGCTTTTAAACTTGTACGTTTAAAGGTAACAACATAAGGCAGCTCGGTTCCAGCTTCAACTTCTGCAGGCACCAATAAATAAAAGTCCATACATCTATCTCTTTCAACACTGGCATCTAAATCTACATAAGGAAGATTATCATTGTACCCTGCAGTAGTAGCATTGTCTACTATTGGAACTACTTGCTTAAACTCACGCTTCCTAGCGCCTGCTTTGTTAGTTACAATGTCAAACTCCATCCATTTCTTTTCCATGTAAAAAGGAATGAATTCAAAAGGAGTGTTTAAGTCCCCAAACTTTTCGTTGTTTACAGAATCTCTAAATTCTCCGTACTCACCTTGTTTAAGTTTAACTTTTTCTGACATAAATTGTAGAGGCCAAATCTTAGCAATTAAAATATCATTGCTTGTTACTGTTTGCCCACCCCAAGCATCCATATCTTGGGCTACTGCTACTTCATTCTTCTTTGTTTTTACTACTTGTGTTTCCATTTTCTAACTCCTGTATTCTGTTAAATAGTTTAATGTTATCGTTTAATAATATTCCTATTGTTTTAATGTACTTACCTTTGCCCACAGACTTTAAGTATGTGGTTAATTCATTTACATGATTATGAAATTTGCCTGCTTCTTCATCGGTTACAATGTCCAGCTTGCTCATTTTGCTCTCGTAAAAGTAACACCTTCAGAAGTAGACGGTGCTTCGAGGCCCGGGATACTAAACAAGGCATCATCTTGGTGCTTCTCTGCTTCTTGGTTATAGAAACCATTTAGCTTCTGAGAATTAATGGATACCATATCGTCACGAACATCTTTGCCGTAAGTTTCTTCAATCCAGTTAAATAACTTTAACTTATCCTCAATAGTCTTTGGTGTCTTAACGCTGCTCTTTATCTTAATAGTAATGTTGCCAACATTGTCTACCTTGTAAGACTTCTTACCCGCAGCTCTTAACGTGGTAATTAACTTCGCTTCAGCTTCTTGGTATACAGCGTACTTGTCACCAGATACCCTCTTTGCTGCTTCATATTCTAATCTTTTATCAGAATAGTCCTTAACTAAACCGTCCATTGCTTCGACTGTAACGCTCCCAGGTTCGGGACCCCACAAATCTGTAGCTTCTTGCGCTATTTGTTCGTTCATTTTAGCCTTCCTTTCAGCTTATGTGTAAAGTTTAATATTTCATCTGAAATATTTTGTTTATTTTGTAATGCTTCGTGTATTAATTCATCAATGGAGTTTTTCGCCACAAGATTAATTCGAGTGATCTTGTCGTGGATTTCTGAACCGCGTCTGTGGTTTCGGGATTCAGATTGTATATCATCACCCAGCTTAAACCCACGAGAATAATAAATGGAGTAGGTAGCAGCCACAAGATTAATGCCGACTCCCCCGGCACCTTGGTTCCCAATCAAAACTCTGATCTCTTCATCATTGTTAAAAGAATCAACGGCAATTTGTTTATCTTTTGGGGATACACCGCCATGAAGTTCAACATATTTTATACCTAAGTCATGGCAAAGATCAGCGATCATTGCGTAGTTTTCTTTAAAGCAAGCCCATACTATTACTTTATTTCCTGGAGTAATTGTTTCAAGTAGGTCTCGAAGTGCGTCAAGTCTAGGGTTAGATTTGACACGAATGAGTTCTCCATCTTCAGTGCGGTAGAAACCTGTAATGATCTGCAATAATCTAAGTGCTTTCGTAATTGCAAGACGTGCCACGACAGCTCTTGGAGTTCCGTTTCGTAATTCGCTCTCGACATAAGTAATGTAGCCTTCGCGCATTTCTTCATAAGCCCTCTTTTGATCTGCACCTACACCAACTTCAAAGTCTTGAGTGACTAGATCCGGTAGGTCTAAACAATCTTTTTTAGTTATCCTTAATGTTTTCTTAGATATATTATCCATAAGACTTTTATATGCAGCTTCCCTGGGTACCCATTTAGGATAATAGCCAGGCTTTCCTGCCCAGCCTATATTATCATCCCTGAAATACCGGGACCTAAAGGCAAAGAAATTCGTCCCTAAAGTAGAATTGGGTCCTAAATACCCGTCTAAAATATTGTATTGCATAAATAAATCCATAGCGTTATTAAGCACCGGGGTCCCAGTAAGCAAGTATCTATGTTTGCAGGCATGAGCAATGGTTAAGACACTCTTAGCTCGCTTTGATTTGTAACTTTTTAAATTGTGCGATTCATCACACACTAATATCTCTGGCTTCCATCTTAATAAAGCAGCCACTAACCCCACATTTTGCATTACGTCGTAGTTAGTTATAAATATACCCGAGTAATTAGCGTGTTTTTCTATAGCCGCAATTCTTTTTTTCACAGATCCTTCTAGAATCATAATGTTGTTTTGATCTATGTTAGAAAACATGGCAAACTCACGCTTCCAGTTCTTTAACACGATCATAGGCGCTAGAATCAAGGTCCTTCTTAAAGTTCCCTTATCCATGCACCTATTTCTAATCATCTGGATTGTTGTACAGGTCTTTCCAGTGCCGGGGTCCCAAGCTAAGAACAAATCCTTCTTAGTATCCGATAACCAAACTGCTTCTCTCTGATGCTCCATCAATGTAAAATCTATCATTAACAAACCGTATGCTTTCTGTTATCTTGGGTCAACAAATTGCTGCTAGAATAACGCCACGCAATTCCATTAATTTTGCACCTGTGGTGCCTCGTTTATAGATCATTCCCTTAGACTTAGTTATCCGCTTCATTGAAGAACCAAACTGATGCCTAGTTTCGGGCTTCTTCTCATTAATTTTATTGCAATATGAGCAATAGCTTGCGTAAAGCTCATTGTAGGTAACAACATTTAG
>Ga0307379_10011960_pt1 | contig 11345 bp, 8 predicted proteins | sample UN2MG_FD_202237 | JGI IMG/M metagenome (GOLD analysis project Ga0307379, IMG submission 202237) | Soil microbial communities from Risofladan, Vaasa, Finland - UN-2 | ecosystem: Environmental > Terrestrial > Soil > Coastal area > Acid sulfate soil | place: Finland: Risofladan, Vaasa | collected... | reverse complement strand
GCGCAGGTTGTGGGCGTAGGCGAGGGAAGTGAACCGCTCTCGCCAGGGATCGAAGGTCCAGTAGGCGGGGCCGACCTTGGCGATCTTCTGGTACTCCTCAGACCAGCAGTCCACCTGACGCATACCGTCATTGTTCAGGAAGAAGAACTTGAAGGTATCTCCATTGTCGAACTTTCGGTCCGCTTTGTAGAAGAGGTGGCTCATGCGGCGGGCGCCCCACTCCAGGTTGCTGTCGCCGGTTTCCTGCTCCGCGACGAAGGCGGAGCCGCGCTTCTCGTCGCCTTCGAAGTGCCCGACGCTGTAGCGGAGGTTGCTGTAGCTGCGCGCTTCCGTGCGAAGGTCGAACTGAGAGGGGCCGCGTCCGCTCTTTGTCACGATGTTGATCACACCGCCGGTGAGCACTTGCGGCCCATAGATCAAGCTCGAGGAACTGCGTATCACCTCGATGCGCTCCACCGCAGAGAGCGGTATGGAGTAGAGGGCGCGGTTGGAGAAGCCTTCCATGAAGCCACTTGTCGCCGCGCTGATCTGCGCGCCGTCCAGGAGCACGGTGGGGACGGAAGTTCCGCGCACGTAGATCAGCCGCTCGAACTTGCGCCCCTGACGGACGATCTGCACCCCCGGCAGGAACTGAATGGTGTCCGCGACAGTGCTCTCGCCCGCCGCCTCGATCTCCTCGGCCGGGATCACGCTGATCACTTCGCCCGTGCTCGGCGCCAGGGAGGGCACCGACTGCTCTCCCCATTTCTTGCCGATGACCTCGACTTCAATTTCCGGGACCTCCTCCGATGCCTCTTCGGCGTCCGCTGCCTGGTTGCCCTGGGGATCTGACCGCGCAGCCAGTTCGGGGCCAGGCCGGTCTGTTTCAGCCGCAGTTGGATTCGACTGCTCAGTTACGATCGGCTCCTCGGCCCAACTGACGCTGGCCGCTGCGATTCCCAACAGCAGATAGCAGATGACAGACAAGAATCGCAGATGCATCACTTTGGCACCCCCTTGCGACTAGTAACGTATGAGTAAGTGTAAGAAACAACCATGACGTCTTGATGACCGCTTCTGGAATTCTTTGCAAACGCCCATGGTGCACACGCAGGGGTGAATGGCCGACTGTCTCCGACCCCCTGGCATGGGCGCATGGGCGTCGCAGCTGGCAAGCTGCAGTCAGGCGGGCCTGACCGCCTCCGTTCGGCAGCGAGAAGCACGCCGTCCGTACTCAGTCTGTTTCATCAGTGCTTCATCCTCCGATCACAGACAGGATCCTCCAGAGCCACTTGACGCGCCGGAACGAACAGTTGTGATTGAAGCCGGAGAAGGCCGAAAGGGTCGTGCCTAAAGGGTTACGGACCGCGAGTGGGGCGAGGTCCCCGGTTGCCACATGACAAGTGCGATGGGGATACGGGTGCGAGGGAGCTGTTAGCCTGGTGCTCATGCGCCCTGGAGGACGCGGTGGCATTCGGTCTCATCACTCTTGGGGCCCATGATCGGAACGAACCAGGCGATGCAGTGTGAAAGGCTTGGCAGGAATTATTGGCAGGTCTAGTCACAGAAATTTCATCAAACGTAAGCTACATTGTACTGCTCGAAACAGTACTGTCAGCCTGGAGGATACCGCTGCTCCGCGCAACGGCGCAGGGCCGGGCTGTGCAAAGCCCGATGCGAAACAGGGGCAATGACAGACAACGGATGTGAGCGCGTTTGGTGCAGGTGATCCTGACTTGGGAGGAGCCTGAAACATGAATGGCGCCTTTGTCATCGCCCTGGTCGCGGTGGTGCTCGTTGACTCCGCGCGCAAATGGGGTGAGCTGCTACACCGTTCCCGGGCTGTCCAGGAGGCGGGAAGCGAGGAGGGTGGTGCTATGGCCTGAGATCATACGTTCTTGTCGAGTTCCCAGTCTTACGACCGTGCAGTACTCAAGACCGGACAGGCCGGGTTGATCGCAGGATTGCCCGGCGCAGAAGGGAGATGATGAGGTATGGCAGAGGCGATCCGGCAGATTCTGGACCGCTGTCTCGCTGGTGAAGAGATCGGCAAAGCAGATGTAGTGACACTGCTTTCTCTCGATCCTGAGACCGATCAGGTTGTGCCGTTGTTCGAAGCCGCGCGGGAGGCGGCCAAGTGCTTCAGCGACAATGAGGGCAGAATCTGGGCGGCTATCGGGGTTGACTATCATCCCTGCCCGATGAACTGCAAGTTCTGCTCCTTCGGGGAGCGATGGGGTATCGTCCGCTCGAAAGGCGAGTGGGCTCCCGAGCAGGTCCTGCATCAGGCTCGCGAGTTCTGCGAGGAAGGGGCCCATTGGATCACGCTTCGCACCACCGAGCACTACCCCTTGGAGAAGCTTCGCGACCTGGCGCGGCGAGTACGCGCGGTCGCCGGCAACGGGGTGGAGCTGGTAGCGAACACAGGTGAGTTTGACTTCCGCGGCGCCCAAGCGTTGCTGGAGGCCGGCTTCACCACGGCCTACCACGTATTCCGCCTCCGGGAGGGGGTAGATACGGGCATCCGCCCGGAAGTGCGTCTGGCGACTTTGGCCGCCATCCGTGACTCGGACCTCAAGCTCGCCCATCTGGTGGAACCGATCGGCCCCGAGCACTCGCCGGAGGAACTGGCCGAATGCCTTTTCCGGGCGCTTGAGTTCGGCGCTGTTCTGACCGGCGCGATGGCTCGCGTTCCGGTCCCCGGCACGCCCCTCGCCCAATATGGGCGAGTCAGCGAGCGCGCCCTCGCTCATATGGTTGCCGTGACCCGTCTCGTCGCGGGGCCCAGGGCCACCGACATCTGCGTTCACCCGCCGTCCCTGGAAGGTGTCAAAGCTGGCGCGAATGTCGTGGTGGTGGAGACTGGCGCCGTGCCTCGCGAGATGGCCGAGGCCCGCGGCGCCTGGCGCGCCTTCACCCTATCCGAGGCTCAGGGCCTCCTGGCCTCAGCAGGCTATTCCGTGAACAATGGGAGAAATGTGACATGAACCGCAGCATCCCCAACTGGTTAGCGGTGTGTCTTATCCTGGCGGTCGTCTCTTTCGCTCTGGTGACGACAGGTTGCGCACGTCGCCAGTCTGGCCCCCCGTCGCCGATTCGTCCAGCCAAGATCCGCGTTGGCACCTGGAAGACGGCCCAGACCATTGCGCCGTTTTGCTACGATCAGTTCCTACCGGAAGGCTTCAGCGCCGAGATATTCCCGTTCACCAACCCCGGTGACCAGAAGACGGCGTTGCTCGCGGGCAGCCTCGACATCTGTGGCACGACCATCGTGCACGCGATTGTCTCCGCGTCGAAGGGCGAACCCATCGTCTACGTCTCCTCACTATGCGACAAGTGCTCAGCCCTGGTGGTCAAGAAGGGGGCCGGCATCAAGTCCCCCGCCGACCTGCGTGGCAAGACGATCGGCTATGTCCCGAGCACGATGCACGACGTGCTGCTACGGGAGACATTGACCAAGGCAGGGCTCGACCCCAATCGAGACGTCAAGCTCACCCGCGTTGACTTCTTCGACATGGGGCAGGCCCTGGCCACCGGGGGCATAGACGCCTTCTGCAGCGGCGAGCCCTACCCCACCATTGCTGTGCTGGAGGGCTACGGGGAGATCCTCTCCTACCCCTACTACGGTGAGTCCATCGGGACTATCAATGGTGGCATGATCACCACCCAGGACATGATCGCCAAGCACCGCGACCTGGTGCAGGCCGCCGTCACCGCGCATGTGCGCGCTACGGAGGACCTGAGAGCTCACCCTGACGAGTGGCTGAAGCGCTGCGAGGAGTTCGGCAATCGCCCGGACGTCCTGCGGGAGTCCGCCAAGAACATGGTCCTGGCGTGGGAGATTGACAAGGAGTACATCCGCCACGCGAAGGTGCTGGGCGAGCGCATGCAGGCTCTTGGCATGATCAACCGCCAGCCCGACTGGAACGCCCTCTTCGACACCTCCTTCGTCGAACAGGCGAGGCGCGAGATTGGGAAGGGGAGAGGCGTCTCCCGATGACCGTCGTCGCCGTCAGCGCGCGAAGAACCCTCCCCCGCGGCCTCGAGGGAGCGCTGCCGTTTGCGCTGCCGGCCGTGCTCGGCGCCGCGTGGGCCCTCGCGACCTCGGTGGGCGGCGTCCCCGAGTACATCCTGCCGAGCCCGGTTTCGCTCGCGCGTACGATATGGGACTTCCTGTTCGGCACGCTCCACCTATCCCAGTATTCCGGCACCTTCTGCCTCCACGCCTGGGCCAGCACGAAGCGAGTGGCGCTCGGCTTCCTGCTCGCCGCTGGGGTGGGCGTGCCTGTCGGCATTGCGGCCGGCAGCGGCCGGTGGTGTGAGCGACTCGTGGACCCCACGATCCACGCCATCCGCGCGATCCCCGGCATCGGGTGGCTGCCGCTCGCCATGGTCTGGTTCGGCATCGGCACCAAGACCACCGTCTTCCTCATCGCGCTGGCGGCCTTCTTCCCGATCTACGTGAACAGCGCCCAGGGCGCGAAACACGTTCGGCCGGTATGGAAGCGCGCGGCACTGATGCTGGGTGCAGACCGGCGGGAAGTGCTGACGACAGTCGTGCTGCCCGCTACGCTGCCTTCGATTGTCAGCGGGTTGCGCATCGGCCTGGGGCTGTCGTGGGCCTACCTGGTCCTGGGCGAGCTGAGCGGTGTACCCGATGGTCTGGGCGCGGTGATCATGGACGCCCGGATGATGGGGCATGTGGAGATCATCATCGTGGGCATGATCTCCATCGCCGTGGTGGGCCGGCTGAGCGACCGGGCCTTGCTGCTTCTGCTCGGGCGGATTGCCTGGCGTAAGGAGATGGTCTCGTGAGCGGGCGCGGCTGCCAGCTCATCGTGGCAGACATCAGCAAGCGTTTCGAGGCCCCGAATCCGCAGGAGCAGGGGATAGAGGCGCTCGACCGGGTCAACCTCTGCGTTCAGGCCGGGGAACTCGTCTGCCTCCTCGGGCCGAGCGGCTGTGGGAAGACAACGCTGCTGAACATCATCGCCGGCTTCGAAGACCCTACCGGCGGATGCGTGCTCGTCAACGGTCGCGAGGTCCACGGACCCGGTCCGGACCGCGGAGTGGCCTTCCAGGAGGACGCCCTTTTCCCCTGGCTGACGGCCCGGGGCAATGTCGCCTACGGTCTGGCGCGGCGCAGCCTGCGGGGTCCTGACGCGAAAGCGCAGGTGGACCGGTTCCTCCGCCTGGTGGGCCTGGACGGCTTCGCCGACTACTTCCCCGATCAGCTCTCCGGGGGGATGAAACAGCGGGTCGCACTCGCCCGCGTGATGATCAACTCCCCCGCCGCCCTGCTCATGGACGAGCCGTTCGTCGCGCTTGATGCGCAGACCCGCGCGGCGATGCAAACGCTTCTGCTCGACGTCTGGTCCGAGCTGGGCCAGACGATTCTGTTCATCACCCACGACGTGGACGAGGCGCTGCTGCTCGCCGACCGCGTCTACGTCATGACCTCCCGGCCGGGAACGGTGCTCGACGAGGTCCACGTGGCCCTTCCCCGGCCTCGAGCCCTCGAGACGGTAACAAGCGAGCACTTTCTGGAGAAAAAGCGTCTCGTGTTGAGGCTGCTCCAGCGGGCCATCAACAGCGAGCGACCATGGATCAGAAAGAAGCCTTCGCCGGTGGCGGTCGCCACCGGCTCTCGACTATCAAGGAAAGGAGAATAACTGGCATGCGGAACTCACGCCGCGGGGCGAGAGGAATGCTGAGGTGTCTGGTGTGCGCGGCTGTGTTGTGTGTGGCGACTTCGGCGGGGGCTCAGGAGGTGTGCCTGTCGCCGTGGGTCTGGCCGGAGAAGACTGCGCTCGGTCCGTTCACGGTCTACGGCGGCCAGCGATTCAGCCTCATCGTGGACGAGAACCGGGACTCGACGTATCTCAAGAACTACGACCTCGCCCTCTTCGTGGACTGCGCTCTCAAGGACGGGGCGATGGTGCGCTCTTATTTTGTGGTCAACCCGGAGTACCGGAAGCATCCCCAGGTGCAGTCATCTCTGTGGCCCATCTACCTCTACTGGCAGAAGGAGGTGGGTTCCGGCACCCTCCAGGTGGGCAAAGTGCCCATGCCGTTCAACTACCGCAACGGCTTCCCCGAATACCACAGCCAGGTCCGCCGGATCACCCGTATTTGGGACCTCGGGCTGCACTATGCCTCAAAACCGAGAAACGGCTTCACCTACGACCTGGCCATCGTGAATGACGGCACCAGTCCGGCCGCGGACTCGGAGGGCTTCTCGGACAAGCCCGCGGTAGTGGCCGAGCTTATTCAGCGCATCGGCCGAGGAGCTGAGGTGGGCGTCTCCGGCATGATGGCCCACGGGCGCGAAGTAAGCGGCATCGGGGAAGTGGACTTCGACCGCCTAGGGGCGCACTTCGCTCTGCCCCTTGGCCGCCGGACGATGCTGCGGGGCGAGTACGTGGACTTCACCACCCTCACCCAGTGCAGCTCCCTGTCCCCCGCCTATGCCAACAAGGACGGCTCCGGTTTCGTGCTGGAGGGGGTCCACCAGCTCAACCCGCGGGCCTCCATCTTCGCAAACTACAATGAGCTGGAGCGGGACGAGAGCACGCCCAGCACGGTGCGCACGCTGACCCTTGGGGGCCGGTACAAGTTCTCCAATAACTTATACCTTATCCCCGAGCTCTGGTTCGTGGATGACGAGCTGCCGGTCGGCGACGCTCGGCGGGATGACAACCGGTACATTCTCACCGCGCTGATACTGTTTTGACTCCAAGTGCCGCGCTCAACAGTAACCGAAACCAGGATTTTCATTCTGCGGAGCGCCATCTTTGCCTGTGCGCTGGGCGGCGAATGCCCAGAGTGGGAGCGGCGCGCGGTCCGATGAGCGGTGTCTACCAGCCATGAACGCGCACTCCGGCCACACCCCCATGGCCCCCGCCTCTAAGGGGGTGATTCCTGCCCGCTGCCGAAGGCAACGGCTACGCTGCCTCGGGGAGCCGGCAGGCGGTGGCTCTCGCCGTTGAGAAGAAACGACGTTCGATGTGGGCGGGAACGCGTTTGGCGGTGCGATCCGGTTTCTGCCACTGCTGGCAGGCGTGAATGTCGGTGTCAAGTGGCTTTGGGACACCTCTGGGCGGCTTGTGAGCTTGCCTGGCACGACTAGCCATTCTACCATATAGGACTGGAAGGAGCGATACCGGCCCACTCGCGGCAATCTCACCCGCGGTTAACCGACGGCATGCGATAGGACACAGAGCGAGCTCATGGAGCCCAGGATATTGGCGACCCTGGACGGAAGCAAGGGCCTGAGAACGCCCGGATAGTGTTCTTCGGGAGTACAGGTGGAGGGCAAGTCAACACTTCTCAGGCGGGTGGAGGGGATCATGAAGAGTGGGAGCACAGGGCGATTGAGCCGTCCGATGGTGATACTGTTGGCGGCGATTGTGCTGGGCGCGGCCGGGGTCTTAGGTGCGGTGCAGTCGGCTGGGCGGTACCCCGGCCGCGAGAGCGCAGCGGCGACGCTTGGGCAGCCTTACAGCAAGCTCGTTCAGTTCGCCGGCCGGGTGAGGGACGAAGAGGGGCGACCGGTGGAGGGAGCGAGAGTGTGGGTCTTTACCTACCGGGATGACTGGTTTCCATTCAGGAGCCGCGAGATTGCTCAGACAGATGAACATGGGATCTTCTCCTCGGAGCCGGTTGCCGCTTCGAACACGGGGGATAGACACTGGAGCTGCTGGGTGGCGGCTCACAAGCCAGGCTGCGCAGTCGGATGGATATGGGTGTTCGATACTCAGTATCTGGGAGATTTGCCGATCACGCTGGGCCGCCCCAGCCCTATTCGCGGTAAGGTAGTGGACAGAGACGGAGCGCCAGTCGCTGGCGCGGTCGTGCGGGCCAACAAGCTCGACGTTTCGCGCGAGCCAATCACTCAGGGCAGGCAACACCGGTTGTTCATGGATTATCTCCATAAGCTCCAGGGAGATGACATCCCCGAGTGGGCGCTGACTGGAACAAGGCCAAATGGTGAGTTTGAGCTGGCTGACATGCCGGGGGAGTTGCTGCGGATTGAGCTGGAGGTGCAGGCTAAGGGGTACGCACACGAGGAGCTGGACGTGAGGCCCGCGGAGCAGGTTGGTGACCTCACAATCCAGCTGGTGCCAGAGGGGGTGATCGAAGGAAGAGTGGTGCTGCCCGGTGCCACTCGCAAACCGGCCGCGGCCATCGGGGTTTTCGCGGTCGGGCCTCGCTATGGGTGGACGCGTGCGGACGAGCAGGGCCAATATCGTCTACGGGGACTGAAGGCGGGCAGCTACGCGCTATGGGCGGAGGAGGAGCAGTGGAGCGGGAAGCTGGCGGAGCCTGTCACTGTGACAGCGGGAGAGCGCGTCCAAGCCGCGGATCTTGTCGTGGATGCCAATGCTCGCGTCGAAGGTCGGGTGTTGGATGGCGAGACGGGTCGGCCAATCGCGGGAGTATCTGTCCATGTCCGCGCCGAGATCCCTCACGGAGAGGTCGGTCCCCCGGGCGGACCTTCGGTGAGAACCGGAGAAGATGGAGGCTATGTTGCGTGGGGTCCTCCCGGAGAAGCGATGATCGCATGCGGGTCTCTGAAGGGCTATATGTACAACTACACGCGGGAGAAGACTACCGTCGGCAACCGCGAAGTTCTCCGTATAACCATTGACCGGGATTCGGCAAGTGGAGGCAAGCGGCTGTATCTGACATCGGGCGAGGTAGTACGTGGGGTTGACCTTTTTCTGCGGCGCGCGGCTGCCGTGGACGGGGTGGTGGTAGGCACTGACGGGAAAGTCTGGCAGGGCGCGCGGGTAGAAGTGGTCGAGGGGGAGATGGTCGGAGGCGGCTACTACAGCACACCCGCCACGCTCGCCAAGCCCGATGGCACGTACTCGCTGGATCGCCTCATGCCAGATGTCCCGATTACCCTCTTGGTGCTGGGCGAGGAGGAGAAGATGGGTCGAGGTGTGCCGGTGACACCGATACTGGGAGAAGTCAAGCACGTAGAGATCCAGATTCTCCCGTTGGCCCGCGTCAGGGGCCGCGCCCTGCTTCCAGATGGGAAGCCGGCTGCGGGGGCCAAAGTCTCTCCCTGGTATCTTTCCTCGAACTTTGATGGGCGATGCGACGCCGCGGGAAGATTTGAAGTGCTCGGCGCGGTGGTGGGCCTCGCCACTGCAGTCACAGTCAAGCTCCCCTCTCTGGCCAAAGCGAGCGACAGGTTTGTGGCCGCTCCCGGCCAAGATGTGGTGGACGTCGGGGACCTAGTAATGCGTCCAGTGGGGCCTCCTGTGGTGGTCAATTCGCCGTGAAACCGCTGTAGCCTCGCTCTGACGGACTCGCTGCTGTATCGTGGACTCCATTTGGCCGGAGGATGAACCCACGTGTGCCCGTTAAGGGCCAGTGACACCGGCCTGACCATAAGGCCCAGGACTCGTCTTCCCTGCCAAGAACGCCGAAGTGTCCCAAAACTAATCTGAGGCATCCGAGAAGCCAGGAGCCTCGGTTCCTGGCATCCTCGGGGTTGACTTCCCGCCCTCGCTGCGGCATCCTTCCTGCCATGTTCTGGTATGTGATCCTGATGCTGTTCTCTCCCCTCTACCTGATGTTCGGGCTGGCGTTCCGCGGGGAACAGGCCCGAGTGGTGTTAGCGCTCCACCACCAGGTGCTGATCCTGCAACGACAACATGGCAAGCGGCCCTCGCTGGTGCCCATCGAGCGGCTCGCTCTCGTGTTGTCCAGCCTGCTGCTGGGCAAGGAGAAGCTCAGAGAAGCATTGCTGATTGTGAGACCCGAGACGCTGGTGGGCTGGCACCGGGCGATTGTGCGGCGGCACTGGAGATTGCTGTCCCGCAGGAAGCCCGGCCGTCCCCCGGAGATCACCCCGGAGATGGAGCAGTGGGTGGTGCGCATCGCCCGGGAGAACCGGTGGATGGGCTACGGCAAGATCGCCGGGGAGATGCGCAAGCTGGGGTTCGTGCGCTTCGGCCGCAGCAGCGTGGCGCGCATCCTGAAGCAGCATGGACTCACTCCAGAACGTCGGCACAGTCTGGGCTTGGGCTGGTTGCAGTTCCTCGCCCACTACGGGCGGTTCATCTGGGCCAGTGACTTCGCCACTGTGACCACCGCGACGCTGCAGACCTACTACGTCGTCTTCTTCCTGGAGATTGGGACGCGGCGGATCGTCCACTGGAACGTCTCTACCTCCCCTGACGAAGCCTGGGTGGCGCAACAGTTCCGGAATCTGTCAGTGGTTAGCGACGACCTCCCGCGCTATCTCATCCACGACCGGGACAGCAAGTACATCCGACACGCCGACTCTCTGATGGAGGACGTAGGCACGGAGGTGATTCGGCTGCCGGTGCGCTACCATAACCAGCGCCGGCCGCATCAAGCACTGCAGCACCTGCCGCCGGAGGCCCCCGACGCCTATCCGTGTGAGGGCAAGATCGTTGCCCTCCCGGTGCTGGGCGGTCTCATCCACGACTACTGCCGCCTCGCCGCTTGACGGAGTCCGCAGTGCACTCCACCATCGGGGGCAGTGCCCGCGCGCCTGAAGTTGCCTCCTCGCGCTGATCATGGCAGCTGTTGGCGACGCGCGAGCGCGCTGAGACCCCGTCAACCAACCACGCGGGAAGGCAGGGGCCACTCTGCGCCTGCCAGATGCACCCTCAGATCAGTTCTGGAACACTACGCCCCCGAAGCTAGGAAACTGCTGCGCCGGACAGGCTCGGCGCTTGGTTTTGGGACCCTACGGGCTCGCGCCGGCGACAGACCGGGATGTGGCCCTGGCGACAACTGCCCCCACTGTCATGTCCTAACAAGGGCTTTTCGTCTCGATGCGAAAGACTCTCATTCCGCCGAGCACAGAGACGGGAGCAAGTCCTGTGGCACCGGCAACCCCATGACTCGACGGGATTCTTGAGCCTGCAAACATCCACACCAATCCGTTAGGTGACCGGGGCTGGAAAGTCCTTTCCGGAGTCGCGGAAGTCGTATCCTCCTCGACAGCGTAGTCGGGCGGTCGGCAGATCACTAGAGTGTTGCGCGCACGTCGAGAAGACAGGACGCTTGGTGCGAGAGTTGGGTCCGCAAGCTCTCCTGCGCCTTTCTAGCATCGCAGGCATGCGATCGTAGGAGCAGCAACATGCATTTATCGCAGCCCAGACACTCGCTTCGCCTGTGTGTCACAATCGCTGAAGACCTGAAATCAGTGTGTGACTTAAGTTGACGTCCGTCCCTCCATGGGATAGTCTATATGGAGGAGTTTGGTGGCCCACCAGCTTCTGCAAGGAATCGTAGCCATGGCGAGAAGACCGACGGAACGCGCTGGCAAGGAGACCGTGGGAATGGAGAAAGGGATAGGCCCGCTCGAGGTTCAGGTG
>Ga0307379_10011959_pt1 | contig 11346 bp, 11 predicted proteins | sample UN2MG_FD_202237 | JGI IMG/M metagenome (GOLD analysis project Ga0307379, IMG submission 202237) | Soil microbial communities from Risofladan, Vaasa, Finland - UN-2 | ecosystem: Environmental > Terrestrial > Soil > Coastal area > Acid sulfate soil | place: Finland: Risofladan, Vaasa | collected... | reverse complement strand
ACAAAGAGATGCTGGAATGGACCGCCAACTGCAAGGGTCTATGCTTCATGGGGCTGGTGCATCACACGGACGCCGTGCGCGAATATGCCTATGGCCCCAATTCCGACGTCGGCAGGTTCCCCGTCGCCCTGCTGGAGCAGGCCGACGCGAATGGCTGGTCTGTGGTCAATATGAAGAACGACTGGAAGGCGATCTTCTCCTGGGAGAAGCCGACCCCGTGAGTGGCAGGGCGAGAGGGAGGGCAGAGGGGCCATGCTGAAGACGCTGATGCTTGTATCCGGCTTGGTGGAGGTCGTTTTCGGCCTCTCCGCCCTCATCGTGCCCGCGATGGTGCTGGAGACCGTTGCCGCCGCAGGCGGGGATACGCCCACGCTTGCGCTCATCAGGCTACTCGGCGCGGCGACGCTCGGCCTCGGCGTCGGTGCGCTCTTCGCCCGGAACCACCTCGACACGGCAGGGGGCATCGCCGCCGCCTACGGGCTCGGTCTCTACAACGTCGTTGGCGGGTTCGTGCTCATCATCGCCGCCGCGAGCGCAGGCGGCTCCGGGCTATGGCCCGGCGCCATCTTGCACACCGTGATTGCGGCGCTGTTCGTCTACGCGTTTCTCGCGCGGGGCGGCAAAGGCGGGTGACGGGGATCCTGGGAGGCTCGGAGGGAAGCTATGGTTGCGAAGGTTTCTGCCGGACGCGCCGCCATCACTGGCGCAAAGTCAAAAACGCGCGGGCAGGTGTTGCCGGGCTTGGAGTGGGGCTTCCGCTTCAGCGAGGACGGCGCCGCCGAGGAACTTGCCGTCGACCAGCCGCTTGCCGAGCATCTTGATGGCTGGGTGTGGCTGCACTTCGACCTGGCCGATGCGCGCGCCGCTCAAGCCCTGAGATCTTTTTCCGGTCTGACGGCCGCCGCCGTGGAGTCGCTGGTGGCGGCCGACGATCATCAGCAGCTCCAGGTCGGCGACGGCTGCGTCTACGGCGCCTTCGCCGATCTCGTCGGCGGACTAAGAAAATCGGGAAATTCGGCAAAGAAGATCGGCTTTCTCCATTTTGCCATGACCGATCGGCTTCTTGTGAGCAGCCGCCGCCATTCGGTCAACGCCGTGGACGCGACCCGCGAAACGCTGCGCCAGGGACGCAAGATCAAAACCGTTCCTGCTCTCCTCTGGACTATCGTGGAGCACATTGTCGATGCGGTCGACGAATATGCCGAGGATATCGCCGGCGTTCTCGACGAAATCGAGGAACGGATTCTGGCCGATGAGCCGAGTGACGAACGGTTGACGCTTGGCCGCATCCGGCGGACGACCGCGCGGCTGCATCGGCAGCTCGTGATGTCGCGCTCGCTCATCAATCGCTTCGAGTGCGATGTTTCAGAACGCTCGGCGACGTTCGAGATCCCGTCCAAATTGGCCCAGCGGCTCGATTGGTTGGACGGCGAGGTCGTGGCTCTCCGCGATCGGGCACATCTCCTGCAAGAGGAGGTGACCCTGAAGGCGGCTGAGCAGACCAATCGTCATCTCGAAGTGCTGGCTATCGTGGCGACCATTTTCTTGCCGCCGACCTTGGTCGCCGGGATCTTTGGCATGAACGTGGCGGGGCTGCCGCTGACCCAAGATGGCTACGGATTCCTTTGGTCGATGGGAATCATCATCGGCGCATCCGTCCTGGTCTATTGGTTGTTGAAGCGCGCGGGCACGTTCGGAAAGTAGCCGGGGCGCCCTGCCGAACCCGACGATTAACACTGCCGCATTGTCACGTTTTGTGTCGAGCGCATGCCGATGGCCCGGGCGGCGCCGTGGGACAGGTCGAGGGTGAGGCCCTTGGTGAAGGGGCCGCGATCGTTGACGCGGACCTTGACCGACTTGCCGGTCTTCGGATTGCCGACGAGCAGGCAGGTGCCGAACGGCAAGCTCCGGTGGGCCGCTGTGTGCCCGTCCGGATTGAACATTTCGCCCGAGGCTGTGCGGTTGCCCCGCAGCTCGTTGCCGTACCAGGTGGCGCCCACGGTCTGGACCGCGTGCGCCGGTGATGTTGCCAAAAAGATCAGTCCTGCCAGGGTCAAAATTCGCATGAATCCCACCTTCTCCTCTTTGTGACGTCTGGGGGATAACGCGCTGACGGGACCGAAGTTCGGTTGCCGCGGGGCGGTCTCAAGGCGATTGTGAGACCGGTTAAGCGCGGTTTCAGGCTTCGGGCAGGAGTGTGGCGGATCGGTCTCAGCAATCCCGTGCCGTTGGGGCTGCAAAGTGCGGCGATCCTGGCCTATAAGAGCCGGCAAGGCTTCAGTCGCAGAACAAAATCCGAGAGGGAGAGAGACGTATGGACATCGCTGAGCTCAACAGAGTGGCTACCGCCATGGTCGCGCCCCGCAAGGGCCTTCTGGCCGCCGACGAGTCGGGCGGCACGATCGCCAAGCGCTTCGCGGCGATCGGCGTCGAATCCACCGAGGAAAGCCGCCGCGATTACCGGGAGCTTCTGTTCCGCTCAACCAAGGCCATGCACGATCATATCTCCGGCGTGATCCTGTTCGACGAGACCATCCGTCAGAAGGCCGCGGACGGCACGCCGCTGGTCAAGGTGATCGAGCAGGCCGGCGCCATCCCCGGCATCAAGGTGGATAAGGGCGCCAAGCCGCTCCCCTTCTGTCCCGGCGAGACCATCACCGAGGGGCTCGACGGCTTGCGCGAGCGGTTGATCGAGTATCGCGAGCTCGGGGCGCGGTTCTGCAAATGGCGGGCGGTGATCAATATCGGTCCCGGCATCCCAAGCTATGACTCCATCAATGCCAACGCGCATGCACTCGCCCGCTATGCGGCGCTCTGCCAGGAGCAGGATCTGGTGCCAATCGTCGAGCCCGAAGTGCTCATGGACGGGGATCACACCATCGAGCGCTGCGACGAGGTCACCGAGTTCGTGCTGAAGACGGTGTTCCAGGAGCTCTACTATGCGCGGGTGAAGCTCGAGGGCATGGTGCTCAAGCCCAATATGATTGTGCCCGGCGCCAAGTGCGCGACCCAGGCCTCCGACCAGGAGATCGCCGAGAAGACCATCCGCGTGCTCAAAGATTGCGTGCCGGCCGCCGTGCCGGGCATTGCCTTCCTGTCGGGTGGGCAGGCCGACGTGGAGGCCACGGCGCGGCTCGACGCCATGAACAAAATCGGCGGTTTGCCGTGGAACCTCAGCTTCTCCTATGGCCGGGCTTTGCAGCACGCGCCGCAGGTGACCTGGTCGGGCAAGACCGAGAACGTGGCGGCGGCGCAAGCGGCGTTTTCGCATCGGGCCGAGATGAACGGGCTTGCCACGCTCGGGAAATGGACAGCGGACATCGAGAAGAAGGCCGCGTAAGGGGGAACGTCTGGCCGGTTGGGCCGTTGCGGCTTGCATGTTTGAGCCACGTCAAGGTGCTCACGCCTCGCCGGCAGTTACTGACTGCGGCGCAAAGAGAGGATGGCCCTATGGTTGATGATCCCTCAGACGAATTGACGATCTCTCCGGAGAAGGCGTTCTTCATCATCGTCAAGGCGCGCGAGTTCGACGAGCAGGTCGCGCCGACGGACCCGGATTCGGGGTCGAATCCCACCGACGATCGATCCGTCGACGTGTTGGAGGAGCAGGCCGACAATCCGGTTCTGCAAGAGCTCCAGGGGGCGTTCGCCGGCCTCAATGTGGACGAGCAGCTCGATCTGCTAGCTCTCACATGGCTCGGACGCGGCGATTTCGGCTCTTTCGCGCAGGCCCGCCAAGAGGCCGTGGACGTGAGCGCGAAGCATATCCCACGCTATCTGCTCGGCACGCCGCTGCTCGGCGATTATCTGGAAGAGGGGCTGTCCCAGCTCGGCTATTCGCTAGAGGGCTTTGAACTGAACCGCCTCTAGCCCTCCTTGCTGTTCGGTTATGGGGTGACGTCAATTTCGTTGATGACGTCATCGACGCCGAACACGTACCAGGCATCCCATTCGGCGGCGTCGCGAGCCTCGCGGGGAAGGGACCCGGTGAGCCGGACGGTCCGATTGCGGACCCCGACCCGCACCTGCGCGGCATCGACGAAGGGGTCCTTTTCGAGGGCGATGCGAACGGCTTCTTCGATGCGGATGGGCGCGTCCTCCTCGGGGGGCTCGACGGCGATACCGTTCACCACATCGCGGCTCCCCGGCACCCACCAGGCCAGCACGCCGGCCAGGCGCTTGGCAGCAAGGCTCCCCACGCGGCCGTTGAGGATGACGACGCCCTCATGGACCTCGAGCTCGATCTCACCGCGCGGGTCCTCAGAGGCGCCGCGCACCAGTTTGAGCGTGCCGTTCTCGCGCTCCTTCAGGGCCAGTTGGCGAAAGGACGGCTCGTCGTAATAGGCCTTGCGCAGGTCGTCCAGGATGCCGTCATCGCTTTTCGCCACCGCCGGCGTCACGCGCAACCGGTCGATGACGGCGGTGACGCCGTAGGTGCCGGCAAGCCGTTCGAGCGCCAGACGCTTGATGGCGACGGTCTCCACCTCGGCCACGATGGTGGCGGTGCCGTCCTCGGCGATCACGAGGTCCGGCTTGAAATGGGGGCCGATCCTCGATTCGCTGCGCATCGCGGTGAGCGCCTTGTCGTGCAATTCTGTGGCTTCGGACATGTCCTGCAGCTTCCATCCAATGTTTGCGGCGGCTTCGCGAGACTACTCTAACGGGGTTCCCGGGCAGCAATTTGATGCCGGTCAAGGATGGCATGGCCTAGATTGACTGGCCTATCGACCGAAAGGATTCAAACATCGAGCTCACTTTTCTCGGCACACGCGGCGAGATCAAGCTCAGATCTCGCCGCCACCGCCGTCATAGCGCGCTGCTCATCACGCGCGGGTCGGCCCGCGTCATGGTCGATTGCGGGGCCGATTGGCTGAAGATGCTCCGCCGGGTCGCGCCGACCGCCATTGTCCTGACCCATGGCCATAGCGATCACGCCTTCGGGCTGGCGGAGGGCGCGCCCTGTCCCGTCCATGCGACGGCGGAGACCTTCTCGCTTATCGCGGGCTACCCGCTTCCAGACCGCCGCCTTGTCGAGCCTCGGGTGCCGTTTCGTGTTGGCGGCGTGCGTTTCGAGGCGTTCGCCGTGGACCACTCGTTGCGGGCGCCGGCTGTCGGCTACCGGGTGACGGCGGACCGCGCCACGGTCTTCTACGTTCCCGATCTCGCCGCGATCCCTGAACAGGCTGCGGCGCTACGCGGTGTCGATCTCTATGTGGGCGATGGGGCGACCGTCGTCCGCTCGATGGTCCGCAAGCGCGATCATACGCTGATCGGGCACGCGCCCATCGCCGCGCAGCTTGCGTGGTGCGGGCAGGAGGGCGTCGCCCGCGCCATCTTCACCCATTGCGGCAGCGGCATCGTCGGCAGCGACGGACGGACAATCGCCGCCCGTGTCAGACGGCTCGGCGCGGCGCATGGCGTTGCGGCCGGCCTCGCCCATGACGGCATGATGCTGAGCCTGCCGCCTTAAAGGCCGATCACCAGGCTCATGACCGCGAAATAGACGGCAATCGTCAGCAGGTCTTGCAGGATAGTGGCCACCGGCCCCGAGCCGAAGGCGGGGTCGAGGCCGGCGCGCGCCAGCAGCCAGGGCAGCAGCAGGCCGAGCACGCAGGCGATGCTGCTTGCAGCAAAGAGAGCGATGCCGACGCCGGCCGCCAGGCTTACATCGCCAAATGTGAGCCAGATGCCGAGAAAGGCGAGAGCTGCGAGCGGCAATCCGATCAACATGCCGGTGACGAGTTCGCCCAGCAGCAGGGGGCGAAGCGGCCGCATTTCCAGCGAGAGCCCGCGAACCACGATCGCCTCGGTCTGGGTGCCCACGGCATCGGCGAGATAGACCAAAGCGGGGATGAAGAAGGCGATGGCGATATTGGCTTGCAGCGCCTGCTCGAAGCCCACCATCAAGACCGTCACCCCCGTGCTCAGAGCGAGACCGACCAGAAGCCAGGGCAGGCGGCGTCCGGCGCGGGTCAGCGGCGGGTCGTCGAGCGCATGGCGGTCCTTCGCGCCCATCTTGAGAATGCCCGCGAGGCGATGAACGTCCTCTTGGTGCTCTTGGGTCACAACATCGAGCAGCGTCAGCGCCGGGATGAGGCCAAGCGGCTGCCCGTCCTCGGCCACGACCGGTACAGCGCTCACCCGATGATCGTGCGCCAGCGTGGCGGCGTGCTCCTGATCGACATCAGGCCGCACCACCGGCCAGTCCTTGGCCGCCAGGGAGGACAACGGAACCTTATCGGCGGCGGCGAGCACGTCCTTCAACTGCGCTGTCCCCTCGTAGCGGCCGTCCGCATCGAGAACGAGAACTGCATCGACGGCGTCGTAGGCCGTCCCGTGGATCTGCGCTCTGGCTTCTTCTGCGGTGAGCGTGCCCTTGAGCATGGGCACATTGCGAACCGCCAGATGCGCCGCGACCTCGGTGAGCGCTGTGTCTCGATCTTCAGGCACGTGGTCGTCCCTTCATCATGTCCCGCGCCGCGCCGAACAGTGTGCCAACGAGGAGCGGTGCCATGCTCGCGGCGGTCACCAGGATCCAGCCATTCGAGTCGGGCGGCGCGATCTGAAGGGTGCTGGCGATGGGCGGCACATAGATGGCTAGCAAGAGAAGTCCTATGCAGAAGACCACGGCCAGCCAGACATACGGGTTACGGGTGACGGCATTGCGAAACGCCGGCGAGCCGCGTCCGCGCATATTGAAGACGTGGAACAACTGCCCGAAGGCGAGCGTCAAAAACGACACGGTCACCAGCGCTTCGCCCTCGAGTTCAAGTACATAGCGGCCAATCATGAGCGCGCTCAGCGTCGCGGCCGTCAGCAGCGCGCCATAGATCGCGATGAAGATCCATTGCGGGCGGGCCAGCAGGGGCTCGCGCGGGTCGCGCGGCGGGCGGCGCAGCACATCCGCTTCACCCTCGCCGGTGGCGAGCGCGAAGGCGGGAAACACGTCGGTCACGAGATTGAGGAACAGGATCTGGAGCGGCAGGAGCGGCAGCGGCAGGCCCGACACCACGGCGAGCGCCACCACCATGACCTCGCTGATATTGCAGGACAGCAGATAGACCAGGAAGCGCCGGAGATTGCCGAAGATCACCCGGCCCTCGCGGACCGCCGCGACGATGCTGCCAAAGGCGTCGTCGCGCAGCACGATGTCCGCCGCCTCGCGGGCCACCTCGGTGCCGCGCAAGCCCATAGCGACGCCAATATCCGCCTTCTGCAGCGCCGGCGCGTCGTTGACGCCGTCGCCGGTCATGGCCACCACCTCGCCGGCGGACTGGTAGAGCCGCACGAGATCGAGCTTTTGGGCCGGTGTCACCCGGGCGAAGACCTGGGTTGCCAGCACGCGCCGGCGCTCGTGCTCGCCGAGCGCACCCAGCGCCTCCAACTCGCGCCCCTCGACGACGCCTTCGCCGGGGTCGGCGATGCCAAGGCCCTCGGCGATCTTCTGTGCGGTGATGGCATGATCGCCAGTGACCATGACCACGCGGATGCCGGCCTGCCGGCAATCGGCGATAGCCTCCTTTACCTCCACGCGCGGCGGGTCGTGGAAACCCACAAGGCCGAGAAAGGTGAGGTCCTCATAGGCCGGGTTCGCGCCCAAGGGGATCGTTGCCTCGGCCATGCCGAGAACGCGCAAGCCGTCCTCGGCCAGCGACACCGCGTGCCGCAGCCAGTCTTCGCGGACCTCCGTGTCGAGCGGGGCCTTGGCCTCGGCGCCGATGCTTGTCGCGGCATCGAGCACCGCCTCCGGCGCGCCTTTGACGGCGACGAAGAGGCGCCCATCGCGTTCGTGTGCCGTCGCCATCATTTTGGTCTCGGTGTCGAAGGCGATCTCGCCCCGTTCGGGCCACGCCTCAAGCAGGTCCTCGCGATCAAGCCCTGCAATTTGGCCGAGCCGGAGCAGCGCCAGTTCCATGGGATCGCCCGCGCCGCGCTCATCCTCGGCCTTGAGGGTCGCCGTGCCGCACAGCACGCCGACCTCCATCGCCCGCCGCAAAGCGGCGTCGACCGCGGCCGTCTTTCCCGAAGCGTCGACGATTTCACCGCGCGCGTGGTCGAGACGATAGTCGGCGGATGGCAGCCATAGCCGCTCCACGGTCATGCGATTCTCGGTCAGTGTGCCGGTCTTGTCGGTGCAGATCACGGTGGTGGCGCCGAGCGTCTCAACCGCCGCCAAGCGCTCGACCACGACATTGCGCTTGGCCATGCGCCACATGCCCCGCGCCAGCGCCATGGTCGCCACGATGGGCAGGCCCTCCGGAATGGCGGCGACGGCCAGCGCAATGCCCGCCTCGATCATGAGCACGAGATCGCGGCCCATCGCCATGCCGGCTACGGCGATTAGGGCGGTGACAATCAGGGTCGCCTTGACGAGCTGGCCGGTGAGTGCGGCAAGCTTGCGTTCGAGCGGGGATTTGTCGTCCTCCGCTTCGATCACGAGCTTGGTGGTGAGACCGAGCTCGGTCGCCATGCCGGTGGCGACCACGACGCCAAACCCTGTGCCGCGCGTGATGGCCGTACCCTTGTGGGCCATCGATGTCTGCTCGGCGATGATGGCGTCGGCCGGGGCCGGGGCCGTGCCTTTCTCCACCGGAACCGACTCGCCCGTAAGCGTCGATTCGTCGGCGAACAGGTTCTTGGCCTCAACGAGGCGCATATCGGCGGTGACCACGTCGCCGCTTTCCAGCACTACGATGTCGCCGGGCACGATCTCCTCGGCGGAGACGATCTTGAGCTTGCCGTCGCGGCGTACGCGCGTGGCGCGCGTCCCAAGCTTGCGCAGGGCCTCCATGGAGCGGATGGCGCGCAGCTCGGTGACGAAGCCGATCAGGGTGTTGATGACGAGCACCGCCAAGATCGCGATCGCTTCGGTCCATTCGCCGAACAGGGCGGCAACGCAAGCTGCCGCGCCGAGCAGCCAGACCACGGGGCTCCTCAACTGGTCGATCAGGATGGACAGCGCGGTCCGCTCGGGATGGGTGAGAAGCCTGTTCGGCCCGTAGCGTTCCAGGCGCGATGCCGCCTCGCGCCCGGTCAGGCCCGACGCGACACTCACATTCTGCTGCTCAACCACCGATGAGGCCGCAAGCGCATAAGCGAGGGACGCGTCCGGGGGCGATGTCATCTCTCGTCTCACTAGTGGCTCCGGCGTAGAGGCAACGCGCCCCGCGCATATCTCTTCAGGCGGCGATCATGGGGCAGAGAGCCAGGCCAGTCACGCTCGCGCTGAACCTCAGACGATCCAGCGGATATCGGCGGGTTTGCGGGGGACCGGCGGGGGCTGCCGCCGTGGATGACCGACCACGATCGGCGCAATCGGGGAAAAGGTGGCCGGCACGCCGAGCGCCGCTTTGCCGTCGGGCGTGGCGAGCCAATGCTGGGCGAATCCGATCCAGCACGTGCCGAGGCCTCTGGCATGGGCGACAAGCATCAAGTTCTGCGCGGCGAGCGCGCAATCCTCGACGGCCCAGTCGGTGGGCTCGGCGGCCGCGATTACGACGAGAACAGGCGCGTGATAGAAGATGTGAAACTTAGGATCGTTGAGCATGTCGCGGAACGGGTGGGCCGGTATGGCGAGCGAGGCCTTGAGGAAGTAGGCTTTGGCCTGGTCCGACATGCGCGTCAGCTGTGACCTCTCCTTGACGACGATGAAGCTCCACGGTTGCTGGTTGATGGCGCTCGGCGCCTTGATCGCGGCTTCGATCAGCTCGCGAAGAACCGCATCGTCGACCGGCTCGTCGGTATATTCGCGCACGGACCTGCGTCCGTCGATGGCTTCCAGCAGCTCCATGGTCTCGGGTCTCGAGCAGCTTGCGGCATGGCACGAGCGCGGGGCGTGGCTCGTGCCAAACGATCCCGCGCCATGCGAGCCCAGTCGTTGAGCCAGATCAATGAGAAGGGCCGGAAATTAAGGCGTTGGCTGGTCGGGTGCGGGCGGCATCTCGCCGTCAGGCATGTCGCCAAGAGGCGCGGGCGGCTCGACGGTCACGGGCGGCATCTCGCCGCCAGGCATGTCGCCAAGAGGCGCGGGCGGCTCGACGGTCACGGGCGGCATCTCGCCGTCAGGCATGTCGTCAAGAGGCGCGGGCGACTCGACGGTCACGGGCGGCACGGGCACGGCATCGAGCTTCCCCGTGGTCCATTCGAGAAGCGCCAATTCGATCTTGTCGAACGCCGCACTGAGCGCGTCCACATAGGCCCGGGCGTCGCTTCCCTTCGCCGGCACGGAGGTTTCGAACCGGCGCGAGTCGATGATCTCGCCATTCGGGTCGAGAATCTTGGCCAGGAAAACGATCTGGGCCGTCGGCTCTCCGGAGGTGGCGACGTCGAATTGCCTGATGTCGATCGAGAGCTGGAAGTTACCGGCAAAATCACCGACGGTCCGGCTGACGGACTGCGCGTAGCCCGCGTTCTCGAATGTTTGAAGCAGCTTCGCCTGGACCAGGATGGGCAGGCTATCGCTCCAGCGCGTATTCTCAAGCGGCAGACTCTCGTCGGGCGCAGGGCGAGTCAGGATCTTGTCGGTGTTGAAGGCGAGCAAGGTGGTAGGCTCGGAGACGATGAGCCGCCAGCTCGGCGCGGACTCGGGCGGCGGTGGCAGGTCGGTCGCCGGCTTGAGCGAATAGAGCGGGCTGGTGCCCTTGCCGCCGCCGGTCATCCGCTCGATGCCGGCCAGGATGCCATCGACCTTGTCGGCGTTCCGCGCGAGCGCGTCGGTGAAAACTTCAATGTTGTTGATCGCTTCGTTCAGAGGCTTGGCATTCTGCTCCAGAACCGACTGGACTTCCTGAAAGGCATCGCGTGCGGACTGAGTCCAGTCCTGGCCGACACCGGGGGGCGCGATGAGGGTCGGCACGCCGCCGTCAGCCGCCAGTAGGGTGGTCGACGTGCCGCCGATCAGCGTGACGGCGACGCCGCCGGTCAGGCCTTGCTGCTCGACACTGACCCGTGTGTCCTCGCGGATCGGCGTGTTCTTGACCACGGAGATGGTGGCGATCACCTGTTGCGGCGCGTTGGGATTGAGGGCGACGCCCGCGACGTCGCCGACGCGGATGCCGTTGAACAGCACCGCCGAGCCGACGAGAAGCCCCGACACGGAGCTCTCAAACTGAACGCGATAGAGCTCGCGCTCACCGAAGCCGCCTTTGTTCTCCAGCCAATAGACGAAGCCGAAGCTCGCCAGGATGACGGCGAGCATAAAGAGTCCGATCAAGGTGTAACGGGCACGGGTTTCCATCAGTCACGTCCCTCGGGTTCAAGCGCTCATCTGACGTTCCGCCAGCATGCCGCCGCGCTTCCCCTGGAAATAGGTCTTCACCCAGGGGTGCTCGGATTCAAGCATGGTGG
>Ga0307379_10011957_pt1 | contig 11347 bp, 5 predicted proteins | sample UN2MG_FD_202237 | JGI IMG/M metagenome (GOLD analysis project Ga0307379, IMG submission 202237) | Soil microbial communities from Risofladan, Vaasa, Finland - UN-2 | ecosystem: Environmental > Terrestrial > Soil > Coastal area > Acid sulfate soil | place: Finland: Risofladan, Vaasa | collected... | reverse complement strand
CCATCAGCCTTTCTACTATGGTTCGGGCACAGGAGCTAATCCGGATAAACGAGTTCATGGCCGTGAACGATAATGGTCTTGATGACGAGGACCGGGATGAATCGGACTGGATCGAGATCTACAATGCCGGAATGAACCTGGTCAACCTGGAGGGGTGGTATTTGACGGATGACGTCAACAACCTGACGCAGTGGGCATTTCCGGAGGTAATACTCGCGCCCGATGCTTACCTGGTTGTCTTTGCCTCGGGAAAAAATCGCAGAGATCCCCTGGGGGTGTTGCACACCAATTTTAAACTAAAAGGCAGTGGCGAGTATCTGGGATTAGTCCGTCCAGACGGTGAGATCGTGGCCTGGGAGTTCTTTCCGGGTTATCCGAAACAGGCACCCGACATTTCTTACGGCCCGATCAGCAGTACCGTGGAAACAAAGCTCATAATGTCCGGGGCCCCGGCCAAGGCCCTGGTGCCCTTTAACGATGCCCTGGAGCCTATCTCACAACGTTCGGAGACACAGCGTCCCTGGACGCAAGAAGATTTGGATGATTTAACCTGGCAGACGGGCACCACCGGTGTCGGTTATGATTACCCGGGATTGATAGGTTTAGACGTCTCGGCGATGCGCAACGTCAATGAAACAGTGTATATTCGCTTGCCGTTTGTTGTGGAAGATCCCTCGGCGCTCCAAGCCTTAACCTTGCGCATGCGTTTTGACGATGGGATGATTGCCTATATTAACGGACAGGAGGTGGCACGTGTTAATGCGCCGGTTCCGGGTTCAGAGACGTGGAACTCCGGTGCATCGGCCAATCAGCCCGACAGTATTGCTATTGAACCGGTTGATTTTGCTATCCCACAATTTGACTTTCTCCATGTTGGGGCCAATCTGCTGGCCGTGCAGGGACTGAACTATCAGATTAGTAGTTCGGACCTGCTGATCATTCCAGAGTTGCTGGCCACAATTGATACAATAGATGGATCTGCATGTCAATTTTTTCCGACTTCGACGCCTGGAAAGCCGAACAACGACGGTATTGATATTTTGGGACCGATCATTTCAGGTACGGACCATTATCCGCTTATACCTACTGAAAACGAGGACCTGCAGATCGCAGCCCGGATCGAGCCGTCCTTCGATCCAATTGATAAAGTTATGTTGTACTATCGCGTTATGTTTAATCGCGAAGTAAGCATACCGTTACTGGATGATGGTACAGGTGGCGATAGGGAAGGCGAGGATGGGCTCTACACTGTGCGAATCCCGGCTTGGAGGTTTAAGGCAGGTCAGATGGTCCGCTGGTTCATTACGGCCACAGATACTGCCGGACGCAAATCACGGTTCCCAGCCTATATCGATCAGCTAAATTCTCCGCAGTATTGCGGGACTGTAGTGGAGGATCCGAACCTGACTAATCCGCTACCGGTACTGCATTGGTTTATCCGGCAACCGCAAGCTGCCAACACCGATGCCGGAACCCGCTGCGCGCTCTTTTATGATGGGGAGTTCTACGACAATGTGTGGATCAATATTCACGGCCAGTCCAGCCGCGGATTTCCGAAAAAGAGCTACGATATCGATTTCCATCCCGGTTATAACTTCAAGTGGGCGCCGGGCCAGCCACGTGCCGATGACATAAACCTGATGACGACCTATCCGGATAAGGCACACATGCGTAATATTCTGGCCTATGAGGTATATCGGGATGCGGGTTGTCCCTACCACTGGGTTTTTCCGGTACGAGTTCAACAAAACGGAGCCTTTTGGGGCACAGCTCATGTGATGGAGAACGGTGATGAAGATTGGCTGATTCGGATGGGCTTGAATGCTGAGGGGGCCCTTTACAAGATGTACAACAGCTTTGATAGTGCGAGCAGCGCCAATAGTGGTGCCGAAAAGAAGACACGAAAATATGAAAATAACGAGGATTTGTCGGCGCTCTACGAAGGTGTTTGCCTCTCGGGTGAAAGACGTCGCCGATATCTCTATGACAATGTTGATGTTGCGCAGGTTGTCAATTTTCTGGCTGTACGCGCAATCACGGGAGATGTCGATTGCTGTCACAAAAACTATTACTTTTACCGTGATACGGGTGACAGTAATGAATGGCAAATGTGGCCGTGGGACGTGGATTTGAGCTTTGGACGAGTGTGGAATTCTGCGGAGACTTACTGGAACGAAAACCTTGTTCCAAATACGAGTCTGTTTGTCGGCAGCAATAACCGTTTGCCACAAGCCTTCTTTAACACTCCGGAAATACGGCAAATGTATTTACGTCGGATACGAACACTCATGGATGAATTTCTCAAGGCGCCGGACACGCCGGAGGAGGAAAAGTATTTTGAGCCGTTTATTGATATGTTGGCGGCTCTTATTGCCCCGGATGCTGCCTTGGACGCAGCTAAATGGGGCTCGCATGCATGGGGTAATGGTTCGACGGCCTCTTGCTGCCCCCAATCGTTGCTGGAAGCCGTCGAAGAACTGAAGTACTCCTACCTGCCTGAGCGCCGGCGCCAACTATTCAATGGCCTGGCTTCCGGGGCCAATGAAATACCCGATACCCAACCGGCCGGTACGGTTATCAACTTCGGTACTATTGATACCAATCCTGCCAGTGGTAACCTGGATGAGCAGTACATACAACTGCATAATCCCAATTATTTTGCTGTAGATATTTCCGGCTGGACACTGAGTATTGGGCCAGAATCCAGCACTCATCTTTTTACTTTCCATGGGGGAACGGTTATTCCTTCGAATGGGATTATTTACGTTGCCGCCAATCGGGTAGCTTTACGCGCTCGGAATTCATCTATCCGAGGCGGTCCAATATTGTTTATTGTTGGTGATTTCAGTGGTCGGCTTGCAGCTCAAGATGAAATTATTCTTTTGACCGACCGACAGCAAGAGGATATAAATTTTGTTGTTACAACCCAGGCCGGCAGTCGATAGCTGCGAAGGAGCAATATATCTGCACAGGTTTCGTATTACGCGGGCTGTATAGAAAAGAATGATAGCCCACATAAAATCAGTAAGAAACCTGAAAATCTCTCACTATTATTTCAATTTTCGCACCCGACAAATATGAAGTAATTGCCTGCTTTCAAACTGGTGTGCCGGTATCGTCTTGATATTTTTTGCGAAGCAGTTTTAGCTCGGCCTTTAATTCTGTGATAAGGCTTGAGTTTGCAGGTTCGTTATAGATATTTTTCATTTCCTTCGGGTCTTTTGTAAGGTCGTACAGCTCCCATTCGTCGATGTCGTTGTAAAAGTGTATCAGCTTGTAGCGTTTGGTACGAATGCCATAATGCCGTTTTACGCTGTGCACTGCTGGGTATTCGTAGTAATGGTAGTACATCGATTTTCGCCAGTCTCCGGGTGTTTTGCCCTGGAGGATTTTGCGAATCGAGCGTCCCTGCATATCCGGGGGTGTTGGAACACCTGCGAAATCCAAAAACGTTGCGCCGAAGTCCAGATTCAATACGATATCATTTTTAATAGAACCGGCCTTTACCTCCTCCGGGTAGCGGACAAGTAACGGCATACGCAGTGATTCCTCGTACATAAATCTCTTATCGAACCAGCCGTGGTCGCCTAAGTAAAAGCCCTGGTCGGAAGTGTAAAAAACTAAGGTATTTTTTGCCAGACCTGTCTGGTCAAGATAATCCAATACCCGGCCGACATTCTCATCAACCGAGGCGATACATCGCAGGTAGTCTTTGATATATCTCTGGTATTTCCAGCGGACCAGGTCTTTGCCCTTGAGATTTGCATTGCGGAAAGCCTCGTTTTTAGGTTCGTATGCAGCATCCCAAAGCTCCTTCTGCTCAGGGGCGAGATTCTTCGGGGGGACGAGTTTCAGGTCTCTATCGGTCATCGTCTTTTCGATGCTCATATCCTGTTCCTTGGCGGCTCTTCCGCGGTTGGAGTAGTCATCGAACAAATTTTCCGGCTCAGGAATCTTAACATCATCGTACATTGTCAGATATTTGGGGCCGGGCTCCCATGATCTGTGCGGGGCCTTATGTTGGTACATAAGACAGAATGGTTTTTCACCGGTGCGTTCTTTGAGCCATTTGAGTGCGTGGTCGGTAAGAATATCAGTTGTGTAGCCGGTATATTTTCTTTGCTGGCCCATCTCTTTCATAGCGGGATTATAATACGTTCCCTGTCCGGGCAGGACGTTCCAGTAATCAAAACCGGTCGGGTCGGTTTTGAGGTGCCATTTACCTATCATAGCCGTTTCGTAACCAACATTTTGGAGCAGTTTTGGGAAGGTCTGCTGGCTGCCGTCAAACTTTTGTCTGTTATCGGTGACGCCGTTGATGTGACTGTATTTGCCGGTCAGTATTACAGCGCGGCAGGGGGCGCAGATTGAATTAGTGCAGAAACTATTGTTAAAGAGCATGCCTTCCTTGGCGAGACGGTCGAGGTTTGGTGTTTTATTGATTTTGCTTCCATAACAGCTCATCGCATGTGAGGCATGGTCATCCGTCATTATAAATATTATGTTTGGTCTTTTTGTAGAAATCCCTGCCGTTTTACCAATGCTTTCGCAGCCTGGAAGTATCGATAGCGCTGAAGCTGAACCCGCCATTAAACCGAGTGTTTTGAGAAATTCTCTCCTTGTTTGTCTTTTCATTTTGGTTCCTTTCACACGTTCTTTTATGGATTATTTAATCGTAGAAAAAAGAGTTCTTTTCAATTTCCCTGTATTTAATGGTATTATCCCCTGTGTCGCCAAAAGTCGGCGTTTGGAACATTCGGCAGCACATCCAGCCGAGACTCCCAGTCTTTGAGTATCTTTCGGTGTTCTGCTAATACTAAAGCATATCGTGAGCTTGCGAGGAGATTTTTAGTCTCGCCGGGGTCTGTTTTCATATCGAAAAGCTGCTCAACTGAATCATCTTTATAGGTGATGTACTTGAAAGACGGCGTACGGACCATTCTGCCCGTATTACTGCTAACCTCGGTAACAATAAAGTTATCAGCAGGTACGGACCTGCCTTCAAGGATTGGCCGTAAGCTGCTGCCTCTTATATTTTTTGGTGGTTTTATTCCGGCATAATCGCACAGGGTCGGCATTATATCCAGGCCGGAGACCGGATGAGTAGTATCTGTAATGTTTTCAGAAATATGTCCCGGCCATGAGAACAAGAGCGGTACTCTTGCGGCTTCATCGTAGAGTGTATTTTTCCGCACCATTTGATGATGGGCCATGCCTTCGCCGTGGTCGGAAGTCAGCACAACCAAGGTATCTTTTGAGTATCCATAATCTTGAAGCGTCTGCAGGATACGATTGATTTCAGCATCAAGATGTTCAATGTTGCGGTAGTAGCTCCATCGGTAATATCGCCACTGTTCTTTGTTCCATTTGCCCTTAAACGGTTCATTGCCGAGTCGTCTTTTCTTTATTGTCCCCGGCTCATTCTCATCGAACTCGAAATTATCCGGCAGCTCCGGAAGCTCGCCAACCAACTGGGGGTACCGCATTTCGTTAGGATTGTCCATATTCAGCCGCAGCCATTCACAAATATCGTGAGGCTGCATATATGAAGCAATAAGCAGGAAAGGTTTGGATTTTGAACGGTTTCTTAAAAAGCCCTCGCATGAGCGTGACATAACCGTATCGCAAAGATAACCAAAACCGCCAATGCCTGTATTTATGACCTTGAAGCCCGGTATATCACTTGTGTAGGTTCTTGGAAGATGCCACTTGCCCGCATAAAAGGTTTCGTAGTTGGTTTGTTGTGAAAACCACTGGCCGAGGTTTGGAATATTTGAATTAATGGGCCGGCCATTTGTGAAAACTCCCGTTTCACTGCTGGTTCGTCCTGTAAAAACACAGCTTCTGGCAGGGCTGCAGACCGGATTGGCGGAATATGACTGAGCGAAGCTGACTCCTCTGTTTTTAAGTTGGTCAAGTGCCGGTGTTCGCACATTTCGGCAACCTCCAGCGGCGATTGTATCTATGTGCTGCTGGTCTGTAAAAATTAAAAGTATATTTTTTGGCTTTGGTCTGTTGCTTTGGCGGGTGGCATAAACGTTCTTTGTCAAAGTTCCATTGGCTAATAGTGCCACGGCGCTGCCGCTGAGCTTTATAAAATCCCGCCGATTTACGAGGCAGGCAGATTGTTCTGTTGTGGTGTTTTTTTTCATAGCTCTTACTTCCTTTGTGAGCTTTTCCTTTTTTCGTATGATTTTCGTTCTTGTTCAATTACTTGTCTGGTAATCTTCTCTCCTTGTTCGTCGAAGATATAGGCCTTGTTCATCGAGGTTACTACTAACAATTTATGATGGTCATCAAGCCAGTATTCACAGGGAAGAATTCCACTTCCTAATTGAACGAAGCAGTGCAGGGGCATATTTTCACTGCCTATTTTCGTTGGATAAAGTCCGCGATAAGATAAGTGCTGGTCCTTTTTCAAAAGGCTCAGCCCTTCGAGCATGTCGAAATTTAGCGAAGTTTGCCTGTTGAATTCAAGACGCTGTACCGCTTCAAACAAACACCAGTCACAAGAGCTTCCGTTTAATCCCACACCAGCGCTACCAGTTTCATTACTGGACAGTTGTGAAATGGGTTTGCTATCTGAGTCTATAAACCGGCTCGAAAGTCTCCATTGAATGGGCGATGCCAGTTGATTATTCCAGCACTCGATTGTTGCTTCAACAATATTCACTAATGCATCGGCCTGCAAGACTTCCTGATGTACCTTCAGTACTATAGAGCTATCTGAATCAATGAGACGCTTTATCCGCAGATAACCGACGTTTTCATTGCCGCTTTCACGGTAGCCGTGGCAAGTCCAAATGCGGTATGTATTGACCCAGTTGCCATCGGGCTTGAAATTTTCGGATGAAGGCGGGAAATTATGGAGGGCACTTAATTCGTTTAACAGAGTTGGTGTTATAGGTGAACCGACTATCGTTCTTTGACTTTTTTTTGCCATAACATTTTCTTTATGTAGTTGGATTCGTTATTTATAGTCTTTTCCCGCAAGACTGTTCTGGCATGATTTGCGCCACTTGATCAACATTGATTTCATTGATTGCAAAAGCTGCGGTTTATCCGCCGCCAAATCTTTTGTCTCTCCGGGGTCTTCGAGCAGGTCAAAGAGCATATAGGACTTGCCCTTATCACTGCTGTATATCTTGTAACGGTTGTCCGTCAGTGAAAGCTGGTTGGCGGATTCAAATCCTATTGGTATTGGACGCCTTTGCATTTTACCGTTAATCAACGGCAACAGGCTTACGCCGTCAACAGGCTCTGGCCGGCCTTTCATCTTAAATCCGAGTATGTCCATAACTGTCGGAAAATAGTCGGATGTTGAGCAGGGAATATCGGTTACCTGTCCGGCTTTGATGAGGGCTGGCCACTCGAGGAGGCCAGGTACTCGCACGCCGCCTTCGAGCAAACTGCGCTTGCGTCCGCGGAATGGCCCTGCTGAGCCGCGAGATCGGCCGTGTTTGCCGTCTTTTCCTTCAGGGCCGTTGTCGCTGCAAAACCAAAACATAGTGTTATCAGCTATTCCAAGCTCTCTCAATTGAGTGCGAAGCCGGCCAATTTGTTCATCCAGTGCAGTAATACAACCGTAGTAGTGTTGCTCATCTTCGCTGTATTGTGAATATATCTTTCTGTATTTTGGACCTGTTACAACCGGTAAGTGTGGTGTATGAAACCAGATAACTGCGAAGAACGGTTTACTTTTGTCCGCGGCATTTTGGATAAATGGAACAACACGGTCCATTATGACCCGGCAGTCATCGCTCTGGAGATTTTCGGTTACTTTTGTACCATCTTGTTTCCAATAGTAGGTTCCATAAGGCTCGTTTGTATCCGGCTTTTTCATTGGATTCCACGTGGGAACTTTTGCTTCTGTCGAAAAGCATACGTCGAATCCATTCTTCCATGGTGGTGAGTAGTGCCTGGCACCTTTCGGGCCGCCGCGATTGGAATCCTTTTCTTTTGTAGTAAGAGTTCCGAGGTGCCATTTGCCGAAATGGCCTGTTATGTATCCTTGTGTTTTCAAGGCTTCCGCTAATGTAATTTCCTCTTTGCGCATATGTCCGGCGTTCGCAGAAAAGATTCCATATCGATATGGATGCCGGCCTGTAAGGCAGCTTCCGCGAGTAGGCGAGCATACCGGCGCACCGGAATAAAAACGCGTAAACCGCATTCCGGCTTTGGCCATTGCATCCAGATTACGGGTTTTGATAATCTTATTGCCGTTGAATCCCGAGTCGCCCCAGCCCATGTCGTCAGCCATGCACAGGATGATGTTCGGTGTCTCTGTCTCATTGGTTTTTGAAAAGAGAGCTTGCGGCAAGGCCAAAGCTATGGTACCTGCTGCGGCGGAACGAAGGAAGTCTCTTCTGTTAACCATTTACTTGCTCTCTTAAGCCAAATGCGATTTTAATGTCAATACCTTGGAATTATATCATAAATCGATTTTATGGATTATAATAAAAAAAGTGAAAGACTTTGTCCAACGATTTAGTATTTATGTTGAAAACAACACCGTGCTGGTATAATGCGAAATAAGAGCATAATTTACTTTTGTTCTTATAAAGTATGTAATTTTGATAGAAGATATGAGCAGTAACAGGGAAGTTTTAAGGTGATTAAGCTCAGGAAACAGCTTGGTGCTCTTGATGTATTTGCCGTAGCGGCCGGGGCAATGATAAGCTCGGGCTTGTTTATTTTGCCTGCTTTGGCTTTTGCAAAAGCGGGGCCAGCCGTAATCCTATCCTATCTTTTCGCATCCATTATGATAATTCCCAGTGTGCTCAGTAAAGCCGAACTTTCCACGGCAATGCCGAGAGCGGGAGGGACGTATTTTTTTGTCGAGCGGAGTTTAGGTCCGATCTGGGGGGTGTTCAGCGGATTGGCGAGCTGGTTTTCGTTAGCTCTGAAAAGCGCATTTGCTGTTGTCGGAATGGCTGTTCTCATTGAGATTGTTCTGCAAATGGTATTTCCTACACAACTTGAGCCGTGGCACCTTAAAGCGATAGCGGCCTTTTGCTGTGTCGGATTTACAGTTCTTAATATTGTAAGCGTCAAACTGACAAGCAGATTTCAGGTTTTACTTGTGGGTATATTACTGGCGATACTGGCCTTTTTTGTACTTTTTGGTGCCGGGTCAGTTGAAGCTGTTCGATTCAAGGGATTTCTGGAAAAAGGCTGGTCGGCAGTGTTTGCAACTGCGGGTCTGGTTTTTATCAGCTTTGGTGGCCTGACCAAAGTTGCCAGCATTGCCGAAGAAGTAAAACACCCCGGCAGAAACCTTCCTTTCGGAATGGTCATGGCCTGGTTTGTAGTAACCGTATTTTACATAAGTGTAATTATAATTATGGTCGGTGTTGTGGATGGAGAGGAACTGGTCGATAGCTATGTGCCGATTTCCCTTGCAGCTGGTAAATTTTTTTATGGGGCGCTGGGTTTTGTAATCCTGGCTCTCGCTGCCGTGGCGGCTTTTGTTACCACAGCAAATGGAGGTATCTTCGCCGCGTCGCGGTCGCCTATGGCCATGAGCAGGGACCAATTGCTGCCGCCGCTTTTGTCGCGTGTCAGCAGCAGATTTAAGACACCCCACATCAGCATACTGCTCACGGGCGGATTTATGATTACGGCGATTGTTTTTCTCGATATTGAAGTGCTGGTGAAAACCGCCTCGACCTTAATGTTAATACTTTTCATTTTAGTCAATGCCAGCGTGATTATAATGCGCGAGAGCAAAATACAGAGCTATAGGCCGAAGTTCAAATCACCATTATATCCCTATATTCACATTGCCGCCATCGTTGCTTATAGTGCCTTAATAATAGATATGGGAAGCGTACCGTTACTGATTACGGCCGGCTTTATCGGTTTGAGCGCTGCCTGGTATGGGCTTTATGTTTGTAGACGGGTCAGCAGGGCCTCTGCGGTTATGCACGTGGTAGAGCGGGTTACCGACAGAGAGCTTAAAACCGTTACGCTCGAGAACGAACTTCGTGATATTCTGCTTGAACGAGACAATATAATCGAGGACAGATTCGATGAGCTTATAAGAGGATGTGAAGTTCTGGATATTCAGGGCGAAGAAAAAGCTGAAAAAATCTTCCGGCAGGTCTCGGCCATTTTGGCCAAGAGGCTGGGGACAAACGAGTATGTACTTTTCGAGAAGTTTCTCCATCGTGAAGCAGAGGGCGGCACGGTAGTTCAGCCGGGCTTTGCCATACCACATATAGTCGTGGAAGGTGAGAATAAATTCGATATTCTGCTTGTCCGTGCTCGTGAGGGCATCATCTTTCCGCACGCTTCAGACCGGGTCAGGATAATGTTCGTTCTGGCGGGAAGTAAAGACGAGCGTAATTATCACCTCAGAGCCCTGATGGCCATAGCTCAGATTGCCCAGGAAAAGCAGTTCGAGCAGCGATGGTTAGCCGCAAGAGACACTCAGGGATTAAGGAACTTGATACTTCTATCCACAAGAAAAAGAGACACGAATCAGTAACTTCCACACTATACCCGTGCAGGATCTGTACTGTTTGAAGTCAAATAGACAGCCGGATACTACAGTTTTCTTGCTATTCGTATTGAATTCAATATACTTTTCGATAAGACTTTTTTTTGAAGAAGTTAAGCAAGAAATCCGTAAAGAGGTAAGATGATTAAATGAAGATAATTGCAGATGCCAATATTCCATTTGTGGCAGAGTGCTTTTCTTCCATCGGCGATGTTAAAGTTGTTGGCGGCCGAGAGATAACGCCGGGTGTTGTTGTGGATGCCGATGTTCTTTTGGTTCGCAGTATTACGCAGGTTAATGCGGATTTGCTGGCCGGCAGCAAGGTGCGTTTTGTAGCTACAGCCACTATCGGTTTTGACCATGTCGATATTGACTTTCTTCAGCGGAACAATATCGGTTTTACGTCAGCGCCTGGATCGAATGCCAACTCGGCGGCGGAATATGTTATTGCCGGACTGCTTGAGGCATGTCAGAAATGTGATATTAATCTCGAAGGCCAATCGATAGGCATTATAGGTGTTGGCAATGTCGGAAGCAGGGTGGCGAACAAGTGTGCGGCTTTAGGGATGCGGGTTTATCTGAACGACCCGCCTTTACAGAGGCAAACAGGTGAGGCGATATATCTGCCGTTAGAAGAACTTTATGATTGCGATTTTATAACGTTGCATACGCCATTGACGTTTGAGGGTATTGATAAAACGTATCATTTAGCTGACGAGAGATTTTTCAAATCTCTTAAAAAAGGGTGTATATTTGTTAATGCTTCGCGCGGCGGAGTGGTTGACAGTGAGGCATTGAAAACGGTGATACAATCAGGGCGATTAAAAGCGGTGGTGCTTGATGTTT
>Ga0307379_10011955_pt1 | contig 11348 bp, 8 predicted proteins | sample UN2MG_FD_202237 | JGI IMG/M metagenome (GOLD analysis project Ga0307379, IMG submission 202237) | Soil microbial communities from Risofladan, Vaasa, Finland - UN-2 | ecosystem: Environmental > Terrestrial > Soil > Coastal area > Acid sulfate soil | place: Finland: Risofladan, Vaasa | collected... | reverse complement strand
TTATTCGTCGCTATGCCGTTGACTATGATGTTGGCTTATGGTGGTGGATTGTTGTGTTATACGCCGGGGCCAGTTATTTTATTGGTGCCGTTGCTTGGCTCAATTGTTGGATTAGTAGCAGCGTGTGCTAATTTCGCATGTTGCGGTTCATTTTGCACGGCCTTTGTCTCAGTAATCGTGGGGTTGTTGCGTATTTTCGTGGGATTTCTCACGATTTTCGCCGTGTTACCCGCATCAACCACGTGTTTTGGTCTTGATTTGTATACGACGTTTTCGGAAATATTGCCTCCATGTTTTCCCATTTCACCCATATTGATTGATCGTACCAGTTCGGCAGCCACCGTTAAATGCGGTGGATTCTTGACGGAACTTGATCTAGTCGAATTACCAGCAATTATTAATTGTGCAACAACGTCGAATTTGGGTCAAACGCGCTTTTTAGACGGTATAGACAATATTTTGTACATTGCCGAACAAATTGATTCGGGATTCAATGAGAAATTACTCGAAGAAACACAAACTGGTATTTTTTCGTTTTTGGCACCGTACGCCGCGGCCCACACAACAGAAGCTCACGAATCGGGTGGTGATTTGACTAATACATGTTTTTGGATAACTCTACCGTCTATATTTTTGAGTATTGTTGTACTATTGTTTCAATTGTTTGTGGCATTGACGTTGGCGGCAGCCGGACTCTTTGTATTAGCCCTATTGTTTTTGCCATTGATGTGGGCTGGCTACGCTATTTGGTTGATGCTCGACAATGTCAAAAACCGATGGATATATCGATTCAACAATACCGGTGAACCGACGACAATTTAATGCCGATACACCGTTTCGGGATTTTCAATGAAATGAAAGTAAAATGTGGTACAATACACACGTTTGGGTTCAATTCGCAATGGTTTGCGAATATTGTAGCGAAAACTGTCAGTGAGATATGGTCGATGACGACGTTGCATTGAGAATTTGCGTTGATAATATAAACTGACTTCTTTTTCGACGGCAAATGCCGCAGCCACCGAGTATTTGACGGTGACGGCAGCCATCCACTCATTATCGAAGGGATTCGAAAACACTTTGTACGAACCGTCTACAATCATTTGTTTAAGTTGATTGCTGATTTCGTCGAGAACACGTGTGGCTTCGGCATTAATGGCTTGCATACGCCGATTGTCTTCTTCAACGAACGTTTGGAGTGTAGTACCTGTTTCGACATCGTCAAATAGCAAATTACGTTGTAACATGGGATGATGTCGCAGCGAATCAGTATTTTTAATGACGCGTTCTAATTCGCTGCGTGTCCAACGAGAATCGCTTTCTTCAATAACATCTTCAATAAACCTGTCATACACTTCAGCAACGGTGCAATCGTAGCGTTGACCTCGTTTCTCGACTTTTTCAATAAAATCAATTAAAAACTGTCCAGCTGCGGTGGTGGTGGCGGCGGTGGTGGTGGTGGTGCTGGTCATTGCGCATGGGTGTGTATGTGTATATACCGTGTGTAAAAAAGGTGATATATACAAGTGTAATCAGCACAACTATATTGTCGTCGATCACCAAACATGCCACTGGGGCCGTTAAATGATTTGCCATTGGGTGCCAGTGATTTCGCGTCAGTATGTTTTACGGCTTCAGTTCCTGATCGTCATGTACGATTGGTTGTAGTACGACTAGTGGCCACGACAACAACGGGTTCGTCGACGGCCTTGTTATTTGACGGTCGAAATTCGGTGTCTCGTCTCAAAACTGCAGTGTTGGATGCAACGCGAACAACTTTTAACGTATCAAACAATGTATTGTGTCGAGCCGCAGTATACACACGTATTTCAGGTTCCATAATTCCAGTTACAGAACTGGGTGCTGGCACGGTTAATGAAGAAAGTTCCGTTGCTGGTGGTTGTTTGCGTGGTTCGTTACATATTGGAAACGCTTTGCGTGCTTACATTCAACACAGTGAAAGAAAAACGCTCGTGTGCACAAAAACTACGCACAATGTATTATACGAATGGCAACGTACGCCGCCCAAATTCATGAATGTCGAAGAGCGGCATTTTGCCGCCATGTATCTTCGAGGACTCCGACGCACCGACACTGAAATTTGTTTAGACACTGTTTGTAATGAAAATTCGACGTGTGATTGTTTTATGCGCAATGCTATATGGAGAGCTGGTAATCGCTGGCTCATTGTGTATGTAGTTTTACCACCAGATTCACACGATACCGTTCGACATGTGGAAAATACGACGTGGCTTGACAAACTCATCGGAACCGCCGCCGCCGCCGCCGCACCGACGACGACTACATCGACTCTGATTGACGTTGTTCCGTCCAAATGGCATCGTACCACAAACGAATATATTGAACGAGTTGGTGTCGATAGTATTAGTGATGCTGTCCAATTATTGTTGAATGGAGACGACGACGACGACGGCAACGACAATAACGACGACAACGATGCGTCAGAAAGCGAATGTGAATCTACATCGTCCACATCATCCACATCGTATTGTTCCATGTCACTTGGTATGAACAATATCACGTTGGTAGAAGCGGCAACAATATGGGCACTTCGTGATCTCAGCGACCAATTTGTGACGTTGATGGAAAATGTTGCAGCATCGTCATTGGACGTGTATTATCGAGTTGCATTGCAATATGTGTTGGCCAAAGGTCATAGACGACGATTAGTAGTTAAAACGTTGAAACGAGCCAAACAATTGGCAAAACATATGGGTGATGCACGCATATTCGGAATTTTACGTTCGTGTGATGATGGTGAAACGGCTCTGAACGCAGTCATGGTCGTCATTAACAACGATTCGTCCGTTACGCACTATTGTGAAGTCATTGGATACACACTAGTAGTTATTGTGTCTACATTGATATGTTGTCAACGATTGAACGATGACGGTCAAAGAAGCAATATGTGGCCGGCATACGTACACGTCGGAGTCGATTCAACGCTTTTGCACACGAGTCACGTGTAAAAAGTACACATTTGGTCGTCACCAATGTTATTATCCGACGATTTTTTGGACTCTGACGAACAAGTGTACGAACGAGCTCGTTTTGCTCGTCGTACCACGCAAGCCAGCATCACAACACTGGTTCTGATTGTTGTGGCGACAGTGACTATTGTTGGTGTTCGTGTTCAATCGCTATCCTCATATGCATTTGTGATTTTGTGGTTAGGATTCAATGAAATTCAACGACGTACCGTGCGTCGGATCGGCGAAACCACTAACATTGAAGCGGCCAGTGAAATGGCGCGCATGGCGCCGTTTTCAACACTCGTTTCGTATGTCATTGGTTGGATGGGAGTCAGTGAATTGACTTTGGGAACTGGCGCACTGGACGCTCCGTTCGCTGACGTGTGGAATTATGCAATTAGCGTTGTGGTTGTCGTGGCAGCAATAGCCACGACGTGGCGAAATCATGATGTTCGTCTACACGATTGGTTAGCTGCTTTAATGTATTTTGCGCTGTTAATACCTACTCGAACTACGTCACCACGTACTGCTTGGTGGCTATTGAGTGTAGGTCGAGTAATTAGTGTGTTTGGTATGCACATGACACTTATGTCTAGATCAGAATTACGAATTTCCTCGTCCAAATTACACGCTTCAAACAACGGTGAAACTACACAAGCATTGGCGGCCGTCACACGTATTGCTGCCAACAATGCAGCGCGCAAATTAGTCCAATCTGCGTGGATTCTTGTAGTTTGGCCTCCATTGATTCCATTTAGTGTAGTTGGTATCATTATTTTGAACGAATTTGTCGGCACATCAGCCCCCCGTCAAAATACGTCACCTCCCGTATCACGCACTTCTACGCCGCCACCATCATCATTATTCCGACCAGATACAATACCGTTTGATAGACTAGATTCTCCGTCTCCATCATCGTTTCCATTAGAATCCAAAGACAATAGTTCAGAATTTCAACTCATTGAAGACTCGTCGTCGTCTTTTTCTATTGAAGAAGAAGAAGAAGAAGAAGAAGAGAAATCTGGAACGCAACAAGCCATTGAACATATTACTTCAATGATGAGAAAAAATGCATTGAAACCTCGACAAATTGATCGAAAACGTTTAGTTCTCAATTTAGTATAAAATATGAATCAATGTGTATAGATGACAACATGGAAAAACTCGCAAGTATTCGTGCACACCGTCAATCGAAAAATGTAACTTTCAATTTTAAAAAACGTGCATTTGCCTACAATGGAATTGTACGACGCGGTTTGACAACAACACTTAGACGTGTATTTCCTGTACCTAGTCACAAGAAATCATCATGTGATGGTTGTCAACGAGCATCATCAATAGCGTACAGTCGATACATGTCACGTGCGTCTGCGTCAAAACAAGGCCCATTATTTCAGTCTCGCAAACGACAACGATCCACCGATTTGAAAATGAGTGAACTCATCGTCATTGATAATAATAATGATGAAGGTGACGACAACGACGACGTTCCAAAAATAATATTCGAATGTTATGGAGGCGCAAATGCGCGAACACACGGAAGTTATGTGGATAGAAATATAACAGAATTTGTGCGAGCAGGAGGACGAACGGCTGGTGCCAAAAAACCATTTGATCAATGTGCATTGACTCTCATTGCATATTTACAAATGACATTGGATTTGGAGTTAGTGGCGTGTCAAGTCCCATTAATGTCGGAAAGGTTTCGATTGGCCACGGCCATTGATCTATTGTGTGTTGATAGACGTACGAGAACACGGTTGACGGTCATTGAAATTAAATCGACACGACTGCGGGCAGTTTCACGATCAGAATGTTACAAACAAGTGCACGGAAATGTGGAAGGATTGCCCGTGTCCGTGTATACAGAACATCAATTGCAATTGTGGATTATGGTGACGACAATTCAACGAGAATTGGGCGTTGTGGTAGACGATGCATTTGTATTACGTACAAGTCCCAAGTCAGTCACTCATTATCCGTTGAATCCATGGTTTGCTCGCAACGAAAATGTTGTTTTGGATTTGTTTCATCGTTGCAGCGACAGCGCGCACGCTTAGAACCTATAAAAATATTGACAGGGCTTCGAGAATTCATGGAAGCTTGTAATAATGGAAGAACGTCGGTAATGTTCGCGTTGCCCGTAACGTCAATTTCTCGCAATCGGTTCGGAAAATCCCTGAGAACTGACGACAATTTGTTGCCTGCTACATTCAAAATAATTAAATTGCATGCTTCACTGAAATAATCAGGCAACGCTGTTGATAACATATTGTGACTCAAATCAGCGTTGAGTATTTGATTGATAAAAGCGGGTTTGGTATTGGGTAATGCAGTTATTTCATTGAATGACAAGTCAAGAAAACGTAGATCACGATACGTCGTCCAGAGGTTGGCTGGCACATGATCTAATTGGCATCCTCGCAGCGAAATTTTGTGTAATGACCAAGACGGATGAAATTGAAATGCACCAAGATCAACGAACGATGCGTATATTTCAATAACTCGGTGAAACGACAATAGTAGTTGAGCATCAGTTACGGATAATGGCCTTTCAATAGTAATTGACGTGACTAAATGTGGTAATTTGGACACGATTACGTCCCAAACACCAGTAATTTTGACGGGATACAACTGCGTTGTTCGATATTGTACGGAAAATGTGGAAAAGGAAATTTCAATGCTATTAACAAATCGATGTACTTTTGAAATGATAGGATATGTGCCACGCAACCATTGTTGAATTGATTTGCGATGGTGTTCAGGCAGCGCAATGATGACTTTCACGGCATTGGTAATATCGAGAGTTGGAATAATTAGACGAAGTAGGTCATCGAGCTTTTTTGATGTGAATTTTTGTCGATGATCCATTTGTTCGTATATGTTCTCGTACAAGAGCATTTAAATGGGTATTTTTTGTTGTTAATTTCGTTTCTTCAATGTTTGGTGTCGATTCATCGCCCTCAATAGAATCGTCGCCGTCGCCGTGCAAATACAAATTAGGTGATGTTACATTGTGTCGTGGAATTTGATTGCGTAACGCCGCTCGAATGGCTTCAAGCATATTGGGATTCGACGTCATCACATCAATATTAGAGGCAATTCGTCTATGCGTCACTTCATTGTCGACATTGCGTCGATCGTCGCTCAATTGTCGTGTAGTTTCGGCAATAGTTTCGGCGTCAAACCCTTCAGAATACTCTGCATCAAAATCGTCACCACTTTCAGCGATGTCATAATTAGGATTACCGTTTTGGTATCTACGATGACGTACTACACTATGATACATGTCACGACGAGCCGTTTTCAAAAAGAACGATCGCATAAAACAACCGCCAACAAAACAACACAAGCTCGTCACAATTACAATGGCAACTACCGATCCCACAGACAATGATTCCATACGGTGGTCAATCGAAATTTAGGTTAGTCGTCAATGTCTGAAGAACGCGCGCGCGTGTGTGTGTGTGATGCAGTCGACAAGTGACGAATCGTCAAGTGACGAGAAAACGTGTTGCTATATAAGGTTATACGACAGGTGTAGTTACTACCGCAAAACAAGTCAAGCGAACGCACAGTCAAAATGGCTCTTCGTCGTATTCAACATCCCGTCTCAGACGAGATGTTTTCGGTTACCAAGGGGGATCGTACCCTATCAAATTTGTTGCCCGTGTTGGGGCCGCCACAATCACCACTCGATTTCAATGTTGAGGATCGATTGTCGCACGAAAAGTGGCCCGTCGAAAAGTTGTTTGAGGGCAAACAAATCTACCTCGAGAATGCGCTCTCGACTATGGTCAAACGCACGCACAATCCGTTCGTGACTGATTTGATCATGCCACTCACCTACTACGACGGTATTTCGTTTGTGTGGAGCAAGTGGCATGGAAACCGCACGCTTGCGGCCCAAACGCCTGTGGGTGCGCCGCCTGAGCGTGTCACCCAACAGCGCACCAAGTTTCGTTCTACGATGAATCGATACGAACTCGGTTTTGTTGTGCACGCGGAAACGTTGGACAATCCCGAAGGCGAGTTCGCCTTGGCTCTCGATTTGGCGACAGTCGGCGTGGCGTTTGGTGACACGTTCGAACAATTGGGTTTGACGGCGTTGTTGCAACGCAAGAACTATCACCGTGAACGATTGCGCAAGTTCCACGAACAATATTCGAACGCGGCCGAACTCTTTGCGTGGGAGAAGTTGTTTTGGGACATTATTCGCAAAGACCCGTCGGGACGTGGATTTTACACGTTGGCCGAAGAAGTCAAAAAGGCCCAACGTACAATCATTTCGTCGGATGTCATTGTTCCCGAAGGCTTCAAATCGTTGTTGGCGCGAGGCCCGGCCAACGAAGACTATTACATTTATGGTGATGGTGCACGAGGCAACGTTGTGTTGGGTGCCGACAATATTGGACGAAATGTTGCGACGGGATTGCGTATTCACGTGGTGCGTGAAATTGAAATTGACAAGGACGGCATGCAAGTGCGCCCGATGCATCGTGTCAAGACTATTGGTGATCATTTCCGTTTGGAAGATTATTTGTCCGACTGCAAACCCGAAGATTATCGTTCGTGTTCACGCACCATCAAAGTTTTTGACATGTCGGAAACGCGCGGTGTCTTCAAACCCGTCGACTTTTTGTATGCGCTCAATCACACGGAACGTTTCCAAAACGATGGCAAGGTCGGACGTTTGGTGCCGAAACACGGAGATTTGGCCCGCAATGTTGCATCCAAGGCCATGGCTGCGCATTTGACACTCAAAGACGGTTTTGCTGACATGTTTTTGTACAAAAGTGACGACAACACTGAATACAAAGTCGTTGATGTTCTCGGTCAAATGGAAGAGGTTGCCATGCCATACGAAGCAGTGCGAGCGACGGCACAAACATTTGCTTTGCGTTTAGTCGAATCTCTTGGCACAACCATTCGCGACAATCTTCAAAAGGGTCGTGATTTGATCAATCGCATTTACAACAAAACTTTGACTGATGATGATTTTAAAAACTTGGCGAAAACTGCCTCGAGTGCTGGTGGAGTCGTTAACGGTGTATTGAGTGGAAACAGTTACGGAGCACACAATTTGGATGCATACGACGTTTCTAATGTACGACAAGGAGGATTTTTGCCCGCAGGAGCTGGTCATGTTGCTGGCGTGTTTTCCATGGCTGATGTGTCGAATGAAAAAGTCCGTGAGGCTATTGGTAATGAAAACATTAAGGTGGCGCAGAACTTCAAGTCGGCGGTGACGGCATTGCATTCAGCGGCATCGTCCATGTTCTCGGAATCGCACATAGCGTTTAATCCCGCCAGTACACCGAATCATTTCAAATCGTCGTTTGCCGAAGCGTCGCAAGCGGGTCAAAAAGCCAATTCCATAATTGCCTTTGCCCAAAACTTGATTGACGCCAACAAGGCGCCCTTGTATTTCACGGGAGCAGCAGCCAATGATGCGAGCAATATTGATTTGGCCAAGGGCGTTTTGGGCAATGTGGAAGGAGCCACCGCCGATGAACAACAAGTGTTGCAAGCAGTTCGTGCGTCCATTGCTGACACGGCATCCCCTGATACGCGAGCGGCGTTCAAGAATGCCGAGTCGTTGGCGGAGTTCCGTTCTCAATACGAACAATCGCCTTTTGCGTCGGCCTACAGCCGTTTATTAGCACAACGTGCGAGTGATCCGACGGAAGCATCGGAATTGCGCAAGAACAAATCGTTTACGCAATTTGCCACACGTCATTTGACTGATTTGCTTGGTTCAGGTTCAATTACCAGTGTCGGATCAGTGATGAATGGCGTTGTTGATGCGGTTAAATCTGGCCGTGCCATGACGGCATCAAGTATTGAAGAGCAATTGCAAAAATGGGCATCGGCCGCTTCTGCCGGATCGTCGTCACGCGGTATTGCTTCTTTGGCGTCGTTGCCGGCATCCGGCTCTGTTTTGACACGTTTCACAGTTTCACCGAGTGCCATGGCTGAAGCCGTCACCAAAAACGTGGCTGGATCAGCGAACTTTGCATTGGCCTCGCCGACGGACATTACACGAACCATTAATTTGCAAAATCAATTCGAAGTCAGCAATGCCGAAGCAGTTTCGACGGCGTCGTTGAATACGTTGTTTGCTCACTCGAATGCCCGTCCTTTCAATGCGTCCAATAACAATGTCGATTTCGCCATGTCTGGTGCCGATCCTGTTCTGGATACATATGTCGGTACATATGTCAATGTAGGTGGTGCTGGAAATATTGATCAAAACACAAATTTGAAAGTCAAATGGGCCAAAGCAGTGTCGGAGCGTGATACATTGGTGCAACTTGGAGCGTTGTTGTTGTTATTGGCGCCGGCAAGCCGTGAAACGTTCGAAAAATTGTATCACAATGACGTGCGTGTGCCAGTGGCCATTTTGGGCGAGCGTCCGTTGCGTCGTTACGAAGCAGCGTCGTGTATTTTCGCGGCGGGTGGTGGCGAACTCGGTGAAATTGCTTGGTCAAAATTCGACGTGCACTTGTCGTCGAATGCCATGACCAAAGAATTCGAAGGCAATGCGTCGATTTGGGCGTGTGCCATCGTCAAAAACGAGGAACGATACTTTTTGGCCGAAGATGTCTTGGTCACAGGTTATTTTGGCGGTGAATCGTTGCGTCCGTTCACTCGAGAATCATTCAAACCCGAACAACTTGACAATGAATCTGCGTCAGTCTTTTACTTTTTGGTACCGATTGGTTCGTTGCGTGGCCCGGAATCCGTGCAAAAGACACACGATATTCGTGGTTTTTACACACCCGATTTGATCGAACAACGCCTGACTCCATCGGCGCGGGGTTTAGTCACTGATCGTCCGCATTATCCGTCGGCTCTCTATTATTCACAAGTATACGCGTTCAATCGTTTACAAACACTGTCAATGGAAGATTCGGATTTGTTCAAGGTAGACGGGCGCCACGACAACACAATTACGCATCAAACAATGCAGTGGTTGTGGCATCCGCAAACGGGCAAACATTCAGAAGCCATCATGAATACGGATCATTTCGGACAAAATATTTACGAAGGTCATGGTGATTTGCGTACCATGGGTGCCGCCATGCACTACAAGGAAATGAATTACAATTTCTCGCCAACCGATTAAACTTTACTCAAATCGTTCGTGTTTCACTAGACGACGTTTCGACAACGCCAATAACGAACGAATCCACAATCGTATAGTATTTACATTGCGTCGATCAATAACATAGTATGCCGACAACAATGTAATGATAATGGTGAAAATGACGAAAATGTGTAATGTCGTATAGCCACGATCGTCGTCATAGTGGTGGTCGTCGTGGTTTTCAGTGTGTGATTGTGATGAAATGAATGGATTGAACAGTGTATGCTTTGGATGCAAGACTTCATCGGCCAATTCTTCGAGACAACGATCACGACACCGCACAAAACACATGCGTAAATCATCGGCTAATCCATTGCGAGTACATATCGGTACACAACGATGTACGCAATGAGCATTACTATCGACTGTGACAATATCTTGATCAACTTTGACATTGTTAAAGGCTGCGAAAAAGGCGTTCAGTGCGGCCATTGCACGATCTTCTACCATCGTCGTCGTCGTCGTCGTCGTCGTCGTCGTCGTTTTAAAGAACACATGACAATGAACATATACAAGCGAGTGCGCGCGATATCATTATGTCAAGACGATTGCGTGCGTAAGCGGTTGTCGAAACAAGACAAATATCGTAGAAAACAAGTCTTTTCTCACATGAGTAATAATAACATTCAACAACAATGTCTTGTCGCGTACCACCAACAGCCGACGATTTAGATGTTCCAACACATTTGGAAACCCGTGTTGATGGCGTTCGCATTTTAATTATACAAACACGTCCACCCGGTGCCATTTCACATGTACAAGTTGATGTTTCGGTGGGTGACGACTACGAATCACGACCTGACCAGCGTGAAGTTGCTCATTTCATTGAACATTTGGTGGCGTCATTGTTACGATCACGAAAATATCGAAAAATCGGCAACAAACGCATGGCTGAAGAACTCGGTATTGCGTCTAATGCATGCACATCGTCAGTACGCACTTCATATTACATGAATGGGACTACGGATTTACTCGAAACGATGATTCACGTGCAAATAGGCGCCGTCGTGGATTTTTTGACTTTTTTCAACGAAACGGCCAAAGACGATAGATTTGGCCGTGAAGAACAAGCTGTACGTCGAGAACTCGCTTCCAAAATCGATTTGGCTGACTATCGAATGTATGAACGTCTCAATGAAATTTTGTACGCGAATCATCCACGGGCCATTTCACAACGCACCGATATGGAAAATATTATGCACATG
>Ga0307379_10011953_pt1 | contig 11349 bp, 9 predicted proteins | sample UN2MG_FD_202237 | JGI IMG/M metagenome (GOLD analysis project Ga0307379, IMG submission 202237) | Soil microbial communities from Risofladan, Vaasa, Finland - UN-2 | ecosystem: Environmental > Terrestrial > Soil > Coastal area > Acid sulfate soil | place: Finland: Risofladan, Vaasa | collected... | reverse complement strand
CCCATTTTTTGCCCTCTTTTGTAAGGTCGGTTCGGCCACCCTTATCTCCACCCCGCTCTCTTTCGGCCAGATTAACACCCAGATGCTGTTCAGCTTTTCTCAAGTCCCCCCAGGCTTTTCTGTAGCTTATCCCAAGCATATTACTGGCAGCTTTTAGTGAGCCGGCTGATTCAATCGCCTTTAGCAGCCGCCACTTACCGTCACCAAAAACTCCTTCTGCTTCTTCCGTGTTGAGCCAAAGCTTAAACCTCGCCTTTACTTTTTTCAACGCTTCCTCTCCCGTTTCTACTTAAAGCACCCAAGCTGACAATGACGGATTCTGATATTCTGTTGATTGCAAATGCGTCCAACTTCTAAGATTTCTGCACCAAATTCTTCCGCCAGACCAAACGCCTCTTTGCATGTCAACTGTCGTCTGCCATCCGGCTCTTTTGCTTTTTCCACCACAGCTCCGATTAAATCCTGCTCTTTAGCCATTTAACTTCCCCAATCGTTATGCACGACTCGACATATCGCTAACCAAAAAAAATATGCCTTCCTTATATATTCCAGCGTAGGATCATACAGCCAGCCCCAAGCTTTTGCAACTATTTATAACCACCCACCGGTTTTTTTAAAAAGATCAATTACAACGAAAAATAGGGCTTTACCCAACATTTTGCGCAAAACATTGTGCAACTCAAAATTAACATACTCGATATTCGGCTGTAATTAAGTATTTTATCGAACGCTGCAAAAATCACCAATTTCATTGCTCCACGGCCGTTTGAAAGGCCCGAAATTATTATTATATTTTTTATTGGACGGCTTTTGTCAATGGTCCGGGGTATTTTGGCCGAAAATTATTTAACCACTAAATGCAAATGGTGGGCCAAAAGCTCCAGACCTGCGATAAGAGCACAGCGTTCTGGTGTCCGTACACCATAGGGACGGTTATTTATACAGATGGTTAGTGATTAAGTTAAAAATATGCGTATAAAATCTGTTATCCTTGGTTTGCTGCTTCTAATTGTCGGAATCGTTATGTTCGGCTACGCTCTGGCTGAGCAAAGAAAGGAAAAACAATTACTACAGGAGCAGCAAAAGAAAACCGAAGACAGCATAAATACGCTGGAAAAATTTGTCACCGGCGAAATAAACATCGACTCTTTCGCCAAAGCCGTTCCCTCCGATGACTGGGAAAGCAGCTTTAGCGTTCCTCCAGCCAACAAAGAAAACACAGAACTAAAACTTATCACTTCCACGGTTTTTATAAGCATTGGCACAACTCTGCTTATGTGGTGGCCTCTGCTATGGATAGTCCGCCGGACAATCAAATCGTTGTCCAAACTGAAAAAAACTGACATACTTACAATAAACGGTGCCAAACAAATCAGAAAACCATCCAACAAAAGAACAAGCAAGCAGGCCGAGCAAAAACACATAACTTCATCGGCAGATAAACCCAATGCCGACAAGGCTGTCAAAACCACCACCAAGCTTGCTGCTCCGCATACCAAGGAAAAAACCGATACCGCCCAGAAAACTCTAGAGAGATCAGCCGCAACTGCGGTTTTAAATGAAGCACCACCGGATGACCTTGCTCGAAACATCCGCAAAACTGTCTTAGCTGAATTAACTGAAAAATCCACAATTTCGGCTGATTCAGCCATAAAGCAACCTGCCTGTACGCCGCGGCAGAGCACACAGCAAAAAACTGCAAAGCACTCCGATCCACTTAATGGCACACTGATGGAACTGACTGAACAGGTCGCAGCTATTCGTGAATACGCATCCCAGCAGCAGGATAGGGTTGAAAAGCTTCAGGGCGGTTATGACTGGAACATAACCAAGAACTTCTGCCTTAGAGTTATTCGCTGTGTCGATAATCTTGAAAAACGTATAAACCGTCTTCGCAAACAAAACATAAACCCAACCGACCTTCAAGAAGTACACGATGAATTGCTTTTTGTTCTCGAGTCCAGCGGGGTGGAACAGTTCAGGCCTGAAATAAACAGCGATTATCGAGGGCAGGAAAAATTCGCGGAGGTCACCAAAGATAGACAACCTTCGGAAGATAAGAATATGACCGACAAAATCGCAAAGGTCATAAGGCCGGGATACCGATATGTTATTGACGAAGAAAACATAAAAGTTGTGCGCACCGCTCAGGTAAAGCTGTTTACCTACGCACAGTCAAATAAACAAGAGGCGTAAAATGGTTAATAGTAAATCGAGCACTGCCAAAAAGGCTAAATCCACAAAGGCTAAACCAAAATCCCGTGATGACAAAACGGCCAACATAGTGGGTATTGACCTTGGTACAACTTTTTCTGCGTTAGCGATTCTAAACGCTATCGGCAAACCAACAATAGTTCCCAACGCCGACGGAGAAAGGCTCACCCCCTCCGTCGTTTACTTCGACGATGATGATGCCAAGATAATCCGCGTAGGTATTGAAGCACTTAACTCTCGACACCTCAACGTCGCAAGGTCTGTCCGGTGGATAAAGCGGCAAATGGGAGACACAAACTACACCAAAAAAATCGACAATAAAGACTGGACGGCGGTCGAACTGTCCGCCCTTATTCTGAAAAAACTCAAACAGGACTGTTCAGCGGAACACGGCCAAATCCGTGATGCCGTTATTTCCGTACCTGCCCACTTTGACGAAGTTCGAAGAAAAGCCACCATGGACGCAGGTAAAATGGCAGGTCTCAATGTCATAGGAATTGTCAATGAGCCGGTTGCAGCCGCGCTATACTACGCTACCACTCAGCAAGTTCGCGGAAAAGTACTCGTCTACGACCTTGGTGGTGGAACGTTCGACGTCACTATAATGGATGTCAAAGGGCATCAGATGGACATTATCTGTTCGCAGGGAGACCACGCCCTTGGCGGTATCGACTTTGACAGGGAAATACTGCAACTGCTCGAAAAAAGCTACAAGGAAAAATACAACGCCGAGTTACTTGCCTCAGATGAGGACAGAGCAAAATATGAAGACGAGGCTGAAGATATCAAAAAGACCCTCTCAAGACGCTCTGTCGCCAAGAAGATGCTCTATGGCCCGGCTGGTAATATGAAGGTCGAAATAACCCGCGAAATGTTCGAGCAGGCCATCTCGCCGCTTCTTTCTCGCATCGATATACTGCTAGAAGTGGCGCTTGAGGAAGCAAAATTAAAGCCTTCCGATATCGATAAGGTACTTTTGGTAGGCGGCAGCACACGTATCCCGCTTATCCAGAAGCACCTGGAAGAAATGTTCGGGCACAAGCCGGAAAAAACGGTTAACGTTGATGAATGTGTCGCATTGGGAGCCTCTCTGCACGCCGGGCTGACGATGTTAAGCCAAAACGCCGACGAGGTCCCACAGGGAATTGCCGCGGGACTAAAAGATGTCAAATTAAAAGATGTCTGCAATCACAGCTACGGTACCATCTGCGCTCCCATCGACAAGGAAACAGGTCAGCGTGTAATAGCCAATCGCATAATCCTGAAGAAAAATACTCCTTTGCCCTGCCAGGAAACGCAAATGTTCTATACAATGTCCGAAGGACAAACTGAACTCGAGGTAACGATAACCCAGGGCGAAGATACCGATGTTGAGTATGTGAATAAAATCGCAACACACAAATTCAAGCTGCCTCCAAACCGACCGACAAAATGCCCCATTAAAGTAACCTATAGTTATGACGTAAATCAAAGAATGCATTGCAGCTTTGAAGACCTTCAGTCTGGAAGGACGCTTGAACTGAACTTTTGTCTCGACCCGAACGGCCAGGTCTCAAAGACCGACATAAAACAAAAAACCGAGCACCTCCAGAGCGTTAAGGTTGAATAGCCATTTCGATAAGGTTATAAAATGCTTGTACCTGCAGCAGCAATTTTGCTTTTGACCTTTGTGATGACGCTGATTATCTTTCCACAGCTTGCAGAATTCTGTAAATTTCCCGCGCTTTTACAGAACTTTATGCGAACCAAGCTCCCTGCCCGGAAACCCGACCCCGGCATCCTTAACTGCTGCGTTAAAATCTCAAAACAACAAAAGCAAAATATTCCTGCTGATGTATTTGGTATAGAACTTTATGGAACAATTCCTGTGCAAGGCGAAAAGATTTATGCCACCTTGCAAATTACCATTTCAGATATCACACATCGATTCAGGAACCCAAAACCGGTGCACAGCGCCGTCAAGCAGCACCGGCAAAAGAATTCTCTCATATTTTGTTACCGTGCCGATTTGGGCTGGATTTCAAAAGCCGATCGTACCCTCTTTGACTGGACACCAATCGCCCAGATACTTTGTAAGCACCTGACATTTCCCTATACAGGCAACAGACTCATCCAATTAAAAACATCTATTCTTTCACGTGACAACGGCAAAGAAATCTCCTCTGCAGTATGTGCTTTCGATTATCAGAACAACTCGGCTGGATACGTCAACTTGGAGCAAAATATTAAAAATACCAAAACACTGGCAGTGGCATTGGCCTTTGCCCTCGGTGCAGTGGACGACAAACTCTACGATTGCGAGGTCGAAATTATCAAACAGTGGGCAAGACGCAATATAGAGCTGCCCGGTGTACCTGAAAAAGCATCGCAAAAGCTTAATAAAGCCATTGAAAAAACTATTCGCTTCTTCCAAAAAGGCAACAAAGTCGACGCCTGCAAAATTTGCAGACAAATCGTTAGAACAGTTCCTGTTGCCGAGCGATATGATATTCTCGAGCTCTGTTTGCATGTGACCAAAGCCAGCGGAGCTGTCAGCCCAGAAGAGACAACTTTGCTCAAAAAGCTCACCGGCTGGCTTGAAGTCGACATGGAAAGATTCCGCTCAATGGCTGAGAAAATTATACCTGTCAGCATGCATCAGACCCAGGATAATGAGGTTGTTCTTGGGATTACCGAAGAGATGACAAAAGAACAGGCCAGGCAGCACTTGAACAAAGAGTACCGAAAGTGGAACGCAAGGGTAACAAATACCGACCCCGAAATTCAACTCCAGGCCGACCATATGCTTCACCTAATCGCACAGACCCGAAGTCAGTACACATAACCGCCGGACTCAAACAAAAACTGAGAGTGTTGGGACTCGAACCCAAGACCTACGGCTAAACAAGCCGTAGGTCATTGCCTATAAGTCCTCTTTTGGCAAAGACTTGAAAAAATAGGGGTGTAAAAACGTACACAAAACGCAGAAGTTTTTGAAAAAAATTCTAAAAAAATACTTGACTTATTGTTCTATGGTACAATACAATGGGTGATATGTCGGAGATAAGAGAAGCAATTCTGAAAGAAGTTCGCAGACGGAAGATGACTATTTACCAAGTGGCCGAACTCGTCAAGGGCAAGGTTTCACAACGCACCGTTTACACTTTTCTTCGAGGAGAAAAGGATGCAAAGAGTGAGACAATCTCAATCATAATGAAGGCTTTGGGATTGAAAATTGTAAAAACCACTAATAGGAGCAAACGAAGCCTCAGAAAGGAGCGGTAGTTATGCGAGAAAAAGTAGGCATAACACGAAACAAAAAGCCAAATCAAAAGCCGTATATTGTCCGGTGGTACGGCGAAATCAATCCAAAGACCGGGAAACGAAGGCACTATAGCAAGGCCTTTGCACGCAGAGTGGAAGCCGAACAGTTTGCAGCGGAGAAAACAGTTGAGTTTAGCAAAGATGGACAGCGTGATGGGCCAGTCGAGGTAACGCTCAAACAGTTCTGTGAAGATTGGCTGGAAACACACAAGAAAAATGCGGGATTGAGGCCGGAGAGCGTGAAACTTTACAGGATTACACTCAACCGGCTTTATGATTACTTCGGGCGTAATATGCTCTTGTCGAAGCTCTCACGGAAAGATGCAGCGAATTTTCTTGCAGAACTCAAACGGTCTGATGGTGATAAGCAACTGGCCAGTTGGACAAAACACCGCATTTTACGGCATTGCAAGACGATTTTTGGGTGTGCGGTCAACTGGGAGACAATCCGCCAAAACCCGTTCGAGTTTGAAAAACTTGCGAAATGTGAAGTTACCCCTTGGTACTACCTCTCGTTCGAGGAATATCTAAAGCTGCTCAATGCCGCCCCTACGCCGCGTTGGAAGGCCATTTACGCTCTCGGTTACACCGGGGGCCTACGGTTCGGGGAACTGTTCAATTTGATGTGGAGCGACATCGATTTTGACAAGGGTGATGTGCATATCGTCAATCGACCGGCCACAGCAACAACACCACCGTTTCATATTAAAAACAAAAAGCCCCGAACGGTTCGACTGCCCTCACGGAAGCTTAATATACTGACCAAACTGCACAATGAAGCATCGGAAGGCGTACCGTATGTCCTGCTGGATGAGCAGCGATATAAAAAGGTGGTTGCGAAGTGGCAGAATGAAAAGAAAGAGTGGGGCAATCGGAATATGGTCAACAACGTAAACCGGGATATTAAACAACACCTGAAAAAAGCTGGCATCAAAATCCCACCGGGAAAAAGCTTCTCAATACACACGCTCCGTAAGTGTGCTGGTAAGAACTGGGCGAACGAATTGCCGACGCACGTAACACAGAAGTTGATGGGGCACAGCAGCGTTGTCACTACACTCAAACACTACACAACAGTTACCGATGAAGATATAACAAAAGCAGCCGAAAAAATTGATGCGAAGTTGGTAAACGCAGAAAAAGTGTACGTTTCGAGTACGTCTGAGTCAGATTTGGACAAAAACAATGGTTCAGGCCAATCCTAAAAATGGGGATAAGTATTTATGGTTGATAGAGTTAAAAAAATGAGAGTGTTGGGACTCGAACCCAAGACCTACGGCTTAAAAGGCCGTTGCTCTACCAACTGAGCTACACTCCCTAATGCAACAAGGCAAAAGCTTAAAGCAGTTCCAATCAAAAGTCAACACAAATCACTCAAAAGCCGGAATACTTCGGATAAAGCTGCAGCGGCTACAAACAAACCTCACCATTGACACATCGGCCCTTGGAAGATACTATGGTTCATTCGTAAACTTTGTAGGAGTCAAAGCAGAATGGTTAATGTAACACTGGTTACCGGTGATGGAATAGGGCCGGAAATCGCCCAGGCAACACAAAGATGTGTCGACGCTACCAAACCCGGAATCAACTGGGAACTGGCTGAGGCTGGCACCGAAGTCATGGAACGGGTCGGGACCCCTCTGCCAGACGCAACTGTTGATTTAATCAAAAAAAACGGTGTTGCGCTTAAGGCCCCAATCACCACACCTGTGGGTAAGGGCTTTAGAAGCATAAATGTACATCTTCGTCAAAGTCTTGATTTGTACGCGTGTCTGCGGCCCTGCAAAAGCTACAAAGGTGTGCGAAGCAGATATGCCGATATCGACCTTGTTGTGGTTCGTGAAAACACCGAAGACCTGTACGCTGGAATTGAATTCCAAAAAGGCAAAGATGACACCGCCGAGATAATCAACTGGATAAACAAACATAGCAGCCGAAAAATTACCGTAGACTCCGGCGTAAGTATAAAGCCAATATCCGTAGCGGCCACCCAGCGTATCGTCAGGTTCGCTTTCGATTACGCCCGTAAGATGGGACGCAAAAAAGTAACGAGCGTTCATAAAGCCAACATTATGAAGTTCTCCGACGGCTTATGGCTTGAAGTGAGCCGCCAGGTCGCAAAGGAATATGCCGACATAGAATTCGAAGACCGGATTGTTGACAATATGTGTATGCAGTTGATTCAAAAACCCGAGCTTTATGACGTCATTGTTCTGCCGAACCTTTATGGTGATATAATAAGCGATTTATGTGCCGGTCTGGTCGGCGGGCTCGGCGTTGCACCGGGTGCTAACATCGGTGAAAAAGGGGCAATCTTCGAGGCAACACATGGCAGCGCCCCGAAATACAAGGGACAGAACAAAGTAAACCCAACAGCTTTGATACTCAGCGGAGTTATGATGCTAAGACACCTGGGCAAAATGGCAGAGGCTGACAAACTTGAAAACGCCGTTGCAGCCGTAATTGCCGAGGGTAAAAATGTTACCTATGACATGAAGCCAGACCGCAACGACCCAACCGCCGTTGGAACCAGCCAGATGGCTGACGCTATTATCGAAAAAATTAAAACTTTTTAACATGTGATAGCGGCTGCCGTGTCCCGGTGTCCCAACTTTATCAGGAACTATAGAATTGGATGAGAACCGTTTTCGCAAATTGATTTCAGGCCAAAGCACCGGCTTTACGTCAAAAGCCCTGTTCTTTTTCCTGCGCCTTGCAGCCGTTGTCTATTTAATAATCATTCTTGTGCGAAACCTCCTGTACTCGAAGCGATGGTTAAAAGCACACAACGTAAACGCTGCGGTAATAAGCATCGGAAATATAACTACCGGTGGAACCGGCAAGACCCCTTTGGTAATATGGACAGCCAAACTTCTGGAAGACAAAAACATCCCGGTTGCAATACTTACGCGAGGTTATAAAACCAAGAAAGAAAAATTCTCCGATGAGCCCGCGATTCTCGCCAAAACCTGTCCGAAGGCACATGTAATCGTAAATCCAAACCGTATCGAAGCAGCAGCCAAAGCTATCAGCCACCATGGTGCAAAAGCGTTGATTCTCGATGACGGCTTCCAACATCGCCGCTTAGCCAGAGACATCGACATAGTAACAATTGATGCAATGCAGCCTTTCGGCCATAGAAAGCTGCTGCCTGCAGGGCTGCTCAGAGAACCTCTTTCTGCGCTCAAGCGCGCACATGCCGTTGTCATAACAAGGGCCAACCAGGCAAGCCAATCTCAACTGACACAACTTCTGGCAAGGTTAAAAGACATAAACCCGGATATGATTATCGCCACTGCAATACATGAACCTATCTATGCAAATTCCATGCACGAAAAACAAATAGAACTCAAGCAGTTGGAATACAAAAAGGCCTTTGCATTTTGTGGAATAGGCAATCCTGACGCTTTCTTTAGCACAATTGAAGAGCTCAAAATCAACATTGTAGGCTCAACGGTTTACAACGACCATCACCCCTATACCACCGAAGACATATCAGACATATACACCCAGGCCCGCAAGCTCGACGTCGATATGATACTGTCCACTCAAAAAGACTGGACAAAAACTATCCTGCTTATACCCCCGAAAGCCCCGAATCTGCCCGAAGCAGAGCCATCGGAACAAAAGGATATTACGTTTGCCTATCTGCAAATTGAATTAAGATTCAATACGGAAGAAGATAAAATAACACGGTTGATTGATAGCACATTAAAAGGTAAAATCATTGCCTGAAACTATATTTATTAGTAAGGGAGAAAAATAAGACCGGTCTTATGTATGAGCAGCTATTAAAAACTGTAACGAACCTTGGTTCGCCGAAGGTAATGGTCGTCGGCGATTTTATGCTCGATGTTTACATCTACGGTGACGCGTTAAGGATAAGCCCCGAGGCACCCGTTCCTGTGCTGAAAATCACAAAAACCGATTCCAGTTGCGGAGGCGCAGGCTCGGTCGCAGCTAACCTTGCTGCCTTAGGCGCCTGCCCGATTTGCATCGGCGTCATCGGAAACGACCCAAACGGCCGGACCTTAAAACAAAAACTCACAGAAACCGGAGCAGATGTCTCAGGCCTACTGACTGCCGACGACCGTCCCACTATCAGCAAACAAAGGCTGATAGGGCTGGCCCAGCACCGACACCAGCAGCAGTTGTTCAGGATGGACGAAGAATCCACAGAACCATTGTCCGATGAGCAATATGAAAAGCTTTTGCAAAGTTACAAAGACATTTTGGAAAAGACGGATATCGTCTGCCTTCAGGACTATGATAAGGGATTGCTAAACCACGTAATATGCAGGCAAATGATTGATCTTGCGGCAAAGGCAAATAAAAAAGTCCTCGTTGACCCATCGCTTACAGCCGACTACTCGAAGTACAGCGGCGCCACTTTAATAACTCCGAATCGACAGGAAACTGCCGAGTTAGTAGGTTTTGAAATTAAGACCGCTGAAGATGCCGCCAAAGCAGCAGATACACTCATAAAACAGCTAAAGCTCAAAGCGGTTGTAATCACTCTTGACAGAGAAGGCGCATATCTACAAACACAAAAAACCGGACAGGTCATCCCGACCAAACCGCGCAGCGTCTATGATGTTACCGGCGCAGGTGATATGGTACTGGCCACTCTTGCAATAGCCATTGCAGCCGGTTGTGATTACAAAACAGCCGTACAATTGGCCAATGTAACCGGCGGCATTGAGGTCGAAAAATTCGGTGTCGCAACGGTAACCATCGACGAAATTGTAAACGAAATTGTCAGCCAGAACCGCGGCAAAGGCGGCAAAGTACGGCCCATAGACTCTCTGCTGAACGAACTAGGCTGGCACCGCAGACAGAATGAAAAAATTGTTTTTACCAACGGCTGTTTTGACGTTGTGCATCGCGGGCATATTGAGTTTCTAAAATTTTGCAAATCACACGGTGATATGGTCGTACTCGGATTAAACAGCGACAGTTCAGTTCGAGCCATAAAAGGCTCTGACCGTCCCATCAATAACCAGCACGACCGTGCCGCTGTGCTGGCTGCGCTCGAAACCGTCGATTATATCACTGTCTTTGATGAGCCCGACCCACTCGAACTAATCAAAAAAATAAAGCCCGACATCCTGGTAAAAGGCCAGGACTGGGAACAGAAGGGTGTTGTGGGTGCTGAATTTGTCGAGTCATATGGCGGCAAAGTCGTTCTTGCCCCGCTGGTCGAGGGAAAAAGCTCAACCGGAATTATCGAGAAAATAAAGTCACTCGCGGCATCAATAAAAAAAATAAGACACTCGGAAAAGAAAAGCTATGATGAATGAATGGAAAAAACTGATAACGCAAACGATACAGATCCATAAAGAGGCTGTCGACAAACTGCAGATAGGCGGGGCCGAAGTTATCACTACTGCAGCCGAAGCCATAATAAACACGATAAAGAAAAACGGAACTATCTATATATGTGGAAATGGGGGTTCCGCCGCAGACGCTCAGCACATAGCAGGTGAATTTGTAGGCCGATTTCAGCAAGAGCGAAAACCGCTGCCCGCTGTTGCACTGACAACCGATACATCCATTATAACTTCGCTTTCGAACGATTACGGCTATGCAAACGTCTTTGCTAGGCAGTTAGAAGCACTTGTCAGAGTCGAGGACATTCTCTGGGCAATTTCAACAAGTGGCAGCTCCGAGAACATAATCAATGCCGTGCGCATCGCAAAGCAAAAAGGAGCCGCCGTACTGGCATTTACGGGCAAGGCCGACAGTGAACTTGAGCGGATGGCCGATATCTGTTTCTGCGCTAGCAACGATTCAACCGCTCGCAGTCAGGAAGTGCATCTGCTCGTCTATCAT